>Ga0137392_10003167_pt1 | contig 10056 bp, 7 predicted proteins | sample 15con2h34AmetaG_FD_101394 | JGI IMG/M metagenome (GOLD analysis project Ga0137392, IMG submission 101394) | Vadose zone soil microbial communities from Angelo Coast Range Reserve, California, USA - 15con2h3.4A metaG | ecosystem: Environmental > Terrestrial > Soil > Vadose zone > Saprolite... | reverse complement strand
GCACCCCTCGGAACAAAGGGTCAGGCGCCCTGCTCGCAGTTAACCATCCAGTGCACCTTGTGGGGCGCTTGAGCCGAATTCTTTTCTGAGCGTCTCGGCCAGTTCCGCGTAGCGGTCGAGCAGCGAGAGTGTCTTGTCGGCCGGAGCGGGAAAGATGCTGAACAGCAGATGCGTGAAACCGACCTCCAGAAGCCGCCTTGCCCGATCTGCATTCTCCACGACGCCAAGCTGCGCCGTGAGATGCACATCTTCGAGACGCCGTTGGGCGCGCGAGGCCCATGTCCGCAAAGTAGTTATGCCCGACCGGTAGAATTCCAGATCTGACAAGAACCCCGTGGGATACCAGCCGTCGCAGAAATCCATCACTCGTTCGATTGATTTGGGGCTGGCAGAGCCGAGGAGCACCGGCGGACCACCGCGTTGGACCGGTTTGGGCCCACTCCAGATAGGATCGAAATTGACAAACCGGCCGTGGAATTCGGCCTCGGCGTCCCTCCAGATTCGCTTCATTGCCAAGACCCGCTCGCGAGTAACCAGCCATCGCGTCTTCAAACGCGTGCCGTGGTTTTCCATCTCCTCCGCGTTCCATCCCGCGCCGATCGCGAGAAAGAGGCGTCCTCGGCAAATCACGTCGAGCGAACCGATCTGCTTGGCCAGGACGATGGGATCATGCTCGGTTATCAGGCAGACCCCAGTGCCCAATTTGATTCGCCTGGTCACCGAAGCCGCCGCCGCCATCACGATAAACGGGTCATGCAATTCGGCATAGAATTTCGGCAGCTCGCCCTCGCCGGGGAAGGGCGTCTTTCGGCTCGTGGGAATATGCGTATGTTCGGGGTAAGTCACCGAGTCCAGGCCGCGTTCCTCCGCCGCCTTCACCACCTCGACGGGATCCATAGAGTAAGCAGTTGGATACAGATGCACTCCGAACATCGGCATACGAGTTTCTCCTGCTGCAGCGGCCCCTTTCGATAGTGCTGAGTAGCGCCTGCGAGCGCAAAGATCAACGGCGAAATCTTTCGCCGGGTAGCCAGCCAGCGCTGTCCGGGCGAGCTGTACTCATGAATGTCGACCGAAACGGGCCGTTGCGCGATGTACGGTGGCTGAGGAAATATAACTTATACCGCGCGGTAAGCGCCGGCGGAGAGAAGCCAATGGATGCGAATTCACCACTGTCGTATCTCGGTAGTAGCCTTGAGCAGGTCGCGTTTGTGGTCAAGGACCTGGATGCGGCCCAGACATTCTTCATTGAAAAGATGGGTGTCCCGCGGTTTTACGTGATCGAGGATTTCGGCAAGCGGGCGACCGAGAAGACCTTTCGTGGTCAGCCGGCCGAGCATAATTTCAGGCTTTCCCTGGCGTATTCGGGCGCCACGCAGATCGAGCTCATCCAACATCTCTCGGGCGAGACTACATACAAGGAATTTCTCGAGCGCAAAGGCGAAGGGCTCCATCACCTCGGCTTTTTTCTTGATGACCGGGAGCAGCATGAGCGCGCGCTGAGCGAATTTGCACGCGGCGGTTATCCAGTTCTCATGAGCGGCCGCCTGGGCGACGCTCGCTACACCTATTTCGAGACTGAAGCGGAGATCGGGGCCATCATGGAAATCGTCTACCTCGGTCCGGAAGCCAAGGCCCTGATGGCGCGAATCAAGCGCGGCGAGTTTTAAAGCTGCTTCGAATCAAGAATGGGGGACCAAAGCGGCACTAAACGGGACTAAGTGGGACCAAGGGAACCGCGATGGACTAGACAAGGAGAAACGACCATGGCCGAGTCCAGTAATAAGCGCCTGGCGGACAAGGTTGCAATCGTCACCGGCAGCGGCAGAGGAATTGGACGCTGCGAGGCGCTCCTGATGGCCCAGCAGGGCGCCAAGGTCGTCGTGAGCGATATTGGCAGCGACTCTGAGGGCGGCAGCACGGCAGCGAACGTCGCCGATGAGATACGCGCGGCCGGCGGCGAGGCGGTCCCGACCACCGACAGTGTCGTGACGATGGAAGGCGCGCGACGCTCGGTCGACACCGCAGTTCAATCCTTCGGCCGGCTGGACATCCTAGTCAACAATGCGGGTTTGAGAGGCGGCAACCCGATCGACAAGCTCACCGAGGAGGAGTGGGATCGCGTGGTGGACAGCCATCTCAAATCGTCCTTTGCGATGATCAAGTTCGCGGTGCCGGTGTTCAAGGGCCAGGGCGGCGGCGTCATCGTCAACACCGGTTCCGAAGCAGGGTTGGGAATGATCTTTAACGCCGCCTATTCCTCCGCCAAGGAAGGGATCGCCGGACTCACCCGTACGGTGGCTCGTGAGCAGGGCCGTTTTGGAATTCGTTGCAACATGATCCGGCCGCGCGCGAGCGTGAATACCGGCGGGGGAGAATGGGGCAGGCAGGTCTTCCGGAAATGGCTGCCGATGGCGAAGGCGCTGGGACGGTACTGGATCGGTGATCGCGGTCTCTGGGGGCTCAATCGTACTGCACATCCTGAACAGGTTGCGGAGTTTGTGGTCTGGCTCTGCACCGACGCAGCCGCAAACATCAATGGGCGATCCTTTTTCGTTGCGGGCGAGGAGATCGGGCTCTGGTCCGAACCGGAACTCATCCGCAATCTCGCGCGGCCGGGCGGATGGGATCTCGACTCGCTCGATTCCTTCGCGCGCGACGCGATGACGGCTGACCTCACCAACCCGTTTCTGATTGAGGATCCGCTGAAGGGCGACGAGTAGCCTCCGCAACTTTTTCACGGCGTCGCGATTGTACGTTCAACTAGGGCGATGGATATCGGTAGCCAGTCTCAGCTTCTCCATTCCCAAGATCAGCAAGTATCCTAGGTCGAGCTCACTCCACTTCATGCCTATGCGTGCTGAAGATGGCGATCGATGGTGGCTGCGATACCAATTTTCGCCTAGGAAGAATTGGAACGGCGCAACCCACCACACGTTGCGAGAGCAATCTCCCCCAGGCGCGACCCCGGGCTGAGTATGGCAAATACTATTAACGACGCTGGTTGCATGGAACACAAACACAAGCCTAATCGCGCCGAGCCAGAAGAACGCCGCCGGGCTCAGCAAAGCCCCACCGAAGAAGGCCGCTAGAAAGATGGGCGGCAAGAGTCCGTCCCATATTCTAAAAGAAATTCTGTTCAAGTCCCTTGTATACCTTGCCCGCGTTCGTTTGTTGGCTTGCCACTGCCAGGCAACATGGGCAAACCACAGGCCGTGCCAGGCCGGACTCGATGGGTCGTCAGGTGAATCGGCAGTTGCATGGTGAAGACGGTGAGTCGCTACCCAACCGCGGGGCGGCGTCTGGCCATTTAGGATAGCGAGAAAGGTCAGGAACGTCCGAACCGCGGGATGAAGCTTCAACGATCGATGGGCAAGTGCGCGATGATAGCATACCGTTGTGCTTACTCCTCCAAGGAAGGCGAGCACCGTGAAGGCCAGGACTAAGCGCCTTCCGGGTAGGGGATACATGACCAGTCCCGTGGCAGCGGTGAGGTGAATGAGGAGCACCCAGGCGAACACCAGCATTCCGTTGAAATCGCGCGGCCACATTACGCGATTGGCTGCCGACGCATCTCCACGCCGCAATTCCTGCGAACCCGTGACGGATATGCCCGGTAAGGCCACGTCAGCGTCGCGGACCTGAGGCCGCGTCCGCCGGACTCGACGAGGGTTGCGCGCTCTGGGAGCGGGCGCGCGCGGGTTCGTAATGAGCGAGGAATCTCAAGGTCCTGATGCCTGGAAGAAAAAAATATCCGCCCCCCTTCATCGTGACAAATCGCGGCACTCCCTTGACGTGACAGTTGATCGGCGTTGCCTGGATCGTGAACTGAGTGTGCCCGTCGCTGTCGCCGACGATTGGATCCTTGTCGTTATCAAGACCATTGAATTGGGGATTGTTTAGCCAGCTATACTGGATGAATTCGAATTGGCGCAAGAGATCGGCGTTGAGCGCGATGAAGTAGATTCCCTGGTCCCTGCACTCCTGTTCGCAATCAATCGGTATTCGATATTTTCGCCCGCGCCGGATGATGCGATGGCGATTGGATATTTCCAGCGAGCGCGACGTCGAGGTTGGCAACGAATCGCGCGGATTGATGCGCCGGATGTGCGATCCGATCGGGCAGGCAAGCCCGTCGGGGTCGGTCGGCGTGTACAGGAATTCGTTTAACGGTTCCGCTCCGGGCTTTTTTGGCGCGAGCACGAGCGGCGCGCCGCTGCGCCATCGCCCGACCATCCTGGCCGCGAGTAATTCGCGGCGTTGCGGGTCACCGCCCGCCTGGCTGTCGACATAATCCCAAAAGCGCGTGACATCCTGCGAGAGCTTTCGGAACACGAGGTAGGTGCCGTTAAGTCCGAACACCCTTTGATCGTTTGGATAGTCAGGATGGTCGGCGAGATAACCGGCGGGATCGTGCCAAGCGTCTATGGCCGGGATCCGGGACTTGAGTCTCTTCCCGTCTTCGTAGCCAAGCACGAACTCGCCGGTCTTAATGAGGTCGCCCCGCGCCCTTCTTCCAATCAGGCCTATCACCGACGGCTGCGAAATCCCGTCGCGAAAGCCGAACGGTTCCGTGCGGTCGCCAGGCTTACGCGTCGCTTCCTGCCTATAGATCTGCTGTAGGCCGATCAGCTCGGGGGCGACCAGATCGAGGTCGAGCACAAAGTCGTGCATGCTCTTTTCGCACTCGGCATACAGCAGAACCAATATGTGAATCGGTTTGTCGCGCTCGGTTTCTCTTGCCCCGAACTCCCAGTTCCCTTGCTCGCTCGGGCCATTGTCACCGAGTATTGTGGCTGCCTCGGGCCGATTCATCCCAGCGATAAATTCATGTGAAAAGCCCTTGATCGAATCACTGGCGACGCCCAGCGCCTCGATCCCTTTGAAGGTCAGCGCGAGGTTAAAAGAGTTCTTCGACCTATTGTTCCCCGGATGCTCTGCGTTAGTGACCTTGTCGGCGACACTAGCGAGCCAGCACCGCGCCTTCGCGCAGTTCGTGACCTGTAGAAAGATGAAGCTCGCGTAGTCGAGGTGATCGTAGCCACTCGCAAGCAGCCCCTGGATGTCTTCGCGATCGACCTTATCGGACACGACTTCGGCGCCCCCCTTCCTATATCGCTCGCGCCAGCTCGTCGCGAAGCTGCAGATACCGCAGTAGATTCTCAACCGAATGGTCGCCATACGGCCGATGGAAAAAAAATGTTGGCTGAAACTCTTCGACCACGTGGGCCTGGAACTGCTCAATGTGCCGCGCGCCTTCCCAGAGCATGAACCGCGTGGGCGGAAAACGTTCGGTGTTGCTCCACACTGCGTTCAGATGCGGCGGATCGGAGAAATCGTCGAGATAGTTCGACCAGGTTCCGTCGAAATTGGAGAGAAACAGCACGTGCCTATTGCCATCGATCAGGCTCCACCTTGCGAAATGAATCGTCGTAATCGTGTCAAGTTTGCCCAGAATGAAGACCTTCCCGGCCAAGACCTTGGTAATAAACAAGACCAGCCGGATCATCAGAGCGCGAAATCTGCTGAGCTTGACCGTCGCCAACGTACACATATGATTCTGTCGGCCGAGATTCAAATACTTATATACTTTCGGATGGATTGGAAATCGGCGTTTCATGCAGGTCCGCGCTTCGCGGCACTCGTAGACACGAGCGATCAAGAGAAGGATCGGCGACACCAGCAACCCAGGCACCGACAGGACAAGCAGCATCAGAGCGTTGAGCCGTGCGCGCCATCCGAGTCCGCGCTGTGAGACCGGCGAGCGGATTGGCTTGGGTGCGCCCGCCGTTCTGAAATGCTCGACGAGCTTACACCACACTTGGTCTTGATCAAGTTTGCAAAAGGCCGGATCCTGAGCGAGGCACTGGTCGAGATACTCCCGAGCAGCCTGATATACTTCAATTGCATTGCATATGTCGTCGCGAGCGCGCCCGGGCAACGCAACATAATACGCAGTCGATGGGACTCGATGCTTGATAAAATAATCTGTGACGCGCTGCGGCTGATTGCGGGCGCCGGCGGCCGGATAATCCTTGCAGTTCGCATATATATTATCCAGCAGGTTGGCCCCGTGCCGGATCAACTCATCCAGATGATCACCCAACTGGCCGTCAAAGTTGGTTTCCATCACGAGCCGCGCCGGGATTTTGTCGATTTCGGGGAGGATGACGAACGCGGCGTGATGCACGCCTTTCATGGATCCGAACGGATCCATCTTTTCGGCGGCCCGCAGCACGCCGGGCAGTGCGTCAGCGCGCGCGGGTTCGATTTCCGTTATAACCGTTAGTCCGGATTGCCTCATCGTGGCTAACCGCTCACCTTCGTCATCACGCAGGCATAGGCATGTTCCTGCGATCGCTCGCTAGTAAACCGCCCGGACCGGATGCGCTGACTGTCTGAGCGCCGAATAGGCACCGCGCATTATGATGAACGCCCATCACGCATTGGCCGCTCGGGCCGCTCTACAGCGGCGCCCTCGGCGTGGTCGCTGCGGGCGCGATTTAGGAACAGAAGCAAGAAGTGACGCAAGTAAGCTGCCGGGTCGAGGCATGTATCAGCTCCGCCAGGTGTTAGTGAATAGCATTCAGCGGCAACAACCGCTTTGCTTTATAGGCGCCGTAGATGATGGCGAGGCCGGGAATAAGTGATGCAAGGCCGCTCACTGATACTAGCACTATGTAAACATAGCCGAGATAATAATGCGCGTTCATAAGCTGATCCCACAGGTTCGCCTCTGTGGGAGGATTGAGAATGAATGCAACACCGAGCACCCCGAGTGCGACTAAGAATGTGTAGCCACTAACGATTAAAGAATAGGCAAGGATCGAAATACCTCGATCCGTCAGCTTCAGCAGTGGTAGAACCCCACCGGTCGCTATCATCCATATCCCAGTGGCTATGAGAATCGAATGTGTCTGTCTGAAATACACCCGGATATGGTTTTGCAACTCTTGATGAATTGCTATGTAGAATCCGGGCGTACCGGCGGACATGGCTACCAGCATGAAGATGGCACCATGGAGAACGAGGCTCAATTGGCGACGGCGCGTCATCTTTTTGCCCTCCCCTGGCAAAAGATTCGCTGCCCGTGCAGCGGGCCACACGATTCAACGATGATCCGGTCGAACTTCGCTAACCCAATTCCTCCATAAGCTGTCTAGCTTCGGCAAGTTCACGCGTATCCAGTCCCTCCGTCATGCTTTTCAGGAGAGGTTCTACTATCTCCCGCGCTTCGACCGTGCGGTCGCTCGCCTCTAGCAACCTGGCCAAGCTTGTCGCCGAGCGAATGGCGAAAGATTTCGCTCCGAGGCTTAGGGCTAACGAGCTGGCTTTTCGTAGACTCTCCTCGGCACTTTCAAGCCGAGCATTGTCCAAATCACAAATTTGCGCAGTCCCTGCACGACCAGTATTTTCCAGGAGGAACTTCCCTCGCAGCCAGAGGAGATATGGCAGATCGGCTAGTTGGTCTGGTGCAGCGCACAATGCTTCTTCTACGGTCGCCAAGGCGCCGTCGAGTGCTCCGGCACTGGCCAAGGCCTCGGCCAGAAAGCCGAAGAACGAACCTACGCCTAGCCTGTTGCCCGCCGCTTTGAAGCTCGCCAACCCGTCGGTAGCATATCTTACCCCCTCATCGCAGCGACCCTGCTGCGCGATCGCCCACCCGTAGAGAATCCTGCCCACGTCGAAGTAAAGAGGGATACGACGCTCTTTGGACAAAGTCATGACGCTTTCCGCAAACTTCTGCGTGGTCACTGGATCACGTAGCATGACGTGTAGATAGGCCGCATAGAACTCACAGTGAACGCGCGCGTAAGGCTTTCGAAGCTGCTCATTCAACGTGATTGCCTCGCGCATCCGGGCTCGCGCCGAATCCGCCATGCCGAGTTGCCAAGCAGTCAGGGCCATGTACTCGAGCGTCTCGCTGCCCGGATCTTGCGGATTTCTCCGATGTTCTTCCTCCAGATAGACCGCACGGGCCTGACTAAAGCGCTCCCATGCCAGCGCAAATGCGCCCCGATGATACCGCACGACGCCGTCAATGTAGTAACCCCATACCTGCGTTCTCGATTTGCCGTCGCGCTGACTCGTCGCGAGAACCTGCTCAGCTACCGCCTGCGCAGTATCAAGTTCGCCTCGAAGGAGCGGTTGCGCCGCGACTCCAGTAAGTGCGAGGACTACCTGCATCGGATCGCCGAGTCGTTCGCCTAAGGCCATAGCGCGTTGATATGCCGCGCCGGTCTCCGCATCAGCGTAGCCACGCGTGGCCATCAAAACAGCACCGAGCGCCAGCCGAAGTCCGAGCTCGAGTTGGTCGCGCTCCAGCGTTTCCGGCGTCGTCTCCAGCAACGCCAGAGCTTGTCTGTAGAGCGCGCCCGTTTCCGTTAGTGCACCCTGTAGGCGTGTACGCTTGGCGGCCATCGACAGATACCGAACGGTCCGGTCAACATCCGCAGCCGCGCCCGCCTGGACCAGGTGATGCGCAAGTTCGTTAGCCTGATCCTCCAGCGTGTTCGGATAGACACGCTCGATAGCGTCGGCGACCCTGAGATGCAATCGTTGGCGTCGAGCAGGCGACAAACCGCTTACAATTGTTTGGCGGATGAGCTCATGGGAAAAGTTGAACCTAGCCTCTCGACCCAGCAGCACCGAGGAGATCAACCCCGCCCGTTCCGCTTCTTCCACACCGTCAAGGAGTTGGTCCTCCGCCGAATTAGTGGCAGCCTCTAGTAGTTCGAAAGTGAAGAATCGGCCGATCACCGCTGCCATGCCGAGAAACTTCTGCGTGTCATTATTGAGCCGTGCAAGGCGACGACTGATCACGAGCCTTAAGCTTGCTGGGATCTCCAGGTCCTCAAGCCTTAAGTCCCGGCGGAACTCACCCGCCGGAGTTATGAGCCCGGCCTGATCGAAGAGATGCCAGTATAGCTCTTCGACGAAGAATGGGTTCCCTTCGGTGTGTGCATAGAAAAAGTTCACCACATCCGAGGGCGGGTCAAGCCCGCTCAGCGCGCGCAGCATTGCTGTTACCGCAATCTCCGGCAGGCCACGCAAGTCCAGCCGGTCCGCGAGACGGGAGCGAGCCAACTCCTCAAGAGATTTGTTCAATGGACCTGCTGGGGCGAAATCGATGTCTCTGTAAGTCCCGACGATCATCAGTGGCACGTTCCGAAGGGATCTTGCCAAGTGATTCAGGAGCGACAAACTTCCTTCGTCAGCCCATTGTAAATCCTCGAGGACCAGCAAAACCGGAAATTCTTTGGCAGTACGTACGATGATTTCAGCGACTGCGTTTAACAGGGTCCTACGCGACTGCTCCAGGGGGACTGCCTGCGCGGGTGGTATGTCCGGGAATATCCGTCGCAATTGCGGCATTAGACGCGCTATTTCAGCGGCGTCATCGCCGAGAGCCAGACGAAAAGCCTCTGGGCGCGGCGCTTTCGCAAATGCAGCTTCCAGGACCTCGACAAATGGGGTAAACGGCATTAAATCGTCCCTGTCATAGCAGCCGCCCACGAGCGACAAGAAGCCTCTTTTAGAAGCCTCGTTGGCACATTCCTTAGCAAGGCGAGTTTTCCCCACCCCGGGTGCGCCAGCGATCATTACCGTTCTTCCCTCACCCCGACGCGCCTGCTCGAGCAGACGGTGAAGCATCGCGACTTCTGCCTCTCGACCTACGAATGCAGTGCTCACCGCTGCTTCTGCAAACAGATCCGTCTCACGACTGACAAATATAGGCGCTGTGCTCTCGGCTTCAACTGAAGTTGTAGCCAAGATCGAAAATTGCCAGCTTACCGCAAGTTTCGGATCTTCCACGTAGGAACAGAACGTGCCAGTTCGAATAGAACGGTCAAGTAGTTCCCCAAGCGAATCATTATGTTCGGCGATTTTCTGAAGCGCAGCCTTGATCGTGCGCGTAACGTTGAGGCGAGCCCGCTCCGCGGCGGATCCGGCGCGTCGATTGCGGCCGCCAAGGCCGAACGCGCGCGCGAGCTCACGTTCGATAGAGTCAATTTCCGACGCGACTGCTTCGGCGCGCTCGTGAGCACCTCGCTC
>Ga0137392_10003165_pt1 | contig 10058 bp, 10 predicted proteins | sample 15con2h34AmetaG_FD_101394 | JGI IMG/M metagenome (GOLD analysis project Ga0137392, IMG submission 101394) | Vadose zone soil microbial communities from Angelo Coast Range Reserve, California, USA - 15con2h3.4A metaG | ecosystem: Environmental > Terrestrial > Soil > Vadose zone > Saprolite... | reverse complement strand
TCACCTCACTTACGGACCTGATGGCACCGTGCAGTCGGTTCAAAAGGAATCGCGTCGCGACACCAGCCACGGTGAGAACGCACAAGACTAGCCCGCTCAAGAACCCACGATCGCCTCACGGGCTGTCAACACCGGAGTGAAATACATCACTGCATCGGAGTAAAAATGCATCGATCGAGAGATGCTGATTTGCTCTGAACGGGGGTGCGCGAGGGGGCAGGCCCCAGGGCAGGCCCCCCTCGCTGCTGTAGTGAAACGCTGGTTAGGAGGTTGGCGGCCGATCTTAACTCACCTTGGGCGTAGATGCCCGCGGGTCGATTCTCAATGGCTTGTTGAGCCTGGCGAAAGCCTCGGCCGCCTTCAGATCGGGATGCGCATCATTGTCAGGATGTAACGGCTGAATGCACACGTGCGTCGCTCCAGCGTTCAGATGCGCCTCGATGCGATCCTGGGGACCCTCAGCGCCTGTGGGGGCACAGGCGTTTTGCTATGCAGACGACCTCTCTCTCCGCGTTCTTCACCTCACGCTCATTCGCGGCGGCATTGGGGAGCACACCAACTGACGCTCACGGAGCAGCCTGCTGCCCTTTGCGGAGCCCCTTCACGCCGAATCCGTTCTACTGTCTACCCCAGCAGTGGGGGACCGAATTGAGCTAGAGGAACAAATTTCTAACAACTTCGAAGATTTGCCCAGCATCACGCGCGAACGCGACGATCAGATGGAGGCGCTTAAGCAGGCTCCAGAATTTCTCGCCCGTCGCCGTACCTGCCATACGTTTTCGCGCTTCTGGATTAAGCAGCAACGCGCCCACAGTTTCGTTCGTAGCATCCGAGAAGCAGCACTCGACCGCCACTCACCCTTTAGCGCAATCTTGATCGATTGCGGGGAGTAAAAAGTATCTAACTAACCGGCATTTGAGGCGTATACTGTGCATCAAATGTCCAGCACACAAAACGCCGCGAGCCTAGTTGTCAATCGGACCTGGAGAACGGGCCTCTACGCCAAGTCGCCCAAGGCGCTGGCGATTCGTTCGCGGAAGATCGGGCGGCTGGTCGAGCGCCTGCGCCGCACGATGCCGTGGCTTGAACCCAGCGATCTGCCGGCTTGCCGGGCATGGGCAGAACGCGAAATCCTGAGTGCCGGGGCGTTCGCCGCGCTCACGGCCAAGGGCGTCATAACGCTCAAGCCGAGCCACGCAGGCTGCTCTCAGAGTTCCGCCAGCTTCGGCAGGCTCAGCTTGCCTTCGAGCGCGAGCTGGGCATGACGCCGTCGGCGCGGATGGCGCTCAAGGCGAATGGGATGGCGTCGACCTGTAACCCTTGTCGGGCGTGGAGTTCCGGCGCTCGTAGCTTGCGGATCATCCGAACACGCAGAGGACGTATATCCCCTGCGAACGAGCAGGAACGTTAATTACCATCTCCCGGTTCTTAAGCACTCTGAAAACATCAGAAGAGGCCCATGAACCGGCCGGACTGAAGAAAAAGGCTCCTCGCGGCAGCGGGAAACCATGAATCGGCGGCGAAGAATTCCGACGACGACGCTCGATCCTGGCGTGATTGGGCTTGTACGGTGGCGAACGGGGGAGAAATCGACTTAACCAATAACGGTTTAGCGAAAGCTGTCAATGACCCAGATATTCGGGCGATCTGACCCCTTCCGCTTCCCGCGGGTGAGCTATCATGCCTCAGCTACGTACTGATGGGCCGTCGCCCTCGCGGGCTCGCTTACCACGCTCTTCCCCTGGAGCGGCGCGCTGGACACCGCCGCCTCTTGGTGAGTTCCACTCCAGCTTCGGCTCCAGCGTAATCGAGGAATTTGTCGCCGGTCACAACCCGTGCGACGTGCTACGGGAACTGGCGCAAAACGAGTTTGACGCCGGCGGTGCCAGGCTGTTCGCCACCTTTAGTGCGGAGGGTCTGAACGTAACCGGTAACGGACGGAAGGTCGACAAGCCCGGATGGGACCGCCTCAGTCTGTTGTTAGGCACGGGAAGAGTGATTGGCGACGGAGCAAGCGCGCGGGAAGTTCCACCGAAGCCGAACGGGATCGGGTCAAAGAACTTCGGCCTTCGGTCTCTATTTCTATTTGGCGACCGGATCTATGTGCGGTCGGCTGGACTCATGGCTGTACTAGACTTGAAGGAGCTCGGGAGCCAGCGAGTTGCCGACCCGACGTCACGCGGTCATAGGGGAGTCACGATCTTCGTTCCCCACCGCACCGAAAGCTTCCACAGTTTGGAAGCATTCACACCGGAACGCGAGCTCACGGCCCTCGACGACATCGCCGCGGAACTTCTACTCACGTTAGTGAAGCTCGTTCTCCCCACTGGCCGCCGAAGTCTTCGTCACGTTGTCGTGGTCTCAGAACGAAGCGGCAGAAAATTGGTCTTACACCAGGAGGCCAAAACTATACGGTTCTACCTCGACGGCGTGATCGCATTCCGGCGTCAAGCTCGGCTTACGGATGCTCGGCTGGGGCAAAAGCGCAGAGGCCACACGAGGACGTTTGATGAGATCGAATTTCAGAGAATCGTCTCCGTTCCTACCCAGCACGAGAACACGATCTTTCCCAGCTATTTCCGCGCTTCTAGTAGTGCTATTCGCCTGGCCGTCTCTTTGCCGATCCGAGGGAAGAGAATCGATTTGTCGCAGCGCGGTCTATTCTATTACCCCATAGGTATTAAGACCGCGTTCACAGGATCGGCAGTGAGCGTTAACGCGCCCTTCCAAATGGACGCCGATCGCACGAAATTAATCGACTCCGAGTGGAATCGGTGGCTTGCATCGGAGGCCGCAGATCTGACTTCCGAACTGCTGATCCACCATTGGCTGGATCGTTTTGGTTCCGATGCGTATCTCTCGGTTCTTCGCTATACAGACGCCAATCCCCCCTGGTTCGCCGAAGAGATCCAGAGTCACCTCAAGACAGTTGCATGCTGGCCAACGCGCATGCGCGATGGGAGCGCAACGATTTTACGAAAGGCGGAAGAGATCATAGTACCGATCGATCCGGTGCTGGACGGATTTCTTGAAGATGACAAATATCTCGATCCCCGGATCGCAAGTGTCGAGAAGCTACGAAACAATCTAGTTGAATTCGGTGCTCTGCGTTTTGGTTTGAATTCGCTGGTCCGGTTACGAAGCGCGGGCTCCGATGAAAAGGCACTGGCGACCAAGGTTGCTACCAGTGAAGCGAACTATCACTTCACTAACTACCAGACTGCGCTGAGTGAGCCTAACCAACAGGTCCGCATGGCGGCGGCGCTGACTAAGCTTTCTCGCCAACTATCTAATCAGAATCGCAAGGATCTAAAGGAGACTCGGTCGACACTCGCAGCTGACGGTTCGCTGCAGCGAGCCGCGGATTTGTTGCTCGTCAATCGTGCAATCTGGGACGTCTGCCCCGTGCCGTTGTCCCGGCGCCTGGATCGCAAGCTGTTGGATTTCAAGGCGATCGCAAATCTGTGCGACCCGTTCCAAGTGGGCGACTGGGTACGCCAGGTAGCGGAGCGGGCGCGCTTGGGCACCATCTTGGAGGAAGAACACCAAGCCCTGTATCAATATCTTCTTGATAGTGGTGCCAGCCTTCCGCGCGTTGCGCTGGCGGCGGTACGGAAGAGCCCGGTTGTACGTGATCATCGTGGCGCTTGGGTGGCTCCAATCGCGCTCGTCTCCGAACGAGCTCCGCACTTTGCCGCAGTGGAACCCGTCGTCAGCGCTCCGAGTCCTGAACTCACCCGTGCAAAGGAGCTAACGCGCCGGCTGCGAATACGATCGAAGCTCAGTGGACAGGACCTCGTGGCCTACGCAGCTCACGTGGTCCAGCACGTCGAGCGGGTCGAAGGCTTCGAAGAGACATTGAGTAGACTGTCCCATTTGCTCGTTCCTAAGACGATTGATGAGCTGCGCACCATTCCTTTCATTCGGTCTCAAACCGGCGAACTGGGGGCGCCCGAGCGCCTCCATCAGCCAACGGCGGTTAACCTTGCCTGCCTCGACCCAAAGGATGGATTTGTAGGCGGCGCGCGAACCTCGCTTTATCGGCGCCTCCGGTGCCCCAATCGCCCCTCTTCTGCGACGATGCTCAGTGTCCTTTCCCGTCGGAGAAGCGAAAACTTGCCTCCGGCACGACCGGAAATTTTTTATGGCGTTCTAGTCAGCGCTTTGCGGGATGAGCGTGCCTCACTCAATGCGCACGCGGATCAGCCAATCCTCTGGGTTGGTGGCACCTACCGCGCTCCGAATGAAACACTCGTCGGCAGCCGAATTCCTCGCTGTTTTCTCTCTGCCGTACCGCAGGTCCGGAGTCCCGAAGTCCTCCGGCAGGCGTACGAAGCCCTCGGCGCACACCAGCAGCCCACCGGCAGGCATTGGAGGGATCTGTTTTTATGGTTCGGGAACCGGCACGCAACGGGGCTGGACGTTCTCCCTGCAGAAGAGCGTCAGGCGTTACGCGAAGCCTACCGGAGGTTAGGGCGGAATGGTTTGCCAGAAGGGGTTCCCGAGACTACGCGCTGCCTTCTGAGCCGAGACGGAACGCTTCATTCGCTTCTAGAACTGCGTGACAGCAGTTATGTGGAGGATGACTACCCGGAACTCGCCGCGGAAGTGCGTAAGAAACAACTTCGAGTTGCATTCGCGGACGTGAACGAGGGCACTTCCTCTTTCCTCATGGAACTCGGTCTCCGAACCCTCACGTCGGTTAGCCAAACCATCCGGCTAGCAATCGGGCGAGAGCGAACTCCCCCACCTTGGTTTCGGCCCTACCATGAGACGCGCGCCCTTGAGAAGCTCCACCGCTTCGGATTCGTCAACGCGCTTAGTGAGCTCGGGAGGACATACCAGCGACGAGGCGGAACTATGCACTCACCTCAGAGAGCTACCCTCTCCGCGCGCCTTGCCCGTCTCCAGAGCATCTCCTTCGTCGACGAGATTCGTCGCCTGTACCACGTGGCGAGCACAGATGTGCAGGTTTCAGTGGAGGTTGCCGCCGGCGATACGAGTCTTAGCTTGGTAACTCCCCAGAGTCTCCACGACATGGAGCAATTGCTTGCCTATGCTTTGGCCGAACTTTTAGGTGCGGCGAGTCTGTCGGATTTGCGTTCCCTGGCATTGCTCGTTCTACCGCTACTGCAGTGTCGGACGGCGGCCGAAACTACCGACTTCCTCCGGCGACAGGGGATCAACTGGCGAGATTCTACAGCTGGGGAGAACGATCATCCGCAGGCTAGTTTTGCGGAGACCGACAATGATCTAGACGATGTGCCCGAGCAGGTGGTGCGCGAGCTTATCGGTGGGTTAGAATGACGGGGCCAGTATCGAAACCTCGGCGCAGCAACCGCCGCCGGCACTTCACACGCCGGAACCTGACCCAGCTCCACCGAAGTTTACTCTCCCTCCTCTTGACGAAGTCAGCCTCAACGTTTTAGACAGCACGCCTTGGTGGACTGCGCCGAGTCCCGGTACGAGCAGCGGAATTAGCGGAACCGGCGGTTCGTGGTCGCCGCCTGCGGCAAGCGACGTGGAGCGCGACCAACTAGTTGGCACTCGGGGTGAAGAGATCGTCTACCGCCAAGAGTTAGAAAAAGTCCGCCGCTTTGGACACGCACGACCTGAGGATTATGTAAGTTGGACATCACGTTCAAATCCTGGAGCCGATCATGACATTCGCTCGATTACAGAAGACAGCCAACCGCTTTGGATCGAGGTAAAATCAACCGCTGGGACGGATGGGCGGTTTGATTGGCCAAAGAAAGAGTTCGAGAAGGCGTTGCGCGAGGGGAATCACTACGAACTCTGGCGAGTGTACGAAGCGGACACCGCGCATCCTACCATCAAACGCTTCCGCGATCCCGTCAGCCTGCTGCGCCGCGCCGCCCTGCGACTTGACCTCGGGACACTTCGGGCAATGGTTGAGCCAATGCAGGCTCCAAGCTCTGCGCCGACGGTGGGCACATCAATACCAAGTGAGCCATAAAGCGGAGCGAGCGCCACCTGCAGTCGAAAGTGGCGAGATTGTCGCCAGAAAAGAACACGGGCTTCATTTTTCCGCGCGCACCCTCGCGCTCCCCTGCCAGAAGTCAAACCACGATTCCCACTGCCCCTCCCACTGATGCATTTTCATTCCGGCCCACTGATGTACTTTCGCTCCGGCGTTGACACGCGCGACTCGGCAATCGAGGATCGGTCCGATCAAGAGATCCGTGAGCAATTCGCCAAGCACCTCCCGGGGGCGATCGAAGCGCGCGGGGATGCCCACGACAAGGCCGCACGGCGCGACAAGGGCAGTCTGGGTCATGGGCTCTGCCTGTTCCAAAAGTGACATATAGCAAGTCTGTATGAAAAAGGCTTCGGGTAACAAGCCGCGATCCGATCGGGCTAAGGCCCGGCAAGAACAAGCTGAGGCTTGCCGCTCTAAGCACGCGAATCCGCGGCATGAACATCGCTGCCGCAGTAGTGCGCGAATATCTCAAACAGGTAGCAAGGCCTCGCATCTGGCCCGCCTATGTCGACTGGTCGAGGCAAACCTTTCCCTGATGGGCCAGCGGATAATGGCGCTCATCCGAAAGATCGAACGCGGCGGGACACTGGTGGACGGCAACAATATTCAGGGAAGGTATACGAGAAGTCGGAGTCGCCGCCGCAAAGGAAGTCCCTTAGCATGAAGCAATAGCATGTCTTGGTCAGGCGTCCTCGGTCCGCGGCAGCAAATCCCAAAAGACGGGATCTCTATCGATCAAGGCCTGAATAGACAGAGCCCGCAGCGGTGAAAGGTCGGAGCGGAAGTGAACATCACTAACTCCGACTGGCAATGGCCCTCGAATCGCGGGCACGTCGCGCAGGTCGAACAGGCTTAGCGAAGAGTCAGCAAGCCTCACATCAAATCGCTGGATGAGCGACTCGTTGAGAGATGCTCCCAGAGTTCCGACAGCGACCTCGTGCAGTTTAAACACAAGATCGGCCTGAGCGGACACCATCCGTTCTATCTCGCTGAGGAGGGATCGCAGGGTCATACCGTTTGCAGCGCGCTCAACGAATAGCGATGCGACGATCGCCAGACTTCCGGGGGGTGGATTGCACTGATCGTACGAGAAAGTATGTACACGGCTCCTGCGGCTGGTCGCCTTTACATCAATGCGCACGTCCCCGTCCGAGAAATCGAATCGTGCGGCCTCGTCCATTCGCCATGCGTTGAGCGCGCGGACCGGATTAGCGCTACGCCACAAAACATATAGCTCGCCGAACAAACCATCAATGGAACGCGTCGGCGGCCTCTGCAGCTTCTGAAAGATCGCGGCCAGCCTTTGTACGGCGGATGACAAGCTAGCGCGCGTTGGCTTATCCCCTACGATCCGGAGAATCGTCTCGCATACAGACAAAAAATACTTGACCGTCTCGAGATCATGAGAGCGACACCTTATGACGGTGAAGGTGCCCTGCTGCTCGACCGTGCTCTCTTTCCTCACGTAACACGGTAGATCGAACTGAACGTCCAAGCTTTCCAGTCTGATCGGCGCCTGGAGCCTCCCAGGGGTGTCAACCGTCGCAGCTAACAAGCAAGGCAAGGCCTCAGTGTCCTTGCCCACAAAATAGCTCGTGGTGCCGGGGATTGGGACGACAGCGTAGATGAGCTTCTTAGGATCCTCTGACGGAGGTGGATCGATCGACTCGAATGCTTCAGCGAGTCCGAGTCCCATAGACATCTAGCTCTGAGGCTCTTGGCTGATCCAACCGCGAGCGAGGCGCGCGGGAACCCAAACCGCGGCGACCACGACTTCCTCGGAGACAACTGAATTGTCGCGCGTAAGGTTGAGCGTGTGGATCTGGACGGACTGCCGTCTCTTCTTAGAGCAGGGTGCATTGAACGCCCTGCAAAGCTACGTGGACCACGAAGAGGACATTCGAGGCCAGTTGCAGCGGTTTCAGCAGAACGGTCGCCCACTCGATGAGTGGAAGAGGGCCTTTGTTTTGGACAGGGCTCTCAGGCCATGTCGCGATAGCGTTCTTGAATTCGACTATATGCGCGGGCGATACTCAGATGACTGGGTGAACCCGCGTGTGGTTCTTGCCTCTGATGAAGTGCTTCGTGCTAATCGCGAGAGCGTGGCCGGCTTCGTGGAGCAACTCCAGTTCACCGAGAGCGAGGGGCATCCTGATCGAACCGAAGTGCAGCGCCACACTGTCTGTTTAGATGTGCCGTTGGCCATGGTTATCGACCAGCTACTCGTGCGCTTACGTATCACGGGCACGACTGATTCCCAGCGTTATACTGGGCTCCTCCTACAACTCAGCAAAGCTTTAGAGGACAACCCCGACGAAGTGTGCGCCGTGTATCGCATGAGCCCTACTAAAAGGAGAGAGCGCAGCATCGATGAAGATGGTGAAATCCCAAATCTCTTCCAAGGCGAGGCACCGGTGAATCCTCGCGATCGTCGAGGCGAGATTTATCCCGGCGATCGCGCGATTCGGCCCTCCGCTCTTGCAAGACTAGCTTCGCCGGTTGTCGATGAGAAGGTCCGCCGGATGGAGCCGATCTTCTCCGGTTTATCCCAGCCGTGCGACCCGGAATAGACGGGGAACAGGAGGAGGTATGACCTGCCGCAAATGGCTCAGTGAGAATGGCTATGATCATATAGTCGCGCTCATAGATGAGGCCATGGTCAAGATGACTGCGCGTGGCAGCGAAAAGCGGAGGAACTGGTGGGGGCATCCTCTCGGGCGGTGCCGAAGAAACACCTTGTGTGTGCGAAGGTATCGAGTTCCCCTTGTTGCGGGTCGCTCAAGGGCGGCAAGGCAAGCAGATAACAAAGAACGCCATTTCGCGAAACAGCCGCGAGCAGCCCCCGGAGCTGCTTCATACCGGGCGTTGGAAAAAAGAACAATTAAGACCAAAATCTCGACCATCTAGCCCTAACCCCTCCCTCGAAGAACACTCCAGCGAGGCTACACATCGACGCGCGTCTTAACGATACTTTTCATCGCTAGTTTGGCGCTTCGGTCGGTCAAGACAGGCAGCAATTCTAAGAGTCCTTTCATAGATTTGGTCTTACCCCTTTTGGCATCCCATTCGTAGGTTAGTAGTCGCCGGCTTTTTGGTTCAATTTCGATTGTGGTCAGCTCCGCTTTCATAGCGCAGGTTTCTCGGCTCACCCTTCACTCGGCCTGAGGGTGAGCGAGAACTGTTGGGTTTTGGATCCGAGGCCATCGGGGTTTGCACCGCGTTGGCCAGCAGTTCTTGAGCTAGCCGAGCGGTGCGCGCGAGGGCCGAGTTCCTCGGATTGACTGCCTGCGCCGCGAACTCCTCAGGGGTCAGGTTGCCGAGGCTCGAATGGGGACGTTCCCGATTGTACTCGACGCGCCATTTTTCGATCTTGCTCCGCGCATCGTCGAGTGAAACGAAAACGTGTTCGTTAAGGCATTCCTCGCGCAACCGCGCATTGAAGCTCTCGATGTGCGCGTTCTGGATCGGTTTTCGGGTTCGATGAACTGCAGCCGCACGCCATGGTCGTAGGACCCAATGGTCGAGCACCCGGCCGCGCGGTAGTACATCAGGAAAGGGTCATGGCCGGGGATTTATATCTCCCCGTCGGACCTTATTGGACGGCCTGTTCGCCATAATCCAGCCGGCGCCCGCCAAGGACGCCACGCGGCTGTTTGAACTGGAAGAAAACTAATGATTCGAGGCTCATGAGCTGACCTCCGCTCTCACTCGGCAGTAGTGTGCCGGCCGACGCTGGCGCGTAGGAGAAAGCGCGCAACGACGGCCAGAGCAACCAGCGCGATCGCATGCTTGAACCGTAAGCGTGTGACCAATTCCATCTCCCCCCGCGATCCGCCGATAGCGCAGAATGGGTTCGGAGGTAGGAATCGATGGGGAGAATGGGGTCGACGACATCAGTGCGGGCACGGCAGATGCGCCGGGTGTTGGAGCGTTGGCAGCGTAGCGGCTTGACGCTGCGCGAGTTTGGGGAGAAGCGCGGAATCCCACCGAGCACGCTGAGCTGGTGGCGGCGGGTCTTCCGGGGTGGCGGCGAGGAGGAGGGAAACGGCGCAGCAGT
>Ga0137392_10003161_pt1 | contig 10073 bp, 5 predicted proteins | sample 15con2h34AmetaG_FD_101394 | JGI IMG/M metagenome (GOLD analysis project Ga0137392, IMG submission 101394) | Vadose zone soil microbial communities from Angelo Coast Range Reserve, California, USA - 15con2h3.4A metaG | ecosystem: Environmental > Terrestrial > Soil > Vadose zone > Saprolite... | reverse complement strand
TTGAAACGGTTGGTGTAGGTGGTCCTGAGCACCGCAGCGGGGACGCCGCCACCATAGCCGACATTACCGTTCAAGCTCAAGGTTCCGGCCGACATCAGAGAGTGCTCGATCGAAAACCCGGTGCTCATGTCTGAGGCGCCGCCGAAGCCATTCGCCTCCGAGCCCGCCATGAACATCAAAGAACCCTTCAAGTCGTGGTCGCTGCCCGCCTCGCGGGCAATTGCCGTCGTCCCGTCCGGCAGCACACGCAGAATGGAACGGTTGGCGACCGAACGGAGCGTCCACTTCCAGTCATCGTCATCGGCCGGACCCCGCAGTGGCCCCAGCTGGATGGCCTCGAAAAGGGTGGTCAGCGTGACATTGACCATCAGCTTCGCACCCGGACGCAAGCCGACTTTTTCGCGCAGCGCGGGAAGGAACGAAGGCGCACTTACTTTGAGATTGTAGGTGCCGGGCAGCAGGCCGGCGATGGTATAGAAGCCGTGATCGTCGGTGAAAACTTTGGAACTCAGCACGGCCGAACCGAGCACCTCGACGACCGCACCCATCTGGGGCACACCGCCTGCATTGCGAACGTATCCAGAGATCGTGCCGGGCCCGGCTGCGGACCACGCCGGAAGCGCCAGGCCCATAACTACCATGAGAAACCCGAGCTTACGGAACATATCTCCCCCACCACAAGGAACCAAGGCACCAGTTTATTCGACGGCAAAGGTTGCCGAAGGATCCACCGTCTGCTTGGAAAGGTTGTCGTTCACCTTGATTTCAATCTTATACAAACCGGGCTGCAAATTCGCTGCCGAAAGGGTCTTCTGCAGCGTGACCTGCTCGCCCACGTTGCCCATTGTCTCTGTCGACTCGACGGTATGAATGACCGCCTTGTTGGTGACCGTATCCGTCACGTTGTACTCGATCGTGGCCGAGGGCTTATGGGTCTTTTCGTCAACACTCAGATTGTAAACCTGCATCCAGAAATTAAGCTTCTGGTTCCGCTTGAAAGAGACAGGCTTGCCATTCGACGGCGCAACGCGAGGACGCACTTTAGTCGTTCCGATCACGAAATTGCCCGTTCCCACGTTCTTGGCAGCCACCGGTTCCATCTGGTCAGCTACGATCAGCGATGAATTGCTCAGGCGATCGTCGCTGAAATCCGGGACTATCACACCTTGGCTCCATGTGCCGACACGGTCACCATTCACGTCCTTCACCACAATGTCGAAGCGATAGCGCCCCGGTTTCAGGGGCAGGGCCTTCCAGTACACCGACGAATTTTCGGCGGTGCGTGCCAGCAACTCGGTGGGAACGTCCACCTGCACGGTGTCTTCGAAGGTCTGGGCAATGCGCCCGGTCAAAGTGGTTACGCGTCCGAAGATGTTGACGGTGCCGCGCTCGATCCCTTCCTTGTTCTGGAAGGTTACATCGCGGTTCTTGATCTGCACCGTCACCGGAACCAGCACCGTATCGCTCGTAACCTTCACAAAGTCGGCGCGGACGTCGAACGGCATCAGGTTGACGGTGATATGGTGAGTGACTTTTTCTTCCAGGTCTTTGAACTTGATGGAGGGGGCCTTGGACAGTTTCGCGAACTGCTCCAAACGGTCGAACTGCTTGGACTGAAGGTCCTTATTAAATGGGGAGGCCCCCAGTCTCTCCAGCCCTCCGCCGGTGAACCGGTTCGCCTTGCTGGTCATCCCCATCTGTTCATAGAGAGTCAAGCCGCCGTTGGGCGTCATCAGCAGTGCGTCTTTTTCCGACCGGTCAATCGTCATGTGGTAGTCGCCGCACATGCAGGTATCGACAAACTCGATGATCACTTCTTGTCCGATGTCTTCAATGTAGCGGTATCGCCACTGCTCAAAGGGAAAGGTCGAGGTAGAGCCGCCCCCTTCTTCCATAGGACGCTCATAGGTTCCACCCGACGGGTGGGACTCAATTTCATCCGCCGGGCCAAAGACGATATAGATGCGGCCGCGGTCGGTCTTCCAGCCGGGAATGCCGGCCGGGAAATGCTCGTTGGCGTACGCGATGCGCCGGTAGTGCTCTTCTTTGAATTCGTTCTCGGCGGTGTCCGGCGTAGGATCGCGGCGCTGCCAGAAGGACTCGATGAAATTCTCGCGCTCTTCATCATTGGAAAGCTGCTTGAAGGCCGCTCGTTCTTCATCCGTGATGATCCAAGCGACATCCTGATCCAGCCACACCTTGTCTCTGTGGCTCAACTCCTGGCGGAGTGATTTCGAATTCTGCTTCTTCTGCTTTTGGCTTACCGGCCGCTTCAACGGGTCCGTTTGGCCGTCCGGGGATGCCTGCGCGTCCGCGTCGCTCTTGTCCTTCTCCTGCGCCGCGGCCATGCCGCCCAACCCCATTAGCGCGCCAATCATCAAAACGCCCAGGAAGAGTCTGCGAAAACCTGCGGAAAGCATAGAAGGGCCTACCTCGCGAGAACTGCTATCGCTTGATTCTATGTTCATTGGATACATGAAGGCAAGCGAAAGTGGCCTGCGATAAAAGAATTCCTGTGCAGAACCGGCCTTCTAACCCCCTTAAGAATCCGCGCCTTGCAGACCGGGCGGAACCTCGACTGCTATCCTGCTCGCAGACCTACAGGCAGGCTATAATGTTCGCTCGGTAGGTTTCCTCTCTGGCGTTGGACTGAAGCCGAAACGGCCAATGCCTGCATCGGGAACTTTCTCCCTGGTAGGAGCGTAACTGTTTGTGTAGCAAGCAGGGCGGCCTTCGCCGTTCTGTGACCAGGGACAAGCCGGTGCAGCAGGCAGAGTCGTCTCCGGCGCGAGGCAAACCAATCCCGCAGGATGGTTCATGAAGACCTGGAAAAAAATATTGATTGGGATAGGCGTCGCGCTGGTGCTCGTCATCATCGTGAGCATCACCGTCTACCAGAGCCATAAGAACCTGGTTACCGTGCAGACGGGCAAAGCACAGAAGCAGAACCTGGCTTCGGTGGTGAGCGCATCGGGTGAGATCAAGCCTAAGACGTATGTGAACATCGGCGCCAATGCGTTTGGCAAGATCGTGAAGCTGCACGTCAGAGAAGGCGACCGAGTCAAGAAGGGACAACTGCTGGCGCAACTGGAGAACGTGCAGTCAGCCGCTGATGTCAACGCGACCCGCGCGTCATTGCAGGCCTCCGAGACCGACTCCGTCGCCGCTGACGCCGGGATGAAAACCGCGATGGCAGACTTGAACCGTGCCAAGTCCGACGAAGCTCGCGCCAAGCTCGATTATGAACGCGCACAGGGACTTTATCGCGACCAGTTAATTGCCAAACAGGAATACGACGCCAAGAAAGCAGCCTGGGAGTCCGCCGATGCCGGCGTGGCCCAGGCTCTGGCTCGTGTCGCCCAAGGCAAGGCACAGAAAGATTCGTCAGACAAGCGCATCACGCAAAATAGCGCGAACCTGACGCGCGTCTCCGACGTACTACGAAAGACGACGTACGAGGCGCCCTTTGACGGCGTCATCACCAATCTTCCCGTACGTGAAGGCGAGACTGTGGTCATCGGAATCCAGAATTCGCCGGGCAGCACACTGATGACACTCGCCGACATGTCGGTGATCACGTCTGAAGTCAAGGTCGACGAAACCGACATTGTCAATGTGCACCTGGGCCAATCGGCCGAGATCACGATCGATGCCATTCCGCATAAGATCTTTCACGGCCAAGTCACCGAAATCGGCAACAACGCTATCGTGCGCTCCACCGGGGTGGCTACTTCGCAGCAGACTTCGACCAGCCAGGAGGCCAAGGATTTCAAGGTGGTCGTAACCTTGACGGATCCCCCGCCCGACCTCCGGCCTGGACTATCCTCGACCGCGAAGATCACCACTGCCACCCGCAGCAGCGTGCTCAGTATTCCCATTCAGGCTTTGACGATTCGCAGCCGGGGCGATCTGGAAAACAAGGCTTCGGAAAAGGATTCGGTGAAGGCTGCCAGCGCGCCCGTTGATCCGGCGAAACAGAAAGAAGAAATCCAGGGCGTGTTCGTGATCCGGAACAAGAAAGCCGAGTTCGTCCCGGTGGATACGGGAATCAGCGGCACCACCGATATAGAGATCACCAAAGGAATCCAGGAAGGTGACGAAGTTATTACTGGCAGTTACAAGGTTTTGCGTACGCTGAAACCGGGGACAAGCGTCAAAATAGACAATTCGGCCCCGAAGAAGGAAGAAGAGAGCAGCTAGGTGTCATCCGCGCAGGATTGAACGGATTCGGGAGGGCACGTCTTCAAGCCCCACCCGAGCGAGCTAAAGGACTGGGGCGTTAGCCCCGGGGCGATTTCCTAACCTCTGCCGGTTTGGGACGTCCAAAGTAATACGGCAAGAACGGAGCTAAGCGTGTCCGAGCCGGAAACGGAGAAAAAGATGGCGACTGCGGAAGTACTCCCGATTGATCGACCTGCCACCTGGGCAGCGCCCAACTCCTCAATGATCTCGACCGAAGATCTGTGGAAGACCTACGACATGGGCTCGGAGCAACAGGTCCACGCCTTGCGCGGAATCAACCTCCGCATTCAGCGCAACGAGTATGTGGCGATCATGGGTCCCTCGGGCTCCGGCAAGTCCACGCTCATGAACCTGATCGGGTGTCTCGACTCGCCTTCCAAAGGCCAGTACTGGCTGAATGGACAACTGGTCAGCGAACTCGACGACGACGAACTGGCGCGCATTCGCAACAAAGAAATCGGATTCGTCTTCCAGACCTTCAATCTGCTGGCGCGCGCGACGGCTCTGCACAACGTGGAATTGCCGTTGATCTATGCCGGCGTCCCCGCTGAAGCGCGCGCCGAGCGCGCCAAAGCCGCGCTGACGGCTGTAGGCATGGAAAGCCGCATGAGCCACAAGCCCAACGAACTCTCCGGAGGACAGCGCCAGCGTGTCGCTATCGCCCGCGCCCTGGTGAATAAGCCGTCGATCATCCTGGCCGACGAGCCAACCGGCAACCTCGACTCGCAGACCGGCTTGGAAATCATGGCGGTGCTCGATCGTCTGCACGCTGAAGGCAACACCATCGTCCTGGTCACCCACGAGCACGACATTGCCGAGTATGCGCACCGCGTAGTCAATATCAAGGACGGCGTGGTCGCCAAGGACGAAGTGAGGCGCTAACCAGTACACCTTTTCCAGCAACGCCCGGCGAAAGCCGGGCGTTGTTGTTTGTGGCTTCTCTAGCGGAGAAGCAGATCCGAATATTCAGGATGATGCTCCAGGTATCCTGCAACTGTCGGACAGATTACGTCGACTTTCTTGTGATTTTCTCGTGCCCATTCGAATGCGGTTTGGGCCAGGGATGACGACATGCCCGTCCCGCGAAGCGCTTCGGGAACTTCGGTATGAAGAAGTGCGAGCACATCTCCTGCCAGGGTGTACTCGAGGTAGGCAACTTGTCCGTCCCGTTCCAGTTCGAAGCGGCCGGTTGTGACCAGCTCGGCGGGCTTCTGGCTGCCGAAGAATTTCATGGAGAAGGATTATAAGGGCGGTGGCTGCTCGATGAGCACTCGGTGACCAGGTACCCCCCTCCCCCCGGGTCTTTTGGAATCTATGATTTAACCCCTGTTTCGACGCCAAAATATTCCGCGCAAAGGACTTATACGGAAAATATTCCGGAATAAGGACTTAAGAGGCAAAAAGAGGCCCAAAATCGGGGCTGCGGGAGCAGGAATCGCTTGATTCCGTCCAAATCTTGATGTCAAAGAGGTGCAGGAGAAAAAAACACTCCGGCCGCCACAGTATTCACACTGAGCTATAGTCTATCCATAATGATTATCCGGATGATCTGATCTGTCAAGGACGTTTGTTAGTGACTAGGATTTTTCTGTGTCCTGGGTTGCCGTTCGGCCCTTCGTGAAGGCGAGCGGTACGCGCCATTCATTCGGAAAGTACGCGAATGAATTGTGGCACCCCACGTACCTGGGGCGTCCGGCAAAACAAGCTCATCTTTGAAACCTGATAGATTGGGAAACGTTCCGTCTGTTCCCGAGTTTCTCCAACCTGGAATGGAAAAACAACAACCTCCGCGTTTTTGGTGTCTGCCACGACTCTTCCAAAACTGCTATTCGCGTTGCGCAAGTTTTTGCAACATGGCTCACTGCGGATTGTTTCTGGTGCTAAATGTTGATTTAGGGCTTGACAGTTGAGCTCAGGGGCGCAAGAATTTTGTCCCGACTCGAGTTCGGTCGTAGCTCGATATCCCCCAATCGAGCAGCGGTTCCCCGACATCGGCTTCAGTGCATTCCAAAAATTCTCGACGACGATAAACCAAGTCCGAAAATTAGGACTGGGAATACTGGTAAGTAGTTGTGAAGGGGGATTTATGAAGGTAGGGATTTCGAGATTCGTAATTGTGGCCGCGGTCGCGGTCCTAGTGTTGGCAGGCTCGGTCGCACCCGTTCTGGCGCAAAGCCCGAGCTTTAGCGATTTCAGTTCAGCCGCAAATCTGAACCTTAACGGGAATGCCGCAGCGCCAGTCAACAATGGCACTGCCAATGTCCTCCGCCTCACACCGGCGGCTCAAAGTCAGGCCGGTTCGGCTTGGTTCAATGTTCTGCAACCCGTGGCGGGAGGTTTCACGACCACTTTTACTTTCCAAATCACCGACCACAATCCAACTGAGAATAACTTTCCTGCAGACGGCCTCGCCTTCGTGATTCAAAACGCGGCGGCGGGGACGGCGGCCCTGGGTGGCGGCGGCGGTGGAATAGGTTACGACGGGATCCCAAATAGCCTCGCCGTAGAGTTCGACACGTTTGCTAACTCCGGGCCTGGGCCAAACAATGACCCAAACGGCAATCACGTTGGAGTTCAGAGCTGCGGGACCGATCCCAACAGCGCCGATCACTTCGCCACACACGGAGATTCTGTTTCATGCAATCTCGGCCTGCAGTCATCGCTTCCGATCATTTTGGCAAACGGCGGCGTTCACACGGCGAAGATTGAGTACACCTCGCCAGCGGAATGCGACGGTTGCAATGGAGTCCTTCAGGTCACACTGGATGGGGTAGATTTGTTTACTTTAACCGGCGAGAATCAGATCTCGCCGCTTGATCTAAGCACTTTGTTGAGTCTTGGCTCCGGAGGCACTGCATTGGTCGGGTTCACGGCGGCTACGGGTGCCTTTGAGGAGAACAATGACATCCTGAGCTGGACGTTCACTCCGCATTCGAGCAGCAGCGTCAATAATATTATTGTGCCGCCCGGAGGGACGGGGGTCGCCTCATTCGGCAGCTTCAACTACAAGGTCCATAACACCACCAACGGCACTATGAACTTCTCAGTAAAGGCCATTCCGGTGCCATCGGGCACTACCTTTCCCCCAAACTTCGGGACCTCACAATGCATCGTGTATGACGGCACGGGTGGCAATTGCTGGGAATTCGAGGCAACGTGCAATAGCGGGACGTGTGACTCGGGCGATTTCGAACTGGCAACGAGTTACGATGCTACTGGACCGTTTCCCGGACCCGGATTCTTGAAGGGACCGTTCACGCCGTGCTCGGGGACAACGTTCACAAGCAACCAGATAAGCGAATTCTCAGTGCAGAGACAGGACCCCACCACCAAGGGCACCAGTGGGGGAGGCATCTCCTGTTGGGTCGCGACAATAAATACTCCGACACCCTTTGCGGCCTCCGTCCAACAACCCATCAATTCGGACGGCTCCAGCGTCTTCAATGCCAAGAAGGGGGTGGTGCCAGTCAAGTTCACATTGACCAAGAATGGTAGTGCGACTTGCAATCTGCCGCCTGCCACAATTGCCGTAACCCGTACAGCTGGAGGTGTTCCGGGAGTAATCGACGAGTCTGTTTATACGATGTCGGCGGACAGCGGCTCCAATTTCAGGGTCAGTAGTTGCCAGTACGTCTACAACCTGTCAGCCGCTGCGATGGGACCCGGCACATACGAGGTGGATATCTTCATCGCCGGGTCTAAGGTTGGGTCCGCTACGTTCAAATTGAAGTAAGGCTCGACCTTTTCTATCAGCCCCGATTGTCAGAAGGGAGTACCGAGAAATCGGTACTCCTTTTTGTGAATGAGACTTTGGGGACCCGTTGCCGCCCGACGATGGGTTTGAACTTAACGGCGAACTTCCAAAAAAGAGACCAGCTTGCTTAATTCTTGGCCTGCAGCGCGCGGGTGGAATCATTGAACACTGTGCTTACGTCGGAGCGCTGCATCAGCTTCTCTGAGCCAGTCTCTTTGCGGAGCACATCCAGCAGGCGGAGGGCTTGCCGGTAATGATCCTGCGCTTCGGCGTTGTTTCCGGATTGGCGTAGCATCGTGGCCAGCAGGTAATGCGCCCTGACGGTCAGAGGCTTCAATCCCAACTTGTCGGATTGACTCAGGGCGCGGTCCAGTTCCTGGCGAGCGTGGGAATAATCTTTGGCTTGCGTCATGGCTTCCGCCATGTGAAGGGAACATTCGATCGCAATGTACTTGAGGCCAAGTTCCTGAGCCTGCTGCGCGAGAGAGCGGAGGCTGTTGAGCGCTCCTGCGTGCCCTTCCTGAACCGAAACCTTGGCCAGGTCAACTTTAGCCAGCAACACCTTATCGCGCTCAGTGGTGCGCGTGGCCGCCTGCAAAGCCCGCTCGTAAGAGGACTTCGCTGATTTGACGTCGCCACGGTAATAAAATGCATCGCCCTGCCATCCGAGCGTTTGGGCCATTAAGCCGTAGTTCTTAAGCTCGCCGGCGAGGCTCAGCGACTCATCCAGATAGCTTTTGGCCTCGTCTCCGCGGCCGGCAAGAATCAGCGCATTGCCATAGCCGCCAAGGATCTCGGCCATCCAGAAAGTCCGGTCTTTCAGATCGCGGAAGGTTTTAAGTGCGTCCTGCTTGGAATTGATGGCCGCGCCGAACCGGCCCTGGTAATCAAACAGAGTTCCAATGCTGTACGACTCAATCGCTGCGCCACGTGGATCATTGGCGCCGCGGCGCAGTTCCAAGGCCCTCATGTACTGGGTCACGGCCTGATCGTACTGTCCCATCATGGCCGAGGTTTCGGCCACATTGTGGACGCTTTCCACGATGTCCCGAGAAATCTTGGACTTCTCCCGCAGTTGCAGGGCCTGCTGGAAGTAGGTCAGCGCGTCTGCGTACTCAGCCTTGGAGAAATGGACGCTGCCAATGTTGTTCAGGCAGATCGCCTGCAAGCTCTCATTGCCGATATCACGTTGGATCTGCAAGGACTCAGTGTAGAGTCTAAGAGCCTGGTCGTGATCGCCGTGGTCGTCCACAAAATTTCCAAAATCAAGCAACGTGGAACCGAGTCCCCGCTTGTCACCGATGTCGCGGCGGATTTTGAGAGCCTCCTGGAAACTCGCGGAGGCGGCTTTTGCCTTGCCCAATTGCGCCTGAATGTTGCCTATTTCATTCAGACTGGCGGCAGCACCGCGCTGCTGTCCGATGCGGCGCTTAATGGCAAGGGATTTCTCGAAATTGCCCAATGCCTCTTCGGGCTTGCTTAACGCCTCATAGGCCACACCCATGAGGTGAAGGCTGGCTGCAACCTCTTCCTGATTGCCCAGTTGAGTGGCGAGACTGTAAGCGCGATTGAGGTACTCCAACCCTTTGGACGGGTTGCTGCTCCTGATTTCCACTCTGCCTCTCGCCAGCAGGGCATCGATATATTGCGGATCGCGTTGCAGCACACCGTCAAAGTGCTCTCGTGCTTTGTCGTATGCGCCGGTGTTCTCGTATAGTCCGCCCAAAGCAAATTGCACGTCCGTGTCTTCAGGCGAAACCTTGGCCATGTCTTCGTAGTATCCGATCGCCTTCTGGTTGTCGTTGATCACGCGGGCATGGTTGGCAACAATGAGATAGCGCTCGCGGGACGGCAGATTGCTGCTCAGGTCCACAGCCCTGCGCGAGGCTTGCTCGGCCTCGTTGTCGTAGCCGAGGGCTCCGTAGGTCTGACCCAGCTTGGCATACGCCAGTGCGAACTCGGGGTCCGCCTTCACAGCAGACTGGAATCTCTTAAGGGCCTCTAGATTATTGCCTTGCCGCACCAGCCCAAGGCCGTCGTTGTAAGACCGGAGCGACTCGAGGGAATTGGAACTGGG
>Ga0137392_10003156_pt1 | contig 10084 bp, 6 predicted proteins | sample 15con2h34AmetaG_FD_101394 | JGI IMG/M metagenome (GOLD analysis project Ga0137392, IMG submission 101394) | Vadose zone soil microbial communities from Angelo Coast Range Reserve, California, USA - 15con2h3.4A metaG | ecosystem: Environmental > Terrestrial > Soil > Vadose zone > Saprolite... | reverse complement strand
TGAGATTATCGCATGCCAACAATCGCGTGCGCTTGTTAAGACCGATGCCGGCTGCGCGAGAAAAGGTTGCGTGAGGAGGGAAAATCTGAGTTGGTGCCCGGGATCGGAATTGAACCGATACGTCCCTTTCAGGACCCGGGATTTTAAGTCCCGTGCGTCTGCCAGTTTCGCCACCCGGGCATTACGCTCTATCTAACCGCATCATACAAGACTGAGTTGACTGCTACCTCCTCAGCGGACGGAGGCTGACTTCCCCCCGGTGTCACTTCTGGTGTCAGTTGGAGCGTCCTAAGGGGTAGCAGCCTGCTCAATCAAGCTTTCGACCCGAGGTTTCTTGCACCGGAGTTTCATTCATGACGCGGTCAATGCGTAGCGGCGATTTACGCCAGCTGACTTCACAAGAGCCGGGCGCTGCGATTGACACACATTTAGAAATTCTGTGACTGGCCGTCGAGGAGAACACGTGTAATTTCTTTCCGCTGCACGCGCGAATCCGCACCTGTTACGGCAGGCACGCGCGACACACAGGCTCGAAAACGGCTGCCCGCTGGATGTGATCGCAACAGTGCTCGGGCATGACAACCTCAACGTTACCGCCCTCTGGGCTCAGGTTTCAACACGGCTCATGATAAAAGCGACAAGGCCGGCGCAGCCCCACACGAGGGCAGCATGAGAGAAATGAAAACCTTTGGGCGGCGGGAAACTGACGTCCGCCGCCTCTTCAGACCTTGCCTTAACGTTCTACGGTTTGCGAGTATTGACCTCGATCTGCTGCAAGACCTCCTGGCAGATTAGAAGTTTGGTTTCCCCAACCCGCTGGAAGGATACACGGGAGGTATCGGCGTGCTCACAAACTGATGCCAGAAGCGTTGCATTCTGCCGATTTGTGATCCAATCCAAGCTCGTTAGCATGGACACGAGGACAGCCGATTACACTCGCTCGTGAGTTCTAGCCTTGTTTCGGCGCACCACCCCTTTTCTTCATCACTCGTTTAAACAGTGGAGCGCCCCAGGTGCCCGCTGCTAGCACAGCGCCGAAAAGAATAACGGCGTCGATACTCGCCCGACCCTCGTGGGACCAGTAGACGTCCCTCAGGTTCAACCAGAGAGCAAATTCGTCAAGCGTAAGAGCCGCGCCCACGCCATAAAGGATCGACATAAGCCGGCCGAGAAGAATCGAAGAGTCGTCGGCTCCCGTTCCGATCTCAGAGAGCCACCCGTATCCCACCAGGAGCAGAATCATGATCCCAAACACTAGATGGTGAATATGTCGACCACCGATTTCGATGAAATGAAACGGCGGAATCTGGTGCTGGATGGCATATACCACCCCCCGGACTCCGGCGAAGGTGAGAAAGAAACTCACTGAAGCCACAAAGAGCCGTCGCCGGGGTCGGTCGGGAATGTGCTCGCGGAGAGTGTGCCCTAGTGACGTTCCATGGAGCAGCACTAACATGAAAGCGGTCGCTGTGACCGAGAGCAGGAGGATGAACCAGGTGTAGGCCATACCACATTAGATAGCATTCATCGGTGCGGGCGCCATTACCTATAGGGGTGGTCGTGAGTGCTATGGCGATGTTTCAACGATGTTTCAACAGAGAAGAGAGAAGATCAATCCGTACTCATGCCGCTATCTATGCATTGACGATACCTGGATCCGAGGTAGATACTTGTGTTCCCGCAGAGGGTTAGGACCCCAGTGGCCGGCGGCTCGGGACAGAGTAGGTGGCGGCTTGGCCGAGCGCTGAGACGGAGAGTCGGCATGACAGTGCAAAGCTACCAACCGCAGATCAATTTAACTCCCTTCGAGACTGCTCCCAAACAGAAGTGGCTCGGTATCCTCCTTCTTGCCTTGGCCGTGCTCGGGGCTTTCGTTCTGGTCTCGATGTACTTTGGCTGGTTCCGGAATATCGTGCCTGGCGCATCGAACGAAGCGCACGTGAGCACGTCTGGGACGACTGCAGAAAAACCGGGACACGTCAGCCTCGCCAGGTCCCGACGAACCAGCTCAAAACATCACGCCGATGCCGTCGTTCCACCGGCATCTGAGGCACCGTTGACATTCGCTCCTGGCATCACCGAAGCCGCAATCAGGTCTCCGCTAGCGGTGGAAGTGATATCTGGTGGCGGCCGGCATCAGATAATCGGCACCCGAGATGACGCCATTTACCTCGATTTGCACGACAAAACTGTTGCGGCTCCTGACGTCGTCAATGCGAACGCCGGGGTCGTCGAACTCTCATCGCTTCCGGCAGGAGTCGCGGATCCTCTACTGGCGAAACAACAGACGATGGAAGGGGCGGTGGTGTTGCTGGCCCGAATCGACAAAGATGGGAACATCCAGAACCTCCAGGCGATCAGTGGTCCAGAGATTCTCTTTGCGGCCGCGCGTGAAGCCGTCAAGCAATGGCGCTTTAAGCCGTATTACGAGTCGGGACAGGCGGTCGAAACCGAGGCCCAAATTACTGTGAAATTCGCCATCTCCGCTCACTAATGCCAATCGGACGTTATCACTCTTTAACTCCCGCACCGTTCTTTCGGTAGCATCTGCCTCAGGGCGGGGTCCCATCCTCTCCTCGACAATCCGGCGCAGATGGTTAGCAATCTCTTGGTCCGTTGCTCAACGAACAAGAAGCTCCTATACCTCGCCGACATGGGCATCGTCTGTGCTTCTGGTTCGTCTTGGATTCCGAATCGGATCCCAACACTGCATTGATACTCGACAGATTTCTAATGCATCATGCAAGAGTAGATTGGGCGGGTTTCTACTGCCATGCGATCCGCACCAGCGAAAGCCCTTGCCGGGGCAGAGCAAACTGCACGTGCACGACGCCTTTCGCGATGGGTATCCATTCCGGGGTTCTGAGAAGCTGCAACTGTCCTGCATTTTGCAGCAGTTCAAGTTGTGACGCGCTGGGCGCCTGAGGTGAGCCCGTTTCTTTCCAGGCAGTAAATGCGTTGCTGTGACGGTCGTCAATGCGGAAATGCTCCAGCCTACCTCGGCTCGCGACGTCAGGCATGCCGGTGATCACCAGATCAATCGCCGCCAGAGTCGCGGGCAGGTCATCGTCGTGATAGTTCCAGATCAGGACTTCCACCTCATGGTCTTTCCGAGCCGCGATAGCGACGATGTCAGGCTGGGCGCGCACTCCAGCGCCCGCAATCTGGTCCGTGGGCAAAGCTCCAGAACTGGTTGCCATCACTCTTTGACGCCCCAACATTCCGAACATGCGGAAGGCATTCAACACGGGTTTATCGATCCCGTTAGTGGCCAGCTCGCGAAATCCTTCGAAAGGTGGCTGGTCCTCGAACTCAAATGCCCAAGTCACGGCACCGAGAAAGTTAATGTGCTCGGCCCTGGCCATTACCAAAATGTTGTTCAAGACTTCGGCAGTGTAGGCGGCGTACAAAGGGCCATTGCGATACGAGTTCTGCGGGTTGGTCTTTGCCGAACAGGCTGCACACCCTTCGGGGTCCGACTCGCCGAGGACAATCGGAGTGTCCCGCCATTCTGGAAACGAGGCCACGATCTTGAACCCCTGCTCGATGGCGGCCAATTGATGAGCAATTCCCATCTGCACATGATCGCCCTGCCAGGTGGGGGCTCCCTTAGGATGGAAGGAAATAAAGTCGAGATGCGAGCCAGTTTTTCCGCTCACGTAGTTGGCCTGGTGAGCGCAATGCTGCAAAAACTGTCGCAGGAATTCTGCGGCTTTCGGGGATGCGGGGCCGGTTGTATCAGGACCGCCGATGCGGGCCTCGGGTAGTGCCCGCAAGATCGCGTCCGCAGTGTAATCGTAAAGTCTGAAATACTCTTCGGCCGTTCCTTGCCAGTATGGAATGTCCGGCTCATTCCACACCTCCCACAGCCAGGTTTTGACCTCGGCGTCGCCGTAGCGCCCGCGCAAATGATGGACAAACTGAAAAACAAGCTCTGACCACTTGCGATAGTCCTTGGGCGGATAAGCCCATCCCGTGAAAATCTGGCTTTGCGGAAAATTGTGGCGATAGGGTTCGGGATGAGTGGAGAGAGCCTCGGGCATGAACCCGATTTCAACCAGCGGCCTGATGCCGGTTTCATGGAAGACATCAAAGATGCGGTCTACGATCGTCCAGCTATAGCGAGGATTCCCGGCCGCGTCTTCGCTGTAAGCATTCGTCGAACCCCACTTTAAGGAAGAAGCGCCGTCGCCCGTAGTCAGGAGGTTGTGCACGCGAACATAAACCGGGGTTGGGCTGAGTGCCGAGAGTTCGCCGAGCAGTTTCTTTCCGTTAGGGGCATAAGTGTAATTTGGTTCGTCGTATCCGAAGAAGCTCCAGATGGGTGGAAGAACTCCGTCTGGTTGGTCCGCCTGCACGTGAATGCTTACGTTTGACGCTTGTGCCGATGAGTGTGGCTCGGTAAGGCATAGGAGGCCAAATAGAACCACCCACGCAGAGCGCAAAGCTATGCACTTACGGGCGAACGTCGATTCGGTGAAAGCCGGAGTAAAACGCATTCTGGCACAACTCTGAAGTAGGTTACTATGGCGGCTAGCAAACGTGTACTTGAATTGTGGTAACATTCCTGCCATTCAACCTGTGCCTGCCCCTATCGATATCCGCGAGATTGCCAAACGAGCCCGGGTCTCAACTGCGACCGTGTCGCGCACCATTAATCGCGTGCCCACGGTTGATCCCCAGCTTGCCAAGCGCGTATGGAAAGTCGTGGACGAACTCGGATATTTTCCCAACACTCAGGCCCGCGCTTTGGTTTCTGGCAAGAGCCGCATCTTCGGCTTGATCGTCTCCGAGATCACCAACCCTTTTTTTCCGGAGATCGTGCAGACCTTTGAAGACTTGGCGGTGGAAAATAATTACGAAATTCTGCTGACTTCCACCGTGCACGATCCCAAACGCATGGAGTCCTCGGTGCGGCGCATGATCGAGCGCCGGGTCGATGGCGTCGCCATTCTCACTTTCGGTATGGAAGAGTCGTTGCTCGATCATTTGCATTTTCGCAAAGTGCCGCTGGTTTTTGTGGACGTCGGCCCCGATGCTCCGGGAGTCAGCAATATTCGAATTGACTATGAAAACGGCATTCGACAGGCAGTGCAGCATCTGGCAGCGCTCCGGCACACGCGCATTGCTTTCGTTGCCGGCCCGCGGACGCTTAGATCGGCGTTGGCCAGGAAAGCAGCCTTTCAGCAATCCATGAGCGAGATCGGTCTGGATCGCGATCTGATCATCGAAGGCGACCACACCATGGAAGGTGGCATGCGGGCGCTGGTGGAGCTGATCAAGCTTCGAAATCCGCCGACGGCGGTGATGTGCTCCAACGATATGACGGCCATCGGGGTAATGCGCGAAGCTTACGATCATGGCATCGCCATCCCGCGCGATTTGTCGGTTGTGGGTTTCGATGACATCCGGCTGGCGCAGTTCATGATTCCCCCGCTGACAACTGTCCAGATGTCGCAAATGGAACTGGCAAAAATTGCTCTGCGCGCACTGCTGACCGAAACCGCGCGCAAGACCCGCAACCCCGGCCGCACGGACTATCCGCTGATCACGAGCCTGGTCCTGAGGCGCTCGACAGCCCTGGCGCCAACTCCGAATGACCGTCCCAAGCCAGAGCGAAAATCGGGCTAGGGCCCCTTCCAGGTCGAGGGTGAGGTATCCTGGGCGAAATTTACTAGTCCGACAGCAAACGATTGCGGGAACGCTGCAAAGGGCCGGAGACCGACCCCGAGTTTTCCTCGACTTGCTTACCCGTACAGGTTACAATTCCGCAACTTAACGGCTGCCGGACCTTCCCCCCAAAACAGCCGGAGTCTCGCAAAACTGAACCGGGTCAAGTCCGTTCGCCCACGGAGGTATGGCAATATGTCATCTGCAAGAGGCGCTGCGCCCGTGCTTCTTCTGCTTTGGTTCGCCTCATGCTTCGCCGTTTTGCCTGCTTCCGCCGACGACTGGCAGCCCATCACAGCCGAGGAATTGAAGATGACGAGCGAGCCCAACGCTCCGGGTGCCCCCGCGATTTTCCTCTACCGTCAGGTGGATCGTGACGACGATGCATCGCACGAATCTCACTATGCCAGAATCAAGATTCTCAGTGAAGAAGGCCGGAAGTACGCTGATGTTGAAATTCCCTTCTTCAAGGGAGGAGGCAATATTCGCAAGATCCAGGCACGGACCATACACCCCGACGGAAGCGTGACTAATTTTGACGGAAAAGTCTACGAAAAGACCATCATCAAAGCCAAGGGCGTGAAATACCTGGCCAAGACGTTCACTCTGCCGGAGGTCCAACCAGGAACCATCATCGAGTATCGGTACATCCAGGAAATTGACCCGGACTTTGTTTTCGATTCCCGTTGGATCTTGAGTGAGGAGCTATTTACCAAGCACGCAAAGTTTTCTTTAAAGAAGAACGCGGACTTTGCGTTGCTGTGGAGCTGGCCGTTAGGGTTGCCGCCGGGCACGGATCCGCCCAGGGACGACCATAATATGATTCGGCTGGAAACCCAGAATGTGCCGGCGTTTCAGTTGGAAGACCACATGCCCCCCGAAAATCAGATGAAGTTCCGGGTTGAATTCACCTACTCAAGAGACCTGGAAAAAGACACTGACAAATTCTGGAAGCAGGAAACCAAGAGACTCTATAGCGGGGTGGAGCTGTTCGCCGATAAACGCGGTGCCATGACGAACGCAGTCAGGGAAATCGTCGCCCCCGGCGACAGTCAGGAAGTCAAGCTGCAGAAGATCTACGCGCGTACCCAGCAGATTCGCAACCTGTCGTTTGAGCGTGACAAAACAGAACAGGAGCAGCGTAGGCAAAAACTCAAGGACATTAACAGCGTCGAGGATGTTTGGAAGCGCGGTTACGGCAGCGGTTACGAAATCACATGGTTGTTCCTTGCGTTGGCGCGCGCGGCTGGGTTCGACGCCTCCCCGGTTCGAGTCTCGACTCGTGATCAGTACTTCTTCAACCCGCAATTGATGAACGCCTTTCAACTCAATACCAATGTAGTTCTGGTCAAACTGGATGGAAAAGACTTGTACTTTGATCCCGGAACCGCCTTCACACCTTACGGGCTTCTCCCGTGGAATGAAACCGCCGTACAAGGCCGGCGACTCGATAAAGAAGGTGGCGACTGGGTACAAACCTCCCTGCCCGACCCAGCACAATCCCACGTGGAGCGCAAAGCCGTTCTCAAGTTAACTGAGAGCGGTGGTTTAGAAGGGAAGCTGACCGTAACTTTTACGGGTCTGGAAGCGCTATGGCGCCGGCTGGATGAATTGGAAGAAGACGATACGGCACGCAAAAAGTTCCTGGAGGACGAGGTAACTGGAGCTATTCCGGCAGCCACCGAAGTGAAGCTCACCAATCAGCCCGAGTGGAACAGTTCGTCGCGGGCGCTGGTGGCTGAATACGAGGTGAAAGTGCCTGGATGGGCTTCGTCCGCTGGGCGCCGGCAGTTGATTCCAGTGGGCCTTTTCAGCGAACCCGAAAAACACTTATTTGAGCACGCCGACCGGGTCTTCCCCATCTATTTCCATTTTCCGTTTCAGATCGTGGACGATGTGACAGTGGACCTGCCGACAGGGCTGCAGGTCAATAGTCTGCCACCGGCGGAGGATGTCGCCCCCGGTAAAGTGGTCTCCTATGCGCTCAGCGCGGAAAGCAAGAATGGCACTCTGCATTGGAACCGCCGCGTCAGCCTGGACATCCTGATGATGCAGACCAAGTACTACCCGGCGTTGCGTAACTTTTTTCAGACGGTGAGGGCAGGGGATGAGCAGCAAATTGTGTTATTGCCGATTTAACAGCTCCGAACGCATGCCATTGGCAGCGGTTCTGTTGGTGGCAGTTTGCCTGCTCCTGACGCCGCGACCTGCGTTTGCCGGTGGCGCTCCTCCATGGCTGCGAGCCCTGGTCGATGTACCCCTCCCAGAGCACGACGACAAGACCGATGCCGTCCGTCTCTATTCGGAAAAGATCTTGACCGTACAGCCCAACGGCAAGATCAAGACCATCGAGCGCGAGGCCTACAAGATTCTGCGGCCGGATGGCAAGTCGTATGGCATGGTGCAGGCTTCGTACGATTCCGAAACTCGCATCACCGGCATGCACGCCTGGTGTATTCCGGCTCAAGGCAAGGATTACGAAGTCAAAGAATCGAGTGCCGTAGAAAGCGCCTTGTTAGGGGTGGACGGCAGCGAACTAATAACGGACGTGCGGACCAAGTTGCTCGAGATCCCGGCCGCCGAACCCGGCAACATTCTCGGCTATGAAATCGAACACGAGGACCGGCCGTACATCTTTCAGGACGAATGGGTGTTCCAGGGCGGAGTACCCACCCGCGAGGCGCACTTTACCTTGCAACTCCCTCCAGGTTGGGAATACAAGGCCGTATGGCTGAACCACCCCGAGCTTGAACCGGTTGCCGCCAACAACCAGTGGCAGTGGGCGGTGAGCAATGTGAAAGCAATCAAATTTGAGGAAGACATGCCGCCGCCGGTTGGCGTCGCTGGCCGAATGATTGTTTCTCTATTTCCCCCAGGCGGAGTGAAGAAAGGTTTTCAGAGCTGGAGCGAGATGGGAAGCTGGTACTCAACTCTGACCAACGGCAGGCGCGACCCTTCCCCCGAGATCAAGCAGAAAGTGGCGGCACTGACGGCGTCGGCAGCTACGCCGCTGGCGAAGATGCAGTCCCTGGCAGCGTTTGTGCAGAGCGATATCCGCTATGTCGCCATCTTGCTGGGAATCGGTGGCGTCCAGCCCCATCCGGCTACGGATATTTTTGCCAATCGGTATGGCGACTGTAAGGACAAGGCCACGCTGCTCAGCTCCATGCTTAAAGAGGCGGGCATCGATTCCTACTACGTGGTCATCAACGCTGAACGTGGCGTAGTTACATCCGCTACGCCACCGCACATCGGCGGATTTAATCACGTGATTCTCGCGGTGCAACTGCCTCCGGGGTTGACCGATCCGTCTTTGATGGCGGTAGTGCAGCATCCCAAGCTGGGAAGAATCCTGTTCTTCGATCCCACCGATCACCTAACGCCCTTCGGACAGTTGAGCGGGGCTCTGCAGGCAAACTACGGCCTGTTGGTCACGCCTGACGGAGGCGATTTGATAGAACTCCCGCAGTTGCCGAGCGCGTCCAACGCCATCACTCGCTCCGCGAAACTGACGCTCGACGACAAGGGTACTTTGCAGGGCGAAGTGAAAGAGGTGCGGTTAGGCGACCCAGCCTCCAGCCAGCGGTGGGCACTGCGCTCAGCGACGAAATCGGCCGACCAGATCAAGCCCATCGAAACCACACTGTCTCATTCCCTGGCCACGTTTCAGATCGGCAAGGCAACCGTGACCAGCCTGCACCAGAACCAATTGCCCTTTGAGTATGACTACTCCTTCGTCTCGCCGAACTATGCCAAGCATGCCGGAGACCTGCTCCTGGTTCGGCCGCGAGTGCTGGGAAGCAAGTCCAGCTCAATTCTGGAAACGACGGAACCGCGCCTCTATCCGGTGGAATTCGACGGGCCCGAGCGGGACACTGACATCTTTGAAATCACATTGCCCGCGGGTTACGACGTAGATGATCTTCCGTCGCCGGTGAATGCGGACTACGATTTTGCCGCCTACCACAGCAAAGCGGAAAAAGATGGCAACGTGCTCCGCTACACGCGGGTGTTCGAAGTCAAGCAACTGAGTGTCCCGGTAAATCGTATGGACGACCTGAAAAAGTTCTACCGCATCATTGCAACCGACGAACGTAACTCCGCAGTACTGAAACCGACGGGCCATTGATGGGTCAGCGGGTGCCCCATTTCTCGCGTCTTTTGCGAGAAGTGGGGCTTTTGAGGTTCACTGTGCGAAAATCGGTGCGCAAATCAACCAGACTAAGTCTGACTCCATCACATGAAGATTTTCGACGCCAAAGTGATCGTCTGTTCCCCCGGCCGGAATTTCGTCACCCTCAAACTGACCACCGAAGATGGCATCCACGGGCTCGGGGACGCGACCCTGAACGGCAGGGAACTGTCGGTTGCCAGCTACCTTAATGATCATGTTTTACCCTTGCTGATTGGCCGC
>Ga0137392_10003155_pt1 | contig 10087 bp, 10 predicted proteins | sample 15con2h34AmetaG_FD_101394 | JGI IMG/M metagenome (GOLD analysis project Ga0137392, IMG submission 101394) | Vadose zone soil microbial communities from Angelo Coast Range Reserve, California, USA - 15con2h3.4A metaG | ecosystem: Environmental > Terrestrial > Soil > Vadose zone > Saprolite... | reverse complement strand
TTCGGGGGTTTTTTCTTGCGGCCCCGCGGCCCCGCGGTGACGCAATCGTTACACGTCCGTGACGGGTGCAAGGGCCGGCCGGGCTACACTCTCCCGCGATGACGTCGACGACCACCCCGGCACCCGCAGGGACCGCTCCCGGGCCCGCCCCGGTGCCGACCGCGACCGGACCGCTGACCAGCAGGCGGCGGCGCTCTCGCGGGGATCCTGCCTACCGGGCCATCCTCACCGGGCTCGCCCTGCTACTCCCCCTGCTGCTGGTAACGGTCGCCGGCCAGCTCGTCGTCAGCTCCCTGCCGGCCATCAAACGCTTCGGCTTCTCGTTCGTGTGGAAGTCGACCTGGGATCCGGTCGCCGAGGTGTACGGGGCGGCGCCGATGATCTTCGGCACCCTTCTTTCTTCGCTCATCGCGCTCGTCATCGCCGTGCCGTTGGCGCTCGGCGTCGCCATCTTCCTCACCGAGTTCGCGCCCAAGTGGGTACGCCAGCCGGTGGCCTTCCTGGTGGAATTACTCGCGGCGGTCCCCAGCGTGGTGTACGGGGTGTGGGGCATCTTCGTCCTGATCCCGTTCCTGCGTCAGGTCGCCGTGCCGCCGCTGCGGGCGGTACTGGGGTGGACACCGTTCTTCAGCGGGGTGTTTTACGGCAATTCGATGCTGGCCGGCGGCGTCATTCTCGCGATCATGGTCGTCCCCTACATTGCGTCGGTGTCGCGCGAAGTGCTGCTCGCCGTGCCCGCGACCCAACGGGAGGCCGCCCTCGGCCTCGGCGCGACGCGCTGGGAGGCGGTGTGGTCCGCGGTGCTGCCGTACGGTCGCGCCGGCGTGATCGGCGCCATCATGCTCGGCTTGGGGCGCGCGCTGGGCGAGACCATGGCCGTCACGATGCTCATCGGCAACCGGCACGACATCAGCCTCTCCCTGCTGCAGCCGGGCTACACGATGGCGGCCGCGCTCGCCAACGAGTTCACGGAAGCCACTACCAACCTGTATCGCTCGGCCCTCATCGAGGTCGGGCTGCTGTTGTTCGTCATCACCATCGCCGTGAACGCCGCCGCTCGACTGCTGGTGTGGCGCGTGGCGCGTGGGGCGGCGGTGGGGAGCAAGGTGTTATGAGCGCGCGCTCGGTGCGAAGACGCATCACGAGCGGCGTGATGACCGGTCTCGTCGCCTTGCTGTGCGCGGCCGCAGTGCTGCCACTGCTCTTCATCTTCGGCGACTTGATCCACAAGGGCGCCACCTCGCTCGATTGGAACTTCTTCACCCACACCCCCGTGCCGGCCGGCCAGAGCGGCGGCGGCGTGGCCCATGCGATCGTGGGCACGGGGATCGTCGTGGGGCTGGCCTGTTTGATCGGTCTCCCCATCGGCATCGGGGCCGGCGTGTTCCTGGCCGAATACGGCAGCGGCAAGCTGGGCTGGGTGGTGCGATTCGTCGCCGACGTGATGAACGGCACCCCCTCCATCGTCATCGGGATCTTCGCCTGGTCCTGGCTGGTCCGGCCCGTCGGAACCTTCTCCGCGCTGGCGGGGGGGGGCGCACTGGCGATGCTGATGGTACCCATGCTCGCTCGCACCACGGAGGAGATGGTGCGGCTCGTGCCGCACTCGCTGCGGGAGGCGGCGCTCGCCCTCGGCTACCCCCGGTGGCGCACGTCGGTTCAGGTGATCGTCCGCAGCGCGCTGGCCGGCATCGTGACGGGCGCACTCGTCGCCGTCGCGCGGGTTGCGGGCGAAACCGCCCCGCTGCTCTTCACCGCCCTGGGCAACCTGAACTTCGGCACCAATATCTTGCTGCCGATGCAGACTCTATCGCTCCAGATCTTCCAGTACGGGACCGGGCCGTTCGAGGAATGGCATCGGCTGGCGTGGGCGGCCGCCCTGGTGCTCATGGGCCTCGTGCTCATCCTCTCCCTGGCCGCGCGCTGGGCCACCCGGCAGCGCTATGGCGCGTCCTGACGCCGTGGTCCGGCTCGCTGCGCAGCGACTGACCGCGCTGTTCGGTCGCAAGGTGGCCGTCCGAGACGTGTCGCTGCTGTTCCCGACCAATACGGTGACCGCGATCATCGGGCCGTCGGGCTGCGGCAAGACGACCTTTCTGCGATGCCTCAACCGCATGCACGAGCTGTCCGAGGGTGGCTGGGTCACGGGCCGGGTGCTGCTGGACAACGAGGACATCTACGGCGGGCAGCTCGACCCGGTGGACGTGCGGCGCCGCGTCGGCATGGTGTTCCAGCGGCCTACCCCCTTCCCGACGATGTCGATCTTCGACAACGTGGCCGCGGGGCTGCGCGTCAACGGCGGCCGTCGGAAAGCGGACTTGGCGGCAGCCGTGGAGCGCGCCCTGCGCCAGGCGGCCCTGTGGGACGAGGTGCGGGACCGGTTGCACACCAGCGCGGTCGCGTTGTCTGGGGGGCAGCAGCAACGGCTGTGCATCGCGCGCGCCATCGCACCCCAGCCCGAGGTGCTACTACTCGACGAGCCGACTGCCTCCCTTGATCCGGCGGGCACGCAGCGCATCGAGGAGCTCTGCCACGAGCTGAAGGAGCGCTACACCATCGTGATCGTGACACACAACATGCAGCAAGCCGCGCGAGTGTCGGACTACACCGCCTTCTTCTATTTGGGTGAGCTCGTCGAAGTGGGCCTCACGTCCGCGCTGTTCACGAGGCCGCAGCGCGACCAGACGGAAGCCTACATTACTGGAAGGTTCGGATGATCGCGGTCGGACACTCGGACGCTCGGACAGACGGACTGAGGGCGGAGCCCCGTGCGGCCGTTCGAGCGTCCGACGATCCGACGCATGTCATCGACGTGCGGGACTACAGTTTCTGGTACGGAGCGACGCAGGCGCTGTTCGACCTGCAGTTCACCATCCCCCGTCGTGCCGTCACCGCGCTCATCGGGCCGTCCGGCTGTGGCAAGACGACGTTCCTGCGGTCGGTCAACCGCCTCAACGAGCTCATTCCCCGGACGCGCTATAGCGGGGACATCCTGCTCGAAGGCGTGTCGATCTTCTCGACCGGGATGGACACGGTGGGGCTGCGCCGCCGGGTGGGTATGGTGTTCCAGCGGCCCAATCCCTTCCCAAAGGCGATCTTCGACAACGCCGCCTACGGGCCGCGCCTCAACGCGCTCGCGCCCGAGCGCGACATGCCGGAGCGGGTGGAGCGCGCTTTGCGCCAGGCCGCGCTGTGGGAAGAAGTCAAAGACCGCCTCGACGAGCCTGGCACGAGTCTCTCGGGCGGGCAGCAGCAGCGGCTGTGCATCGCGCGCGCGCTCGCCAACGAGCCCGAGGTGTTGCTCATGGACGAGCCGTGCTCGGCGCTGGACCCGGTCGCCACTGAGCGCATCGAGGAGCTGATCGTCGAGCTGAAGCGGGCTTACACGATCGTGATCGTGACGCACAACATGCAGCAGGCGGCCCGGGTCTCGGACTTCACCGGTTTCTTCTATCTCGGGCGGCTGATCGAGTTCGGCGACACCGAGCAAGTATTCACCAGGCCCCGGGACGAGCGGACCGAGGCCTACATCACGGGACGGTTCGGATGAGCACCCAGGCCGCGCATCGCCACTTTCACGACGAGTTGTCGGAGCTGAAGGTCAAGCTCCTCACCATGTCGGGCGAGGCCGAGGACGCCCTGGCCGCCTCCGTCCAGGCGCTCCTCGAGCGGGACCGCGACAAGGCGGCGGCCGTCATTACCGGCGACACCGAGATCGACGCGCTCGAGATCGAGATCGAGGAGCTGGTCATCAAGCTGCTCGCGACCCAGCAGCCGATGGCGCGCGACCTCCGACTCCTCACGGCGGCCATGAAGATCTCCAACGACCTGGAGCGCGTGGGCGATCACGCCGTCAACATCGCCCAATCGGCCGAGCGGCTGAGCGCGACCCGCCCGATCGCTCCCGAGCCCGAACTCGTGGAGATGGCGCGCCAGGCCCGGACCATGCTTGCCGACGCTCTGGAGGCATTCGTGCGCGGCGACGCGCAGGCGGCCCGCGCCATCTGTCGCCGGGACGACAGCGTCGACGCGCTGCACCACTCGGTGTTCCGGATCCTCCTCACCCACATGATGGAAGACCCGCACATCATCGGGGCCGGGATGGACCTGTTCCTCGTCAGCCGCAACCTGGAGCGCGTCGCGGACCTCGCCACCAACATCGCCGAGGACGTGGTGTTCCTGGTCGAGGGGAAGACGATCAAGCATCACGCTGAGCTGGACGGGCACACCGGAGGGTCGAGCGCTCAGCCCCACGAGCGGTAGACCACCGGCGCGGTGGGCCGGCGCCGCAGGTTCTCCGACCGGACGAACACCCCCACGAGGATCATCCCGGCCGCGAATCCGCCGATGTGGGCGAAGAACGCGACGCCGCCTGTGTCCGTGCCCGCCAGCGCTGGCAGCCCGCCGAGCAGCTGCAGCAGGATCCAGTACCCGAGCATCAGGTAGGCCGGCAGGGTGATCGTCGTAACGAACAGCCCGAGGAAAACCAGCGTATGCACGCGGACGCGCGGATAGAGCAGGAGGTAGGCCCCCAACACGCCGCTGATCGCCCCCGAGGCACCCACCATCGGCACCACCGAATGCGGTTGGACGGCGACCTGCGTCGCCGCCGCGACCACGCCGCACAAGAGATAAAACACCACGAAACGCACGTGGCCCATAGCGTCTTCGATGTTGTTTCCGAAGATCCACAGGAACCACATGTTGCCGAGCAGGTGCAGCCAGCCCCCGTGCATGAACATCGAGGTGAGCACAGTGGCGTAGTGGGGGTGGGCCCCGATAACGCAGAAGAATTCGTCACCCAAGGGGACCCGCACTCCCGCCCGCACGGTCCCCAGCAATTCCCCGGGCGTGAGTCCCAGGTGGCACACCGATTGGGCGAGCGGCCCGGGAGCGCCCAGCCCCTGCAAGAACACCCAGGTCAATACGTTCAGCGCGATGATCCCCACCGTGACCACCGGCGTGAGCACCGTCGGGTTCTCGTCCTTATAGGGAAACATTCGCCCAAACCTACTCGCGAACTCCCGCCGCCCCAAAGGACTTCTCCCCTGCCGATTTGGCACCTTTTAGGGGCATAGGGCTTGCTATCGCAACGGGTCGTTCGCTATGCGCATCAATCACTCGGATAGGGAGCAGGACCATGGCTGAGAAGATCATCGGAATCGACCTCGGGACGACTAACTCGGTAGTGGCGGTGATGGAGGGCGGCGATCCTGTTGTCATTCCCAACGCCGAAGGCGGCCGGACCACCCCGTCGGTGGTGGCGTTCACCAAGGACGGGGAGCGCTTGGTTGGCCAAGTGGCCAAACGCCAAGCTGTTACCAACCCGCAGCAGACGATCTTCTCCATCAAGCGGTTTATGGGACGGCGCATAAGCGAGGTCGTCGAGGAGACCAAGCGCGTCCCCTACAAGGTCGTCGCCGGCCAGAACGACCTCGCCTCAGTAGAAATCCAAGGTAAGCGCTACACCCCGCCTGAGATCTCCGCCATGATCCTCCAGAAGATGCGACAGACGGCGGAGGACTACCTGGGGCATAAGGTTGAGAAGGCCGTGATCACCGTCCCCGCGTATTTCAACGACTCGCAGCGGCAAGCCACCAAGGACGCCGGCAAGATCGCCGGGCTCGATGTGGTCCGGATCATCAACGAGCCCACGGCGTCGGCGCTGGCCTACGGGCTGGACAAGAAGAAAGAGGAAAAGGTCGCCGTCTACGACCTGGGGGGCGGCACGTACGACATCTCGATCCTCGAGCTTGCCGAGGGCGTATTCGAGGTGAAGAGCACCAACGGCGACACGCACCTGGGCGGCGACGATTTCGACCAGCGGATCATCGAATGGCTGGTGGCGGAGTTCAAGCGCGATCAGGGCATCGACCTCTCGAAGGACCCGATGGCCCTGCAACGCCTCAAGGAGGCCGCCGAGAAAGCCAAGATGGAGCTGTCCACGGTCATGCAGACGGAGATCAATCTCCCCTTCATCACTGCCGACCAGTCCGGGCCCAAGCACCTGAACCTGACGATTACCCGGTCCAAGCTCGAGCAGCTGGTCGACGATCTGGTGCAGCGGACCATGGCGCCGATGGAGCAGGCGCTGAAGGACGCCGCTCTCAAGCCCTCGGACATCGACGAGGTGATCCTGGTCGGCGGGCAGACGCGGATGCCCAAGGTGCAGGAGATCGTTCAGAAGTTCTTCGGGAAGGAGCCGCACAAGGGCGTCAACCCGGACGAGGTCGTGGCGATCGGCGCTGCGATTCAGGGCGGCGTGCTGGCGGGCGAGGTGAAGGATGTACTGCTGCTCGACGTGACTCCGCTGTCGCTGGGCATTGAGACCCTCGGCGGCGTCACCACCGTGCTGATCCAGCGCAACACGACGATCCCGACCAAGAAGTCGGAGGTCTTCTCGACCGCCGAAGATACGCAGACCACCGTCGAGATCCACGTGCTGCAAGGCGAGCGCCAAATGGCGATCGACAACCGCACGATCGGCAAGTTCCAGCTGACAGGCATCCCACCCGCTCCGCGGGGCGTGCCGCAGATCGAGGTGACGTTCGACATCGACGCCAACGGCATCCTCCACGTGTCGGCCAAGGACAAGGCGACCGGGAAGGAGCAGAAGATCCGCATCGAGGCCTCCTCCGGGCTCGGGGACAAAGACATCGACAAGATGGTCAAGGACGCGGAAGCGCACGCCGCCGACGACAAGCGTCGGCGCGACGAGATCGAACGGCGCAACCGCCTCGACACGCTGGTGTATGAGGTGGAGAAGAACTCCAAGGAGTGGGTGGACAAGCTGGACGCCGGTTTAAAGTCGCGGATGGACGGCGCGCTCGAGGGGGCCAAGAAGGCGCTCCGCAGTGGCAACCCAGATGAGATCGCCAAAGCGCTGGAGGAGCTGCAGCAGGCCTACTCCGCTGCTGGCGCGAGCCTGTACGCCGCTGCGCGGGGCGCTACCGGCGCCGACGCAGGGGGGGAGGGAGGGCCCCAGGCCAGCACGGGAGAGCCCGCCGGCACTAAGTCGGACAAGGACAACGTGGTCGACGCAGACTACGAGATAGTCGACGACGAGAAAAACAAGAAGGCGTAAGGCAAAGGGCGTTGAGCTGACGGCGTGAGGAGGACGGCGTAACAACAGCGACGTTCTCCATTACGCCGTCCACTGTCCGCGGTCTCCAAGACGTGGTTGTCGTAAGCCATTAACCTTTCGAGAGACATGGAGCGATCGATGTCGGTGCGCACGCGTGACTGGTTGAAGTTCATTTCGTTGGTGGGAATCGCGTTCGTGTTCGGGCTGGTGTTCGCGTCAGCCCTGAATCTGCCTCGCAGCGTCCGGTCGGCGGAGGCGAGCACGATCCTCGCCCAGACGGCGCCCCCGCAGGCGCCGCTGACGGGGATTAAGCCAGCCGCGGATCTGGGCGACGCGTTCGCCAGCGTGGCCGAGCACGTCAAGCCCGCTGTTGTCTTCATCAGCTCCGAACACCGGCAGCGCGGCGACGCTCGCCGGGTGCCGCCGGGCTTCGAGGACTTCTTCCCGCAGATGCGGCGCGGGCCTCAGATCGAGCGGGGCACGGGCTCCGGGTTCATCGTCTCCGCCGACGGCTACATCCTGACCAACAACCATGTGGTGGCGGGGGCCGATAAGGTGATGGTGCGGCTGCTTGACAAGCGGGAGTTCCTCGCTCGCGTCGTCGGCACCGACCCCGAGACCGACGTGGCCGTAATCAAGATCGACGCGCAGGGTCTGCCGACGGTCAGCTTCGCCAACTCCGACTCGACGCGCATCGGCGAGTGGGTGCTAGCGATCGGCAACCCGCTGGCGTTCTCCTTCACGGTCACCGCCGGCATCGTCAGCGCCAAAGGGCGGCTGCTCGACGGGCTGAACCAGGGACGCCAGGGCTACCAGATCCAGGACTTCATCCAAACCGACGCCGCGATCAACCCCGGCAACTCGGGCGGCCCGCTCGTCAACGTGCGTGGCGAAGTGGTCGGGATCAACTCCGCAATCGCGAGCGAGACCGGCTATTACGCGGGCTACGGCTTCGCTATCCCGATCAACCTGGTGCGCAACGTGATGACCCAGCTCGTGGCCCACGGCCGCGTGCAGCGCGCCGTCATGGGCGTGCTGATCGGCGAGGTCCGCCCGGAGGACGCCGAGAAGGTGGGCCTGCGGCAGGTTCGCGGAGTGTTGGTCGAGGACTTCAGCAGCGACGACTCCCCGGCCAAGAAGGCGGGCCTCCAGCAGGGCGATGTGGTCACCGCCCTCGACGGCCAGCCGGTCGAGTACGTCGCCCAGCTACAGCAGCGCGTCGCTTTCAAGAAGCCGGGCGAAACAGTGGAGTTGACGGTGCGGCGCGAGAACCGGGAGCAGAAGACCATCACGGTGCGGCTGCAGGCCGCGCCGGCCGACACGGATGCGAGCGAGGAGCAGGTGGCGGCCCGCGGCGTCGGAGCGGCCGAGCGAGCTTCGACTCACGCTTCGCTCGGTATTACCGTGGACCCGGTCTCCCAGGAAGACGCCTCCGATCCCCAGCTCAAGGCGGTCGCCAAGAACGGCGGCGGCCTCGTCGTCACCGAGGTCTCGCCGGACGGTCCGGCTTACGGACGCCTGGTGCCGCAAGGCACCAACGGCGGGCCTGACGTCATCCTCAAAGTGAACGGCCAGCCAGTGCGGACCCGGGCCGAGTTCCGTGCCGCGCTACGCGAGGCGAAGTCCGGCGAGATCGTCACGCTGATCGCCTACAACGTCTCTCGTCAGCAGGAGGAAGTCATCCGGCTGCGCATGCCCTGACGGCGCTCAGGTCGGCCTCGGCACCCGGAGCAGGACCAGGCCGACCAGGAGTTGCCAGACGACGGGTGGTGCAAACGCCGCCTGATCGAGTGTGGAGGACGCGGGGGTCGCGAGTGCAAGCGCGGCCCCCGCGCTGCCTCCGGCGATCGCAAGCACGGTCGTCCAGCGAGGCAACCCCTCCCCCTCCCGCCTCCCACACCAGAGGCCCCACCCGAAGAGCGAAGTCGCGAGCCCCAAGCTGAACGCCCCCGCGCGCTGAGCGGCGAGCGCGAACGGGCGTACCATGTCGAACAGGAACACGGCCTGCGTCGCCGCGAGGTCGGGGGGAGGGTGGGGGGCGACGCTCCCATGCGCGGCGACCCCCGCCAGCGCGCCGCCTCCCCCCAGCATGAATGCGACGATGATCATCCAGCATGCGTAGGCGAACACGCCAACCGCGAGGCCGGCGCGGGTCGCGCCCGCTCCCGGCGTGCCGACGGTGGCGCCGACGATGCCGCTCAGGCCCGTGATCGAGAGCGGGAAGGCAAACAGGAATCCCCAGTGGATCGCGGCCCAGTCGCGCGTGCGGGCGATCGTGGCGAGCTGCGCGGCGCCGTCACCGGCCAGTAGGGGATGGGCGATCGCGGCTGCCATCGTGAGCAGGGCTCCGAGGACGAGACAGAGCGCGTAGATCAGGGGGACGCGGGGACGCACATTTGTAATATATTGGTTCATGCAGCTCAACCGGATTCTCCGCGAGGGCTTCATCGCCGGCTGCATCGGCGCCGGGGCCGTGGCGCTCTGGTTCCTCGTCGTCGACGCCATCAACGGCCGCCCGTTCTTCACCCCGGCGATGCTGGGCGGTGCCGTCTTCTTCGGGGATCAACCTTCCCAGGTCGTGATCGAGTACTCCCGCGTCATCGGCTACACGATGATCCACGTGAGTGCATTCGTGGTGGTGGGCTGCATCGCAGCCGCGCTCGCCGCGGAGGTGGAGGTCGCGCCCTCGACTCTGTTCCTGGTCGTGGTCGCCTTCTGCTTCTTCGAGTTCGGCTTCTACATCCTGGTGGCGTTGCTCGCCAAGCCCTTGCTCGGGGCGCTGGCGTGGTGGAACGTGGCGATCGGCAATGCCATCGCCGCGATCGGGATGGGTTATTACCTGTGGCGCGAGCACCCCAAGATCGGTGAGGAGCTCAAACGACACCCCCTGGGGGAGACGCAGGAAGGCGAGTAGCGTAAGCCTCCCCGGGCACCGCACGCTCCACGTCCCCCCCACCTCCACCTCCCCCTCCCCCTCCCTCTCCCCCCCGCTCCTCCCGGGCC
>Ga0137392_10003153_pt1 | contig 10087 bp, 7 predicted proteins | sample 15con2h34AmetaG_FD_101394 | JGI IMG/M metagenome (GOLD analysis project Ga0137392, IMG submission 101394) | Vadose zone soil microbial communities from Angelo Coast Range Reserve, California, USA - 15con2h3.4A metaG | ecosystem: Environmental > Terrestrial > Soil > Vadose zone > Saprolite... | reverse complement strand
TGCGTTTGAGCTACTTCACCGGGCTGTTTCCCATCCATCTCGGCTTTCTACCGAGCCTGTTGCGGGTGATCGAGGCACCTCCCGATCTGCCGGTCGCTTCCCATCCGAGGCCAATGCCAGAGCAGATCCACCAGGGCATCGTGTTTGAGCACGTGAGCTTCACCTATCCGGGACAGACCGCGCCGGTCCTCTCGGATATCTCGTTGCGCCTCGTGCCGGGGGAATGTGTGGCGCTGGTGGGACACAACGGCGCCGGCAAGACCACGATCGTCAAGCTGCTGCTGCGGCTCTACGATCCCACCAGCGGGCGTATCCTGCTCGATGGGGTGGACCTGCGCGAGTACGATCTGGACGATCTGCGCCGCAAGATGGGTGCCATCTTCCAGGACTTCGGGCACTATGAACTCACCGCAGGCGAGAATATCGGCCTGGGGCGGCTCGAACATCTGGGCGACGGCGAACTTCAGCGTGAAGCGCTGGTGAAGGCGGGGGGCGATTCCCTGCTTGAAAGCCTCCCGCATGGCCTGGAGACGCTGCTGGGGCGCGAACTGGGCGAGCGCGAACTCTCCGGCGGCGAATGGCAGAAACTGGCGCTTGCCCGCGCCTACCTGCGCGACAGCCAGGTCCTGGTGCTCGATGAGCCGACCGCCGCGCTCGATGTGCAGAGCGAGTATCGCATCTACACCCGTTTCCACGAACTGACCCAGGGTCGCCTGACCCTGCTGATCAGCCATCGTTTCTCAACCATCCGGGTGGCCGACCGTGTCCTGTACCTGGCCGGCGGGCGCATTCAGGAAGAGGGGAGCCACCACGAACTCATGGACCGGGATGGCGAGTACGCGCGCCTCTATCGCCTGCAGGCCGCGCATTATCTCGATACTGAACTGGAGGGAGATCAATGAAAAGAGAGCAACCTAGACTGCTGCTGTATAAAGCCAGGCAGCGTCTGCGTCCGCACCTGGAGAGCTTACATATCTACTGGAGAGGTTTGCAACTGCTGGTGGCCTCTGCCCCTTTGCCTGCGGCCGCCTATCTTGCCCTGATCGTCCTGTTCAGTAGTGTGCCGGTGGTGCAGGTCTGGCTACTGAAATGGCTGGTTGATGTCCTCTCAGCACCGCTGCATTTCGCGGGCGGGCAGAATGGTATGTTTGATGGCGGACTGCTGATCGTGCTGGCTGCGCTCTACCTGCTCACCCTTTTGATCCCAGGAGGCCTGCAGCCCTTCTACGACAATCTGGAGGCGATCATCAAGGAACGTGTTATCGTCGAGGTCGACCGGCGTATCATGCAGGCCTCAGCGCGCCTGGTTGACCTGCGGCGCATCGAGGCTCCGTCCTTCCATGAAGAGGTCAAGCTGATCCGGCAATCCTCATACGAGGTTCCGCAGATGTTGGGGATGCTGTCGCTTGGCCCCGGTACCATGCTCACCCTGGGAGGACTCCTCCTCCTGTTGGGGCAGATCCACCCGGTGCTCCCGCTCCTGTTGCTCCTGGTGGGCATCCCGAACCTGCGAGCGCAACGCCGCATAGAAGCTGAGAAATATCGTTCGCTGGCCGAAAATAGCCGCGTCGCCCGCGAGATGGAGTATTATTCACGCCTTGCCCTGGAACCGACCGTCGCACACGAGGTGCGCGTCTTCGGGCTCGGCGATCTCTTGCTGCAACGCTACCGGCAGCGGCGTGACAGGATGATGGTGGAGGTACAGCGCCTGCGACTGCGCGAGTTTGGACAGGCGCTCACGTATTCCGGTGTCACGGCGCTGCTCCTGGCCGGAGCCTTCTCTTATACTGCTCTTCAGGCCAGCGCCGGGTATCTCCAGGTCGGGGATATCGCGCTGTATCTCGGGGCGTTAGTGCAGGCGCAGGAGAGAGCGTTGACCCTGGGAAACTTTTTTGCCAACCTGCACCGTGTGCAACTGCATCTGCGCGGCCTGTTCGACTTTCTCGATGACGCCTGGCCAGCCATCGCACTCCCTCCACAGGGGCAGGGCGTTCTCGCTCCCGCTCGTTTCAAGGAAGGGGTTGAGTTGAGAGAAGTCCACTTCCACTATCCGGGAGGGGACCAGGACGCGCCGGTGCTCCAGGGGGTCAACGCGCGGCTTCCGGCGGGGAAAGTGACCGCGCTGGTGGGTGTCAACGGGGCCGGCAAGAGCACCCTGGTCAAGCTGCTGACGCGGATGTACGATCCCACCAGCGGCGTGCTCCTGCTCGATGGCCCTCCCCTGGCGCACTACGACCTGGCGTCACTGCGCAGTCGTATAGCGGTGGTCTACCAGGATTTCGCACACTTCGCCTTGACGCTGCGCGAAAATATCGCGGTGGGGGACATCGAGACCGAGCCGGATAGGCAGCGCGTCGAGCAGGCCGCCCACTGGTCGGGTGCCGACGAGATCGCCGCCAACCTGCCGCAGGGCTACGCGACCGAGTTAACGCGGCGCTTTGAAGGCGGCGTGGAACTCTCCGGCGGCGAATGGCAAAAAGTCGCGCTGGCTCGCAGCTTTCTGCGTGATGCCGCCCTGGTGATCCTGGATGAACCGGCCTCGGCCCTGGACGCCGAGGCTGAATACCAGCTCTTCCAGCATTTCCGCGGACTCATCACCGGGAAAACAGGGCTGCTGATCAGCCATCGCCTCTCGACGGTGAGGATGGCCGATCAGATCCTGGTGCTAGATGGCGGCCGTATCGTCGAGGAGGGAAGTCACGCCGAACTCATGGCCAGGGGAGGCCACTACGCCTCCCTCTACGAGATGCAGGCTGGTCGCTACCGCTAGGTTAACACCTGATGCCTTGACAGGGGGCGCGCGTGATGTAATACTGTGCTTGCATCCTTATAGGATGCAGGTACAGTTTGCGATCGAAGGAATACCCATGTTCGCTCATGCTAGCATAATCTAACCTCTTCTCTGGTTCTGGCTGACAGGCAGAAGCACTGCCAGCCGTGAGCCACCTTCCCGAACGCCAGCCTCCCCTGGTGTTTTTTGTCGTACCCATCTACCCCGCGCACCTCCTCGCGTTCCAGGTTCTTCACCTGGTCCTCATCCTGGCATCGTACTACCCCCTATTTCCTGCGAGGAGTTGTTTTTATGGAACACCTATCATCTTCAAACAGCCATCCACCTGGGACAGGTCTGGTGGAACTGCATCGCGAACTGGCGCTGACCTGGGGCATCGACTTTCATCGCGTGCGAGCCCTCGTGTGCCAGCTCACGAGCAGCGACTGGTGCTCGGTCAGCGAGTTGATTGCACGGACTCTCTTGTCTCACTGGAACGTTACCCATCTCTTGCGACGGCTCCATCCCTGGCTGGAGCGAGAAGGAGATCGCGTCCGCATTCGCGTCGCCTTCCAGAACCTTTTCCGCGCCGTTTTCGACTGCTCGCGCCTCTCAAGCGAGTTCTTCCTTACCCCCTATGAGATAGCTGCGAGAGCAGGCGAAGAGGCCGCGCAAGCCGAAGCTGTTCTTGCATCAATGAAGCACGTCGTGAACGATCTCCCTCTTCGCCCGGTCAGACACCTGGATCATGTCTCGGCCACACCGCTCACCTGCCTGAAGCGGGCGCTCTTCCTGGCGAGGAATTATGACCTACGGGGAGCGACTATCCTCTTGCTCGGCGACCACGATCTGACTTCCCTTGCTCTGGCCCAGGTCGCGCCGGGCGTCGCCATCACGGTGGTCGATAGTGATGAGCGCATCCTGGACTATATTAATGTGGTCGCGGCTCAGCGTGGCTGGACGATCCGCACGCTGTTTGCCGACCTGCGCATTGAGCTTCCGAGGAGTGTAACAGCTTCCTGCGACCTGGTGTTTACTGACCCGCCGTACACTCCGGAAGGCATACGGCTCTTTCTGGCTCGCGGGTTGGAAGGCCTCAAACCCACTAACTCCGCGCGACTGCTGTTCTGTTATGGGTTCAGCGAACGCCATCCTGGACTCGGCTTGAAAGTGCAGTCCGTCCTGCATGACCTGCGCCTGGTGACCGAGGCGATTTTGCCGCATTTTAACCGCTACCGTGGCGCAGAGGCGATTGCGAGCAGCGCGGCGCTCTACATCTGCCGCCCAACGCGCAGGAGCCTGCCTGCCGCACAGTCCCTTAAGGTCGATCCACGCATCTACACGCAAGGCAAGAGTGCCGAGGAAACCACGATGATGGCGTTACCGCAAGGTGTCGTAGATACGGTGAATCGCTTCCTGGCCGCACAGACCCCTGAGCGCGTGCTCCTGGTGGGGGACGGCTGGCCCACAGACCTGGCGAGCACCATGGAGGCCGTTTCACTCAGAGGCTATCTGCATACCCTGTCTACTCACCGGCAAAGTGCTCGCTCGCCTTATGCGGGTGCGGTCGCAGTGAACCTCTTCCCTTACTATCATGCCTATCTCGTGCGTCTGCTCCTGCTGTCTGCCGCCAAACAGCTCCTCATCGCTGCGGCGGACCCTGTCGTGGACGGCCTCTTCAATGCGAACAAGGATGATCCGCTGAGAACGTTCATCGACAGCAGCTATCAAGTGGTGGCAAGAGAGAGAGGCAACGCAAAACAACCAGGAGTGGTCCTGTTGCAGCGAAGAGGTCCGCAGGATGCTGATGCGGTCAAGTCTCTCTTACGCTTGCTCATCGACCACCCGCAGGCCAAACTCGTCAATGCGTGGCGGGAGGCCTTAATCGCACGGGGAACTGATCAGGGCCGTCGTCTCTCGAAGAACCAGGCCCGGCAGGTCATTGAGCGGCAGCGACTCAGCATGATCCATGCGCACAGCTACCTCTCGGAACTCTCACTGAGCGATCTGAGAACGCTGGTCATAGCTGTCGAGCAGACCCTTGCGGCACTCGATCAAGGAAGCCATGGGGGAGAGCCAGAGTAGCGCCTCCTGCTGGCATGGGTACACCAGGCAATTTACCCTCACGTCATCCACTCCTGGGGCCCATTGCCAGGAGTGGATGTTTTGAGAGCATCTCAGCAGGATCTCATATCTGGCTGCGATCCTGCTGACACGGATGTTCCGTATCCGTTGTAAGCAAAAAAATATGAGCTGGCTAAAGAAGACGTCTACTCGTGATCGGTACTCAAGGGCTGAGTAGATCAGCAAAAGCGCAGGTTGTTCGTTTCCAGTGCTGCTATCAGGCTGTATGTGTTTGTGTGCCAGCATCGGGATCTGGTTGTTGGGAAAAGACGGTCAGGCGAAATGGTTTCGTTCTCGTTCTAAGTTCCTGACGCTCTGCAAGTAGGCCGTCACGCGCTGGTCCAGATCATACGGATAGCCATATCCCAGGGCCTCGCCTACTTCAATTGCAACCCTTCGAAAGAGACCGGTCGTCTGAAAGAGCGCCTCCCAGTTCTCGTCAAGATCCTGCCCGACGTAAGTGCTTGCCAGTTCGGCCCAGGTCTCGGAGGGGAGCAGTTTCTTCAAACCTCTTCCGAGGACACCGGGCTTCCACGACCAGTGGTGATCAAGTTCGATCCTCCACTCGAGTACCCTGCGAAGCCCCTGCAATTTCAGGGAGAAATCGAGAGCGGATTTCGCAGGCAGCAACTCGTCCCGCCACAGATTCTTGGCCACATAGGTTGTTTCCCACCAAAACTCTTCCACGAGGGACTGGAACTCTTTGTTCGTTGGCCTTGCGGGAATATGGGCAGTGTAGGTGGGAGGTGTGAGACCCTGAGTCAGGTGATCTTTGTCGACCAGCACAAGGTAGCCCACGTCCAGTTGGCCCACCAGCCGGGGTTTTTCCCCCATCCTGTGCAGCAGAGCCACCGGCCACACGCTATAGTCGATCCTGATTCCCTCTTCATAGAGCACCAGGCGAGCGAGCGTCCGCAGTCCATACACCTGGCCTTGGTCTCGAAAGAGCACCAGCACCTTGCCGTAATCCTGCAGCCAGCTCTCCTCGTGCGCAAACGGTCTCATCTCAGACACCGCCAGAATCACATCATAGTCCGAGAGAAGATCGACCGGTGCCCTGTCGTTGGCGCGTGAACTCGTGAGCACCATTGCTCGCACAAGCGGCTGGCTGTCCGCCCATTGGACTAATCTGTGGATGACGTCCCCTGCTCTCTCTGCAGCTTTCATCGTCGTTGCATCCTTTCCTACCGGCGCTTTACCCCTCTGCCGGTTTGCGCATCTCGAGCAACCGGTGGTGATCCCGAACGGTGAACCCGCCATGGCGCTTGATGTGTAGGTGAAGCTGATACAGACGCTCCCGGTAGCGCTCGACGTCGAAATCGGTGATCGTCCAGGGGACCACTTTCAGGAAGTACACGACCGCCCCTATGTCCAGATACGTTGTCTTTGGGAACGCGTCGAGCTTCTCGACCGTTGCAAAGCCCGCCTCGTCGAGCGTCGTATCGATATCCCACCCTTGCCCCTCTTTCGCCCAGGCTGGAATCGGCCCCTCCAGGATGTCAGCCAGAGTGGGTGGGACGGAGGGCGCGCCCTGCGCGGTCAGCAGGAGCCCACCGGAGCGCAGCACCCGGTAGACCTCAGCGGGGCAAAAGGCACTGCTGTGAGCCAGGACCAGCTCGAAGCTTGCATCCTGAAAAGGTAAGCGCCGCTCGGCAAAAACGGCCATCCGGCTGAGGTCCGCGGCTGTCATGGACGCCAGGATGGGTACGAACGACCTGGACCCACAGGGGTTGCAGTCGCCGGGTAGCAACGGGCACATTCGGCCCGTAGGCTTCGGTGGCGACTGCGAACGGTGGAAACGGTCCCAGTCGGCTCAACCGCTCTCCGCCTCCGGTGCCCAGGTCTAAGAGGGAAGCCGCCGATTGAATGCGCTTCCGAGCTCGTTCGTCGTAATCCCACGTTGTCTCCGTGTCCTCCTCTTCTACCCTGCGACCCTCGAGCCAGGAGAAATCCCAACCGGAGAACGGAGCTGCCATGGCTTCGGCAAGGAGTCGATCAAATTCGGGGTCATCCATCATATGTGTCTCCACCAGTTACATGTGAAGTGTCATTGAACCGCACCAGCCTCCACCTCGCCTGAGCGACACGCCACTCGGTGAGGGAGGTAGAGCCGGGATCGAGGCGGGCGCCAGTTCCGAGCCGCGGGATGTCAAACAAGACCAGCATGGAGGCCACGATAAAGCCGGCGTGCGTCACGGCGACCACCGTCTGCCCGGCAAACCGCGTGGCGAGGCGCTCAAGGGTAGCGCGCACCCGCTCAACGAATTCCTCCCAGCTTTCGGCTCCTGGGGCAAAGGCGCGGGTTGGGGAGGTGAGGAGGTCGAATGCTCCATAGGTGGCACGATACGTCTCCCACGAAAGGCCGTCGGCCTCGCCCGCGACAACTCACTTGTCCCGCGATGACGTTGCGGATCACATGGTCGGATTCGCCATGACGAATCAGGATCAATCGCATCCGGCCGAACACTCCCCTTAGGACCTTTGCCTGGACCTGAGACTGGTCAGCATGAGATCCAGCCCAAAGGTAAATTGAGCGTCGAGATCGCAGTCCATGATCACGCTCGCGACCTCTACCAGGTGGGCTGGCGTCTCGCGCGGGAGGCGGCGCATGACCTGCGTGAGCCGCCCGATGTCGCTCATCTTCTCCTCTGCGACACGCTCGGACCGTTCTGGCAGCAGCGCGGATAACTCCACCATCGTGTAACCGATCGCGTAGGAGGACACGGTGCAGATGATGTCGGCGGCGCGCTTCCGCTCAAAGCCGTCCTGTTGGAGCTGCTCCAGCGTCACATCCCAGAGACGTAACGCCGCGAGCGGCAAGATCTGGCAGTTGAGCAGCAGCGGGTACGCGTGGGGGTGCGTATGGCCCAGGGCGCGCAGCGAGGTGGCCATCGAGCGGAGCAGCGCTTCCCAGCCTGCCTCGCTCTCAGGCAGTTCAATCTCCCCCCACAGCACCTCTGCCACGCCATCCAGCAGTGCCTCTTTGTTCTCGACGTGGCGGTAAATGGACATCGGATCAACGCCCAACTCCTGGGCGAGCTTGCGCATGGTGAACGCCTCCGACCCCTGCTGGTCGAGCAAATGCAAGCCGGTTTGTAGAATACGCTCGCGGGTGAGCGGTCGGCGTGCTGCTGGCGCGGGAGTTTGCTGTACCTCTCTGATCTCTATGCTCTCGGTCATAACTGCTCTCGTTGCCCCTCTTTGCGAGACCGGCGGATGAGCCAGTCTTCCTCTTGACAAATCTACAATGCTCGTCTACACTGTAGATTAATCTACAACGTAGACATGTATCGTTAGCACCTATTGTAGCACATCGCCGCCGAAGGCGGAAGGAGAAGCCATGTTTCAGACAACGAAAGGTGATCGCCTGGCCACCGCGCAGCAACCAAATCAGACGTCCGACACCAGGCCGTTTGCTTTCGAGTTGAGAGAGCTGAGCAAGGTCTACGATTGGGGGAAGGGAACACCGGTACGCGCTGTTGAAGATCTCAGTCTCTCCGTGCCGAGTGGTCAAGTCGTGGGCCTCCTCGGACCCAACGGGGCTGGCAAGACCACCACCATCAAAATGATGTGCGGGCTGGTCGCTCCGACCAGCGGGCGCGCGCATTTGAATGGCTATGATGTGGCGAGAGAGCGTCCCATGGCGGTCCGGCAGGTTGGAGCCGTGCTGGAGGGAGCGCGCAACGTCTACTGGTCGCTGTCAGCGTGGCAGAACCTGCTCTACTTTGGACGCCTCAAGGGACTGCCTCGCAAGCTGATTGCCCCACGTGCCGAGTCCCTGTTACGCTCGCTCGACCTTTGGGAGCGGCGGCACCAGGCGGTGGGTGGCTTCTCGCGTGGCATGCAGCAGAAGGTCGCCATCGCCGCGGCGCTGATTGCCGACCCGCCCATTTTGCTCCTTGACGAGCCAACGCTGGGACTGGACGTGCAGACGGCACGCACGGTCAAGCACTGGATCGCACAGCTGGCACACGAACAGGGCAAGACCATTGTGCTCACCACACACCAGCTCGCCCTGGCCCAGGAACTCTGCGATCGCATCGCGATCATCCACCAGGGACACCTCTTGACCGATCTGCCAGTGCGTGCGCTGCTTGATCGCTTCCGCCGCGACCTTTATGAGATCCGGCTCGGCGGTCCCCTCGCGCCTTCCGCTGCGCCGTGGCTTGATGGTTTCTCGGTCACCCAGGAAGACGGTGAAAGCCTGATACGCGGGCCGATCCCTGACCAGGCCCGCCTCTACGACCTGCTCGACCAGGTGCGCGCTCTGGATCTGCCATTGGTATCGGTCGAGCGCGTCGAGCCAAGCCTGGAGGACGTGTTTTTCCAGCTCCTTGGGGAGGTGTAACGAGATGGCTATGACGACCATTTCCAATTCCCGGCAGAAACGCTCGGTTGAGCAGGGTGCAGGGAAACACGGCTCGCAGGTCGTGTTGGCGATTCGAGCAGTGCTGAACGAGACCCAGAAGAGCCTGTGGCAGTTGTGGGGACATCGCTCCATCGTGCTCACCGAGTTCATCACCATGGCAGCTGTTTATCCCCTCCTCCAATTAATCATTGGGAACGGCACGATCGAGCGAGCCCTGGTGCCACCGACACTGCTCGCCTTCCTGACCTACCCGATCCTCTTCGTCGCGACCAACAAGCTGGTGGGCGATCTGCTCGAAGAGATCCACAGTGGGACGTTCGAGCAGATGCACCTCAGCCCGTTCTCGCCCGCGTGGCTGTTGGTGGGGCGGCTGACTGCTCTGGTCCTCGAAGGGCTCCTCATCTCGGTCGTCGTCGCGGTTGGCATGACCGCGGCGCTGGGCGTCAGCATTCCGCTGCAGGCAGGAGGACTGCTGCCTGGGGTTCTCACGCTCATCGATATCCTTGGCTTTGCGTTGTTGATCGGCGGCCTGGCCTTGAGGCTGCACCAGATCGGGTCGATCCTGCATGTGTTCAGCGGGCTGATCTTCGCGCTGAACGGCACCCTGATTCCCGTGGGGTTGTATCCTGGCTGGGTACAGATCGTAGCCCGCTTCCTCCCGACCACCCTGGGAATCGAGGCCCTGCGGCAGGTCGTCCTGGAAGGACAATCGCTTGGAGCGCTGTGGACTGATGGAACGCTGCCGTGGCTGGTTGCTCACGCTGCCGGACTTTCAGTAATAGGCTGGGTGGTGTTTCTGACAAGTGATCGACGAGCGATGCGGC
>Ga0137392_10003152_pt1 | contig 10089 bp, 10 predicted proteins | sample 15con2h34AmetaG_FD_101394 | JGI IMG/M metagenome (GOLD analysis project Ga0137392, IMG submission 101394) | Vadose zone soil microbial communities from Angelo Coast Range Reserve, California, USA - 15con2h3.4A metaG | ecosystem: Environmental > Terrestrial > Soil > Vadose zone > Saprolite... | reverse complement strand
TTAACGCGGCCGATTGGGAGCAGGGTAGGGGCCGGACAGCTTCAGCCGCGCCCCACGGGAATATCGCCGCGGCGTTCTGTCGCATAACGGCGCAGTCGCGATCCAATGACACAACGCAACCACGACGTTGCTGATGATGAGCGCGGCTCGGCCAGGTTGGAGCGGTGTGCGAGCGGCAGCGCGCTCACGGAGCGCCCGCCGATGGCGCGTTCTGGCCCCGTGCGAACCCGGCCACCGCGTCCGGGCTCCGATTTGGCGACTTCGCGAGCTTTCCGTGCGACCACCAATTCCACACCAGCGCCTCGGCTAACTGGTTGGCAAGACAGCCATAGCTCGTATCCGTCATGTGGAGCCCGTCGGGGCCGATCATCTCGGCGGGAGCGAATGGCCGCGTATGATCCCATTCCCGCATGATCTCGAAGCGCCGAAAGAGACCGACATGTGCGCGCTGAGCGATCTCACCGATGATTCGCTCCATCTCGCCCCAAGCGGGCCGGGCCAAAACCTTGGGCGCGTATTGCATGTCCATCAGGATCAGGTCGATCCCTTGTTCGCTGATCAAGGCGACGCCGCGAGCGATTTTTTGTTTGTCGCCGACGAGTTCATCGCGCCGAAGGAGCGCATTGGTACCGACCTGCCAGATCACCAGATCGGGATGCACGGCGAAAACGTCCCGGCCAAAGCGGGCGAGCTCCTCGCCGACGTCTTCGCCACCGATTCCTCGGTTCAGAACCCGAAACTCGACGTCTGGAAAGCGGTCTCTCAACTCCGCTTCGAGGCGGCTGGGATAACTCGCCTCGGGGGTGCTCGCGCCGATCCCTTGTGTCGAGGACGAACCCATTGCGACTATGGTCAACGGCTTTGCCTGGTCGATACGCACAGCGGTTCGATCGAGCGCGGCCTCGATCATCGACAAGGCTGGTGGCGCGGCGCAGCTCGGGATGCCAACGGTCCCCTGCGGCTCGGCCAACGCCAAACTGCTCGCCGCCAGAATCGCGGTGCAGCTGATGGCCAGCCGCGCGGTCGAGAGACGACCGATCATTCGATCGCGGCGCGGATGGCTTCGGCCAGCTTGCGGCCGATGCACTCATAGACGCTGGCCGCGAGGCTCGCTCGCTCCTCCTTGCTGACGCCATCGAAATTGAACACGTTCTGCTCGCTCCAATAGCGCATCATCTCGAAGCGGGGAAACACATATACGTCGTTCACGTCGCCGACGCGATGAAGCGTGTTCAAATAGCGCTCAAAGTCGATGACGGTCACCGTGCTCCGAGAGAATTGCATATCGATGAGCATGATGTCGATGCTGCGCGTCTTGAGTTCATCAATCCCGCTTTGCAGAGCAGCTGCGAGGTCTTCAATTTCGACGCCGCGGACGGCGTCGGTGGTGCCGGTCTCCCAAATCACCAGCACCGGATCCTCGGCAATCACATCGCTCGGAAACCGCTCCAGCATCTGCTGCGCGGTTTGTCGGGGGACGCCCTTGTTGACGACAGTGACCGGAATGTTCGGGTACCAGCGGCCGAGCACTTCCTGCAGGCGATGCGGATAGGCGAGCTCGGGGGAGCCCGCGGCCGCACCGGTTGTGGAAGCTCCCCCGATGGCGACGATCTTGACCGGGCCGCCGGCGCGAAGCCTCTCGTTCAAATGCGGCAACCTGTCCTCGATCCGCGTCAGCTCAGAGGGTACTTTGCACTGCACCCCGCCAAAGGCAGGCGGCACGATCGCCGCGACCGTCAGGGCACCTACCACCAGATGAAACCCCCGCTCCAGCAGTCCGCCAGCCAAGCGGTGCTTCATCGTGGACTAATTCCCTTGCCGGGGCCGGGCACCGGTACGGTAGGCGCAACTCTACCCATAGTTTTATACCAGTCAATCATTTTCGCCGTCATGCACAATGCAAAAATGCCGGCGGCATTGACGGCAAGCTGGATGCCGATGCTCGAATCATACTCCGTCAGCGCGAAATGACCGAGCGCCGAGAGCAGGATGCCGAGGCAAAAGACTTCTAACGACTGTTGGCCACAAAGGATCACAGGCTTGGCTACGGGCGCGCCGAGGAAACCTGCGCTCGGCGATACTAAGGCCGCGGCCAAGACCACCGTGGCAAAGAACGGCGCGAGCCGAATTGGCGACAGATTGTTCTTGTTGACCGGCCACAGCTCCTTCAGAAAGAGCCCAGGAAACGGGTCCCAGATCCCGTGAATCGTCCAGCTCAGCTTGACGACAAGCCCCGCCCCGGCGATCCCAAGCGCCATGGCCGTAAGCACGCCTCCGGGACGCAACCACCGTGCTCTGAGCGTGCCAAGGCCCAAAGCAGCACCTGCCGCAAACAGAAATTGCCAGGCAAACGGATTGAAATACCAGACATGCCCCTCGGGATAGGCGGGAACGGATATGTTTGTGACCTGTACGATAACATAGAGCAGGAGCGACAGGACCAAGACCATCACCGGGTGAAAACGCAACCCAATCAACATTACCGGAAAAACTGCTAAAAGAAGAATGTAGAGCGGTAAAATATCAAGAAAAGTCGGTTGAAACTGCAGCAGTAGCGCCTGGACGATCGCCATATGCGGTTCGTCAAGGAAATCGGCAACCCGCATCTCGTCATTGTACATTGGATTTTTGAAAGTTGTCGCAATATAGGACACTTCGGCGATAAACATTACAAACAAGAAGATGTGGGCGACGTAGAGCTGCCAGGCTCGGCGGAGAGCCTGCGCCGTGGCGTAAGTCGCGCCTTGCACGGCGAGCGTGCGACCATAGACGAGGGCGGCAGTGTAACCTGAGATAAAAATAAAGACTTCAGCTGCATCGAAGAACTGCACCGCCTGCAGGGTAAAGTAACTAGCGACGTTCTCCGGAATATGATCGATGAAAATGAAGATCAGGGCGACGCCACGAAAAAAGTCGAGGCGGAGATCACGCGGCTGTGAGGGCACGGCGGAGCCTTCGAACCGTGATCGATGGCGGAGACGCCACAGCAAGGCGAGCGTAACAAAAACCACGTCGGCGGTCGATGGAGCGCGCGAGCGGGCCAGTATCGCCGGGGTTCCTCCTGGCGAGGCGGCTGCGGCCGCTCGACGCGCTGATCGGGCGGGACGTGAAAAAATCAGTTTCGCGTAAGCCTGCACCGCAGGCCCCGAATCGCCATTCGTCCTGCACCCTACGAGACCCAGCCTTTGATCCTAGATTGCCGGCGATTGCCCGCTCACTTTCGGCGCAGATGCCTCGCCCCTGCCAAGATTATCGCTTGCAATGTTGTTACAGGTAAGATATATTTCGACACGTTCAGTGACACGGCAGACAAGAACCTTGACCTAACCTTCTCGAAAGAGCCGGCTCAGCCGGCTCTTTGCTGCTCAAGCCAAGCTGGAGCGGACGGCGAAGGAAGCCTCGGTTTTACTCCGGATCTCGTCGAGCGACACGCCGGGAGCCAACTCCTTCAGCGTCATTGCCTGGCTATCGATCGTGAAGACGCCGAGGTCGCTGATCACCATGCGGACCACGCCCTTGCCGGTCAAAGGCAAGGTGCAGCGGCGCAACAATTTCGGCTCGCCCCGTGCCGTATGCTCCATCAAAACAATGACGCGCTTGACCCCGGCGACGAGATCCATCGCCCCGCCCATTCCCTTCACCATGCGACCAGGAATCATCCAATTGGCGAGGTCGCCGTTCTCAGCCACCTGCATCGCACCAAGGATCGACAGGTCGATATGGCCGCCGCGGATCATGCCGAAGGATTGTGCGCTGTCGAAATAGCTTGTCGTCGGCAATTCGGTAATCGTTTGTTTGCCGGCGTTTATCAGGTCCGGATCTTCTTCGCCTTCAAACGGAAACGGCCCCATACCCAACATACCGTTCTCGCTCTGTAGCTGCACGGTGATCCCTTCCGGGATGAAATTCGAGACGAGGGTCGGGATGCCGATTCCGAGATTGACGTAAAAGCCGTCCTCGAGCTCTGCTGCGGCGCGGCGCGCCATTTCATCGCGTGACCAGGGCACAGGCTTGCTCCTTTCTCTCAATCCCCGTGCTGGCGCACGGTACGCTGCTCGATATGCTTTGCGAACGACAGCGGGCGGACGAGCCGTTGGACGAAGATACCCGGAGTGTGGATGTGGTCGGGGTCGATCTCACCCGGCTCGACGAGATGCTCGACCTCGGCAACCGCGATGCGTCCCGCCGTCGCCATTACCGGATTGAAATTGCGCGCAGTCTTGCGATAGACGAGATTGCCTTCGCGGTCGGCCTTCCAGGCGTGAATGATGGCGAGGTCGGCGACGAGGCTGCGCTCCATGACGTAAGTCTCGCCATCGAAATCGCGCGCTTCTTTGCCTTCGGCGATCAAGGTCCCAACCCCGGTCTTGGTGAAGAACGCCGGGACGCCTGAACCGCCGGCCCGGATCCGCTCGGCCAACGTTCCCTGCGGGTTGAATTCGAGCTCGAGGTCCCCCTTCAGATAGAGTTCGGCGAACAGTTTGTTTTCACCGACATAGGATGAAATCATCTTGCTGATCTGCCGGCTTTCGAGCAGCAGGCCGAGACCGACCCCGTCGATCCCGGCATTGTTCGATATCACGGTCAGCCCACGGACGCCGGAATCCTTGATCGCCGCGATCAGCGTCTCGGGTATGCCGCAAAGGCCGAACCCCCCCGCCATGATGGTCATACCGTCTCGCAAGACCCCAGCGAGTGCGGCGGACGCGTCGGGGTAGACTTTGTTCATCGGGAGCTCCTTCCTAGGCTCGGGGCTACTTTACCCTCTTGCCGTCATTTTCGGCCAGCCGGCCGTGGAGCCGGCGCACGCAGGCCGAGCGCCAGCCGCGTCGGGGCGTCGACGATGCCGCTGATGTTTATGCCCTTCTGCTTCTGAAAACGAGCGACGGCGGTGGCGGTCGAGAGGCGGTAGACGCCATCCTGCTCAACCGGCAGCTGGGCTGCCGCGAGAGCGCGTTGCACGTCCGTCACGTCGCCGCCCTGCATCGGCGGTTCGGCGGGTTTCAACAAACGCGGTTGGCCGGATGGGGGCTCGCTGTCCTCGAACCACACGCTCAGGTCGTTACCGTTGACCGAGGCCCATTTCGGCGGGGCTGACGCAAGATGGAATTTGAGCCGAGGGGAGCCGTCGGGCGCCTTGACTGCCTCGGCAAATTCCTCGATTAACGGCAGGTATTCGATAAACGGTGTGCCGACGGCCAGGTTCGGAAGGGCGTCCCAGCCGCGCACGACGAGGTCGCCGTCGGCTGTATACCCCTTAGGCGAGAGGGGCGTGCCTTTGGCCTCTGCCGTAACCCCCGCTCCCACATCTTGGGTGTCGACAGCGATCTCGTAGATCCGACACACGGGGTTCAGCAGTGCCAGCGCGCCGAGCATTTGCTGGCTTGCCTGCTGCTGTCCCGCTGCCTCCCCGCTACCGCTCAGGACGGCGGCGCGAAGCACCATGCTCAACGCAGCCGTGCTTAGGTTCTCCACGCCGAAATCGATGATTACACGGTGCGGGACGAGGCGAGCGTCAAACAGCGACGGCGCAAGCTCCAGGCCGTCCTCCCGGATGGTGAATCGGAATTCCGCCATGTCGCCGTCGAAGCCGGTCGCCCCTGTCGTAAATTCAGCTTTAGTCAAGCTAACGACCGGCTCGCCGGTTCCGCCACGCACGTTCAGTCTTTCGAGCACGGCATCCCCCCGGACCGCGCCGAATACCGAGGGCATTGTCGGCAAAACCCCCAAGAGGCGCGCCAAGCGCGCGTCGAGCGAAGCCTCCTTATCCTTTTCCAGCGCTGCAAGATTGTCGCGCAACCGTTCCAACTCGTCCACCTTCGGTCCGGTGGATAGGCCGGTAAAGGCGATCCGCTCGATGGCACCGCCGGCCGGCGCTTGCGGGAATAAGAATTCCACCTTTTTCAACTCAAACTCGGTCGGTGCATTCCATCGTCCATCCGACTCGGCGACCAGTTTGGAACTCATCGCCAGCGGCCCAAAGCTGATCCAGGCTCCAGTCTTGGGCTGATCAACGCGAGCTCCGGCGATCGCGACCGCCGTCTCTCGGGTGTGCCCGGACTTCGCGTCAATCACAGCCTCCGCACGTCCATCTTCAAGGCTAAGCTTGGTTTCGGTGCCATCTGCCTGGGCGAAGATCACCTGATTTGGGAGAAGAATCGCAAGATTCTCCGAGTTTCTGTGGTCGGGGGCCGCCGTTCGCCGGATCTCGACGCGATCCAAAGCCACGCGAACGACTTCGTCGGCGTGGAGTGTGAGCCTTGCGTTGGTGATGGTCGCGGAGAGGCTGTGACCGTCGCGCCGGATCTCGAAGGGATCGGCGCCGACCCACTCCAAGGCCCCCTTGGTGCCGGGTGCGAGCCCGTTGATGACTGCGTCGATCTCGGCTCTGAAGTGTTCGAGATCGGGATCGGCAGCGCGGAGCGGCGATGCCACAACCATCACGAGAGCGATCCCGGCAAGCCCGGGGGTCAAATGCCTTTGCGTCTTCATTGATCGATCTTCCTTGCGGCTTCGCAGCATCTTATAGGGAGAGATCTTAAGTGGCTCCAAATCGCCGAGCTTTACGAAAGCCCCTGACGGTGTTCTCCGAACGGCAACAATGCGCTCTCGTCTAGCGGCTACGATCACAACAAAGTTGCCATAATGGTGTTATACTTCTCTACCCGAGACGGCGGTCGGGAAACGGACGCTGTGACCTACAGGGGCGAAGGGGACGTGTTTGTAGATTCATTGCAGAAACAGGAGGGCAGGGAGGCGCGACGGCATTTCCTGAAGGGCCGGTCCGGGTAATCTGGAGGGGCAGCGCCGAGTTTTGAGAAAAGCCTTGCATCCGCAAGGTCCCAGTCCGAAATTGGCGCGGAGGCTGGGGTGCCGCCCGGTCACGCAGCGTGAGCCGCGCGACTGGAACGGCTGAGATCAGACCCACTGAACCTGGTCGGGTGCGCCCGGCGAAGGGAGTCCGACATCACCGCGTCGATCATGGCATCGCACTCACGCCCGAAAACCGTCGTCATCGGCGCCGGGGTCATCGGGCTGAGCATTGCGTGGCGTCTGGCGCAGGCCGGCTGCCAAGTCACCGTCTACGACCGCGCGAAGGCTGGACAGGGCGCGAGCTGGGCGGCTGCCGGGATGCTGGCCGCCGCCGTCGAGACTGAGCCCGGAGAAGAAAGCCTCCTCGCGCTGACGCTCGAGAGCCAAAAGCTATGGCCGGGCTTCGCCCGCGAGATTGAAGCTGCGTCCGGGATCTCGGTCGGTTATCGCCCCGAAGGAACAATGGTCGTCGCCCTGACGCGCGACGATGCCGAGCAGCTCCGCCACTCCTATGAATTTCAGAAGGGACTGGGCCTCGATCTCGACTGGCTGTCGGGTGCGGAAGCGCGGCGGCGCGAACCGCATCTGCGGCCGGGCATTCCGGGTGCCGTGCTGAGCCCGCGAGATCATCAGGTCGAGAACCGCCTGTTGGGCTGCGCCCTCGCCGAAGCGGCGCGACGATCCGGTGCGGTGCTGTACGAGCACTGCCCGGTCCGTGAGATAGATCTCTCCGGTGGGCGTGCTCGTGGCGTCGTCACCGATCGAGGCCGCGATCCCGCCAATGTCGTCGTCCTTGCGGCCGGCGCTTGGTCGCGGGAGATCGCGGGCGTCCCCGCCACGCACCGGCCCCCGGTTCGCCCGATCAAGGGACAGATGTTGGCGTTGCTTATGGACGCGGCAGCGCCACTTTTGCGCCATGTCGTCTGGTTGCCCCGGGGCTATCTGGTGCCGCGGCTGGACGGACGCCTGATCATCGGCGCGACTGTGGAAGAACGCGGGTTTGACGACAGGTTAACGGCGGGCGGCCTGCTGGCTCTGATTGAGGGCGCCTGGCGTGCGGTACCCGCAATCGAGGAGCTGCCGGTCGCCGAAACCTGGGTGGGCTTTCGCCCGGGCTCGCGCGACGACGCACCGATACTCGGTCCAAGTGGGATCGACCAGTTCGTGGTCGCAACCGGTCACCACCGTAACGGTATCTTGCTGACGCCGATAACAGCCAAGGCGATAAGCTCCTACGTATTGACCGGTCGGGTGCCCGAAATCGTCCTGCCGTTCACACCGGAACGCTTCGTCGATCGACATCGACCCTCCCTCCGTGGGCCGGTCCCGGCGATCGCCTCTGAGGGGTGATGACGCGGCTGCGGATCAACGGGGTCGAGGAGGAAGTCTCGGCAAAGACTGTCGCCGAGCTGCTCGCTGCCCGCGGTATCGACCGAGCGGCGCGGTTTCTCGCGATCGCGGTGAACGGCACGGTCGTACGCCGGGCGGCATGGCCCTCCATGCCCCTGGCCCCTGGCGACAACGTCGAGATCGTGCGCCCGTTCTCCGGCGGCTGACACAACTCTTTGAGGATTTTACCCGATGACCGACCCGCTGATAATCGCCGGCACTACCCTCTCGTCGAGGCTTTTCGTCGGGACGGCCGGTTATCCGAACCAGCAGATATTGCTCGATTGCCTCGATGCGAGCGGGGCCGAGATCGTCACGGTCTCGATCAGGCGCATCAGCCTTGAGGGTTACGCCGAGAGTTTGGTGGACCTGCTCGGGGGCCGCTATCGGCTCCTGCCCAACACCGCTGGTTGCGCCACCGTCCGCGATGCTGTTCTGACCGCCGAGCTCGCGCGCGAGGCGCTGGAGACGGATTGGGTAAAGCTCGAATTGATCGGTGATCGGGAGACCCTCTACCCCGATGTCGAGCAGCTAGTCCGCGCGGCTGAGGAGTTGGCCGGCAGCGGGTTCACCGTTCTTCCTTATTGCAATGAAGACCCGGTAACATGTCAGAAGCTGGTCGATGTAGGCTGTGCTGCGGTTATGCCGCTGGGCTCGCTTATCGGCTCCGGCATGGGGATCGCGAACCCGGCCGCCATCGAGCTGATATGCTCGCGCAGCCCGGTCCCGGTGGTGCTCGACGCCGGCATCGGCACGGCGTCGGATGCGGCTTTGGCGATGGAGCTCGGCTGCGCCGCGGTGCTCGTCAACACCGCCATCGCCAAGTCGCATGACCCATTGCGGATGGCGGCAGCGATGCGCGCCGGGGTCGAAGGGGGGCGTCTTGCACGCCTCGCCGGCCGTATCCCGATACGCCGCTTCGCCGAGCCGTCGAGCCCACAGCTGGGCCTCGTCGGCACCTGATCGGGAACTTGGTTCCGCCCGCCGCAGCGACAGGAATTCGGCATCGCCGAGCCGCATGATCTTCGCTGTCCCGCTTTATGATGATAATCCGACCGTCCGTGAGCCGGTCGTCACCTATTTGCTGATCGGCCTGTGTATCGGCGCATTCCTCTGGCAGCTCGGGCAAAACGAGCGCGCGGTCCTCTACGGCTACGGGATGATCCCAGCCGAGCTGTTTGGCCTTTGGCATCCGCCGCGTGCCTATCAGAGCGTACCGGCGGGATGGAAGCTTCTGACCAGCATGTTTCTGCATGGCGGCTGGTTTCATCTTATCGGAAACATGCTTTTTCTGTGGATTTTCGGCAACAACATCGAGGATGTGCTCGGGCGCGGGCGCTATATCGTCCTTTATCTTTGCTGCGGGGTGGTGGCCGCGCTGACCCAGGCCTTGTCAAACTACAGTGCACACGTGCCGATGGTAGGCGCCAGCGGTGCCATCGCTGGTGTGCTCGGTGCTTATCTGTTGCTTTATCCCAACGCCAACGTTCGCGTCTTCGTCTGGATCGTGATCTTTTTCCGGATGGTCAACGTCCCGGCCTGGATATTGTTGGGTCTGTGGTTCGCGATGCAGCTGGTGAGCGGACTGGTGCGGGTGCCTGGAACCCCTGGAGTCGCGTTCTGGGCGCATATCGGAGGTTTCGTCAGCGGCGTGATTCTGGTCTCCCTATTGCGCCCGAGCGGCGTGCCGGTTCTGCAACCTCCCCGCAGCCGCGCCTTCGCCGTGGTGCGCCGGACGTCTCATCGCGGCTCGGTGCCTGCGGCCGGCCGGTCGCATTGGGGCGCACCGGACATCCGGGGCTAATCGGATCGAACCCCGCGACAGCGGGTGCCCGTTGCCTCCGAGCGACCGCTTTGTTGCACTAATGACGATCCCAAAGTTGCCCG
>Ga0137392_10003147_pt1 | contig 10093 bp, 10 predicted proteins | sample 15con2h34AmetaG_FD_101394 | JGI IMG/M metagenome (GOLD analysis project Ga0137392, IMG submission 101394) | Vadose zone soil microbial communities from Angelo Coast Range Reserve, California, USA - 15con2h3.4A metaG | ecosystem: Environmental > Terrestrial > Soil > Vadose zone > Saprolite... | reverse complement strand
CGGCCTTGAGCAGAGCCTGCGCCTGCTGCACGGACTGGAAGACGCCATAGGGAGTGCCCGGGCCGGCGGTGCCGAATTGCTGGATGATGTACTGGCTGCCGGTGGTCGCGTCCCCGATCGGCTGCCACAGGCACGGCGGCGGGGCCACCGAGACGGGTACCTGCGCGGAGCCGGCGCCCACGTCGCCCTTCAGCGTGATCAGGCTGCTCAGCAGGATCGAGCAGTCGTTGCCGTTGCATCCGACGCCGGAACCCGCACTGGCTGGCCCGGCTGCGGCCAGCGGCGCCAGCAGCCCGGCAATGATCACGCCTGCGATAGCGACCCGCCGTATCATGGCTTGCACTCCTTCGCCTGCGGATAGTACACAACCGGATAAACCGAGACCACGCGCCATTGGCCATTGCGGCCTTGGGCTAGTACATCTGTATTGCGGTAGTACCGCTGGCTGGGCGGTGGCTGAGCAGAAATGACCTTCCCGGTTACGAGGTCCGTGTTATTCGAATGTGAATTGTCGAAACACTCGGCCACGTCGAGGTTTCCCGGGGTGGTCGGGTCGGGGAACGCTCTCATGTGCGAAAAACCTATGGTGCCCGTGAAGGACTCGGTGGTCACGTCCGGCGCCGCGAGAGTCGACTTGAGCGAGGGGAGCAGGCTCCCGGAGACGTAACCGGTCCAGCGGTCGTCCTGGTTTCCCCGGTACTCCGCGTACAGGAAGGCGAGCAGGAAGTCCTTGACCGTGATCACCGCTGGGACCTGGCGTGAGTCAGCCGGGAGCCACACGGGCATGACGACATGGACGTCCGTGCCGAACGGGGGCCAGGCCAGATGCTGAGCGGCCGGCCACCCGGGCGGCGCAGAATCCGTGACCCCGGCCCCGACGGCCCCGGTGGCGGCCACGCCTCCTGGGTGGAAGGTTCCAGGGGATGCCGAGCCGCACGCGACTGCTAAGGTTCCCGCGACGGTCAGCACGGCGGCGCTGAGCGCGCGTCGCCCGCGTCCTGGTCGTTCTCGCCGCATACGCCGCCCTCCGCGTCATCGGCCACCATCACCGGCGGGAATTCTACCAATGACGGCCCAACCGGGAGCGGTCGTTCGTCAGGACGAAATCAGGGTGATATATCCCGACGGACAGCTCCCGCCGGAACCAGGGTTTCACTCAGAGTGGGCGGCAAATCGGTGGAAAGCGGTCACGAGCTCGCAGGGGAGGGCATCGGTCCGCAGATCGCGGGCCAACTGCCGTTGTTGATCGCACCGGACAGCCACTCGACGAGTTCCTTACCGCCCGCTTTGATTGCGTCGTTCTCGGTCCACCAGATGTAGAAGCTGTTGTCGGCCGTCACCCGGCCGGCGTGGTACCAGGACTGACCCGCCAGAGCGCTCTTCGGGATCAGCCCGTGGCTGGCGAAGCATTGCACGAGGGCGGGCTCGAACGCCCTGAGCTGCTGCGCCGTCCCGCCGTTGCCCGCCACCCCGCTGCCCGTGGAAGTGGCGCTCGGGGTGGCGCTGGGTGTGGCGCCCGGCGCATTGGACGATGCGCAGGACGCGGTCAGCAGGAGCCCCGCGGCACCGGCCGCGAGCACCGCCGCCAGCCGCAGCCGCCCGGGCAGCCGCAGCCGCAGGGGCGCCAGCCGCGGCCGCGCGAGCACTGCGGCCAGCCTCCGCCGCACGGGCACCAGCCACGGCCGCGCGGGCGCCAGCCGCGGCCGCGCCGGCACTAGCTGCGGTCGCGCGGGCATCCGACCACCTCACTGAGTCTTGCCGAACGCGTCATTCTGCAGCTTCATCCATGTGTAGGTTTCCTGGTACCACTCGTCGAGATGCTTGCTCTGGCCGGCTCCCAGGCTCTTGTCCTGGATAGGCATCCCGTCGTTGTCACTCCACCACTGCCAGAACTGGTTGTTCGGGATGATCTGCCCATTGTGGTACCAGGACGGCTGCGGTGTGATGATCCCCTGCTGGACCAGCCCCTGGACCAGCGGGATCATGGCCTTGAGCTGGGCGTCGGAGAAGTTCTGCCGGGCCTGCTGCAGGGCGCCGGCCCCGTTGTTGGTGCTGAACTGGGGGATCTGCGGGAAGCCGAGCGCGGCGAGCTGCTGGTCGTAGCTCAGCACCTTGCTGGCGGTGGGGCCGACAACGGGGACGGAGCCGATGAAGCTCTCGCCGAACGAGATCATCGAGTTCAGCTCCGCGTTCTCGGCGTCTTGCTGCTGCCCGGCGTCGAAGTGCAGGTTCCCTTCCTCCGTCACCAGCCTGCCGTACAGCGAAGCGAGATCCTTGAACGGGTCGGCCTGGGTGGGGCCGGTGTACCCGTTGAGCTGCAGGCCCAGGGCCACGCCCATCTTGCTGGCCACGGCGCCCTTGATGTACCCGTAGTTCGACGGGTCGGCGCTGAGCTGCATGAGGAACGACGAGAGCTGGCCATTGGCGATCTTTATCACCCACGGGCCGTTTTGCTGGTTGCCGTCCTGGATCGCGAACGATCCGGTGCCGCCATATCCGGAGGAGGCCGCGATATCGGGGAGATAGCGCAGGAAAGTGTCGTCCAGCGCCTTCTGGACGGCCGGGGAGAAGGAAGGCCGGGGCTGGCCGTTCTCGCTGTAAGGCGCCGGGGTGTTGTCGATGATGTTCATCGCGGCCTGGGCGGACAGCCGGTAGGGGTTGATCGGGTCACCCGCGTTCCCGGTCCCGCGCCCACCCGACGTCGCCGCCTCGAGGAAGTTCGCGACCGTCTGGTCGGGCAGATAGTTCAGGTAGATGAGTTCCATCCCGTCGAGCTTCTGGGTTGGCCCGTAACCGGTGAAGGTGGGCGGGAACTTGCCCGAGCCGGGCGGGTTGGTCTCGTTGCTGTAGGTGTACTTGGTGTACGGGTTGTTGAGCAGCATGTTCGCGATGGCGTTGCCATCCCTGCCGCCGAGGACCTGCCCGGCCGCGTTCTTGTTCTCGGCGTCGCGCTGGAGCATGGCGCTGAGCGGGTCGAAGGCGGCCAGGGCATCCTGGATCTGGTTGGCGTCCTCCATCCCGACGTGCCACCCGCCGAGCGGCAGCTGGATCTGGCCGGCCTGCTGGGCCTGGAAGACGTTCTCGGTCAGCTGGGCCAGCAGGCTCGGCTGCACCTGGGCTCCGCTGCCCTCCTGGGTCGCATATGCCGAGCCAGGCGGGCCGAACTTGATCAGCATCGACGCTGACCACAGGTCGGGGGCATTCACGATCTGCTGCACGGCCTGAGGTGACAGCCCGGCCTTGTCCGCCGCGGCGAGCCCGGCGCCGAACGTGGCCAGGATCTTCTCGTCGGCCGGGGTCAGCACGGCGAAACGGGTGTTGTAGTTCGCCGGGACGGCGCCGGCGTCCATGGAGTGCAGCGTGGAGGCCAGCTTCGCCACCTGCGGGGCCGCCTGGTTATAGAAGGCGGTCAGGTAGGCGGGGTCGGACAGGTGGTCCTGGAGATCCAGCGCGACAGCCTGGATGTCGGCCTTCGACTGCGGGTCCTTGGGATTGCTCTCGGCCTGCGTGAGCAGCTGGGCGTCCGCCTGGGCCGCCGCGGCGTCCACCGTCGGGCCGTCCCACGGGATGGTCACCAGGCCGCCGGGCGGGCATACCATCATCTGGTTGTCCAGCGCGGCGAGCTTGTACGCCAGCTGGCTACGGGCCCGCATGTCGGCCGCGTCGATCACCGAACGGGCCTGGGCCTGCCGCAGGATCGCCAGGCTCACCGGGGAGCCGTACGTGCCCATGGTGTTCACGATCGTCGGGACCTGCGCCGCCAGCGTGTCCCGCAGGTTCTCCAGCGCCGACGCCGCCTTCGCGACCCGGTCCGGGTCCACGCCCGCGTAATCACTCACCTTCGTGCCTGCCCTGGTCGGCCGTCCTGACCCTGAGCCGCGCCGCGCTCATGACGGGGTGACCGCGCCGTGATGCTGCCGGGCCAGCTGCTGCATCTGGGTCCGCACCTGGCTCACGACCTGAGCCTCGGCCCCCGGAAGCTGGTTGGCCAGCAGGCTCTGCACCTGCCGGTAGAACGAGTCCCAGTCGCCGCACCACGCAGTGGCGGCCTGCCCGGTCCAGGTCTGGTCGCCGAGCCAGGGGGCGGCGGACCTGATGGCGCCCAGGATTTTCTGGGCGGCGGCGTCGACTAGGGACATGTCGTCCTGCGCGCCTCTCACCGCCTCGGCCATCAGGTCGCCGTACGCCATGACTGGCTCCTTGTCACCCCTGCTAGCGCCGGCCTGGCGCCCGCGATGCCAGGCCGCGATCGTCCTACCGTACCGTCCGTAGGCGGCATAACGAGAAGGTATGGCAATGCCCAGGTCCGAATGGCTCGCGCGCTGGCTGGCCGGTCTCGGGAAAGATATCAGTGTTATCACATTTAATGGCACCCGCGCCGATCGCCGCGACCGATACTCTACGTTCTTGGCGCGAAGGCCAGCATGGTCCATCTATGTCTACGGAGGGTTTCGGATGACTGCAATGCGTGGCGGCGTAATCGACGAGATGCACCAGATGGCCAAGCAGTGGAGCGCACAGGCGGGCCAGTTGCGGCAGCTCACGAACTCGCTGAACAGCTCCACCGCGAACAGCCAGGCGATCTGGTCCGGGCCCGGCGCGGACAAGTTCCGCAGCGAGTGGCAGCAGTGCCGCGCCGCGTTCGAGAAGATGGCGACGACCCTGGACGACGGCAGCCAGGCCATCACCAAGTACGCCAACAACATCCAGGCCGCCACGGCCTAGCGGCCGTGCGGCTACGCACGGGGTGATGTCATGGCCGATCCGGCGCAGATCCGGGCTGCCGCGCAGCAGCTCCGCACGCTGGCCAGCGGCCTGGGCCAGCCGGTGTCGGCGCTCACCCGCACCTACCCGGCTGGCTCCATCTGGAAGGGACCGGCCGCGGACCGGTTCTACGGTGATCTCAGCACCGCGCTGAGTGCCATCGGCCGGTGTGCATCCGAGCTGGAGAGTTACGCGACCACGCTGGACAGCCAGGCGAGCCAGCCGACGTCGCCCTAGGGTGTGCGAAACCCCTAGCCTGGCCCCGGTTCGCCGGGGAGGGCTCCGCGGCGGTGGGCATCGGCCCCGACGACGCAGCGGATCAGCTGACGCCACACCTCACGCGGCGGCACTGAGCGCAGGGTGACGTCTCCCGCCGGGCCAGGATGGCCATGGGCGGGAGACGCCAAGGCCACTGCGTCCCCGTGACCTGCGTCCAGCCAGAAACCAGCCCGGCCGGCGTCGAGCACCAGCATGCCGAACCCGCCCGGCTCAGCCTTCATGCCCCACAGCACCAGCGCCTGATCCCAGATGGCCCGCACTTCCGCGCAGGCGCCGGCGGGCACGGGGGTGGCCGGGCCGGCCAGCCGCTGCTGTAGGCGCGCGAGGGGGAGGGTGGCGACGCTGCCGGGTGTCGCCTCGGGCCGCGGGCCAACCCCCAGCCAGCGGACGGCCATGACCGGGGCCCACCCCGGCGGCACGACGAAGACCGCGAGGTCGTGTTCGGCCGGGTCGGCGTGGACCGCCACCACCGCCCGCTCCGGGCCCAGCCAGGCTGACCATGTCACGCGCCCCTTCGACGTACCGATCTCCACCGTCAGCCGGACGTTCGGCGCGGTCAGCGCGCGGGTCATCGGCGCGGCCTGCGGCGTGGCCGTCCCGAGGTTGCCGATGAGGCCGTGAGCGTGCAGGATGCTCAGCTGCTCGCGGGCCTGGTCGGTCAGCTCATCGGGCGCCACCGGGTGTCTCGCCGCGGCGGCCAGCACGAGCAGGCCCTCCATCGTCAGGCGCAGCGCGGGCTGGGGCGCCAGCCCCTCCCGCATCGCCTCGGCGATGTGCAGGTACCGCTGCGCGGGCCCGCCGGTCACGGCGCGGGCCGGCCGGTGGCCGGCATCAGTCCCGCCGCTACCACATCGAAGATCTGCCCCAGCCGGGCGTAGTCCTCGACCGCGCAGGTCGCGGACAGCGTCGTAGCGGTGCCGTCGATGACCGTCCACCACTGCTCCAGAGCGAGCGAGTACATGCCGCTGCGGTAGGCGGAGGTCAGGTGCCGCCCGGGATGGCCGCCGATTTCCACCGGCTCCAGGTCGATCAGGTGCATGTCCGTCATCCCGCCTTGCATGTTCTGGATGGCGCGCACGGTGAAGACGTCCAGGTCGGCCAGGATCGGGTGGGGCTTCTCGACGATCACGTTCACGTTCGGCCGGAAGGCCCCGTCGCTCGGCACGAACCGGTCCACCAGCGCTATCACCGCGGCCGTGTCATCACGGCGGCGCCACCGGGGGGGCCAGGGAATGCCCGCCCCGGTGGCCTCGTCGGTGATGAACTCCCAGCCCTCGGCCGGGCCATGGGCATCTGCCGGTCCGGTTTCCCCGTCATCGCGGCCGGCCGGCGCGCCATCTGTCACGCGTTGAGCACCTCCCGCACATCCCGCAGCAAAGACTCAATGTCGCCGTCGAACTCGAATGCGAGCTTCCCCCGGTCCACGTCCAGTTCGAGCGCCGCGTGCCCCTGATCCGACCTGCCCGGACGCATCCCGTAGAGCTTGTCGGCCGGTATCTCGACGAAGTAGGACTCATCAAGCCGGCGATCCTCGTCGGCCGACTGCACGAAGAGCATCCGGCCCGGCACCACCCACAGGGCGCCTTTCCGGGGGACCTCGGAGACCTTGGTGGCGTAGGGCAGTGGCCCGCTGATCCGGCCGTTGACGAGCAGCCGAGGCCTGCTCACCCCGGTGATCTCTCTGGCCTCCTCCTCGCTGCTCCTCGGGTTGGACAGGCCGAGGTGGTGGACGAGCCTGACCTGGCGGTCCGGCGGCGGCGCGGCGGATGATCTTTCCTGGCCGAGTTCCCGGTTCAGCTTCATGCCCCGCTCGGCCTGCCGCCGCAACTGCCGGCGCTCCGCCTGCCCGGACACCACGCCCGGCCCGGACGCCACGGCCTGCCCGGACGCCACGCCCTGCCCGGACGCCACGCCCGGCCCGGACGCCGCGGCCGGCGCTCGCTCCGTGTACCAGCGCGGCCGCAGCCGCCTTGGCAGGTGGAACCCGAACGCGATGCCGACGAGCAGGCCGGCGCACCCCGTGAAGAACAGGACCAGGCCGATGTACCGCACCGCGGTCAGGGAGGTGGCGAGGAGGAGTTCGCCCAGGCCACCGACGAGGAACGCCGGCCCCGCGAACACCGGGAGGAAACCGAAGTACCACGGCATCGGCGGGAACTGGCGGCTCGTGACAAGCAGGGTCCAGCGTCCGCTGAACGTGAGGTAGCCAACCCAGGAGATGAGAACCCCGACCGCAATCGTCGCGACTCCGCCCAGCGCCGCCCCTCCGGTTGACGCCCCCCCGGATGACAAGAGGGCGGCAACGCCGGCCGACGCTACAGCCACGAGAAAACCTTCGTGATCCCGTGCCAGGCCGCCTTGCCCGCCGACTCAAGACCGGAACCCACGTCGGCGCCGAGTTTGGACCCGATGAAACCGCCTATCAGGGCGCCCGCGGCGCCGCAGGCCAGGGCGATGGGGCCGGTCTCGATGCAGACGGCAGCGCCGATCTCCGCACCGACCTCGGCACCCGCCCAGCCGCCCACGGCCGTGCCGCCGCCCACCATGACACCGGTGAGGGCCGCGCTGCCGATCCGCTGCGGGGTGCTCATATGCGGGTATTCCTTGGCGTCCTGCTGCCATTGGCTGTCCGCCGCGCCGAAGATGCTGAGCGTCGCGCCCACCATGAAGAGCCCCTTGGACGCCACGTCGGCCCATCCTGGGACGCTGACCGGATCCATGCGGAAGCCGCGGAGCGTTTGCAGCGAGAACTGCCGCTCAAGGAGCGGTATCTCCTTGGTCAGCAGCACCTCGCCGTCCGGGCCGAACAGGGCGGGAACCTTAATGGTCGGCAATGGCGCGCCGGGGGCAGGTAGCCAGAGCGGCCTGGTCAGGCCCAGGCCGTAGTGCGAAAACAGAAATCCCGACAGACCGATGGGTATCTGGCCGAATTCGTCGGACGTCGGGTTGATGAAGTTCGAGACGCCGAAGAGTGACTTGTCGGGATCGACGAACAGCGCTGGCGGGAACACCAGCTCGATGAGGTTCAGCTCCTCCCGGTAGCTGTCCGCCTGGTTGCGTGCCCGCGTGCCCGCGGTGTTCAGGTCGCGGGCTACCCCACGCAGCGTCCCGGTCACCTGAGGCGCCGGGGCGACGTTGGAGACCGTGCCTAGGATCTGGTCGATCTTCCCAGAGGTCGTTAATAGCGAATCGGCGGCCCGGATCGTATCGCCGCCCATCGCGCCCACCTGGTCCGGGTCAAGGCCGACGAACGCGTTCACTCCCATGACAGCCATTCCCGTAGTGGTACTGGATCCGGCGGAATCGTCATGATCTTAGCTGAATCGCCCGAATCGCCCCGCTCGTTCGGCTGATACCGCGGCCGCCAGATCCGGAAACGCTACTCGCAGACGGCGATCTGCACCGGGGCGGCCGCGCCCGGCCGGACCAGCAGGCCGCGGCCCAGCGGCCCGGGGCCTGCCCCGCGGGGCAGCCGCACCCCGAACAGGTCACCGTCCCCTGGGGACTCCACGGCGACGAGCACGCCGCAGCGGGACTTCAGCGCGGCGGGCACGAATCCCGCGTAGGCCCGGCCCAGGTCGGCCGTGGCGCCGGCCAGGATGAGCCCGTGATCGGCGTCCCGCCCGCTCACCAGCACCCGGCTCAGCGGCTCGGAGAGCATGCTGTCGGCCATCAGTTCGGCGTCGTCCACCACCACGACGTACCTCTCCAGGCCCTCCACCGCCGCCAGCAGTTCGTGCTCGGCCGAGGTAGCGCCGAGCACCGCCAGCACCCCGGCGTCGCCGTCCAGCACGCGCAGCGGTGACCGGCGCGGCGTGATCACCACCACTGGAGTCCCCGCGTTAAGCAGCGACCTGGTCATGGTCAGCAGCGCGGTGGACCGGCCCGAGCGCGGCGGCCCGGCCACCACGGCCCCCGGCCCCTCGTCCCGCAAGTCGATCCCTTGCGCGGACAACTCGTCACCCCCGGCGCCGACCAGCGCCCACAGCGGCGAGGGCGGCGTGAACCCGGGATCGAGCCGCAGCACCTCGCTGGCGGTGATCCGCACCGGCAGCGGGTCCACCCGGAGCGGGCGCTGCCCTCGTGGCGACTGCCCGTACTTCTCCCTGGCCCGCTCGCCGAGCCTTCGGATCGCGGCCACCTGAGACTGCCCGGAGGGGTCGGAATCGAGCAGCGCGACCTGTGCCTCCAGGGTCTGGGTCCCCGCGAGGAACACCACCCGGCCCGGCGACTGGTGTGCGGGCATGGTCCGCGGCACCAGGCCGGCGTACGCCGCGTCGCTGACATCGGTCAGCCGCAGCGCCAGGCGCCGGTCGAATACCGTGGAGACCTGGCCGATCAGTGCCGCCCGGTCGGTCGTCGCCACGCAGCGCAGGCCGACCGCCGGCCCTTCGCGGAGGATCTGCAGCAGCGATTCGATCAGCCGGCCGTAGTCATACTGCTCGAACGCGGCCAGGTAGCCCTCCCACCAGTCGAACAGCAGCAGCATCCACGGCAGTTTCGCCTCCGCCGGCGCCGCAGCCCGCTGCTCCGCGAGCCCCGCGAACCCGTGCGCCGCGAACAACTGCTGGCGCCGCTGGATCTCACCGCGCAGGGTCGCGAGCAGCCGTTCCATCCGGTCTTGCTGGTCGCGCGAGACCACCGCGCCGCAGTGCGGCAGCCCGGCCAGCGGGAGCAGCGCGCCCGTTCCGCAGTCGATGCCGTAGATGTGCAGGTCGGCCGGGGACTCCTGGGCCGCGGCCCCGGCGATCGTGCGCAGCACGGTGGACCTGCCCGACCTGGCCGCGCCCGCCACCACCACGTGCCCGCCGTGCGCCAGATCCAGGGTGAGCGGCTCGCGCGCCTGCCGGGCCGGCAGGTCGGTCAGGCCGTAGGCCAGCGGCGGGATGTCGTGCCCGGCCCCTCCGGCCACCGCGGGCGGCAGCGCATCCTGGGTGACCGCATCCGGCAGCGGCGCCAGCCACGGGCTGCGCTGGGCCGGCAGGCCAAGCGAGGCGGCCGCGCCCCGGATGGCATCGACCAGCACCGACAGGTCGGTCGCCATGTCCGG
>Ga0137392_10003142_pt1 | contig 10098 bp, 6 predicted proteins | sample 15con2h34AmetaG_FD_101394 | JGI IMG/M metagenome (GOLD analysis project Ga0137392, IMG submission 101394) | Vadose zone soil microbial communities from Angelo Coast Range Reserve, California, USA - 15con2h3.4A metaG | ecosystem: Environmental > Terrestrial > Soil > Vadose zone > Saprolite... | reverse complement strand
TGGCGTTGTCTTTCTCCTTCAAACTCGCGCGGAAGCTCGCCGCACTGAGGTTGAGGCCTCACACGCGGCTTGCCTGGATCACGCTGTATCTTGCCGGCATTGAAGCCCTTTTACTATTGCTGAATTGGGCGATCCGACTGGCGGGAAAATCGGCCGCCGGAACTTCCCTGCCCGGCTGGACCACATTTCTTGGCTGGGTGTTCGCCTTCTTCTTCCTGATTGTCACAGTGCGTTGGTTCCGCAAGCATGTGATGTGGCGACTGCGCAATCAATTGATCGTGACCTATGTGTTGATTGGAGCCGTGCCTTTACTACTGATGGCGGTAATCGCGATCCGCGCCGGAAGCGCGTTCCTGGGACAATTTGCGAGTTTCCTGGCCGTCGCTGAGATTCAAGCGCAGGTGCAGCGGCTCGCCGCGACCAATAGCTCGGCAGCCGAGCAGATTATCCACCATGGTGCGAAGCCCGAAGAGCTTGTCACCGGTGACCCTTTCTTTCGCGCACGCTCCATCATTACCACCAGGCCATCGGAGCACCCGCCCTGGGTGCGACATGGATTTGCAGGGTTAATTTCGGATGGCCAGCACTTCCATCTGCGGGCTGTACATTTCACTGACACAAGCCGCGGGCCGATCTCTGTAATGTCCACGGTCCCTGTGGACGAGAGGATGCTGGCCATAATTGCGTCGGGATTCGGCCAGGTTACTCTTTCCCACTCAAATCTCAGCATTCACACCAGTCAGAACGCTGCAGCGGACGAGTCCGCAGTGGCGCCGCTCTCCGAGGAGCATCTGACGGCGGGGACCATACCGCCGCCCATAAACTTCCTCGATCGCCAGTTCGATTTCTACGCGCTCGTCCCGGTCAAGGATTGGTCCAGTGGCAGCGACAAGAATGCGCTTCTGGTTGGAAGCACACGCCTGTCAGTCATCTACTCGCACCTTGCCGTCTCGCTCCCTGAGTGGACGGAAGGCACCCGCATCTTCCTGATCTTCCTGGCTTCTGTTTTTGCTGTTATGGTGGCGATCGCGCTCTTCGTTGGCGTGCGCCTGACGCGTACGATCACATTGTCCGTCGCCAACCTCTATGAAGCTACGCAACGCATCAACCGGGGAGATTTCACCCATCGGATTCCGGTAAAAGAGCGCGACCAACTGGCAGCGTTGCAGGTCTCTTTCAACTCGATGACTGAGTCGCTGGAAAAGTTGATCGCCGAACAGAAAGAAAAAGAGCGTTTGCAGAGTGAATTAGAAATCGCGCATGAGGTCCAGGAGCAGCTTTTTCCCAGAGTAACATTTGGCATGGCGACCCTGGAAATCCACGGTGTCTGCCGTCCCGCGCGCATCGTGAGCGGCGACTACTATGATTTTCTGCCGAGCGGAACAGACCAGTTGGGAATTGCGGTTGGTGACATCAGCGGCAAAGGCATTTCCGCTGCTCTGCTGATGGCGACGATCCATTCCGCCGTCCGCGCCTACGAGCAGGAGCCATTCATGTATGAAGAGGCCGCGGCTTCACCGGCTCGCGAGGGCTCCGGCTCTGCACTGGCCACACGCCGCATCGCTGCTTCGCCTGCGCATATGCTCACGCTGCTGAACCGTCATCTGTATCGCAGCACCCAACCGGAAAAGTACGCCACGCTGTTTCTGGGATTCTACGATGGCGAAAGCCATCGCATGACCTACTCCAACGCGGGCCATCTTCCGCCTATTGTTCTTGGCGTTGACGGCTCGGTGCGCCGCCTCGACGCCGGCGGCATGGTGGTTGGACTTTTTGACGATGTTGAATACGAAGAGCGCTCGGCCGATTTCAAAGCCGGAGACATATTTATCGCGTTCAGCGACGGCATCACTGAGCCGGAAAATGAGTTCGGAGAATTCGGCGAAGCGCGGCTGATTGAAACAGTTGCGGCCTACCGCCATTTGCCGCTGGTCCGGATCACCGAACACGTCATCGCCGCGGTCCAGGACTGGATCGGCTCGACCGAGCAGCCCGACGATGTCACGCTGGTCCTGGCCCGTCGCCTGTCTTAGTTCCTGTTATTCCCCGTTCCGTTTCAACCGGTGGTCCATGTTGGCGATGCGCCAGCCCGTCTCGAACACCAGTTTGGTCACGGCCGTCATCTTGTTGAAGTCAATCTTGTCCACGGTGTCGGTCGGTTTGTGATAGTCAACGTGCACGCCATCAAAATAAAAAATGATCGGGATGCCGTGCTTGGCATAATTCCAGTGGTCCGAGCGGAAGTAGATGCGCTCTGGATCGTTCGGATCGTTGTAAGAGTAATCCAGCCTGAGTTTCTGGAAATCCGAGTTGGTTTGCTCGCTCAGCTTGTTCAACTCCGAACTGATGCGATCAGCGCCCACCAGGTAAATGGTATGCGCGTCGGTCAGATGCTTGTCCGCCTCATCCGAATCTCCCGGAGGCTTCGAACGGCCAATCATGTCGATGTTCAGGTCTACCACCATCTGGTTCAGCGGCAGGGCCGGGGCAAAATCAGCGTTGTATTCGGAGCCGAGCAGCCCGAGCTCTTCCCCTGCGTGGAACATGATCATCACGGAGCGCCTGGGACGTTGCAGCGACATGGCGTGCGCAATGGCCAGGACCGCCGTGGTTCCGGAACCATCGTCGTCCGCGCCGTGGTAGATCTCGCCTCCGGGGCCGGTCTTGAGATGGTCGTAGTGCGCGCTGAAGGTTACATACTCCTTCTTCAGTTCAGGGTCTGAGCCTTCCAGAAAACCCACCACGTTTTGCGTGGTTACGCGCTCCTGGTGCAGACCCACAACCAGCTTCGCGCTCGCGTCCAGCGCTTTTGGTTCAACTTGCTTCTTGTCGTCGTAGGCGGCTTTCAAGTTAAGACCGATGCTGCTAAAGACTTTGTCGGCGGTTTCGGGTGAAAGAGTTACAGCGGGCAACTTGCCTTCAACATCTTTCGCCAGCCGTACCGACTGTCTCTCCCCGGCATGCTCTTTAAACTCCTTCGACTGCATGAAAGGAAGGAACCGGCGTGGCGGCACTTGAATGATGGCAACAGCGCCATGGGCGCGCGCAGTGCCTTGTCCGCTCTCGTTGTCGCCAACTTTGGAAGGATCCACGCCCGGCGCGTTGCCCGGGATGATCAGAACGATTTTGTTCTTCACATCCAGGCCGGCGTAGTCGTCATGTTTCTGCGATGGAGACGAGATCCCGCGTCCGACAAACACAACCTGGCCCTGCGCCTCGCCGTCCATCGAGGCGGGCGAAACATAAATGTCGCCGAAGCTGTAAGTGGCGGTCTGCCCTCCGATGGTCATGGTCAGCGCGGTTTTCGCAGTGTCGGGCCTGGAGGAGATCACGTCAAAGTGCTGCAGGTAATCTCCGTGATCGCCCAGCCCTTGAAACCCATAGGCCTTCAACTGCGAAGCCAGATAGCGCGCCGATATGCCGAAATTCGGCGCCAGGGTAAAGCGTCCACCCAACTCGTCGGATGCCAGAAACTCCAGGTGCATGCGCAATTCGGAGGGAGTAATGGAATCTACGGTTGGCGGCACTGGCGCCAGATTGGGCGGCGCAGTTCCAGCATGCAGAGCAACGGAAAAGACGAGAATCGACGCAAAAACGGCGTGAATGAAGGGCGATTTGAAGTGTTTCACGTAGGTAAATGTAACAGCGCAGCCGACTTGATGACAAATTCAGCTTGCAGCGGCGGAAATGGAATGTGAAGCGCGTTTAACCTTGATTTGCTGCTTCGGATATAGAATCGTACCTTGCGCGAACGCGCTAACCCTGTGAAACAAACCATCATCGTCCTGGAAGACGATCCTGATATAGCGAACCTGGTCCGCTACCACTTGCAGCAGGCAGGATTCGGCGTCTATGTGTGCTCGTCCGGCGACACGGTCCTGGGCCAGGCGCGGGAGCACTCAGCGACCCTCTTTCTGCTGGACATCATGGTTCCCGGGAGCAATGGGTTCGAAGTCTGCCGGCGGATTCGCCAGAGCAGAGATCTGGCCGGCCTGCCCATTATCTTTCTCACCGCCAAGTCTTCGGAAGATGACCGCGTCCGCGGCCTCGACCTTGGCGCAGACGACTACATCGTAAAGCCGTTTAGTCCGCGCGAGCTTGCAGCGAGAGTGCGCGCCGTGCTGCGGCGCTTCGAGCAGCCGGTAACTACCACCATCACCACCCCCGACTTCGAACTGAACAGCGACTCCGTTACTCTTACAGTCCGGGGAAAGCCGGTGGACGTCACGGCGACTGAGTTTCGCCTCTTGCATTTTCTCGGGTCGCATCCGGGGAGGGTCTTCACGCGCGATCAGGTACTCGACTCGGTGTGGCGGGAAACATCCTTTGTCACGCCCCGATCGGTCGACGTCTATGTGCGCCGCCTGCGCGAAAAGATCGAAGAAGATCCCGAAAACCCGAAGTATCTGAAGACTGTCCGCGGCGCGGGCTATAAGTTCGAGGGGAGTAAGTGAGAAACCGCATCTTCCTGAAGATGATGGCGTCCTTTGTGGTGGTGATTGCCGCCGTCACATTGATCCTGGACATCAGCATCCGCAACACCTGGGAGAAGTCCATCAACAACGATCTGCAGCGATTGTTGACCCAGAATGCAACCAGTTTCGCGTTGCGGGTCCAGAATGATTATGAGCATTCGCCGCAGCAATTGGTGGATGAAGAAGCGCGCATCGCGGAAACGCGCGTGACCATCATCGCCCGCAACGGCACCGTCCTGGCCGACTCCGAGGCCAACGCCAAGACAATGGAGAATCACGGCAGCAGGCCGGAAGTGAGGGCGGCCCTGGAAGGAAAAACTGGCAGCTCAGTCCGTGAAAGCGACGCTGCGGGAACAGAATTCCTATACCTCGCGGTGCCCAGCGGGGACAAGATTGTCAGATTGGCTTTACCGCTCTCCGCAATCCAGGGCCACGTCGCGCAGATCAGACAGACTCTGTTGCTGGGAACTTCGGCAGCCACTCTGCTGGCTTTACTGGTGGCGATGCTGGTAGCACAGAATGTTTCGCGACGCTTGCGCAGGATTGTCGGCTTTGCGGAACAAGTGGCATCCGGCAATCTTTCCGCGCGAATTGCCGAGGACAGCGGCGATGAAATTGGCCAGGTGGCCGTAGCGCTCGACCGGACGGCGCGGCGCCTGGAAGAAAACTTTGCCGCCGTTCGCGAGGGACGCGCCGAACTGGAAGCTCTGCTCAACAGCATGGAAGACGGTGTTATCGCCGTCTCCCCTGATCTGAAGGTCAGGTGGGCGAACCGGGCAACGGAGAACATCGTGCGCCAGCCGGTACGCATCGGCGCGCCAGTTACGGAATTGGTCCGGCATCCGGACTTTCTGGCCGTCATCCGGGCGGGAGTCAAGTCACGCCAGCGGCAAAGCGCCATTGCCGCTTCGTTAGCGGGAGGCAGATCATTTTCCATTACCGCGGAGCCGCTTCCCGACGGCGGCGTGGTCAGCGTATTGCACGACATATCCGGCATCGAGCGCGTGGAGAAGACGCGCCGGGATTTCATCGCCAACGTTTCCCATGAACTACGCACGCCGCTCACGTCTATCCGCGGGTATGCGGAAACCCTGCTCGATTCAACTCAAGGTCTCAGCGAAGACACGCAGGAGTTTCTTCAGGTCATTCGCAGAAACGCGGAGCGAATGGGCCGGCTTACGGAAGATCTGCTGGTACTGGCCAGAGTTGAATCCGGCGAAGAAAAGCTGGACCTGCAACCGCACTCGGCGCAGCGGATGATCACAGAAGCCGCTTATGCCATGCAGCAGAATGCGAACGCCGAGGGAGTTGAAATCACCATTGGCGAGGTTTCAGAGAGTTCCGTGATGGCCGACTCTTATGCCGTGCACCAGGTGTTCGCCAACTTGATCAGCAATGCATTGCGCTATGCCCAGAGCGGCAAGCGGATTGTCCTGGGCGCAATCGACCGGCCGAACGGCGTGGAGTTTTTCATCCGCGACTTTGGTCCTGGAATCCCTTCCGAGCATCTGCCGCGCATCTTCGAACGCTTTTACCGTGTGGACAAAGCGCGTTCGCGCGAAACCGGGGGCACTGGTTTGGGGCTGGCGATTGTGAAGCACATTGTGTTGAACCACGGCGGATCAGTGCGTGTAGAAAGCGCCGTCGGTCACGGGTCAACCTTCTTCTTCACTCTTCCCAAAGAATAATTGCTGCGGCAATTTCGCGAAGAACTGCGCCTTTCTTAAGTTCGCGGCCTTGCCGGATGCTGATTCTGCGGAGATGTCTGCATTATTCCCGAATTCACCTTGAGTTCATCGTTTTTTAATATTCCTGTAACAAATCTCCCCTATAAGGAACGGTTGAACCCATCTCATCAACACCTGTGGAGGTACAAATGCGACTCAAGTGGATTATCGGGCCCATGCTGGCCCTGTGTTTTAGCGGTGCTTTTGCGCAAAAGCTGACCGGAGCGGGAGCGACTTTCCCGAATCCCATTTACCAGAAGTGGTTTAGCGAGTATCACAAGCTTCATCCCAACGTCGAGATTAACTATCAATCCATCGGCAGCGGCGGCGGCATTAAGCAGATACAGGCCCGCACCGTCGATTTCGGGGCCAGCGACGGGCCAATGTCGGATGAGCAACTCGCAGCCACGCCCTTCAAGATATTGCACTTGCCCACGGTGCTCGGTGCAGTGGTCCCTATCTACAATATTCCTGCCGTGAGCCAGGAACTGAAGTTTAGCGGAGACGTTCTGGCCGACATCTTTCTGGGAAAGATCAACAAATGGAATGATCCCAGGATCGCCAAACTGAATCCCGGCGTGAAACTTCCGGACAGCGACATTGTTGTCGTCCATCGATCCGATGGCAGCGGCACTACCTACATTTGGACGGACTTTCTATCCAAAGTAAGCCCCGAATGGAAGACCAAGGTGGGAAAAAACACCTCGGTGAATTGGCCGGTAGGCTTGGGTGGCAAAGGCAATGAAGGCGTGTCTGGCACGGTAAAGCAAACGGAAGGCAGTATTGGATATGTCGAACTGATCTACGCCGTACAAAACAAGATGGCGTACAGCAGCGTTCAGAACCCGGCGGGAAAGTTTGTGAAAGCCAGCCTCGCGTCCACCACGGCAGCGGCAGCTTCGGTGAAAGAAATGCCGGACGACTTCCGTGTCTCCATCACCAACGCCCCAGGTCCGGATGCCTACCCGATAGCCAGCTTCACCTGGTTGCTGGTCCCGGTCAAATGGGACGACGCGGCCAAAAGAAAAGCCACGGTCGACTTCCTGAATTGGATGGTGGACTCCGGCCAGAAAATGACGCCGGATCTGTCTTATGCTCCGCTGCCCAAGGGCGTGGTCGCCAAAGAGAAAGTGGCAATTAAGCAAATTCAGTAGTTGAACGAAGTACCCAACAGAAAGCAAGGAGAACAGCGCTCACATGAAATTGCTCAAGGCAATAGCTTTCGTGTTCCTGGCCGGCGGTCTATTGGTCGGCCAGGAAAGCACCAGCACCAGCCCGGCCCCGGCATCAGGCCCTGCTCAAGGTACCCTCTCCCAGGAAGTGAAGGCACTGCGCGACGCCCTCGCCCAGCAACAGAGAGAGATTGCCCAACAACAGAGAGAGATCCAGGAACTGACGCAACGGCTTGCAACCAACGATAGCTCCAGCGCGACGCCGCGTCTGGTCGATGCTTCTCTCAATACGGCTGGCCCTGTGAATGTGGCTACCCGCCCAATGCAGGACAAACCCAAAGAGTCGCCATTGTCGTTTCGCATTGGCGCGGCTGACTTCACACCCGGCGGGTATGTGGATTTTGAGAACATTTTCCGCAGCACGAATACAGGTAATGTGGCCGGCACGAACTTCTGGGCAATCCCTTTCAGCAACACGGTACAGGGTCACCTCACCGAATTTCGCAGCACAGGACAGTATTCGCGCTTCAACATCAAAGTGCACACCAAGTATGGGGAGAATGACGTCACCGGCTTCGTCGAGTTTGACTTCAACGGCAATGACGCTGCCAACGTGTTCGTTACCAGCAATCCCCACACCGACCGTCTTCGTCACTACTGGGTTGATTTGCGGCGAGGCAAATGGGAATTCATGGGTGGCCAGGGATGGGGCCTTCTGACGCCAAACCGGAACGGTGTCTCGCCTGAGTCGGCGAACGTCTTTACCACCTTCAACGAGGACGCCAATCACAACATCGGCAGCAATTTCACTCGCGCGGGCCAGTTCAGGGCCGCATATCACTTCAATGATCAGTTTGTATGGGCCGTTGCCCTTGAGAACCCACAGCAGTTCACGGGACAGGGAGCGGAAGTCCTCTTCCCAACCGCGTTCAATGCGGCACTGGGATCGCAGTTTGACTCTGGGGCCACTCCTGGAACACCCAACCTTTTCCCTGACATTATTTCCAAGCTCGCCTTCGACAACAAATTCGCCGGCGACCGGCACTTCCACTTCGAACTTGGTGGACTTCTTACCGGAGTAAAGATCGCGAACATTCCTACGCTCGCGGGCGCTACCTTCAGAAGCCACTCGGCAATCGGTGGAGGAATTGAATCGGGACTGAGCGTTGACATCGTGAAGGGCTCAGAAGGCAGATTCGCCCGCTTCGTGGCCAATGGGCTATGGGGGCCGGGTGTAGGTCGCTACCTGATCGGAACCGGGCCACAGGCCGTGGTTGCTCCTGTTAGCGCTAATGGAGCCGTTTGCACTTCGGCTGGAAATTGCGATCTGGCAATTTCCATGGTCCATGCAGGGAACGCTCTCGTTGGTTTTGAACTCGTTCCCCTTAAGGACTCCCAGTTCGGAGCCTACTACGGTGGGGCGTATTTCCAACGTAACGCCTTCCCCGACTTGACCTCTTCTGCCGCTATCAAACCCATTATCGGATTTGGTGGCATCAATGAAGCCAACGCCGGAATCCAGAACCGCTCCATTCAGCAAGCAACGTTCGACTGGACCCAGACGATGTGGCGTAACCCGCAGTACGGGGCCTTGCAACTGGTTACGCAAGCCTCCTACCTGACCCGCAGCCCCTGGTTTGTACCCGCGGGCGGACCCAAGAATGCACACTTGGGAATGGGCTACGTGAGCCTTAAATACGTTCTGCCCTAGTCGCCAACTCGATCCAGGGCGCCGGTCACCCCGGCGCTCTGTTTTTTGAGACACCAGGTTTTTAGTTTATTCGTAACTGTTTCATTTTGTACTTGACAATTTATATATAATGTGGTACCACACACAAGCCAAGATGCAGCTATGGATCCAGCCTTCAGCCAATCCGGGAGCCAGGAAACTGATCTGGGGATATCCCCGGGGATCTTTCCGCTAAGTGCTTTAAACGTGGGGATCGAGATACCGGGGGAAAGGGGGACCACCCGCATCGGGGGGACCTCGGCCGCTCCCTTTTAATCACTCTTTAACAATATTCTGTTAGCTTCCAGCCATGCCCGCGCTACCCAAAAACCGCACCCCGGCCAGCCCAACGCCTGAAAACAAGGCGGATGCGGGTACTGCGGGATCCAGCGAGGCCAAAGCGGAGCCAGTCGCTAAGCCCGACAAGCCGCGGATCGGGACGGGTGACAGCGTTTTTGCCGATGCTGCTTTTCGCTCTGCGGTGACGGCCTGCGGTATTGCCATATTGGCTGTAGTCGGGCTCATTTTTTATGAACTGATCCTTCAGTCTCACTTGTCCCTGCAAAAGTTTGGCCTGCGGTTCCTGGCCACGACCATCTGGGACCCTGTCGCGGAGGATTTTGGCGCTCTTCCTTTTATCTACGGGACTTTGGTATCGGCCTTCGTTGGCTTGGCAATTGCCGTTCCACTTTCGATTGGAACGGCTCTCTTCTTGACCGAGATTTGCCCGCAGAAGCTCCGGGCGATTCTCTCGCTCTGTGTCGAACTTCTTGCCGCCATCCCCAGTGTGATCTATGGTCTGTGGGGCATCTTCATTCTGGTTCCGTTTCTACGTGCCTACGTGCAGCCGGCCTTGGCGAAGTCTCTGGGCTGGACCGGGCTGTTCTCCGGTCCCAAGTTTGGCTACGGAATGCTGGCAGGCGGAGTGATTATTGCCATCATGATTCTCCCTATCATCGCGTCTATCAGCCGCGAGGTGATTCTCGCTGTGCCGC
>Ga0137392_10003138_pt1 | contig 10105 bp, 7 predicted proteins | sample 15con2h34AmetaG_FD_101394 | JGI IMG/M metagenome (GOLD analysis project Ga0137392, IMG submission 101394) | Vadose zone soil microbial communities from Angelo Coast Range Reserve, California, USA - 15con2h3.4A metaG | ecosystem: Environmental > Terrestrial > Soil > Vadose zone > Saprolite... | reverse complement strand
GGCGCGCAGCAGCTCGGAGTTGTCATAGCTCATCTTCTCGAAGTGCGGCACGATCCAGCGCTCATCCACGGCGTAGCGGTGGAACCCGCCACCCAGATGATCGCGGATCCCGCCGTGGGCCATCCCGACCAGCGTCTTCTCGACGATGTCGCGCTGCCAGGGCGTACCGGTGTCGCGCCAGCGGCCGAGCAGGAACTGGCACGCGGCGGGATGCGGGAACTTGGGCGCGGTGCCGAAGCCGCCGTAGCGCACGTCGAAGAGCCGCGCCATCTGATCGGCCGCGGCGTCGAGCAGCGCGGGCTCGATCACCCCGGGCTTCGCTTCGTTCAGCGCTGCTGCAACGTGCTCGCGAATCGTGCGCGCGCTCTGCTCGAGCTTCGCGTGCTCGGCGCGCCAGGCGTCCGCGAGGCGCCGCAGCAGCGTGAGAAAACCCGGGCGGCCGTAGGGATTTTGCTCGGGCGGGAAGTACGTGCCGCCGTAGAACACTTCGCCCGCGGGGGTGAGGAACGCCGTGAGCGGCCAGCCCCCCTGGCCCGTGAGCGCCTGCACGGCGCGCTGGTAGCGGGCGTCCACGTCGGGCCGCTCGTCGCGGTCGACCTTCACGCACACGTATTCCTTATTGAGGATGGCGGCCACTTCGGGGTCTTCGTAGCTCTCGCCATCCATCACGTGGCACCAGTGGCACCACACGGCGCCGATGTCCAGCAGGATGGGTTTCTGCTCGGCCTGCGCGCGGCGGAACGCCTCGTCGCCCCACGGCAGCCATTGCACGGGCTGGTGGGCGGCGGACTTGAGGTAGGCCGAGGGCTCGGCGGCGAGCGCGTTCGACATCGTGGCTGTAAGGTAGTGAGGCACCGCTCGGTCCGGAGCGGCGCCCCGGAGATCTCAGGCGCCCGACTCCAAGTACCGCAGCGCCGCGCGCGTCAGCAGCTCCGCGCCAATCACGAGCGATTCTTCGTCGATGTCGAACGTGGGACTGTGATGCGGCGACGCCTTTCCCTGCTTGGGTGCCGAGCCGACGAACGCAAAGCAGCCGGGCACCCTGGCGAGGAAGAAGCTCATGTCCTCCCCGCCCATGGTCCGCACATCGGTCTTGATGTTGGCGGCGCCCACAAGGTCCAGGGCGACCTCGCGCATCAGGGCGGTCATCGCCGGGTCGTTCACCAACGGGCCGGTGAAGCGGCGATACGTGACCGCAGCCGTGGCGCCCAGGGCGGTCGCGACCCCGGTGGCGGCGCGCTCGAGCAGTTCGGGGGCCTCCTGCCAGAACCGGCCGCCGAACGTGCGCACGGTGCCGCGTAGCGTGGCGCTCTCCGGGATCACGTTGAACGCATGCCCCGCCTGCACCTGGGTCACCGACACCACGCCTTCCTCGAACGGATCGCGCCGCCGCGACACCAGCGTCTGCAACGCCGTAATGACATGTGCTGCGGCGACGACGGGATCGATCGCGCGGTGCGGCATGGCCGCGTGGCCGCCGGCGCCGGTAATCACGATCTCGAATTCGTCGACCGAGGCCATCACCGGTCCCGCCGCGATACCGATCATCCCGACGGGCAGCTCGTTCCAGAGGTGCAGGCCGAGCGCCGCGTGCACCGTGGGATTGTCGAGTACGCCGTCGGCGATCATGGCGTTGGCGCCGTTGGAGAGTTCCTCGGCCGGCTGAAACGCGAACTTCACCGCGCCCCGGAGCTGCAGCCCGGCGAGGCGGCGCGCCACCTCGAGCCCGATCGCCACGTGTCCGTCGTGTCCGCAGGCGTGCATCTTCCCGGCGTGGCGTGAGCGGTAGGGAGTGTCGCCGCCTTCCTGGACCGGCAACGCGTCCATGTCGGCACGCAGCAGCACGCAACGCGCGCCGCTGCCCTGCGCCGCGGCGACGCCTGTCCGGCCGACGCCAGTGCGGACGCGGTAGCCCAATGCCCTCAGCCGCTCCGCCACCAGCGTGCCGGTGCGCGTTTCCTCGAAGCCCAGCTCGGGGTGCTGGTGAATGTCGCGCCGGGTCGCGACCAGGGCGGCGCGGTCGACGGGGGGAAGAGTGGCGCTCATACGCGGGAGCTCGGGCACAAGTCGTTGATGACGCACTCCTCGCACTTCGGGCGCCGGGCAATGCACACGCGCCGGCCGTGGTGGATCACGAGATGGCCGAAGCGGTCCCACTGGCGCTGGGGAATCAGCTCCATCAGGTCGCGCTCGATCTTCACGGGATCGTCCTGGCGCGTGAGCTTGAGCAGCCGGCTGATGCGGTGCACGTGCGTGTCCACCACGACGCCTTCGGGCTTCTGGAACCAGACGCCCAGGATCACGTTCGCCGTCTTGCGGCCGACGCCCGGCAGCTCGACCAACTCCGCCATCGTGTCGGGCACCTGGCCGCCGTGGCGCTCCACCAGCGCCTGCGCCATCCCGAGAATCGACTTCGTCTTGTTCCGGAAGAAGCCGGTGCTGTGGATTTCCTGCTCGAACACGCGCGGGTCGGCGGTGGCGTAGGCGGTGGCGCTGCGATACTTCGCGAACAGCGCCGGCGTCACCATGTTCACGCGCACGTCGGTGGACTGCGCCGAGAGAATCGTGGCGACGAGCAACTCGAGCGCGCTGCCGTGATTGAGCGCGCACTTGGCGTCGGGGTAGGCCTTCTCCAGACGCGCCACGATTTTCTTGGCGCGGGCCTTCTTCTCCGCCGCGGTTTCCGCCCGCCACTTTTTCACTGTACGCTTCACGCTGTCCGCCGCCGCCCGGCCGCCGCCAGAAACGCATCCGCGTCGAGCGTGTTGAGCACCTGCCGGGCCTCGAGCCATCCCTTGCGCGCGATGCCCACACCGACGGCGACGTGCGCCATGCCGCTCACCGAATGCGCGTCCGCGCCGATGGAAATCATTACGCCAAGGTCGCGTGCGCGTCGTACCATGCGCCAGTCGAGGTCGAGCCGGTGGGGGTCGGCATTGACCTCCACGGCGACGCCACGCTCGGCCGCCTTGGCGAGCACGCGCTCCATGTCGAGCGGGTAGGGATCGCGCGACAAGAGCAGCCGGCCCGTGGGGTGGCCGAGGATCGTGAGATGCGGGTCGTCCATGGCGCGCAGCACGCGCGCCGTCATTTCCTCGGCGCTCATGCCAAAGCGCGAGTGGATCGAGCCGATCACGAAGTCGAAACGGTCGAGCACCGCCGGGCCGTAATCCAAGGCACCGTCGGCGAGAATGTCGGCCTCCACGCCCTTGAGCACGCGGCAGCCCGGCAGCTGCGCGTTGGCGGCGTCGATCTCGGCGTGCTGCTTGGGAATGTCGTCGGCGCGCAGACCGCCGGCGTACGCCGCCGACTGGCTGTGGTCCGTGATACCGATCCACTGATACCCGGCGTCGCGGCACGCCGCGGCCCACTCGGCGACCGTGACCGTGCCGTCGGAGTAGTTGGTGTGGCAATGCAGCAGGCCGCGCAAGTCCTGTTGCTGCACCAAGATGGGCAGCGTGCCGGCCGCGGCGGCAGCGCACTCGCCCATCCCCTCGCGCAGCTCCGGCGGAATCCACGCGAGACCGAGCGCGCGGTACACGCTCTCTTCGTCGGGGAAATGTCCGGTCTGATCCAGCGCCACCCGTCTCGCCGCCGCGAGCGCCCGCAGCTCATCCACATGGAGCGCGGCGCCCGTTGCGAGCACCCACGCGAGCCCGAAGTCGTCAGGTCCCGCGAGGAAGACATCCACTACCGTCCCCGACGCGAAGCGCAGCGTCACGGCGCCTTCCTTGCCGGCGAACTCGGTCACCCCCGGTGCCTGGCCCAGCTGTTTGATCAGCGCGTCGCGCGCGGCGCCGCCGGCGTGCTGCACCACGAGGTCCAGATCGCGAATGATCTCGCGCCGGCGCCGCACGCTGCCCGCGAGCTCCACGCGGCGGACGCCGTCCAGCGCCTGCAGCGCGCGCTGCACCCCGGTGGCTTCGTCCAGGGCGTGGTGGAACAGGCGGAATTCGCTGGAGCGCTTCAGGAAGGCGATGCCCTTCTTCACGTTCTCCGCAGTCTTCTTGCCGAAGCGCGGCAGCTCGGCCAGGCGGCCGTCGCCCGCCGCTTCGTCCAGCTCGGTCAGCGTGTCGATGCCGAGTTGGTCGTGGATCTGGCGGATCTTGGCGACGCCCAGCCCGGGAATCTGCAGCATTTCGACGAGGCCGGGCGGCACCTGCTCGCGCAGCTCGTCGAGGGCGGACGACCGTCCCGTGGTCACGAGCTCGCGCACCAGCTCGAGCGTGCCTTTCCCGATGCCTTTCACGTCGGCCAGGGCGCCGGAGCGCGCCGCTTCGGCCACGTCCCCCGGGTAGCCCGCGATGGCCCGCGCCGCGTTCTCGAAGGCGCGGATGCGGAACGGATTCTCGCCCTTCAGTTCGAGGAACGCGGCGAGCTGCTCCAACGTCTGACGCACGGCCTGTTTGTCCATCGCGGCGGAACGTAACGCGGGACCCCGCGAGGCGGGAGGCGCGCGCAGACCGCATATTGTCCGATGCTCAACGCCGCCTTGTCGCTCCGCATCCGCTAGCGATCACACCGTGTCGCGCGCCGTCCGGTGGCTCTGGTGCGCCCTCGCGTGCGCCGCTCCGCTCGCGGACCAGGCCCGCGCGCCGTTGGCGTACCGCAATCCGCGCCTGAGTGTCGCCGCCCGCGTCCGCGGCTCTTCGATCAGATGGGCCACTGGGTGGTGGAGCCCGGCGACTTCCGCGTAATGATTGGCGCGTCCTCCAAGGACATCAGGTTGCGCGGCATGCTGACAATCAGGCCCGGGGCAGGAAGCCGTCCAGTGCGCTGACGAACTGCTCCGTCGCCTCGACGTGCGGGCAATGGCCGCAATCGAGCTCGACCAGCCCGGCGCCCAGCAGGCCGGCCAGCTCCCGGGAGCCCGCGATGGGAATGGGATCGGCGGTGCCGTGGACAATCAGGGAGCGGGGAGCAGGGAGCGGTAGCGTCCCCAGCCGCCCGCGAAGATCGAAGTCCCCCAGACTGTCCCACACGGCCTGTTGCGTGCGGGCGTTGACGCGGAACGCCGTGAGGTTCTTGGCGTCGTGGAAGTCCTTGAAGTAGCCCGCCACGGATAGCTCGAAGGCGCGCCGCCGATAGGCCTCCGGGTTGGACTCGCGCAGTCCACTCGCCCGCAGGGCGGCGCGCTCCCGCTCCACTTCGGGGGCCGCCATGCGGCGGGCGAACTCCGCCTCGAATTGGTCACGGTACCGGGCGGTGATCGACGCCGGGGAGACCAGCGCCAGTCGTTCTATCCGTCCGGGGTGCTCCAACAGGTAGAGGACGGCCAACAGTCCTCCCCAGGAGTACCCGCACAGCGTCAGGCGCTCGGAACCGAGGGTTTGGCGAATCTCCTCCAGGTCCGCCACCTGCTCCCGCCAGCCCACGGGCGTCTCGCGCGGAACCGGGGATTGGCCGCCGCCGCGCTGATCATAGTAGAACAGCTCGCGACCCCGACCGAGGCGGTCGTACTGGGGCAGGAGGTAGTCGTGATGCGCGCCGGGTCCACCATGCAACACCACGACCAAGGGGCCCGACCCGACGCGCCGGGTGAACAGGGTGACGCCGTTGAGGGTGAGCGGCATGGGTCGAGGAAAAAGATATGCGCGTCCCGGTGTCGGCGCGCCATTGCGCGGGCTAGATTGAGGCGCGCGCACGAGCGATCCAATTGACATGCAGAACGCACTACTCGAATTCCTGACTCGCCGGCGCGGGCTGTCGCTCGCCGACGTGCTCGTGCTGGGGCTCCTCGCCGCCGCGATCGGCGCGATGGTGGCGTTCGCGCGGCAGGCGGACCTGCCGTTCGCCCAGGCCGTGCAGATCGATCTTTCCCCCGCCGCGCTGCCGCGGTACACGCTGTTCTCGTTGATGCGCGGCGTGGTGGCGCTCGTCATCTCGTATGTCTTCGCGCTGGTGTTCGGGGTGGTCGCGGCGTCGTCGCGCGCGGCCGAGCGGGTGTTGCTGCCGATCCTCGACATCCTGCAGAGCATTCCGGTCCTGGGTTTCCTGCCGGGCTTCGTCCTGGGGCTGGTGGCGCTGATCCCGGGCCGCAATCTGGGGCTCGAGCTCGCGGCGATCCTGATGATCTTCACCGCGCAGGCGTGGAACCTCGCCCTTTCCTTCTATAACTCCCTAAAGACCGTCCCCGAGCCGTTGCGCGACGCGTGCGCCATCGCGGGCTGGCCCCGCCCGACGGTGTTCCGGCGGCTCGAGGTGCCGGCGGCGGCGCCGGGTCTGGTGTGGAACGGCATGCTCTCGATGGCCGGCGGCTGGTTCTTCCTGATGGTGAACGAGGCGTTCCAGCTTGGCGACAAGGATTTCCGCCTGCCGGGCATCGGCGCGTATATGAGCGTCGCAGTGGAGCACGGCGACCGCCGGGCGATCACGCTCGCGCTCATCGCGATGGTGGTGATGATCGTCGCCGTCGATCGCGTGTTCTGGCGTCCGGTGGTGGTGTGGGCGCAGAAGTTCCGGCTCGACGATTCGGCGGGTGAGGCGCCCGCGAGGTCGTGGATCCTCGAGTTGCTGCGCCGCTCGCGCCTGCGCACGCACGCCCGCGCGGTGCGGCGCCGGGCGCTGCGCACCGTGCGCATCGCGCACCAGCCGATTCGCCGCTCGCTGCGTCGCGCCAACCGCGTATTGCGCCGCATGCCACGGCCGCTGCCGCCGACCAGCTGGCTCGTGCGGATCAGCGGCTGGGTGCTGCTCGCGGGGGCGGCGGCGTCCGCGGTGTGGGGTGCGTGGCGCGTGGCCGAGCTGATCACGCGCATCGACCGCGCCGCGTGGGGCACGCTCGGCATCGCAGCCGGATTGACGTTCGCGCGCGTCCTGCTGGCGGTGGCACTCTCCACGCTGTGGGCGGTGCCCGCAGGCGTGCTGATCGGGCGCTCGCCCGCCGCGTCGCGGGTGTTGCAGCCCATAATCCAGGTGATCGCATCGTTCCCCGCGCCGATGCTGTTTCCGCTCGTCGTGCTGGGGCTGGCGCGTCTCGGCGTGGGGCTGGGCGTGGGCGCGGTCGCCCTGATGATCCTCTCGGCTCAATGGTACATCCTGTTCAACGTGATCAGCGCGGTCTCGGCGCTGCCGCCGCAGCTGAGCGAGGCGACCGCTGTCTTCCAGGTCACGGGCTGGCGTCGCTGGCGCATGCTGTACCTGCCCGCGGCGTTCCCGGCGCTCGTGACCGGCTGGGTGACGGCGGCGGGCGGTGCCTGGAACGGCTCGATCGTGGCCGAGTACGTGCAGGCGGGCGGCACCCTGCGCACGGCGACGGGACTCGGCAGCCTCATTTCCGTCGCCACCGCGCAGGCGAATTTCCCGCTGCTCACGGGCGGCATCGTGATCATGAGCGTCATTGTCGTGGGCTGGAACCGCCTCGTGTGGCGACCGTTGGCCACGCACGCGCAGTCGCACTATGGAGTGACCCAGTGAACGCCGGCATGGCGCCGCCCGTCGGCGGCGAACTGCTCGAGGCGCGCGGCGTGTCGCAACGCTACCGCATGCCAGACGGCACGGACTTCGAGGCGTTGCGCAACGTGTCGCTCACGGTGCGCGAGCGCGAGGTCGTGGCCCTGGTGGGACCGTCGGGCTGCGGCAAGAGCACGCTACTGCGGATGTTGTCGGGACTCGCCAAGCCCGCAGCAGGGCAGGTGCTGTACCGCGGTAAGCCGGTCGAAGGCGTGCTGTCGTCGTCGGCGATGGTGTTCCAATCGTTCGCGCTGCTGCCGTGGCTTACCGTCCAGCAGAACGTGGCGATGGGCTTGGCGCCCGATGGCAAATTGCGCTCGGGCGACGCGGCCGCGGTGGCGCGAGCCATCGAGCTGGTGGGTCTCGCCGGCTTCGAGCAGGCGTATCCGCGTGAGCTGTCGGGCGGCATGAAGCAGCGCGTCGGATTCGCGCGCGCGCTGGCCGTCGAGCCCGAAATCCTCTTCATGGATGAGCCGTTCGGCGCGCTCGACGCCCTTACCTCCGAGAACCTGCGGGCGCAGGTCGTGGATCTGTGGCTCGATCCGGCCACGGGCGTCAGCACGCTGGTCGTCGTGACGCACAGCGTCGAAGAGGCGGTGTTCTTGGCGGGGCGGGTCGTGGTGTTCGGCACCAATCCCGGCCACATCCGCGAGGTGCTCGAGAACGGGCTGCCCTATCCCCGTGACGCGCGCGTGCCGGCGTTCACCACCATGGTGGACCGCCTGCACGCCATTCTCACGGCCACGTTGCTGCCCGAAGGGGAGCGGCCCGCGGTTGGCGCGCCGCGCCTGCTGCCGTTCCCGCGCGTCCACGTGTCCGAAGTGATGGGCCTATTGGATCACCTCGTGAGCCGCTCCGACGGCAGCGCGTCGGTGTTCGACCTCGCCGAGACGCTGGGGGTGGACTACGACCGCATGACCTCAGTCACCGGGGCAGCGGAGCAATTGGGGTGGGTGGTGACGCCGGGAGAAATCGTGCGGTTGACGCCCGCGGGCCGCACGCTAGTCGCGGCCGACGAAGCGGATCGCAAGAGCCTGGTGCGCGCGCGCGTGCAGGAACACTCGTTGTTCGTGCGGATTCTCAGGATGCTCAAGGAAGGGGAGGGGGCGGTCGACGACGATGAGCTCCTCGCCGACCTGACCATTCTGTTCCCCTATACCCGGCCGCAGGGATTGTATCGTACGGTGGTGGAGTGGGGCCGCTTCGCGGAGCTGTTCGACCACTCGGCCCGCGACCGGCGCCTGGTGCTGCCGGCGGACAAGATGCCGGTGGAAGTGCCGGGGGAGACGGCCTAGAGCAGCACCGCCAACGCGTCCGCGACATCCTTCACCGCCGCATGCTCGGCCGGACCGAAGCCTGCCGGCACGTCCGAATCGATGTCCAGCTGGCCCAGAATCTTCCCGCCCCGCCGGATCAACACGACCAGCTCGGACTTGGTGTCGAGGTTGCAGGCGAGATAATTCCCGATCGCGCCGACATCGGCCACGTTTTGATCTGCGCCCGTCGCCACTGCCGTGCCGCAGACGCCCGTGCCCACGGCGATCCGCACGTGCTCGGTGTCGCGGCCCGCGTGGGCGTCGAGGACCAGTTCGTCGCCGGCCAGCATGTATGCGTACACCGAAGTGTACGGCGCGCCGGCAGCGCGGATGCGCTCGCACGCGAGCTGCAACAGGTCCTGGCGCGACACGTCGTGCAGGTGGGCCGCGTGGAGAACGCGGATCAATGCCTTGGCGTCGAGCGCCATAGGCTGGTCACGATCATGCCGTGATATCTATGTTTTGGCCCAACATCACGGAAGCGCCCGTCGCGGCACGTGGGCGAGTTGCTGATCCTTAGGGATCGAGCACGGTCCAAGCGACGCGCCATTACGCCGGGGATGACGCGGCTGGCGTCGCTGTGGCCCGTGGTGACGGAGTGCTGCACCGGCGTGGCCGGCATGCTAAGGAGTTGCTTGGCACGCGCCGCTCCTGGCGGCGTTCGCACTGCCGAAGGGCGCGCCTGGCGCGCTCGGAAAGGCTACAGTCCAGCCCGGCGCGCTACCGGGCATGAAGTTTCCTGTTTCGCCAACGCTCCCCGGACCAAAGCCATCGTACGGCCAGATCGCTTGGTTGGAACTGTCAGCCGCTCCTTGGGTGCCATGGCCATGAAACAACACGCTGTCAACGGCGATCAAGTAGATTGGCACGGAGTCGTTGGGGGTCCAAGTAGCGGAGGTGGTGTCAATTCGACCAGAGGAATCAGGACCGATGACTCTTAGGGTCCAGGTGGAAGGGAATGTCAAACACTTCTGTCCGGGCGGCACGTCCCCTAGAACTTCGATGCCCCAAGGTACCTGCGGAATGGCGAACTTCCACACGAACGCGCGGATTTCGAGCGTCATGCAGTGCCCGGCTCCGCACGAGGAGTTGGTCACGAGGAGCCTCGGCAACGAGCGCGGAGCTTCGGGTGACGAGCACCCCATTTCGAGCGCACCCCCGACCATAAGCGCGCGCATCCATCTTGATCGGACCCTCTTGTCCATCCTTCATTACTGGACGGCCAGACAGTGGCCGTCAAGTAATGCATTGCCGCCACACTGTTGCTACCTGCTGAGCTAGCATCTCGCAAGCCGTCGCCCCAAGGTCACCGCGTGTCGATTCGCCTACTGGCTCTG
>Ga0137392_10003131_pt1 | contig 10113 bp, 10 predicted proteins | sample 15con2h34AmetaG_FD_101394 | JGI IMG/M metagenome (GOLD analysis project Ga0137392, IMG submission 101394) | Vadose zone soil microbial communities from Angelo Coast Range Reserve, California, USA - 15con2h3.4A metaG | ecosystem: Environmental > Terrestrial > Soil > Vadose zone > Saprolite... | reverse complement strand
TCGAAACAGCTTGATACGGCAGGGACAACTCGGGAGGGTTTGTACAGGATTGGCGGCGAGAATCAACGAGTTAGCGCGAGAGGTGCTGAGGTGTGTCGAGCCAGGGACGCATTTTCAGTCCGCTGCTCTATCACGGGAGCAAGGTGGCCTCAAGTCCTTGCGTCTGGGGTTCGACGACGCCGAGCCTAGGAAGCTCTCCTGACCCCAGATCAGGAGAGCTGACTCATTCGAGGGTTCCTGGTCAATGTTGCCCACCACGCCTCACTGGTGCGCGAGCAGAGACTCCCCGTTTACCTTCAGCAGCCAATACGCGTTGTCGTTCACGGGCTTGCCTGGACCGTGCTGCGCCTCGAGCTCGGTCACGAACGCGCGGAGCGACGCCGCTGCCCTTTCGTGATCTCCGCGCTGTTGTGCCTCGCTCGCTGAAGCGAGCTTTGCGCGTAGAGCGTCGCACGCACCTCCAAGTTCGATCCAGCCGAGTTCACCGCACGCACGGCTCAGCAGCTCACTTAGGACTTGAACGTTGATCTTCTCCGGAGCGTACGTAGGCGCCACCGTGAAGCCTCTCACTCGGAAGTAAACGGAGCTTGGGTACTCGCCCCGGGCATTCGCCTTGCTGCAGCACGATTGTTCCGTAGGCTCGGCAGCGAACTCCCGGACACCGGGCAGGTATGGGCTGCGCACTCCGAAGCCGCTCTTGGCGGCGCCCGGGGCCACGCTGTCGAAACTTCCTGGTGGCCCCTCTGCCATGATGACCGCGTGCGCGTACCACACAACGCGGGCCTTCCAGTCTACGAGCACTTGCCACCGCTCGGGGACGATCGCCCCCAAAGGCACATGATCGGGTACATCGCTTCGCCCCGGGCCCCGCGACCCCGTGAATGGCAATAGAACGTGTCCCGTCCCCGCCGGCGCCGAGAGGTCGAGTTCGACCACGGCCACTCCGCCGTCACTCGAAGGCGGGTTCACGATGCGGTATCGGTACAGCAGATACACAGAACTGTCCGCCACCGCTGTGACCTCGACGTGGACGGCATCGAGGATCGGGGGTGGTGGCGCCTGCGCCTGCGCGCGCTCCACCCCGAGCTGGACGGCGAGAGCGATCACGCTCCCGGTCATGAGTCGACACGTCGTAGCATTTCGTCGCAACGTCGGTACTCCCTACAAAGGGGACGTGGTGGTGTTGGGCACCCCCGACGCGACCACAAGGCTGCTTTACGATACGAACTCGCAGCGCGTCGGCAAATGACGGCTCGCGTCAGTCGCCCTCGCAGTAAAACACGAGCCCCAGCGGTGGCTGCCCGGCGAGCAGGCGCCACGCCTTGCGCCAGGCCGCGCGCGCACCGACGGAGCTCCGGTCGATCGCCAGACCTGCGCGATAGTACTCGATCGCCTTAGCGCGCGACGTAGGGGCATCTCGAACCTTGTCACGGTAGGAAGGGCCAAGGTTCACTTGAGCCGCCATCCCCACGCTGTCGGCGTATGCGTCGCCTAGGATGAAGTTCAGTTGGGCGCGCAGAGCTGGGTCGGACAAGTTCGGCATGAACGCTACGCCCTGTTCGATCGCTTTTCCGGGATCGCATCCACCGATGAGGCTCATGAACGCCAGGTTCCCGGCGCGGCTGGTCGGGTCGAGGCTCACGGCTTGGGCGAGCCAGCTGTGGGTGTAGACAAACCCAGCCATATAGCGTTCCTCGAACTCCGCGCCCCATGCTTGGAGCAGGTGTCCCTCAGCGGTATCCTCGGGCTCCGCGAAGAGGATGCCCACGTCGTGGGTTCCCAACAAGCGGTCCGCCGCAAGGTACGCGGCAGCGCGACGTGCCGGCGCGAGGGGCCGAGCGTATGAGAGCCAGTGCCAGAGCGTCCGGACGGCGACGGAGCGAAGCGCGCCACGCTCCGGATGTGTGAGCCGGGCCCGCGCGCTTTCGGCCCGCGCGAGGAGCGACACCAGCAGGACGGTCCTTCTGGCCTCGAGCCCAGTGAGCGCCGCGGCCTCGGCCACGGACGTCGAGTCACGGGTGTACTGGCTCACAACAGTGGTCCCTTCAGGCCGACCGAGCCCGGACCCAGCTCCGTACGCCAGAGCCATCACGCGTGGCCCATGGCGGAGGAACCCGATTTCGGCCGCGCTCAGGACCGTGGTTGAGTCGGCCACCCACAGACCCGCCACCTGCCAGCTGGATGCGAATCCGCCGAACGGGGGCTCGTACTGGGAGTGCACCGGCCGCGGCGCGCCGTGATAGACAGAGACCAGGGTGTGCCCCATCTCGGTATTGAGCCGGATGCCGTCGGGCGTCGTCGGCACTCCAACCGCCACCCAGACAGCCCCCAAGACACAGCGACGCGCAAGGATCTCAGGCCCCGCGGATGCTGGGAGCGTGGACTGAGGCGTTAGCGTCGGAGGAAAGAAGTACGCGCGTCGGATGACGCGGAGGCTGTCGGGCAGCGGCTGTTCCGTCGTGGCACGAGCGCACCAGTCCTCCGCACTGCCCAACGTCGCGGGACCGAATGTGGCGAGCGTGTCGGTCGGATGGGTGCGCATCCAATCCGCGGTGGTTCCACCACCCTTGAGAGCGGCGAGTTCTCCCAGTGCCCACGACGGGAACGGATCGAGCCACACCGCGGTGGCGGCATGCGTCGACAGATAGCCGGCGCCTATCCGGAGGAGCCAGTACGCATTGTCGCTGACCGGCCGCCCCGTCCCGTGGTTCGCATCGAGCGCCCCGAGAAACGCTCGCACCCGTTCCCGCGCACCGTCGCGGTCGCCGCTCCGGGCACTCGTCGCCGCCTGGACCAGCGGCTCTCGAAGAGGATTACATGCGCTGGCGGGCGTGATCCACGCGACCTCGCCGCAGGACCGATCCAGCAGATCCCTCAGGACATCGAGCGTGACCTGCGTGGGCGCGTAGGTGGGGGCCACAGCCCAACCCTTAACGCGGAACTGGTTTGGCGTGGGGCGCGGGCCCTGCGCCGGCTGCTGGCTACAGCACGAGGCCCAGGTTGGCTGCGCGAAGGTGGCGCGGATCCCGGGGAAAAAGGGACTGCGCAAGCCGAACCCTTCGAGGCTGTCTCCCGGCGCGATGCTGTCAAATTTCCACGGGACGTCTCCCTGCGCTGCGAACCAGAAAAGCCAGCCTTCCTTCGTCAGGTGGGCGATCCAATTCGCCGCCGTGATTGTGCCTACGGGAACGTGCTCACGGTCATCACCCACACCTCCAGGTTTCGTCGAGTCCATGAACGTCCCCGTAGCGGGCAGGGTCGCGTATCCGGCCTGGTCGGGGGCCGTCAGTTCGACGGCGACCGTCGTGGCCCCCGCTTTGCTACTCGCGGAGTTGACCACGCGATAGGTGTACACGAGGTAGGTGCCGCTGTCTGCGACGCTCACAAGATGGACTGGGACGTCACGCAGCGGAGACACGCGTTGCGCGCAGAGAGGTGAGAAGCCGCAGAAGAAAGTGATCGCGAAACCGACGATGCTCTTGAGTCTCACGGTTTCTGCCCGGCGAAGGGGATGACCCGAACCCCTCACATTTATGCAGACTCACGTCTCGTTGTTCAAGCTCCACGGCACCGGGACGGCCCTCGCGCGCGCGCGCGAGACAGGTACGCCGTAAACCATTGGCATAGTGGCAGTAAGGCCGATCCGCTGCGATTCGGGGCTCCGACCCGTTGAGTGCACTCTGGGCAGCGGATTCAACATCCGCTGCCCGCTTGTAACCCCATGCGATCACACAGCCTCGCGACGGACTGTGCCGCTGCTGTGCCGTCCAGCTCGTCGCGGCGTGGGGCAAGGGCGTATGCGGCAACACGCCGCCGAGAAGCTGGAGTTCGCTGCTGTTGGCCGCGTCGCGGGCCTAAAGGGACGTTCGCAACAGTTGGACATTTTCCGATTCACCCCCCCCGGTTCGCGAAATCGACCGGGCTTCCGGGATGGGGCTGTTGGTCAGGGGCCGAGGGACCCGTTGGATGGGACCCTTTTGGGGATGGGACCACCCGGACAATACCCCCCTTTTTTCCAAGAGGATGGCATCGGGAAGATCCCCGAACTGACCGGCCGCGCGAGTGGCGCACATCGTCTCGCTCCTCTTGCTCGCCTCCTGCTGCTCCCCATCCGTCGGCCCCACGTTTCAAGTCCGCCGCCACTCCTGCACCGCAACAAGGAAGCAGGACACGTCAGGACTGTTTTATCTGGGCAGGGCGAAGTTGTTCGAGACTGGGGAGCGACGTCGGAGCGCGGATTGGATTTCGGCTCTGTCGCGCGTCTCGGCGGCCGTATCGCCGCCACCGGATCCGGTGGCCACGGGTTCCCGTGCATTGCCGCACTCCGCTCAGCAGGAACCGGTTTGTCCACTTGGCGCGGTCGCCCACGCGAACTGGACGAACTGTGGACTCGAGTTTTGCAGCCGCCACGCTTGTTGCAACCCCTGGCAACGCTGCTCACGGCCTTGAGACTGTTATTGACGGACTTCGCTGTGCAGCGCCTATTAACTGACCTCGCCTTGCGGCGCGAGCCCTTGCACGCGGCCGGGCTGACCCTAGGCGGCACGTCGAATCCCCGTACGCTTCGACGCGCAGCGTGTGGAGCTCGTGCATGTTGCTCTCCCCCGACGTCCCGAAGCTGCTGGATGAGTTCATCGCCGACTCGCCGGCCATGATCCGCGTGCTGGCGCGGGTCGCGTGGTATGCCCGCGCCAACACGCCGGTGGTGCTCGTGGGCGCGCCCGGAACCGGGAAAACGACGCTCGCCGCGGTGATCCACGCCGCGAGCGGCCGCCGGGGTCCGTTCACCGCGCACACGGCGCGCGAGTTCGATCCGCACCTCGAGCGCACCCAGCTGTTCGGCCACGAGGCCGGCGCCTTCACTGGTGCGCACGGACGCCACATCGGGATCTTCGAGGAAGCAGCCGATGGAACGCTGGTGCTGGATGATTTCCACCACCTGCGCCGCTCCACGCAGTTGTTACTGCTCCGGGCGCTGGGGAGTGGGGCGTTCCGACGCGTCGGGGGCAGTCGCGATCTCCCGGTCCGGTGCCGACTCCTCATCGGCCTGACGCAGTTTCCGGGCATCCTCCTGCGACAGCGGACGCTGCTCGCCGAGCTGCGTGCGCGCATCGGGTACAGCACGATCCGGCTGCCCCGCCTCGAGGAGCGGCGGGAGGACATCCCCCGTCTGGCGCAACGGTTCCTCGAGCGCTGCAGCGAGGAGACGGGGAAGCCGGGACCCGTCCATCTCGCTCCTGAGGTCGTTTCGACGCTCGAGGGTGCGCGGTGGCGGTTCAACGTGCGCGACCTCGCGATGGTGATTCGGGAGGGCTACCTGCGGGCCGAGCGGAGCGACGTGCTTCGCCTCGAGCACGTGAGCCCGCTTCTCACGTGGCCGCAGCGGTTCCGGTGTCGTGGCGATGCGGCGGCGAACGCCCGCGCGATCCGTGGGGCGCTCGAGGCGACACATGGAGACATCGGGGCCGTGGCGGCGCTAGTACGCGCCAGCCGGAGCACCGTGTACCACTATCTGAGCGCGCCGGGCAGGCCGTCCGCTTCGCCAGGTGCCGCCGGCCAATTGGACAAAGGCCGACGACCCGCCAGATCGCGCTGGACGGCATAAGGACTTCGCTTCCCGCCGGTTACGCTCTTCGGGGAGGGCGGCTCGCCCCGGCACGAGTCGTGCTCAGCGCGCTGGCAACTCTGGACGCGGGTCCGGTATGTCGCCGCTGCTCATCCCCAAGCTCCCGGTCGCCGAGGCGTTCGAAGCGGAGTACCTCGAGTACAACCGCATCCTCCCGCTTGAGCTGACGGGAGACCGGCTGCGGGTTGCAGTCTCTCGCGACCCAGCCCCGGAAGTCGTCGAGGACCTCGAACTGTCCTACGGCGTGCCGGTGGAGCTCTTCCCCGTCCCCGACGACGAGCTCGACGAGGCGATCCGACGCACGTTCGCTGCGTCGGAGTCTGTGGTAGAGCTCGTGAAGGACTTGGACGCCGCCGCGAGCAGCCCGGGCGAGCCCGGGGACGACGCGCTCGCCGACGCGCGCCACCTCGCGAACCAACCCCCGGTCATCCGCTTCGTTAACCTCTTGATTCGCGAGGCGTACGACGCGCGCGCGTCCGACATTCATCTCGAATCCACGCGACAGAGATTGTCGCTCCGATTCCGCGTGGACGGCGTGCTCACGGAGCTGCCCAGCCCGCCCAAAGGCCTTCAGGCGGCGGTGGTGTCTCGCGTGAAGCTGCTCGCGCAGCTCGACATCGCGGAACGGCGGGCCCCGCAGGATGGCCGCATCCGCGTGCGCCTCGAGGAGCGCGAGCTCGATCTGCGTGTCTCGACCGTGCCCACGCTTTACGGGGAGTCGGTCGTGCTGCGGCTCCTGGATCGGGGCGGCCGACCGGTCGGGCTCGACGAGCTGGGCATGGCGCCCGAGGCGCTGGACACGTTCCACCATCTCGCAGAGCGGCCGCACGGGATTCTGCTCGCCACCGGGCCCACGGGGAGCGGCAAGACGACCACCCTCTACGCTGCCCTGGCCCTGCGCTACCGCACCGCCGAGAAGATCATCACGGTCGAAGACCCGGTCGAATACCACCTCGAGGGGGTGACGCAGGTCCCCGTCAACGTCAAGGCAGGGATGACGTTCGCCGGGGCGTTGCGGAGCATCCTGCGGCAGGACCCGGACGTCCTGATGATCGGCGAGATGCGAGACAGCGAGACCGCCGCGATCGCGGTGCAAGCGGCGCTCACCGGCCACCTGGTGTTCTCGACCCTCCACACGAACGACGCGCCGAGCGCCGTCGCACGGCTCGTCGACTTAAGAGTCGAGCCCTATTTGATCGCGGCCACGATGGAGGCCGTGCTCGCTCAGCGACTCGTGCGCAAGATCTGCCCCGAGTGCCGGGAACGCTACGCGCCAGACCCCGGGGCTGTTGCGCTGCTCGCGCAGCATCCGGTCGGCCGGCTCATGCTAGAGCGGGGACGGGGTTGCGCTGCCTGCCGCCACACCGGATACCGCGGCCGCACCGGCGTGTTCGAGTTGCTCGTCGTGTCCGAGGAGATCAAGCAGGCGCTCCTGAAGAGTCCGAGCGGGGGGGCGCTGCGCGAGATCGCCCAGGCGCAGGGAATGACGACGCTGCGCCAGGACGGGTGGCGGAAGGTACAGGCGGGGATCACCACGGTCGAAGAGGTGCTTCGTGTCGCAGAAGCCTGAGCTGGCCGGATTCACGCTGATCGAGCTCCTCGTGGTGATCACGGTGATTGCGATTCTGGCGGGGCTCGTGGCGCCGATGGTCTTCAGCCACGTCGGCGACGCGAAGCAATCGGCCGCGCGGGCGCAGATCGAGCTGTTCGGCCTCGCGCTCGAGGCCTACCGGCTCGACAACGACTACTACCCCTCGACCGCTCAGGGCCTCGAGGCCCTCCGCACGCTGCCCCAAGGAGAGCCGGCCGGGCGGAACTGGCGCGGCCCCTATCTCAAGAAGACGATCCCGCTCGACCCGTGGGGCCGGCCGTACATCTACAAGGGTCCAGGGGACGTGAATCCGCAGGGCTACGACCTTCTCTCGTACGGGCGCGACGGTCAGCCGGGCGGCACGGGCGAGGACGGGGACATCACCTCATGGGAGTCCGCGTCGCGCCCGGCGCCGAGCGGGAGTCGGTCGCCGTGACCCCCTTCCACTACCGGGCCGCCCGCGCCGACGGCGCGCTCGTCGAAGGGGTCGTCGACGCGGGGTCGGCGGGAGAGGCCAGCGGGCTCGTGGCTGCTCGGGGCCTGTTCCCCCTGGCCGTGCGGCCCGTGGACCCGGGCGAGCGAGCCGGGCGTCCCGCCAGCCGGCGCGACCTCGCGATCGTCTTCCGGAGCATTGCGGCGCTCGTTTCGGCCGGGGTTCCGCTCGAGCGGGCCGTCGCGTCGAGCGAAGCGCTCGCGCGTGGCGCGCTCCGCGAGACACTCCTTGCCGCGCGCACGCGACTGCAGGAAGGTCAGGGCTTCGCGCAGGCGCTCGCCGCGGCGCGGGGTGTCGTGCCGGGCGTCGCGCTCGGCATGCTGCGCGCCGGCGAGCGGGGCAGCCAACTCCCGCTCGCGCTCGAGCACGTGGCGACGCACCTCGAGCGGGAGGCGGAGCTCGTGGCGCACGTGCGTCAGGCCCTCGCCTATCCCCTCCTGCTTGCGGTGGTGGGGATGGTGTCGGTTTTGGTGATCGGCACGGTGATCGTGCCCCGGTTTGCCGAGCTGCTGGGCGATCTGGGGCAGGACGTGCCTGCGGCGACACAGGTGTTGTTGGTCGGCTCGAGCCTCCTCTCTCACTACTGGTTTCTAGTCTTACCAGGGATCGCCGCAGTCGTCGCGTTCGGTGTCGAGGTCGCCCGCCGCCCGGCGAGCCGCCGCCAGGTCGACGAGGCGCTCCTCGCCGTGCCACTCGTCGGTGGGGTTCGCCGCAGCCTCGCCACGTCGCGCGTCGCGCGGGCGCTGGGCGCCATGCTCGCGGCGGGCATGCCCCTGCTCGCGGCGCTCGACGCGACGCGCGAGGCTGCAGGGGATCTTGCGGTGGCGGATCGCCTCGCCCGGGCCCGCGAGCGGGTCGCGCAAGGGGCACCCCTCACGGGCTCCCTCGCGCGCGAGGACGCGCTGACCCCGAGCGCCCTCCAGCTCCTCGCCGTCGGCGAGTCGAGCGGCCGCCTCGGTGATATGGCCATACGGGCGGGTGCGCTCGCAGCCGGTGAAGCCGAACGGGGCCTGAAGACGCTCGTGACCTTCGTCGAGCCGGCACTGATCGTGGCCTTCGGTGGGTTGGTCGCGTTCGTGGCGGCGGCGCTGTTGCAGGCAGTATACGCGATTCGGCCCGGAGGCCTATGACATGCGCCAGTCGGGCGTGACGTTGGTCGAGCTGCTGGTCGTCATCGCGATCCTCGGCCTGATCGTCGGCGTGAGTGGGCTCGCGTTCACGAGCCTCCGCGCACCGCCCGCGTCCGAACGAACCCGAGCAGCGCGGGCGGCCCATGCACAGGCGATTCGCGCGGGCAGGCCAATGGCGTTCCCGTTCGCGGGGCCGTCGCTCCGACCGTCTACCCTCTTCCTTCCCGACGGCCGCGCCATCGGCAGCGGTACGGACCCCCTGACCGGAGCGCCCGTTGATGCGTCGCAGTGAGGGCGGCGTCGCCCTGCTCGAGACGCTCGTGGCGTTGGCGATCCTCTCGGGGGCGGGACTCGGATTGGTGGAGCTCGTGAGCGCGGGCTTGGCCGCCGAGCGGGACGCGCAGAAGCGCGAACGAGTGCTCGCAGTGGAGGCGCGCGTGCTCACCGCCCTCACCCTCCTGAAGCGAGAGGACCTCGACCGTCGGCTAGGACACCATGGGACGGGGGACTTGAACGTGGATGTCGAGCGCCCGGAGCAGACCCTGTATCGCATCGCGGTGGCCCAGGCGAGGTCCCCGGGCGTGGAGGACCTCGTGACCGTCGTCTATCGCAGGGAGGCGCGGCGTGGCTCGTGAAATCGCTGGGCTCGAGCGTCGGATCGGGGCCCGTGCGTCTTTGCGAGCAACCGGCCGGGTTGAGCCCGGCCGTCGCGCCGCGAGCGACTGGGGGTTCACGCTGATCGAAATCCTCGTGGCCCTCACGATTGGCGCGCTCGTGGTCTTCCTGGCGCACCAAGTGTTCGCAGCGGTTGCGGATCGCGGGCATGCCTTGGCGCAGGCGCGCACCGCGCTCGACCGCGAGGTGAACGCCCGCCGCTGGCTTGAGGCCGCCTTCTTGTCCCTCGACGTGAGTGTGGACAGTGCTGGGGGCTTCGAGGGGCGGTCAAACCGGGTGAGGTTCGCGAGTTGGCTGCGCACCCCTGACGGCTGGTTCGAGCGCCGCGCGGTCGTCCTCGGGCGAGACCGCGACAGGATGATCGCAAGCATTACCCCAGGGGATCCGATCGCGCTGCTCGACCACGTGACCAACCTGGAGCTCGACTACTTGCTCGAGCCCGGTGCCGATTCGCGTTGGTTGCGGGAGTGGGTGAGCCCGGTAAGTGCCCCCGTGGCGGTGCGGCTCAGAGTGACACGGACGAGGGAGATGGGGGAAGGGGAGCGTGCCGTGGTCGACACACTGTTGTTCCTCATCCAGGAGCGCGGATGACCCAGCG
>Ga0137392_10003127_pt1 | contig 10127 bp, 10 predicted proteins | sample 15con2h34AmetaG_FD_101394 | JGI IMG/M metagenome (GOLD analysis project Ga0137392, IMG submission 101394) | Vadose zone soil microbial communities from Angelo Coast Range Reserve, California, USA - 15con2h3.4A metaG | ecosystem: Environmental > Terrestrial > Soil > Vadose zone > Saprolite... | reverse complement strand
GGCTTCGCCCCCCTCGCTTCGCTCTCCCCTCACCCGGCCCTTCGGGCCACCCTCTCCCGGTGGGAGAGGGAAAGTCGGTACGGCCTCCGGCCGCAGGTTCATGGAAAGGGGTTCAAACTCAAACTCCTTCTCCCTTCGGGAGGTGAGGCGGGGGGGTTGTGAATGTCCGGTGGGCTGCGCCCACCGTACGCGGCTTCGGTCACCATCCAAGGGTGGGCGGAGCCCACCCTACGAGCACTACTGGTTCATGGGCTCAATTCGCGACCGTCGCTCGGTCGTGGGGTCTCTCCCAAAGGGAGAGCAACTGTGTTCAAACTCCCTTCTCCCTTCGGGAGAAGGGTCGGGGATGAGGGAGCCATGTGTCGGATTGCGGTGGGCTCGAATCATCTACGAATTAATGGGATACGACACTAGAACTTCGCACTGTCACGGTGTTCGGCACGATCGAGGCCTTTCACCGCATCCAGCCCGCGTACGTCCTTGAACATTGTCCCGCCGATATCCGCTGCCTCCAGGTTCGCACCCGTCAGATCCGCGCCGGTCAGGTCCGCGCCGGAAAGGTCGGCTCGAAATAGATCGGCGCCGCGCAGGTTTGCACCCTTCAGGTTTGCAAACCGCAGCAGCGACCGGTTCAGATCGGCGTTGGAAAGATCGGCGCCCTCGAGGTTTGCCTTGGTGAGGTTGGTGCGCATCTGTCCCATCCCTTGATTCTTGATGTCGACGCCAAGGCGCGCGCCGGACAGGTTGGCGTGCGACAGGTCGGCCCCGTCCAGTTCCGCGATGATGCGCGCGCCGGAGAGGTTCGCGTTTCGGAAGCTCGGGCGAGCCGTTACCTCGCCACCGACGATCACGATGGACATCAGTGTTGCGCGGGAGAGATCGGCACCCAAAAAGTTCGTCCCCATCAACCAGGCCCCGTTCAGGTTGGCACCGGAGAGGTTCGCGCCGGAAAAATTGCATTGCACCAGCTTGCTGGCGAAGAAGCTGGTCCGGACGAGGTTCGCGCGCTGGAAATCCTGTCGGCTCAAATCCAGGCGCGAGAGGTCTTTCCCGGCGAGTACCGCGGTGCCCTCACGCTCCGGGGTTGAAAGAATCTGCTGCACCTGCTCGACCGTCAGGTCCGCCGCCAACGCCGGCCGCGCCGAGGTGGCAAGCACCGCAAGGACGAAAACTGCATGCATTCGATTCATAGCGCGATTCTGGATCACTGGTGATTCAGGCAAGGTTGCCGGCATGGAATCTAAGGTGGTCTTCGATGAAACTTGCGATGAAAAAGTAACTGTGGTCGTAACCGTCTTGCATGCGCAGCGCGAGCGGCACGCCGCGCTGCTCACAAGCTTCCTTCAATAGCTCGGGTTTTAATTGATTCTCCAGGAATTGGTCGTTCGTGCCCTGATCGACGAGCAGGCGTGGGCCGTTCCAGCCGCGATCCGCGATCAACGCGGTTGCGTCATACTCTCGCCACTGCGTGCGATCCGTTCCCAAATAGCCGGCGAGCGCCTTCTGTCCCCAAGGACAACGCATGGGCGAGGAGATCGGCGCGAACGCAGAAACGGATTTATAATAAGCCGGATTCTTAAAGGCGATGGTGAGCGCGCCATGGCCGCCCATGGAATGGCCGAAAACGCCGGCGCGTGCCGGATCGACAGGAAACGCGGAAGCGATTTGCCGGGGCAATTCCTTGCTTACGTAGGAATACATGCGATATCCGCGCGCCCACGGCGCTTGCGTGGCATCGACATAAAACCGGCGCCGAGACCGAAATCGTAACTATCCGCTTCGCCTGGTAACCCGAGTCCGCGCGGACTGGTATCCGGCGCGACGACGGCTAAACCTAGTTCAGCCGCGACGCGTTGCGCGCCCGCCTTGATAATAAAATTCTCCTCGGTACAGGTCAGCCCGGATAACCAGTAGAGCACCGGCACCCGGGCTTTTTGCGCTTGCGGCGGCAGGAACACTCCGAAGCGCATGACGCAGCCGGTCTCGTTCGACGCATGGGAATAAACACCTTGTACGCCGCCGAAACACTTATTTTGTGAAATAGTCGTAACCGTCATTTTCGAAGCCAACCTAAGCGCGAGCTGATTATCTTCACTCATCAAGTCGTCTTATTTTCAGCATTTGATAAAAAACTGGCACCGCATGGGCGCCAGCCAAATACCACCGTATCGTCAGGCTGCGGCGCGCTGCATCACTTAGGCAGCACGCCGGCGGCCTTGGCCGTGTGAGTCGCGATAGCATCCATCAGGGGCGGGGACAAGCAATCGTAAGGCTCCAGCCCGAGTTCTTTCAACCTTGCCCTGACAGCACCCATGTTATCGGGGCTTGCACCTGACTCGATAATCGACGAAACAAATGCCGCGAATCCCGGAGGTGCCCAACCCTTCTCGTTCGATCGCTCGGTGTGAATAAAATCGAGTCCGTAGAACGGATGGGCCTTGTTCTCGATCCGGCCATACATGTGGACACCGCACTTTTTGCAAGCATGCCGCTGAATAGTCGCCTTGGCGTCTACAACCGCGAGTTTGTCTCCGTTCGCCTTTACACTGAGGTTTTCACGCGCTACGACCGCAACCTGCGAGAACAGCGCCCCTTTCGGTTTCCAGCACTTGGTACAGCCACACACGTGATTGTGCGCGCACTGCCCTTTGATCGCCACCGCGACCTTGTTCTCCGAGCAATCGCACAATAGCGTCCCGCCCGCAAAGGTCTGTGACGCGCTTGGTATTCCACCATCGACCGCTGGATGTATCTTGACTGCACTATTCATAATAATTTCTCCTTTTGGATTTTATCTCTCTACCGGCGCAGGCTGGGGTTGCGACCGGTAGCTTAAGTTGTCATTCCCCAGCAAAAATATTCGCAAACATAAACACCGCGATACCGCGCCCGCGTTAACATCAAAATACCACGACCGACCGGATCGACTTGCCCTCGTGCATTAAGTCGAAACCTTTATTGATGTCTTCAAGCTTCAAGGTATGGGTGATGAGATCGTCGATGTTGATCTTTCCGTCCATATACCAATCGACGATCTTGGGCACCTCCGTGCGGCCGCGCGCGCCGCCGAACGCCGTGCCTTTCCAGACACGACCGGTCACGAGTTGGAACGGGCGCGTCCGGATCTCCTGGCCGGCGGCCGCCACCCCGATGATCACGCTGACACCCCAGCCCTTGTGGCAGCACTCCAGCGCCTGGCGCATGACATCGACATTGCCGATGCACTCGAAGCTATAGTCGGCACCGCCTTTTGTCAGGCTCACCAAGTGCTGGACGAGATCGGAGCCGGCCTCCTTCGGGTCGACGAAGTGGGTCATGCCGAACTTGCGCGCGAGCGTTTCGCGCTTGGCGTTGAGGTCGATCCCGATGATCATGTTGGCACCGGCCATGCGCGCGCCCTGAATCACGTTGAGGCCGATACCGCCAAGGCCGAATACCACGACATTGGCCCCGGGCTCGACCTTGGCGGTATTGATCACGGCGCCGAGCCCGGTGGTTACACCACAGCCGATATAGCAGACCTTATCGAACGGAGCGTCCTCGCGAATCTTTGCGAGCGCGATTTCCGGCACCACGGTAAAGTTGGCGAACGTCGAAGTACCCATGTAGTGATGGATCTTCCGGCCGCCGAGCGAGAAACGGGAAGTGCCATCCGGCATCACCCCCTGCCCCTGGGTCGTCCGGATTGCCTGGCATAAATTCGTCTTACGACTCAGGCAATACTCACACTGCCGGCATTCGGGCGTGTATAGCGGAATAACGTGATCGCCCTTCTTCAGGCTGGTCACGCCTGGGCCGACTTCGACCACGATCCCGGCGCCCTCGTGACCGAGAATTGCCGGAAACAAGCCTTCCGCGTCGGCACCGGATAAAGTGTAGGCGTCCGTGTGACAGATGCCGGTCGCCTTAACTTCCACCAATACTTCACCGGCTTTTGGGCCGTCGAGGCGCACCGTTTCTATCGTCAGGGGTACGCCGGCTTTATGTGCTACAGCTGCGCGAATATCCATAGACCCACTCCTGTCTTAAATTTCTTGATTGAATGATTACAAATTCCGTCCGGGCGCGGGACTGGGCGAGCAGGCCGCTAACCAAAATATGCACTACACATAGCGATGGCGCCGCACTACTTGAGGAAACATTTTTCCTTCGCCTTATCCTCTACATTGCGAAACTTCTTCGCCATGTCGCGCGAGACTTGCGCATCACGTAGTTCCGCCCCGCGCTCACCGGCGATGCTGATCCCGCGCGCGGCCGTCCACAACTCGACATATTCGTCGTAGGGTATTTGCGCCGCTATCGCATCGATGGCACATGAGCACTTGTATACCATTTCATAGTGCGGCCTATCCGACCGCTCACGCATGCACTCGAATACGTATTGCACCCGGTCGGCGGTTCGGAAGTCGTTGGCAAGCGCCACGCCCCAACAAAGAGCCGACGCGGTGGCGATCAGCGCAGCACGTGTCACTTTTTCGGTCCTCTTCGTCTTGCTTTCCGGACGTGCAATTTTTTTTCCCAGCAGCACGGCAAGTCGCAGGTCAATCTGACCGCCTCGAGACCAAGCTGCCTTCATCTGTTGACCTTTCCTTGCAGGAGTTCGCCGCTGTCGTCGATCAGCGGCGCGCCAAAGCCGCGCAGTACCGCCACGATCTGCGATCCATTGCGCTCGATCAACTGTTCGATCTGCGCCTTCCACTTCGGTTCGCCGTAGCGCACGCCCATCGCCATCTGGTAATCGAACTTCACCCCCGGTTCAGACTTCATCGGGACGACCACCAGCTCCTGGGACTTGATCCGCGTCGCCGAGAAGCCCGCTACCGGGCCCCACACAATCGCTGCGTCGATCTTGCCCTCCACGAGATCCTTTTCCAGAATCTCCCCCGGATAGAAATCCGGGCGCGCGTTCATCATCCGATACGGCACACCGTGTTCCAGGAGGCTGTGTTTCGCGAGCCACTCCGACGCGGGTGAGCGGTCATAGACCCCAATCCGGAGAGTCTTCATCGTGTTTGCGTCGAGCTTGAAAAGGTCCGCCACCGACGCTACCTGGTCCAACTTTCGACCTTTCACGTACACCAATGCGTACGTGGACCGAAAGTAGGGTTTGGTGACTGAAACCTGGTCGAAGCCGACCGGCACGCCCATCATGATGTCGCAGCGATAATCCTCCCCGGGAAGCTTAAACCGGAGTGTGTTGCGCACAAAGTTGAAGCGCTGCGACAAGAAGTAGTACTTGAGCGGCAGGCCCAGCTCGCGCGCGAACAGCTCGGCGATCTTGTTTTCGTAACCCTCCCCCTTCTCGTTGGAGAAAGGCAGATTGTTGGGATCGGCGCACACACGCAGTGCCTTACGCGCGTCCCCTGCGGACTCGTCCGCGAAGATCTTCGCCGCGGGTACGCCGCAGACAACCGCGATCGCCACGCTGCAGGTCATGACCGCGTGGCGTAACCGGTGCGACAATACCTGGCAGTGGGAAGCCGACATTATTCTACTCCTTTAATTCCTCGACCTTGGAGCGGATGATCACGCCATCTGAGCGGCCCTTGAGATAAGCGTAGAGGTTGTCGAGGTTCTCCATCACCATCTTGCTGGTCTTGAAGCTTACCATGCCTTTCTCGAGCCGGCCCTCGGTGACGGTCTTCTTGAAGTCGTCCTTGCTCAGCACTTTGAGGCTGTCGATGAGAGACGGCCCGACCAACCCCTGCTGATTGGCGCCGTGACAGCGATCGCAAGCCGCCGCACGCCAGGCGCGGAAACCCATCATCGTCGCGTGATCCACCTTGTAGCCCTCCACGACCGTGTAAAGATCGGTCTTGACGACGCCGTCTTTTTCCGACTGCGCGGGAGCATTCTGCTCCTGCTGGGCAAATCCCGCCGCGGTGGCCGCACTTAACGCGGAGGCGACCAACCAAGTACATTTCATATCAACCTTACGGTATGCACAAACAAAATGGCATCCCGCGTATGCGTCGCGGGATGCCATTGCTTTGAGAGCATAAGAACTACGGAGTTACCGGCCCAGGCAAGGTGAATATGGTCAGCGAACCGCCGAGATCCGTGTACTGGTTGAGTTCTCGATAGCCGCCCACCGCACCCAGACCGTCGGTGTCTTTCTCCAGGCCCGCCGCCATGCCGATACCGGCCCAGCCGCCAATGCCCGAGTACACGCCGACATACTGTTTGCCCTTGTGCTCGTAGGTGAAGACGTTGCCGATGATTCCAGATGGGGTTTTGAACTTCCAGAGCTCCTTGCCGTCCGTGATGTTTACCGCCTTCAGATAACCCTCGAGGGTTCCGTAGAACACGATATCCCCGGCGGTAGCGAGCGCGCCGCTCCACACCGAGAATTTCTCGGGCTTCGACCACACGATTTTGCCGCTGCTCGCATCCCAGGCGATGAAGTTGCCCATATCCTTACCGCCAGGGGCGGGATACATGGATAATGTGGCGCCCACGTAGGGCTGGCCGGCGATGTAGTCGACCTTGAACGGCTCGTAATCCATACACACATGGTTGGTGGGCACGTAGAACAGTTTGGTCTTCGGCGAGAACGCGGCGGGCTGCTCGTCCTTCGACCCCAGCGCCGCGGGGCAGACACCCTTGGTATTGACCTCGGGCCCGTTTTGCGCGGTGGAGTACTTGGACACCACTTGCGGACGGCCGGACTTCATGTCCACGTGGGTTGCCCAGTTCACCGCCGGGTCGAACTTCTGCGCCACCAGCAGGGCACCGGTCACGCGGTCAAGGGTATAGCCGAAGCCGTTGCGGTCGAAGTGCACCAAGGCCTTGGTCATCTTGCCCTTGACCGGGATATCGGCGAGGATCATCTCATTGATGCCGTCGAAATCCCACTCATCGTACGGCGTCATCTGATAGACCCACTTCACCTTGCCGGTATCGACGTCACGCGCCCAGACGCTCATGCTCCACTTGTTGTCGCCGGGGCGCTGCGCCGGGTTCCAGGTGCTCGGGTTGCCGGAGCCGTAATAGAGCAGGTTCAGTTGCTTGTCGTAGCTGTACCAGCCCCAGGTGGTGCCACCGCCGATCTTCCACTGGTCTTCCTTCCAGGTGCTGAGCGACGAGTTCGGCCCCACCGGCTGCACGCTGCCATCCTTCCAGGCGGTGGTGGTGTTCGGGTCGATCAGCATCTCGGCGTCCGGACCGGTGCTGTAGCCGCGCCACACCATCTTGCCGGTGTTGATGTCGTATGCCGAGATAAAGCCGCGCACACCCCACTCACCGCCGGAGATCCCGGTGATGACCTTGTCTTTGAACACATGCGGCGCGTTGGTGTTGACCGCGCCCACGCTCGGATCACCGTTCTTCACCGACCAGAGAATCTTGCCGGTCTCGGCATCGAATGCCACCAGCATGCTGTCGGCCTGCTGCAGGAACAGCTTGCCTTCCGCGTACGCCAGCCCACGGTTGACCGTATCGCAGCACATCTGCGGAATGACCGCCGGATCCTGCTTGGGTTCGTACTTCCACTTGATCTTTTGGGTGTTGAGGTCGACCGCGAAGATCTTGTTGGGGAACGGCGCGTGGATGTACATCGTGTCGCCGATCACCAGCGGCGAACCTTCGTGACCGCGCAATACCCCGGTAGAAAACAACCAGGCGACTTGCAGCTTGTTGACGTTGCCGGCGTTGACCTGGTTGAGCTTGCTATAGCGCTGGTTGTACATATCACCAGCCTGCATTGCCCAGTTGTTCGGATTTGCCGTGAGTTTTTCCACGTCCGAGTTGGCTAGGGTCACGCTTGCGGCGGCGACCAACGCCAACGGTACTATCAAGTAACGAAAATGAACTCTCATGCCTCCTCCTTCTTACTTATAGTGTTTGAGTAGTGTTTGAGTTGAATAAGAGTGCTGCTTTGCCTCACGGCCCCAACGAATCTGCTCTCTTCACCGTAACGACATACACATTTTCAGCATTCCCGGAAAAAATCTTACCGAACGTGCGCACTTAGTTATACAAACACAGAGCCTTCATAAGAGTCAATCACTTTTCAAGAATGATCGGATACGACTGTTGCAGATTTGGACAACTGTTACAGAATGGGTCAGGATTGCCGCGATCGTGCTGGCGCAAGACTAAATGGCGGCTAAGACCGTCGGGGAGAGACCGCCTGGCCGCGTTTCTGCCACGGTGTGCCCATGAACCGGGCGGTCTCTCCCTCACCCGGCCCTTCGGATCGCCTTCTCCCGGTGGGAGAGGGAAAGTCGGTGCGGCCTCCGGCCGCAGGTTCATGGAAAGACCCCACGACCGAGCAACGGTCGCGAATTGAGCCCATGAACCAGTAGTGCTCGTAGGGTGGGCTCCGCCCACCATTGGACGGTGACCGAAGCCGCGTACGGTGGGCGCAGCCCACCCTACAAATACTTGCTTCTAAACATGACCTCAACATCACCATCGCACCTCAGCCAAGTTGAGGTTCATAGGTAGGCCGGTGCATGAAAACGCTTCAGTCCCGTACTACTTTTTCCTGCTTGTGATGCGCGCGAGGCTAACCTTTTTTTATTTCGGTAGTCGTGGCGGAAGAAAGCTTGCGCCTGCGGTAAAGCGTGGTGCGGCTCACGTTGAGCTGCCGCGCGGCGGCGGAGATGTTGCCGTTGTGCCGGCGTATCGTTTCCTCGATGGCCTGCAACTCGATTTGTGCCAGGTTTTCCGCGGACGACGATGCGGTGAGCCCGCGCGAAGCGGTCGACGGCTCCAGCGACAGGCGGTGACGTGCTTTCCATGCCACCGTGGGCTGCGCCAGTTGCAAGTAGACCGGCATGCCGCTGTGCTGTAGATGCACCTCCATAACCGGCGGCGAGACCGCGCCGAGTTTATTCAGCACCTGCTCGAACGGCGCCGCGAACAGGTCATCGAAGCGGCCGCGGAAAGCGCCCGGCCGGATGCCGATCTGATTGCACGTTGCGGGCGTAGCCGCCAGGTAATCCCCGCCCGCCGAGAACGCCACCTGCACATCGAACGGGCTCCCCAGGTAATTCCGTTTCGGGTGAACGTTGAATACGAAGTCGCGACAAAACCGAAGCTGGAACATCTGCCGCTCGATAACGCGCACCGCCATCTCCACCAGCGCGATGGTGTGGCGCTGGTGGCAGCGGTAATCGCAGGTAATATCGAGCACCCCAACCGCATCGCCGTACGGATCGAGCACCGGTGTCGCGGAGCAGGCCAAGAAGTGGTTTGCCCGGATATAGTGTTGCGCGGCGTAGACCACCACCGGCTCGCGCTCGACGATGGCAGTACCGATGGCATTGGTGCCTTTCTGCTGTTCAGCCCAGGAGACGCCCGGTTTGAGGGCGACTTGCTCGGCCTTAGGGAGGAAGTCCGGATCGCCCATCGAATGCAAGATGAGGCCGTCGCCGGCGCAAAGGACGACGACACTGCCTGTGCCCATCAGTTGGTGATGGAGGTTCTCCATGACCGGGGCGGCGAGATTGATCAGGCTTCCGTACTGATTGGCCACCCGCCGCAGGTCCGCATCGGTGACCCGCCCGACTTCGTGAATGCGGTCGCTCGGCACATCGAACGCGGCGCTACGTCGCCACGAACGCTCGATGAAATCCGGGACCAAACCTTTTGCGACCTCTCCCTTGTCGAGAAACTGTCCATAAGCCCGGCGGATCGCCGCGACGTCAGTATTGAGCTGGTTGTGCTTCATCCCAACCTCCTCCCTTGTCCAGGACCTTGGTAGAAGATTACCTTATTCAGCCGTCGCGTGGCAATGCGCGTGTTTGCGGCGCTCGGTTTAGGCGCGAGGCGCGCCCGGCGATGACCTGTCCCTGGATTTTTATCCGGCGAGCGCGATAGCGGCGGCGGGACCGTTTTCCAACCTTTGCCAACAACTCTACGCAAGACCCATCCAAATGGGGCGTCCACATCAGCGATTGCAGGACGTCAGTTCTTTTTCCTCGATCGCGAAGATTGTGCCCGCTTCCAGCTTGACATCGTGAACGACGCAGACGCGCCCACTGACATCGGCGAGCTTCACGTCGTAGGTGCCGGGCGGCACGCCCGTGATCCGCAGCCGTTCGTTGGTATCAACGCTGCCGTCCTTGTCGTTCTCGCATTGGTTGCGACCCCATTTGCCGGTGCCGGCGGGCGCCAAATAG
>Ga0137392_10003125_pt1 | contig 10128 bp, 5 predicted proteins | sample 15con2h34AmetaG_FD_101394 | JGI IMG/M metagenome (GOLD analysis project Ga0137392, IMG submission 101394) | Vadose zone soil microbial communities from Angelo Coast Range Reserve, California, USA - 15con2h3.4A metaG | ecosystem: Environmental > Terrestrial > Soil > Vadose zone > Saprolite... | reverse complement strand
TTTGCTGCGGATCCGTAAGCGTGCCCGTTACCACGGCATAATTGCTCTGGCCAAACGCAGCCGGCGCGGCACACAACAGGAAAGCAAGAATAGCTCTTCGCAAGACTTTACCTCCACCTTGTAGGACACCCGCGACGCGACCGAGGTGAGCGTCATGACAAACCTATTAGCACCGGCACAGCTGAACCGCCCCTTCCGGGGTGGAGGAGCGAGTTTTGAGGATTAGAGCGGTAGTGGCGAACGGACGCAATAATAGAAAAACACTAGCCCCTCCAAATGCTTGGAAGCGACGACATGCGCCAACTCTAACCCGTCTACTCGGATCCTCACCTGGCGGGAAAGTTCGATTCCCAAGGAGAGGATAGAAGAACCAAGAGGGACATTTGCGGCCGCAGTTTCCACGGCGAAATTACGGGCATTTGCGGGCTGCCTTCTGTACAATCCCGCTACTCTAGCCAGCCAAGCAGGTGCCATGAAACTGAACTCGACTCTTTTGAAAAGCACGGTGGTCGCGGCATTGGGCGGTTTGTTATTCGGATTTGATACCGCCGTCATTGCCGGGGCGACCCAGGCATTGAAAGTCCTCTACCATCTCTCCTCGCTCGGCGAGGGTTTCACGGTTGCCAGCGCTCTGGTGGGAACTGTGATTGGCTCCATGCTCGCGGGGATACCAGGGGATCGGTATGGCCGGCGCGACAGTCTGCGCGGGATGGCCGTTTTATACCTAGTCTCCGCACTGGGTTGTGCGTTCGCTTGGAACTGGACTGCGCTTGTGATTTTCCGGTTCATCGGCGGGCTGGCCATCGGCGGATCTTCGGTCCTCGGCCCGATGTACATCGCGGAGATTTCCCCGGCCAAGTGGCGCGGAAGGTTGGTGGGATTGTTTCAGTTCAATGTCGTGTTTGGGATTCTCCTCGCCTACCTCTCCAACTACATTCTCGGGACCATGGGCTTTGGCGCGGCGGAATGGCGTTGGAAGCTCGGGGTAACGGCCGTGCCGGCCGCCTTTTTCTTCGTGATGCTGTTTGGAATTCCGCGCAGTCCGCGGTGGCTGGTGAAGAAAGGCAGAATCAACGAGGCCCGCGAGGTGTTGCGCCTGATCGGTGAGGAGAATTACGAACAAGAGCTGAAGGACATCATCGAGTCCATTGACGCCGAGCACGTCACCAGCGACGCTCTCTTCACTGCCAAATACCGAGTGCCGATTTTTCTGGCGATCTCCATTGGCATGTTCAATCAGCTGTCCGGGATCAATGCGATTCTCTATTATTTGAATGCCATCTTCGAGCACGCCGGCTTCAGCAAAGTCTCCGGTGATCTCCAGGCCGTAGCCATTGGTGCGACAAACTTGCTCTTCACGATGCTCGCGATGTCCGTGATCGACAAGGTTGGGCGCAAGAAACTCTTGCTCATCGGATCTGTGGGCACGGCTCTTTGCCTGGCCGGAGTTGCGGCGATCTTTCTGATCGGTCGGCATGAAAACCTTCTCGTTTGGATGCTGGTCGGCTACATCGCCTTTTTTGCGTTTTCGCAGGGCGCGGTGATCTGGGTCTACATCAGCGAAGTGTTTCCCAATCGTGTCAGGGCCAAGGGCCAGAGTCTGGGGAGCTTCTCCCATTGGATCATGAATGCGCTGATCTCCTGGACTTTTCCTCTGATGGCGGCTTCCTCCGGCGGTTATCCGTTTGTATTTTTCTCCGCTATGATGGTGCTGCAATTCTTCGTCGTCCTTTTCTGCTATCCGGAAACCAAAGGCGTTTCGCTGGAAGAAATGCAGAAGAAGCTTCACATCGCTTGAAGAATCCGCAAACGCCGAAGCGCGGGACTTCATTCGTTTTTGCGAGGAGCTTCGCGCTTCACCTGCTCGAGGTTTTCACGCGCCAGAGTATTGTTGGGGTCGATCGCCAGGGCTCGTTCTAAATGCGTTCGCGCTTCCTTCCAATGCCCGGTTTCGGCCAGCGCGCCTCCGAGGTTTGCTTCCGCGTTGGCGTCCTCTGGATGGAGCCGGACGGCGGCGCGAAAATGTTCTACGGCCCCCTCGAAGTCCTCCCGCATCGCCAGCGCCGTCCCCAGGTTGTAGTGCGCGTCAAAATAGTCTGGCCTTGACCGCAGCGCCGCTTCCAGATATCTGATGGCTGAGTCCGGATGCCCCGCGGCCATGTTCGCGGCGGCAAAAGCGTTGTTCACCGTGGCATCTTCCGGTCGAAGCCGCAAAGCCAGCCCGTAATGCTTCATGGCCTCCGCCAATTCGCCGCGTGCCTGCAGCATGGCAGCAAGATTGTAGTGCGCTTCAAAGTTCGCCGGATTTTTCTCCACGTTGTGACGCGCGAGCGACTCCTGCAAAGCTCTCCGCGGATCATGAGCCTCGCTGGACGCCGCGCGCGGCAGCACTTGCAGCCACAGGTGCGCCATCTCATCGCTCGAACTGTTGCCGGCAGTCACCCGCTTGGGCGGATCATTCGGGTTGAGCGGATTCCGGTCGGTGTTGTCATAGGAATACCGCATCGAAACTACCGTCCCCGCCGGCAGTTCCACCGGCGTGGCGTACCGGTAGACCGCCTGCCAGTTCAGATTCCACTCTGGGATGTGGATCAAAGATTTTTTGGTTCCATCCGGATAGGTTGCAAAAGCCTGCAGATTTCTCCCGAGATAGTGCGCATGCGGGTAAATCGCCAGGAGGTCCACGTCCACGGGCACCGTGAATTCGTCCGTCACGATGAAATCTTTGGCGCCGGCTGGAATATCAATCTTCCGGTCATTTTCCAGTTGCACCAGCATCGGGTACAGCGTCGCGGGATGATCCGTGAAGTACAGCCCCAGGCTGGGTTGAATCCACTGCGGCTTGCCGGACGGCTGCAAGTGGATGTTTAGCACCAGGTCCGTGCCTGCATCGAGCCGTAACGCCATGCCGTCGGGTTCGGTATAGGGAACGGTTCCCGGTTTCCAAAAAAGGAAGTGGCTGTCGGGATCGAAGGCTTCCGACTCGATTTTGATTTCCATCCCCGCAAAACCCGCGCCGGGCGAGGACTCTTGCAAGCGAGCGGACTTCGTGCGGTCCACCAGAACATTCGCGTGATGGACCACATGCTTGTCACCAGGACGGATCTCCATGGCCTTAAGCCAGCGCGTCTGATTCACGGGCATGCGGAAAATAAAATTCCAGTATTGATCGTTTCCCTTGGCTGGCAGCAGGTAGGGCTTCTCCGCCTTGATGATCACATCGGGCTTACCCATCTGCCAGCCTTCCACAAAATTGGGAGTGGGCGGCAGGTCGGCCGCTGCGCCTTCCGTCGCGCCGCCTTCGGCCCATTTTGCGATCAACTCGATTTGCTGGTTCGTGAGATGGAGTTCATCGGCAAACCTAAATTCGCCGGGCTCCGGAAGCCAGGGCGGCATGAATTTGGTCTGCGTTACCGCGGCGATTTGTCTGGCGTGAGACTTTGCATCTTTATAGGTGAGCAGCGGGAACGGCCCCGCCTCGCCCGGCCGATGGCAGCCCGTGCAATTGCGAAAGAGAATGGGCGCGATATCGCGGTTGAAAGTCACTTGCTGATTTGCTGCAGGAATTTGGTTCTGTGGTTTGGGAACCGGATGACTCTCGAAGACCATAGCAATTGCCAGAACGAAGAAGGACATGCTCGCCCCAAGAGCTTGTACCGAACGTGTCATTTGAGGTCGGAAATGAAACAGCCAACGCCCTCCGCAGCGGCTGACGGGGGAGCGACACCTTTGCTCGCGGCTTCAATGGCATCGGCCAATTCATGAGTCGTCGCCGCGCGGCGGGCTTTGCCAAACTCCCGGTAGGCGTCGTCGATCCGCCCGTGATAGACGAGATCACGCTTCGAATTGAAGACCGCGGCTTCAGGAGTCACCTTTGCGCCGCTCTTCTTCACCAGGGAATGCTCCATATCGCGCAAAGCTGGCAGCTTGTAGTTGAATTCCTGCAAGTAAGAACGAATGCTTCCCGGCGATTCGTTTTTGTCGGGAAAGACCAGCCAGAAAGCGGCCTCGCTTCCATATTTCACGCTCATTTCCTGAAGCAGCGGCGCATACCGATTCGAAATCGGACAATCCGTTCGAACGAAAAGCAGCACAACTACCTTGCCGGGAGTTTCTTTGAGCGGATCCTTGGGCGAGCCACCGAGGTCGCGAGCTTGCTGCCCCGCAGCCATCGAAAGAATAAAACTCAAAAAAAACACCGCGGCGCCAATCGCTACCAGCAACCGAAAGCTGCGCCGGAAAACGTAAGAATCCGTATAAAAGAAAATCCGCGCACGACGTGACATAAGCGCAGCTTACTCCAGCGGCCAGCCCCCGTCTATTTCGTTATCTTCGCGATGAAGGCAGAGCAAGGTTCCATCGACAATTCCGCCGCCATTCCGGGTAGCGGCTTGTGGAAACTGGTCAACAAAACGCTGAGCTTCGGCGCGGCAAAGCCGAGCGGCGAAAGATCGAGTTCCACTTTTTGATCCGTCCCCGACATATTCAGAACCACTAGAATGGCTTCCTCTTTATAGCGGCGGACGTAGCTCAGGACATTCGAGTCTTTTTCGTTGAGGGCGAGGTAATCCCCTTCAAGCAGCGCTGGTTCGTTGTGACGCAGCGCCAACAATTGCCGGTAAAAGCTCAGCACGGAATTTTGATCTTTCATTTCACTTGCGACGTTGTGGGTTTTAGCGCTAGGCGGAACTTGCAGCCACGGTTTCGCCTTGCTGAATCCGGCGTTCTGGCCATCGGTCCATTGCATGGGCGTGCGCTCGCCATCCCGGCCTTTTTCCAGCGGCCATCCCAGCTTCCCGATCGGGTCTTGCACTTCGTCCTTGCTCTTCGGGTCGTTGTTCTCCATCCCGATCTCTTCCCCGTAGTACATGATCGCCGTGCCGCGCAGCGTCAGGTATAGCGCTGCCATCATTTTGGCGATGTCGTCGTTATGCGCCCCGTCGGCATAGCGCGTGTACGAACGCACGATGTCGTGATTGGTGATGACGTAGACGGGCCAGTGTCCTGCGGCGTTCACGGCACCAATGTGCTTGCGGTATTCATCCGCGTGAAGTCTCCTGAATCCCGTCATCATCAAGTCCATCGGCAGTTGCAGCTCGTCGTTGTTCGCGCCGTAGTAGTCCTTCAATTCCGAGACGTTGCTCGTCCAGGTCTCCCCGATGAGCACCGAACCATATTCGTCCGCGGCCCCGCGCAATTTGCGCATCACGTCATGCACTTCCGGCAGCTTCTTGTCATACTTCTCGTCCATGTTCGGCCGTCCGAATTTATCGGTGCCCGGCAAGACCGGATTGTCCGTGAGTTTCGGATCTTCGAATAGCGTATCCACTGCATCCAGGCGGAACCCGGAAACGCCGCGTTTGTACCAGAAACGCGTCACGTCCAGCATGGCCTTTTCCACCGCCGAATTGCGCCAGTTCAAGTCCGGCTGCTCGGGATAAAAATAGTGGTAGTAATACTGATTCGTCTTCGAATCGAGCTTCCACGCGGACAAGCCAAACGTGGAAAGCCAGTTGTTCGGCGGCTGGCCCGGCCCCTTGCCGTCGCGCCAGATGAACCATTCGCGATGCTCCGAGGTCTTTGACGACTTCGAATCCTGAAACCATTTATGCTGATCCGAAGTGTGATTCACCACGAAATCGAGGATGACTCGGACGTTGCGCTTCTTCCCTTCGCCGACCAGTCGATCGAAATCCTTCATCGTTCCGTACATCGGGTCGATGGCCTCGTAGTCGGACACGTCGTATCCGAAATCCACCTGCGGCGACGGAAAACACGGCGTGACCCAGATGGCGTCCACGCCAAGATCCCTCAGATAATCCAATTTCGAAGTGATGCCGTTGAGGTCGCCAATCCCATCGTTATTGGTATCCGCAAAACTCCGCGGATAAATTTCGTAAAACACCGCATGCTGCCACCACGGGTGCCCTTCAGCGTCCACCGCCTTCTGTTGCGCGCTGGCCCTGGGCGCGACCGCGCACAAACTTGCTAACAGTAGCCCCGCGACAACGATCTTCTTAAGCACTTTTGTTTCTCCTCGCTCGGTATACTCGGAGGCACTTCAGAACCTGGTCCGCCCTCACTCCTTCTTCTTGGGCTTCCCCGAAAAATGAAACACGACTTTAGTCTTCACGTAGGTGCCCGGCTCGCCCGCAGGAAATCGGACGCGCACAGCTTGCACCCCAGATTCGGAACGCACGGGCCCGGCTCCGTCAACACTTGTGAGTTGGCCCGGGGTAACCGCAAGCTCGTACTCTGCACCTGCACTGCCGGTTAACTCCAGCGTCAGAGCATCGCGTTGGCGTGTCCAAGTTTCCGAAAGCACGCGAAGCCCTTCGCTCCCCGAACCCAGCCGCGGCAGGCTTGCGTCGTAGCTGAAATTGAAATCGTTCCGCACGCGAATCTTTAGAGCATTCGACTTACCGCGGGCTTCAAACCGGACCGTGGCATGTTGATCTTCTTCATTCGCCGCGGCGTGAAACGGCACTGGTTTGCCATTCAGCTCCGCTCCGAGCACCTCCGCGCTTAGGCTCAAGGAAGGCTCGAACTCCACCGGGCAAGCCGCCGTGCCCGCGCAATTTACCTCCATGGTTATCCCGCCGGCATCCTTGGAATAGGTGAGATCCATCTTCGCGGCGCCTGCACGAACATTTCGAATCGTAAACCGTGTCCAGTCCGCCGGCGCATGCGGTACAAAGGCGACGGTCCCGGTCTTGGCATCGATTGCCAAACCAAACATTCCCCGCAATAGCGGGCTCACCACCATCGCCGCCGACCAAATCTGGTGCGGCGAACTCGTCGAGAGCGGCTGGTAGTAGTCACCGGAAAGCACTTCGGTCACGTGCCCCAGCGAGCCATCCAACGCCAGCAGCGCGTTGGCCCGCAAATTCGCGTACGCAGGATGCGTCTGATGGTAGCGATATTCCCCGACCGACGCCCAGCCCGTGAACAACGGCCAAACCGAACCGTAGTGATACCCGCCGCCGCTGAAGAGCGGCGAGCGATTCGAAATGATCCTCATTCCCCAGTCCGTCTGATGATTGAAGTCCGCCAGTTGCTGGATCATCGGTGCCGCATCCGACTCGTTGGGCAGGCCGAACCACATCGGCACAGTGGCCAGCACACTCGGCTCGTCCACTTTCTTGTCGTCCTTGTCCAAGGCAAACGCGAATCGTTTTTTGTCCGTAATCCAGAAACTATCGTTCAACAGCGACCGCTGCTTCTCAAAATCCTTCTCCAGCCCCTTGCTCAACTCTTCCTGGCCTGTCACCCGCGCCAGATTCGCAAGCGCCCGCAGCGCTTCCGCGCCCAACCCGCTCTGGTAATACTCCGTCTTCACCGGCAGAAGCGGCCCGCCTTCCACCCAGCCGTGCCCCACGCCAAGATTCTGCGGCAATCCCCGCGCATCATACGTGGATTTCAGAAACTCATAAGCCTTCCGCAGACTCTCCCACTTTTCCTTAGCAAACCCCGTGTCGCCACTCTCCACGACGTAATCATTCACCGCGATAATGTAGAGAGGAGTCGCATCCGCGGAGGCGTACGGATACGGATAATCCTTGAACCAATTTACAAAACTGGCGCCCTGCGAAATCTCATGAGGGATTTTGCCGTCTTCGCGCTGGTATTTGCTGATGAATTCCAGTGCCGTGCGCGAATTGGAGAAATCGCCCGCGGCATTGAGCGCAAAGGAAGTCCAGAATGAGTCGCGTCCGAAAAACCATGCAAATCCCGGCCGCTGGCTTTCTCCTGACGTCCGGTAACCCGCCACGAGGCCCGTGCCCAACGAAGGATTGGTCATCATTCCTTGCAGCATGCTGACACGCGCCCAATCGTACGCTTGCTGGATCTGCACATCGGGCAGCTCCACGCTCACAGTTTTCTCCAGGTACGTTCGATAATATTCCGACGAATCTTTCAACAACTTCTCGTAGTCGGCCGTCAGGTGCTGATACGTCTTCTCCGCCGCCGGGCGCCCCTCCAGCGAGCCTGCAATGACAATCAACCGGGACTCTTTTCCGTTTGCCGTTGGGCCCAGCCGGAACGAACTCTCCTGCCTCTCGGAATAGTTGCTCTGAAATTCAGAACGCGGCTCCGCCGCCGTCGGCGAACCCACCAGCGCCGAGAATTGTTTCTGTTCCTCGCCAAAATAAAACGCGCGCTGTTGCGCACTCCAATCCAGATACGTGGCGCCCAGCGCCGCCGGCCATTCCAATTGAAAGTCGCGATGAAAAAATGCCTCGATTTCCAGAGGCTGCTCAGTTTCCACATCGAGAACAATCACGGCCCCTTGTTCCTGCACGGGAACGAAAAGAGTTTCGCGGACCGTGAACCTGTCTCCCGCATAAAGAATCGTCGCGGACTCCGGCCGCACCGTAACCGTCCTCGCCAGCGACTCCGCCGCCAGGCCTCGCCCTTCGGTATGAAATTTCAGATGAAATTCTCGAAAGATCTTCAGCGGGTACACCCACGCTTCCATCCGGCCGGATTCATTTCCCAGCAATCCCGCGCGAGTTCCTGTGACGGGCAAAAATTCCCAGGGGCGTACCGCGCGCGAAAGCTCAAGCGCGTGCGGTTTTTCCCGTCCCTGCTGGCTCCAAGCAACGGGAGTTGCGATTCCTAGGAGCAGTGCAGCCGCTAGCCACGCAGAAGAAAATCTTAGCTGCATCCAATCGAATTGTTTTTGAGAGCGAACTGGCGTTCCCGGCGTGGTATGCATTCTGGTGGCCCCCGCTGCGTCGCGTGCTTGCATTGCCTCGTTGGCCTTACTATAAGAGAAAGCGCCGGATTTTAGCACGAGGCTCGCAGGGAAAGGTATCGGTTCTTTTGTCCTCCACTCGCCGCGCATTTCTCCAATCGCTCAGCCGCTCCGCGATCGTGCTCCCGCTCGAAAAAGTGCTTGCCCTGGCACACCCGAAAAAGTGGATGTCGGAATCTCTTTCTCGGGGAACAGTTCCTCAACAATCTGCCGGAGCTGCTCCCGCGAATGATCTCGGCGTTTCCTTTCTTAACGTCGCGCGCGCATCCGGCCTGAATGCCAAAACCATCTACGGCGGCGAGCACAAGAACAAGTATCTTCTCGAAACCACAGGCTGCGGCGTCGCTTTCTACGACTACGACCACGACGGCTGGCTGGACATATTTCTTGTCAACGGCTGGCGTCTCGAAGGTTTCCCCGCTGGACAGGAACCCACTTCGCATCTATTCAAAAACAATCGCGACGGCACTTTCACGGACGTCACTGCCAAAGCTGGCCTGCTCCATTCTGGTTGGGGGCAAGCCGTTTGCGTCGGCGATTACGACAACGACGGCTTCGACGATCTCTTCGTCACCTACTTCGGAAAAAACGTGCTGTACCACAACAACGGCAACGGCACCTTCACGGACGTCAGCGAAAAAGCCGGCGTCGTCGGAAACGGCAAGCGCTGGAACACCGGCTGCGCTTTCGTGGACTACGATCGCAACGGCCACCTCGATCTCTTCGTCGCCAACTACATCGATCTCGACCTGAAGACCGCGCCGGTTCCCGAATCCGGTCCCTGCCTCTACAAAGGCATCATGGTCGCCTGCGGCCCGCCGGGACTCAACGGCGGCAAGAACATTCTCTATCACAACAACGGCGACGGAACCTTCACCGACGTCAGCGAAAAATCCGGTATCCTCAAGGCTAACGGCACCTTTGGCCTCGGCGTGCTCACCGCCGATCTCGACAACGATGGCTGGCCGGACATTTACGTCGCCAACGATTCGACGGCCAGCGCGCTCTATCAAAACAAAAAGAACGGAACGTTCATCGATGTCGCTTTGGAAGCGGGCTGCGCTCTCAGCGCCGACGGCAAGCCCCAGGCCGGCATGGGCATCTCCGCCGCCGATTACGATCTCGACGGCAATCTTGATCTCGTCAAAACAAATTTCGCTGGCGATACGCCTTCGCTGTACCACAATCTCGGCGGCGCGAATTTCGAGGACAGCACGTACCAGGCCGGCCTCGGTAAACACACGCAATATCTCGGCTGGGGCTGCGGCTTTTTTGACATAGACAATGACGGCTGGCCGGACATCCTCCTGTGCAACGGCCACGTCTATCCCGAAGTCGAGCAGCTGAAGACCGAAGCCGGATACCCGCAG
>Ga0137392_10003118_pt1 | contig 10136 bp, 8 predicted proteins | sample 15con2h34AmetaG_FD_101394 | JGI IMG/M metagenome (GOLD analysis project Ga0137392, IMG submission 101394) | Vadose zone soil microbial communities from Angelo Coast Range Reserve, California, USA - 15con2h3.4A metaG | ecosystem: Environmental > Terrestrial > Soil > Vadose zone > Saprolite... | reverse complement strand
CTCGATGCCGAGCTGCTGCTCGCGCACGCGCTCGGTTGCTCGCGCACCCGGCTCTACGTCGATTTCGACAAGCCGCTCTCGGCGGAGGAGCTGGCCCGGGTGAAGCCTCTCTTGCAGCGGCGCGCGCAGCGGGAGCCGGTGGCGTACATCCTCGGAGCGCGCGAGTTCTACGGGCGTCCGTTCCGGGTGCGGCAGGGCGTGTTCATCCCGCGGCCCGAGACGGAGCTGCTGGTCCAGCTCGCGCTCGAAGCGGTCCCGGCGGAGGCCCGCGTCCTGGACCTGTGCGCGGGCTCGGGTGCGATCGGCGTCTCGATCGCGGCAGAGCTTCCGGGAGCGCGGGCCGACCTGGTCGAGAGATCGCCGGAAGCCGCCGCGGCGGCCCGGGAGAACGCCCAGGCGCTGGCGCCGGGCCGCGTGCGCGTCTTCGAGGGAGATCTTTTCGCCGCTCTCCCCGAGAAAGCGGCTTATGACGCGGTGGTGGCCAATCCACCCTACGTGCCGGAGAAGGACCGCGCGCGCCTTTCGCCCGAGATCGTCGCGCACGAGCCGCCCGAGGCCCTCTTCGCCGGTGACGGCGGCCTGGCGGTGATCCGCGGCATCGTGGCGGACGCCGGCCCCTGGCTGGTGCCCGGCGGCTTCTTCGGAATCGAGATCGATCCCGCGCTGGCGGCCCAGGTGTGCGATCTCTGCGCCAGGGCCGGCCTCGCCGGGGTGCGGACGGTGAAGGACCTCGCTGGCTTCGACCGCCACGTGGTGGCGCGAAAGCCGTAGGAGCCTCAAATGGACGCGATCGAGATCGAAGGTGGAGTCCCGCTGAAGGGCGAGGTGGAGGTGAGCGGGTCGAAGAACGCCACGCTGCCGCAGATCGCCGCGGCGCTGTTGGCGCCGGGACGGAGCGTCTTCCGCAACGTCCCGGAGCTGGCGGACATCCGCACCATGGGCCGCCTGCTTTCGCACATGGGGGCCAAACTCGCCCGCGACGCGGAGACCGGTGGGCACACGCTGCAGATCGACGCGAGCGACTTGCCCCGGCCGGAGGCACCGTACGAGCTGGTCAAGACCATGCGGGCTTCGGTGCTGGTCCTGGGGCCGCTGGTGGCGCGGCTGGGGCGGGCGCGCGTCTCTCTGCCGGGGGGCTGCGCGATCGGCGCCCGGCCCATCGACCAGCATCTGAAGGGCCTCGCGGCGCTCGGAGCGCACATCGAGCTGGCGCACGGGTACGTGGAGGCGAGCGCAAAGAGGCTGCACGGGGGGAAGGTCGTCTTCGATCTCCCGACCGTGACGGGGACGGAAAATCTGATGATGGCCGCTGCCCTCGCCGACGGGCGCACCCTCCTGGAGAACTGCGCGCGCGAGCCCGAGGTGACCGCGCTGGCTTCGGTGCTCACCCGGATGGGGGCGCGCGTCGAGGGAGCAGGGACGTCGATCGTGGCGGTGGAGGGAGTTCGGGAGCTGCGGCCGGCCGACGTGGAGGTGATCCCCGACCGGATCGAGGCGGGCACGCTCCTGGCGGCGGCGCTGATCACCGGCGGCGACGTGCTGGTGCGCCGGGCGCGCGCCGAGGACCTGGACGCGGTGCTGGTCAAGATGCGGGAGGCGGGAGCCTCCATCGCGCCGGAGCGAGACGGCCTGCGGCTGCGGGCGCCCTCCGCCACGGACGCGGTGGATTTCGTGACCGCGCCGTTCCCGGGGTTCCCGACCGACCTGCAGGCGCAGCTGATGGCCTGCATGACCGTGGCCCGGGGCGCCGCGCGCGTGGTGGAGACGGTCTTCGAGAACCGCTTCATGCACGTGCAGGAGCTGTCCCGCATGGGAGCGGTGATCCACGTCGACGGGCACACCGCGGTGGTGAAAGGCGTCCCCAAGCTGTCCGGTGCGCCCGTGATGGCGACCGATCTGCGCGCTTCCGCCTCGCTCGTGCTGGCCGGCCTGCGCGCCGAGGGAACCACGACCGTGCATCGCGTGTACCATCTGGACCGCGGGTACGAGGCGCTGGAGAACAAGCTGCGGTCGCTGGGCGCTCGGGTGCGGCGCGTGCAAGCGAGGGGCCCGTGAGGCAGTGCGGCAGCGGCTGACTTGAGCGGCGTTGGTTCGGTAGCCTGGCGGGCACGGGGCCTGCTAGACTCCCGGAATCCCAAGAATCGGAGCCAGAGCACCATGGATTGCCCGCGAGACAACGTGGAGATGGTCGAGCTCACCCAGGGAGGGGACCGGGTCCTCTTTCGCTGCGGGGAGTGCGGCGGTCTCTGGCTCGACGTGGCGGACCTGAACCGGATCCTGCTGCACGCCGGGCTGCCCACGCTGGAAGGCATGGCCGGTCGCGCCAATCCCGAATCCGACACGGGCGATTGTCCGGTCGACAACGTCGGCCTGCTCGCCATCGAGAGTCAGCACAAGCGCAATCCGCTCGTCTACGAGACCTGCGAGAGCTGCGGCGGGATCTGGCTGGAGTCGGCGGACTTCGACACCGAGGGCGATTCGGCGCAGGAGATGATCGACGGCATCGTCGGGTTCTTCCGCGAGTTCTCGTCGCGCCAGGCCGGAGCGGGCGCATCGCATCGGTAGCTTCGCGGCACGCGGCTCCAGCAGGGCAGGCGGCAGCGCGCAGCCTCCTCGCCGCAGCTCTGCTTCTCTCGGCGTGCACCAAATCCGAGCCCGCTCCGCCCGTTCCCCCGCCCGGGCCCCCCGAGCCGGAGCAGGTCGCCGAGCACGAGCCGAACGACTACTTGCACGCGCAGCAGCTCCCCGACCGCGCGATCGTGACGGGCAGCTTCGCGCCGCCGCGGCCGCGCTCCGCGGACGAGGACTGGTATCGCGTCGCTCCCGGCCCGGGGCGCACCCTGGCCCTGCGGGTGGAGCTGGCCCCCGCGCACGCCGCCGAGCTGGAGGTGCTCGACCGGGACCGCAATCGGACCTTCAAGCTGCGCACCGACGGCGAGCCGCTGCTGGTCCCGGCGATCGCCTGCGCCGAGGCATGTTTTGTCCACGCCTCGAGCACGGAGGCAGGACCGTACAAGCTGACCGTGGTGGGGACCGAACCCGTGGAAGGGCGCGAGCTGGAACCCAACGACCGCGCGGTCGACGCGACGGCGGTGAGCCCTGGGAAGCCGGTGGAAGGGACCTACGGCTGGGCGGAGGACGAGGACTGGTACCGCGTCGAGGTGCGGGACGCGAAGCCGGGGCAGTTCCTGCGGGTCGAGGTGACCGGAGTGGCGGGAGTGAGGCCGGAGATGGAAGTCAGGGGGCTACAGGACGGGGCGCTGCTGGCCACGGTGGGGGCGCAGAATGAAGGGGACGGGGTTTTTCTGAGGGATTTGGGACTGGGGCTTGGGGGGGCCAGTTCGGGGGGTGGTACCTCGACCTTGCCCTCGACCTCGACCTTTCCCTCGCCCTCCCCCCCGACCTCTCCCTCGACACCGACACCGACAGCGACACCGACAGCGATACCGACAGCGATACCGACAGCGATACCGACAGCGATACCGACTGCGACAGCGACTGCGACGGGCGACACTCCCCCAGTTCCGGCTCCCGCTCCGCCTCCCGCCGGCTACTACCTGGTCCTCCGCTCTGCCCCGGTCGGCGCGGGACGCAAGGCGGTGCGTGGGGCCAATCCGAGAGTGCCGTATCGGCTGACCGCCGCGGTGGAAGCGGGGCCGGACGACTTGGAGCAGGAGCCGAATGACGAGCCGGCGAGAGCGACGGACATCGCCTCGGGAGGGACGAGGACAGGGTACCTGTCGCCGCCGGGGGACGTGGACTGGTACCGGATCCGGGCCGAGCAGCCGATGATCCTGCACGTGGAGGTCAGCGCGCTCGAGCGCGCCGACCTGGAGCTGTCCGTGCTCGCGGCGGGCGCGAAGCCGGGAGACAAGCCGCAGCTTCTCGCCCGCGCCAACGAGGGAGGAGTGAGGGAAGGAGAGGTGTTGCCCAACGTGCGGGTGCCGGCCGGCGAGAGCTTCATCAAGGTGGAGGCGGCGGCGCGCGAGTTGGACGGCAAGTGGGTGCGCGATGCGGAGGACCGCGACCACAGCTACCGACTCTCCGCGCAGCTCCTGCCGGACGACGGCTCCACCGACCGCGAGCCGAACAACGACGTCCAGACCGCGCAGGAGGTGGTGCTGCCCGCCAGCATCCGCGGGTGGATCTGGCCCCGGCGCGACGTGGACATGTTCCGGTTCCACGTAGCCGCGGGCGCGGCGCCCGTCACGGTCCGCGTCTCCCCCGTGCGCGGAGTGGACCTGCAGCTGCGCCTTCTGGAATTGCGCGGGTCGCGCGCGGACGTGATCGGCACGGCGGATGCGTTCCGCGGGGAAGGCGAAGAGCAGCTGGTCGCCGTCCCGCTGAAGGAAGGCGACTACCTGGTCGAAGTGTCGAGCCCCAGCGGCAAGGACGCCAGCGCCACGCAGCAGTACACTCTCACGATCCGCTGAACGCAGTCGGCGCCGAGGCATCGAGAACCGCGACAGGGGAGGGAAGTGACCATGCTGCCCACCAAAGCGGACGTCGTCATCGTCGGCGCCGGGCCGACCGGCCTCGCGCTCGCCGCGACCCTGGCCAAGAGCGGCGTCGACTTCGTGCTGCTCGACAAGCTCTCCGAGGGCGCGAACACTTCCCGCGCGGCGGTCGTCCATGCGCGCACGCTGGAAGTGCTCGAGACCTTGGACGTCACCGATCGGCTCCGCGCCGAAGGGCTCGTCGTGCCGAAGTTCACCGTGCGGGATCGGGACCGCGCGTTGCTCACGATCCGCTTCGACCGGCTGCCCACGCGCTACCCGTACACCCTGATGATCCCGCAAGATCGCACCGAGGCGATCCTGCTGGGCCGGCTGAGCGAGTTGGGCGGCCAGGTGCATCGGCCCTATACCCTGACGGACCTGCGCCAGGACGGTACCGGCGCCGTCGTGACGGTCAAGGCCGACGGGAACGGCCCGCCGCAGACAATCCAGGCGCGGTACGTCATCGGCGCCGACGGCATGCACAGCACGGTGCGCGAACGGGCCGGGATCGGATTCGTCGGCGGCTCGTACGAAGAGGCGTTCGTGCTGGCCGACGTGCGGATGACTTGGGCGCTGGGTCGCGACGAGGTGATGCTGTACTTCTCCCCGGAGGGCGTCATGGTGGTCGCGCCGCTGCCGGGCGGTCATTACCGGATCGTGGCGACCGTCGACGAGGCGCCGGAGAACCCGTCGCCGGCCGACGTCCAGCGGCTGCTCGATACGCGCGGTCCTACGTCGCAGGCGGCCCGGGTGGTGGAGCTTTCGTGGAGCTCGCGCTTCCGGGTGCACCACCGCATCGCCGACGCCTTCCGCGCCGGCCGCGTGCTGCTCGCCGGCGACGCCGCCCACGTGCACAGCCCGGCGGGCGGGCAGGGCATGAACACCGGCATCCAGGACGGAGTCGCGCTCGGCCAGGCCCTGGCCGCGGTCGTCGCCGGCCGTGCCGCCGAGAGCGCGCTGGACGAATACGAGCGCACCCGCCGGCCGGTCGCGCAGCGAGTGGTGTCGCTCGCCGATCGCCTCACCCGGATGGCCACGGTCAAGGGGCGGGGGACGCAGTCGCTGCGGAACGCTGCACTGCGGACGCTCGACCATCTCCCGCCCTTCCGGAAGCGACTGGCGATGGAGCTGGCGGAGCTGCGTCTCCAGTAGCCGCGGTGACGAGACTCGTCCCGGGACGAGCTCGCTTCTCGCTTGACGCCACCTCCCCCGGCGACTAGCGTCGGCGCTGCTCGTCGGTCCGTGAGCGGGAATAGCTCAGTTGGTAGAGCATCAGCTTCCCAAGCTGAGGGTCGCGGGTTCGATTCCCGTTTCCCGCTCCATTCCAGACAGCGGATCTCCCTCTGAAATGGGCGCTGCGTCGGGCTCCAACGAGCCCTGTTGACGCGCCGTGTGGGGCTCTATTGGGGCTGAAATTTCGCGCTTGGCCTCGCTTGTCGGCCTCAAGGATCTGCCGAGGAACGTCTCTGGAAGCGGCGTGTGCGCGTCGGCGGCGGCGCGGAGATCCTCGACGAGCAGGTGCGCGTACGTTCCGAGGGTGACGCGAACATCACTATGCCGCATGAGGCGCTGGACGCGGTACGAGTCCACTCCGCGACGAAGGAGCTCGGTTGCGAAGGTGTGGCGCAGGTCGTGGAAGCGGATGGGGATGTGCAGGGCAACCGGCCAGAGTCGCCGGCCGCGCGGCTCAGCGAGGAGGCGGCCGCGCCCGTCGCTGAGCTTGCGGCAGATCGGGCAGAAGCGAGGCTCCGCATCGCTGGCGCGCTCCTTGTGGCCGCACCAGCGGCAGCGGTGCTCGTACCCTTCCACGATGCCGGCGCGGGCCAGGGCGTGCCGGAGAATCTTCTGCGGGTCGGCCTCGCGCGTCCTTTGCGAGCCGTCGGGTGCAGGGAAGACCAGGTGTCCAGGTGCGTGCTCGAGTTGGTACTCGATCCAGGGCCGCAACGCGGTTGGGAGCGGGAGGACGGCGGCGGCGCCGCCCTTGGTGGTGTCGCGATCGTGCGAGCGGGCGACGGTGATCGTTCCCCGCACCAGGTCGATGTCGCTCTTCCTGAGGGCGAAGAGCTCGCCCTTGCGTAACCCGAGAGCCGCACACGCGAAGAGCGGGCGCCAGTCCTCCGGAACCTCGGCAAGCATCTTCCCGATTTGCTGTGGTGAGAGCGTGCGGTAGACGCGCTTCGGCACCTTGCGCCGCTCGATGGCGTCGACGGGGTTGTCGCCGAACCATCGTCCGGCCTTCTTCGCCTTGGCGAATACCGTGCGCAGCTGCGCGCGAAGGTTGTTCAACGTCGCCGGCGCCGCACCAGCGGCCTGGCGCTCGTGCAGCAGGTCGTCGAGTTGGTGTGAGCGCAACCGCGTCAGCGGGATCGCGCCGACCGCGCCACGGATCACGTGCTTCGCGAGCCCGGACGTTGCACCCCCCCTGCGGCTCGCCTCCGGACAGCGTTTCTCCAGCCACCAGGAGCACAGCTCGGCAAGGGTGCCGGTCAGTTCCTCGGGTCCCAGTTCGAGCCCGCGCCGCTGCAGCCAGGCGCGGCGCTCGAGCTTCGCGGCCAGCTGCCGCGCCTCGCCCTTCGTCTGCGCGGGAAGCACCTCGCGGACCCGGCGCCCATCAGCGCCGACGTAAACGGCCCGCCAGCTGTTTCCGTGGTGCTCGACGCGCGCCATCAGGTCCTCTCTCGCCGGCGCATCGGGACCGCTGCCGCCAGCTCACCGCGAGCGTATGCCATCAGGTCCGCCGGAAGGAATCGGAGCCCCCACCCCATGCCCTTCGCGCGCGGCAACGCCCCGCACTCGGCGGCCTTGTAGACCCAAGAAGTTGAGCGGCCGAGGAATGCCGCCGCCTCGCGGACCGTCCAGAGCCGGTCTGCTGCAAGAGAGGTCGGCTCATCCTGACGGTCCTGCGGTGGGACAGACGTCGGTTTCGACCTCGGAGAGCCCTTGCTTCGCCGCTGCGCGATCCGGCGCTCCAGGTTGAACCTGCGCTCGTGAAGTGCGTCGCCCATACTTCGATTCCCTCTTCTCCGTTTTCTGCTCACTCCGCCTTCTTCTTCGCTCCGCTGCCCTTCCGCCCTGCAGCGATCGCGGCCCTGGAGATCAGCTGGCGATAGCGGGCGTCGAGCAGCGAATAGAAGTAGTTCTCACGCGACACGTTGAGCTCCTTGATGTCTTGCTCGAGCGCCTCCGCCATCGGCGGCGGCAGTCGCGAAAAGAAGTAGACCTCCAGAGCCTCCTCGACTGAGCGGACGTACGCCAGTCCGCGGCTGGCACCCTCCCTTCGCGCTCGTTCGAGGAGCGTTGCCGGCAAGCGGAACGTGGCAGTCTCGCGTTCGACTGTGGGTGTCTTGGCCATTGCGCTGGGCTCCTACTGTATGTACGATTAGCATGCTTGTTGGACAGACGCAAGATTGGCCCGGCAGGACATCGTGCTGTTCAGCGGACGAGATTCGCGGGACGCGGGAGCTCATGCACGCGGGACACGCAGACCTGGAGCAGGAGCGCGTGAAGAGGCCAGCGGCGCCGACGACTGAAGTCGTCCGGAAGGTGGTTCGCAGGGTCGTCCGTCCCCTCATCAGTTGCCTCATCAGAAAGGTCATCAGCACATGCACGAGTTGGCGAACCACCGTGCTGACGAGGGGAGTGATGAGTTTGGACGACGAAAGTCCTTGGTCTTGCGGGGAAGAGCGGGCCACCCCGCCCCCCGCCGATGAGAGCGAGGTGATGGGCGAGGCTGCCCCCGACCCCTCGCTCCCAACGACTTGATCGAGGGGTCGGAGGCAGCCTCGAAGCTTGGTCCAATTGGCGGGGGCGGGGGTGGCAGTTGGGAAGAGGGTCAGAAGAGAGATCGGTAGGTCAGTTGCACAAGAGGAGGGAGAAGAGTTGAGGGAAATGAGAGTGATTGATGAGATGGAAAGAAGAAGCGAGAAAGAGGAAGGGGGGAAAGCCCGACGTCGATCGTGCGGCTCGCTGGGAGGGACAAGGAGTTGATGGGGCATGCTAGCGACGGCGAGATATCTCACGCTCCCACAGCTGAAAAGGATCGTGTCTGTCAGGTCGCTCAATGGGAAAGAGGGAGGGAGCGAGCGGCAAAGAAGGGGTGCAGTCAAGACATCGCCACCACGGTCGCGCTCCACGGCACCGGTGCAGCTCACCAAAATGCTCCACGACATGAGCCAAAATGGACGCGTGCTGGTTCCTTCTCTCGCTCTCGCCAGAGTTTGTGTCGCACTGGCCCGATTCGTGAACCGCCAGTGGCTCCATGGCCGGAGCCGCGAACGGGACGTTGCTTTCGCAAGCGGCTCGGGAGAGCGACGTCGCCGCGCCGCCCGTGTCGCGCTACCGGCGGCGCGAGCCCGAGCGGACGCTCCTGCACGCGACCGTGCGCACGCACTGGAAGACCTTCCTCGCCGAGGTGGAGGAGCGTGGCGAGATGAGCGCGAGCCTGCCCCGATTCGTCGTCGGCGAGTTCGAGCGTTATCTCGCCTGCGGCATCCTCGCGCACGGGTTTGCGCTGGTGCGCTGCGCCGCGTGCGGCGACGAGCTGCTGGTCGCCTTCTCGTGCAAGGGGCGTGGCTTCTGCCCGTCATGCACCAGCCGGCGCATGCACGACACCGCGGCTCATCTCGTCGATCGGGTGATCCCACAGGTGCCGGTGCGTCAGTGGGTGTTGTCGCTGCCGCGGTGGGCGCGCTTTCTGCTTGCCCGCGACCCACGCCTCATCACGCGCACGCTCGACCTCGCGCTGCGGGCGATCTTCGCCCAACAGCGCCGGCGTGCCCGGCGCGCCGGAGCGCTCGCGCCGCGCACGGGCGCGGTCACCTTCGTTCAGCGCTTCGGCGGCGCGCTCAATCTCAACGTCCACTTTCACTGCATCATCCCCGACGGCGTGTTCGTGCGGGAGGATGGTCAGGTGCGCTTCGTCGGGCTAGCGCCGCCCTGCGACGACGCCGTGATGGCGGTGCTCCGCCGCATCGTTGCGCGTCTCGAGCCTTTGCTGCGCCCGAGGCTTGCGGCGACAGACGGCGATGCGAGGCCGGTGGATGCACTCGGCGCCGCACAGGCGGAGGCACTGCACTCCCAGGGCGCTGCACCGCCAGATACTGGGCGCGCCAAGAAGCGCGCTGCCTACCTCGCTGGCTTCTCCCTTCATGCGGCGGTGCATCTGCACGCGAATGATCGCGAGGGACTCGCGCACCTCTGCGGCTACGGCGCCCGGCCTGCGTTTTCGCAGGAGCGGCTCTCCGAACTGCCCGACGGCCGTCTCGCCTACCGGCTCAAGCGCTCCCTCGGCGACGGCCGCCAGATCGTGCTGCTGCAGCCCACCGAATTCTTGCGTCGCCTCGCCACGCTGGTCCCGCCGCCGCGCGCCCACCTCATCCGCTACCACGGCGTGTTTGCGCCCGCCTCACGCTGGCGCAGTCAGGTCATCCCGCCGCTACGCGAGTGCACCCCGTCAACACCGCCCTGCGCGTCCGCTGTGCCGTCCGAGGATCCTGCGCCAGCGGCGACTGGGACCCCGCCCGGTCAAGCCACTGCAGAGGTGCGGCGCCCTGCGGACTCATCGCGCATCCCCTGGGCCGAACTGCTGATGCGCGTCTTCCGCGAGGACGTGCTCGCCTGCCCTTGCGGCGGCCGCCG
>Ga0137392_10003117_pt1 | contig 10137 bp, 10 predicted proteins | sample 15con2h34AmetaG_FD_101394 | JGI IMG/M metagenome (GOLD analysis project Ga0137392, IMG submission 101394) | Vadose zone soil microbial communities from Angelo Coast Range Reserve, California, USA - 15con2h3.4A metaG | ecosystem: Environmental > Terrestrial > Soil > Vadose zone > Saprolite... | reverse complement strand
GTGCAACCTTCCTATCCGTCAACTCCCCCGGTACCGATCACGTGGTCGCCGAGCACCAGTAACCTACCCGCGCCGCCTGCGACCGCGCCGCCGGCGGGCTCGAACGATTTTCCGCTTACCATTTCCAATCCGACCGACGGGTCAAGTATGACATCTCCGATTAACGTCGTGGCGTCAGCGACTCCGAAGAATCCAATCTTTTTCATGCGCGTGTACGTGGATGCAGTGTCGGTTTATTACACCTCGGCGAATTCCATCAACACTCAGATATTCGCCGCGCCCGGCCAGCACACCCTGGAAGTGATGGCGGAAGACAGCGGTGGCTACATCTCGGCCACTCTGATTAACGTCACAGTAACGTCGCAGTCGCAGACCACCATTAGCGGCATTCAAGATATGCCGGGGTGGCAATCGTGCTCCGCAACTTTCCCCGCAGGATCTCAACGGGCAGGACAGCTCTGCGCCGCTGGCGCTGGCACGGCTGTTTCTACCATGACTGAAGGGCAGTCAACCCCTGCGATGGACGGCAAATCCGCTAAATTCAGCATGGGCGGGCCCACTGGGTATTCCAATATGCTGTATTTCAATCCCATCGCGGGCGGGAATAGCGTCAGCCATTTCAGCTACGATTTGTACTTTTACATTGACCACCCTGAAGCGGCGCAGGCCCTGGAGTTTGATCTCAATCAGGCTTACGACGACACCGGCCTGGGCAACCCGCAACGCTGGACCTGGGGATCAGAGTGTAACTTCAAAGGCGAGACACCCGGCAAATGGGATATCTGGGACGATGCGGCGGGACTATGGCGGCCTACGAGTATTCCTTGCAATCCCTTTCCAGCAAACACCTGGAACCACATCATTTGGAACGTCGAGCGGGTTGGGGAACAAGTTCACTACATAAGCTTGACCGTGAACGACCAAGTTTACAACCTCGATATCTACTACAACAATCAACAAGGCTGGGATCTGGAAGAGATCGATACGGCATTTCAAATGGACTTAGATTCCAATGCGGACCCTTACAACGTATGGTTGGATGAGGTGAATTTGACCGCCTACTGACGGAGTGCGTCGCCAGGTGCACAGTAGGAGTTTAGACCGCGCTCCTTCGCTCTAATCCTCGACGGGCGACCAACTGGCCGATCGAGAAACAGCGGGCGAGCGCTTGCAGCGAGAAGGCTGCATTATCGAGAACGCGTCTCTCCTCAGCGTCATTTTCGGAGGCCAATATTTCCTGTCTTCTGGCTGCGATGGCGGCTTGTGCTGCCGCAATTCTCTGAGCAAGCCTGGTCTTATCGTGCTCAAAGAGCGCGGATATATAAAGATTTTTCCAATCGCTGGTGAGTTGTTTCTGAGACGAAGCGCCGTGGTTCATATTCCCTCAAGCTCAAATTACGGGCGGGGGAAGCCCGAAAATTCCGTGCAGCAGGCTAATTAAAAACTCCCATAAACTTTCCACAATAAGGTAAATACTCGATTTACCTTTCAGTTATCCGGGCCACAGCCCTCAGTTGCGCCGTTTCCTGCAATTTCCATTCTTCGCCTTCCGTTTTAAATCATTTGGTAACTAAGACATGCGGAATCGCCGGAAGGAGTCAATTCGTCAAGACTCCTGTGGCAAATCGCAACATACAAGGTGCATGGCGGTAGGTGCCTATGAAGGAAATTCTGTTGAGAGTGATCGTAGGCGGGGCAGGGCGTGGCGGATGTGCGAGTGGTTCGCGCTATTTATGAATCCGCGCGGACTAGAAGGGCCGGTGAGCTTCCAGACTTCCCAACTAAAAAGCGGCCGACGATGCGACAAGAGATTCATCGGCCTGCGCACGGCAAGCCTCAAACGGTGAAGACAGGGTCTCTGGAGAGGCGGCCTAACGCCCCGCAGCGTCCTGAAACCAGGAGCGTTGGGCTGGATGAACTCTTTATACTCAAGCCCTGAGGATTGCGAGACCTTTTCCAGTTTTCGGTCAAACCTTGGGGCGTTGCAAATCGTAGTAACTTTCTAATCTGGAACGGACGCCACCCGCCCTTTGGTGTGGGCGATTTCTCCTTTGAGAAGGTCGCAACCAGTCGTTCCATCGCACATATTTCTAAAGTTTGTTTTTTCTGAAGCCGATATGGCCCTCAGATGGCAGGAACCTGAACAGCGTTCTATGTCAGCTCAACCGATTTCTGAGGAGATACACATGTCAACTTCAGCCGTTTCCAGTACTTCGATAAGCCAACTACAACAGTATGTTCAGGCGCGGCACACCGATCTGAAACAACTCGACCAGGCGCTTAGCAGTGGCGACCTGGCAGGCGCTCAGGCGGCCTACAAAAACATCGTCACCCTGGGCCAAAGCGGTCCCTTTGACAGGGCGAATCCGTTCCAGCGGACCGAGCGCAGGCAAGATTTCAAGGCTGTGGGAGAGGCTTTGAAGGCCGGAGATCTAGCCGGTGCGCAACAAGCGTTTGGCGCCCTCAAGGCTACGTTTCCAGGTGGAGCGCAACAGGTAGACCCACCCCCTGTCAGTCCAGCAGCCGCCAGCGGCCCCGAAATCATCATCAACCTGAGCCCCCTCAGCTCCGGCAGCAGCGGCACTGCCAGCCCGGAACAGATCACGATCAACATCAGCAATCAGGCCGGCGGCGGAGAACAGGTTTCCATTGGCATTGGCACTCAGGGTTCCACTGCAGAGCAGGTAACCCTCAATCTGTCCTCCAACAGCAACGAACAGATTGTCCTGAACTTGCTGGGGGCGTCCTCCACACCCAGCGGCTCCTCTTCCAGCACCTCAACCGGTGGATCCTCCGCCGGCGGAGGCCTTAGCATTTCGGCTTGAATGGCAAGACAACCGGTGCAGTCGGCGGGAACCACGCCCTCCTCCGTCCGCCTACTGCACCGGCGCATTTAAAGCGGCTACCAATTCCAGGAAATTGCTCGCATGCAATGCCCGTTCCACTGCCTCTTTGCGGCTGAACAATTCACTGGCATTTCCCAGTAAATCTTGTTGCGACTGGTTATCTCCGGTCAGAATGAGGATGATCAGCCGCGCCGGCTTGCCATCGCGCGCGTCAAAATCAACGCCACTTGATTTCGCCACTGCCACCAGTGGCTGAGTCAATCCATTCACCCGGGCATAAGGTACGGCCAACTCATTTTCCCAGCCGCTGGCCAGCACGCGCTCCCGCTCCGAGACCAGACGAAACAACCTTTCGGGAGCGTTGCTCGCCACTTCCGCTGCTACTTCGCACATTTCCTTTAGCGCTGCGAGTCTGGTTGTTGCCGCCAGGTTGGGCAAGAATAGTTTTGCTGTGACGGTGTCCTTCAGCGTCAGCTTCCGTCTTCGTCGGATCAGAAAATGAATTGCCGGCGCCGATATCAACGAAGTGAGCAATGCCATCACTACCATTGCCACAAACATGTTTTCCCGGATCAATCCCGCTTGCAGCGCCAAAATCCCCAGAATGATTTCCATAGCCCCGCGCGCATTCATCGCCAGCCCCACTGCAAGGGACGACGTGCGGTCCATTCCTCCCAGGCGTGCCCCCCAACCCGCTCCCAGCAGCTTGCCCACGCAGGCCACGCCGATTACCGTGGCAGTTAGTCCCAGGTGAAAGTTTGAAACAAAATTCGTGCGCAATCCAATGCTGGCAAAGAAAAACGGGGCGAACACATTGGTCACAATCTGGTGAATGTGCTGTGATGTGCGCTGGCGAAGATGTCCGGACTCCCCAACTGCGATGCCGATGACAAACGCTCCAAATACCGCGTGAATCCCCGCATATTCGGTGAAGGCTGCCCCGGCCATCGTAAGTGTGAAGATGAACCCCAGCACGCCACCCGGCCACGTGGTGTGCGCCTGCAATATTGGCAGGATTTTATCGATCAGCCAGCGCCCTACGGTAAGGGTGAGTCCCACGAAAAGAAAAACCAGTACGAGCGTGTGCTTGACACCATCCACGATGCTTCCGCCTGCCGGCGGATGCATCATGCCCAGCACGAATGAGAACAGAATCCAGCCCACAAGGTCATCAAACATGGCCGACGAAATGATGACCGTGCCCATCTCGGTGCGCAGCAGATTCAGGTCCATCAATATCTTCGCGATCACAGGCAGTGCCGAGATGGATAGCGCCGTACCTACGAACAGCGCGAAGATCAGAGGGTTGGCGCCCGACTCCGCGCCCATATATTGGGGCAAGATTTCAGCTGCCAGGAAGCCCGCTCCAAAAGGAAAAGCTACTCCGAAGATACTCACCAGCAGCGCGCTCTTGCCCTGGCGGAACAGGCTGCGCAAGTCAATCTCCATTCCAGCCGTCAGCAGGAAGAAGACAACGCCCAGCGTGGTCACGGTGTCCAGAACGATCGGCATCGGCCCGGTGGTGGGAAACAACGCTTCATACAGATGTGGGCGGTAATGCCCCAGAACCGTTGGCCCCAGGAAAATTCCCACGGAGATTTCCCCCAGAATTGGAGGCTGGCCGATCTTCTGCATCAGCTCCGCCGCCAGCTTGGCGCAACCCAGCAACGTGGCCAGCGCCATGAACATCGTCATCACATCGTGCGGACTTAAATGTTGCATGGCCGAAGCTTTCCTGTCAGGGGCAAGGGCGGATAAGCCTTTTGCAAACTTGAACCGTCAATTCGTCAGTCCTCACAGAATCCACCTGTTACATTGGCCGCGAATTACAGTAAACACAGTAGGCCTTCATAAGTTAACCGGACGTAAGCTTTTGTGTTCTATGGAAAAGTCGAGCAAGGAGAGACTACATGAATCGCCGTTTCTGTTTTTTGATTATTACAATTTTGTTTTCAGTGGCAACGCTGGGCTTGGCGCAAGACCGTGGCCAGCCGTCAGCAAAGTCGCAGGACCGCATCACCCGCGAAGTTCGCCATGAACTTCTGATGCTCCCGTGGTTCGGAGTGTTTGACAACATTGCCTTCAAAGTGGACGGCAGCACCGTGACCTTACTCGGCCAGGTGGTCCGGCCTTCGCTCAAATCTGACTCCGAGAAGGCCTTGAAGCATATTGAAGGCGTCGAAAAGGTAGATAACCAAATCGAGGTTCTTCCCGCTTCGTCCATGGACGATCAACTGCGGCTGATCTTGTATCGCGCGATCTATGGCTACCCTGCACTCGAAAAGTACGCGCTCGGGGTACAGAAGCCGATTCGCATCATTGTGAAGAATGGGCACGTGGCTTTGGAAGGAGTGGTGGATAGCGAGGCCGACAAAAACTTGGCCGGAATGCGGGCGAACGGAGTTCCCGGTATCTTCTCGGTAGCCAACAACCTGCGCGTGGAATCATCGCAATAGATAAGCAAGGGCCCCGCGGCAGCACAGCGATCTTATTGCATTGCTGCCGCCGTTTTTCTCTTCGCGCAGCTTATAATTATCCTGCGGCAATCGATATCTTATTGAAAACAAGGGAATTATTTATGTTTACGTAGAGTCCTAAATAGCAGATAATTAAGTACGTAATTGGAGTAAACCATGAATGCGTTAGCTCTTCTTCCTGATCTCGGCTTGGATTTGAGGAAGCTGCCAGATTTAGGCGATGCGGCCACGCGAACCCGGCTAAGCAAACCCGCCATCGTGGCTTTTTTTGCCTTGGCGGATAAATGGGAGTTGCGCAACGAAGACGCAATGGCCTTGCTGGGCGGCGTCTCCCACGGCCGCTACTATGAACTCAAGAAGAATCGCAAAGGCCTGCTCTCGCAGGACGAACTAACTCGCATCTCGCTCTTGATGGGAATCTTCAAGGCCCTGAACATTCTCTTCAGCCAGAGACTGGCGAACCAGTGGGCGTCGCGACCTAACAGCAATGTCATGTTCAACAACGTTCCCCCGCTGCAATTGCTGGTTCGTGGAGGCGTCCCCGCCATGATTGGCGTCCGTCGCCTGCTCGATAGTCGTCGCGGCGGAAGGTAGAAGTATCCTCGCCGTCGCTCCAGTCGATCAGCGAGATACTCATCGCCTGATCCCCGCGCAGTTTGCCGACGGCGGAGCGTCTGTGCTGGCTCGACTCACCGACGATCAGGAAACTCTAAACGCAATTTTTGAACTAGATAACGCCACCAATGACCGGCTGTTGGCGGAGTCCCAGCTTTCCCCAGGGATCGACGCCCGCGAGTTGGTCTTCGGCATTCCCTCGTATCGGATTATCAATGCAACATTCTGCCATCCCGCTCCGACGGGATCTCGCTTCAATTCCCCGGATCGTGGCGCCTGGTATGCGGCTTTTGAGTTCGAGACCTCACAAATGGAGGTAGCCTTCCACAAGCAGCTGTGGCTGAGAGAAACCGCCTGGGAAGAAGAAGAAATTGCTGACTACCTCGACTACCTTGCTGACTTTCGCGCTGAGTTCCACGATCTTCGCCTGTATCCTCCGCGCAAGAGTGCGCGCCGCCCTGACGATTACAGAGATGTTCTGTCGCCAACCAGCTACTCGGCGTCACAAGCCCTTGCGGTGCAACTGCTGCAACTTGGCTCTTCAGGAATCGTGTATCCCAGCGTTCGCCGGGCCGGGGGAACTTGCATCGCGTGCTTTCGTCCGGTACTGGTCACGAATGTTCGCAAGGGAGATACCTTTACATTCGTATTTCCGGATTGGCACACGCCTCCGACCATCCGTCGCGCTTAGCCAAGTGAGAATGCTCACGCTCACACCCTGGCAAACGGATCTTCTAATGAAGGGCTTTGCGGCGTGAACAGTTCCGCGCCGTTTTCTGTGATGTGCATGTCGTCTTCGAGGCGAATGCCGAACTCTCCGCGAATATAAATGCCGGGTTCGTCGCTGAAAGTCATATTCGGTCGCAGTTTCGTCGTATTGCCGCGGACGAGGTAGGGCCACTCGTGACCGTCCATGCCCATGCCGTGCCCGACGCGATGGCTGAAGTATTTGTAGTCAGGCCCATAGCCTGCGTCGGCAATCACCTTTCGCGCCGCCGCGTCGACAGCCCCGCACTCCACTCCGGGCCGCGCCGCCGCGAGTGCCGCTGCCTGCGCCCGAAGCACGATGTCAAATACTTTCTTCATTTTGTCGCCATTTGTTTCGGAAGCCTTGCCCAGCACGAACGTACGCGTAATGTCGGATTGATATCCTTCCACGGTGCAGCCGTCGTCGATCATGACCATTGAACCTTCATGAATGACTTGCGGTGTGGTCGAGCCGTGAGGAAGCGCGGAGTACTCGCCGACTTGGACGCTGGCCTCTCCGGGAAATCCCAGTTGTTTGTAGGCCGCCGCAATCAATTCCTCTACTTGTTGTTGCGTCATGCCTTCGCGCAGCGCGTGATAGACCGCTTCGTACGCCGCCAGCGTTACTTGAGAGGCCAGGCGCATCAGCGCGATCTCATGCCGGCTTTTGATCATTCGGCAACCGGCGGTTACCGGCGTCGCAGTCGTCAACGTAACTTGCGGTGAGGCGTGGGCAAGTCCGTCGGCGAAGGCAAAGCGCACCGTTTCTTCCATGCCCAGCTTGCCGCTGCCGATGCCACGTTCTTTCAATCCTTGCGCGACGCGCTCATACGGACTTTCCTCCTCCTGCCAAATGCGGACGTCAGGTTGTTCGCCGTCGGGCGCGTTGGCGATCTGTTCTCGGGCGCGGCCTTCTTCAAATGCCGGACACACGTAGAACGCAGCGCCTTTCGCCGGCAGCACCAGCGCGAACATGCGCTCGCCGCCCCACCAGCGGATGCCCGTGAAATATTTCAGCGATGTCCCTTCCATCAGGACGATGGCATCGAGCGAATTCTCACTCATCAGCTTGCGCGCGCGTTGCTGGCGTTCGTGCCGCTCCTCGCGAGTGATGGGAACAGCTTCACTCTTTCGCGACTTCAAAGCGGCTAGAGACGGCGGCAGAGAGTCGCCACACTTCTCCGGCGCATTAGCCGTGGCCAGCGGACTTGAAGCGGCCGCTACGCTGGCAACACAACCAACTTCCAGAAACCGTCGTCGCGAGATCATCAAGCCTCCAGGATCGAGATAGAAGAATCGTCATTATATGTCTCGCGACGGCCTTGAGGGATAATTGGCCATATGGAAGCGGGCTTTCAATGCGCTGGCTGCGGCGAGTGGAACTCTACTACGGTGGACGAATCAGCGGGCCGCCGGCAGAGTTATGTCGAAGATTGCCAGGCCTGCTGCAAGCCGAACGTATTACAAGTTGAGTACGATACGGCGTCGCAGGAATTCTTTGTTGCGGCAGCGTTGGAGTGAGCTGGCAGCGCCTCCGCGCGTCTTCCTCTGCGATCTCCGCGATTTAAGATTTTGTCCTCACCGAAAACCAGCCAGAAACCATGAAGCGCAGAGACCGCGGAGAACGGCCACGCGGAGACTCGCGGAGGAGGGGCAGCTACGATTCATTCTTGTTGGAATTCCCGCTATGGTTTACTTTTCCTACGTCAGACAATCGTGGACGCACCAAGAAGGGAACAACGGCGATGGCTACAGGTTACACAGGCGGCGGACGAATGGTGGCGCACAATATGGTCACCACGCAGTTTGAGCTGGATGGGTTTCGCGTGACGCGCACCCTGGGAGTGGTACGCGGCATTGTGGTACGTTCACGCTCGATCTTCGGTACCATCGGCGCCGGATTGCAGACGCTGGTTGGAGGGAATATTACTCTGCTTACGAACTTATGTGAGAAGACACGCGCCGAGGCCTTCGATCTGATGCTGATGCACGCCGCCGAACTGGGCGGCAACGCCGTGGTGGGCGCGCGTTACGACGCTACTGAGGTGATGCAGGGCGTCACGGAGGTGCTGGCTTACGGCACAGCCGTAGTCGTGGAACCAACAAAGTAGCAATGGGAGGAAGAACGACCACGCCAGATGTCGCGGCAGCATAAACGGACCAAACCCGCGGTCCACCTTGATTTTACGGTCAGTCTTTGTATAGCCACCCCGCGACCAGCGCCGCCAGGATGGCGCCCAGCCACATCTCGATCATCCACCCAAACGGAAGCCCGCGGTCGCCGGCAAACCAGGTGGCCTGCGCGAAATTTCCTGGAAAGCCGGCGAAGAAGCCAGCCAGAAAGCCAATTTTCAGCGCGGTGCCAGCGCCAGGTCCAAGGCTCTGACGTGACCAGGCATACAGATGCGCCACCGCGATCGACAGAATAAACAGGAGCACGATCCACTGGCCAACGAAGAAGGGGTAGCGCGGCGTCTTCAAAAAGAACCCAGCGTTCTGGGCCGCGAGGTAGCGCGCATCGGTAATGACAAAATGGCCCACAAGATAACTCCAGAGGGTCCAGGCCACGCCTCCCGCCAACCCGCCCAGCCATATCCTGCCTCTGTTCAGGCGCATAAGGTCTCCCGTGAATCGTCGCTGAATGAACGGACGAAGTGTACACCCGTTTTGGCGGGCGGGCGCTCAATCTTCAGGAAAGAAGCTTAGGCAGCACTTTTTGACGGTGCGCGAAGGTGCGACGCATCTCATGTTCGATGAAGAGCCAGTTGGCGAGCGCACCCAGCGGACCGTATCCAACCTCGTATTCAATTACATCCCCGACTACAGTTCCATCGAACCCATTGCGGCTCTCCGGAAGAAATTCGTGACGGTGATGCCAGCGCTTGAACGGACCCTTCTGCTGCACGTCGGCAAAACGATGGTTCCATTCAAATTCGGTAATGCGGGCAATCCACTGCGCGCGCAGCGGCGAGAAAGGGAAGACGCGAAACGAAGTCACAATGACGGACCCGGTGCCCGCGGCGCGGGGAGACACGACGGTGTCCAGGGGCGGTTGTGGTGGAACGAGATGAAGCCGATCGAGCCTGGCGTGCTCCGCAGGCGGCATGATGCGCGGCAGATTCTCAGGATCGGAGAAAAATGCGAAGACGCGCGGAACCGGGAAGGGAACCCAAGACTCGAATTGGAAATGGTATGACTGGCGACTTTGCACAGGGTTCCTGAAGTCTAGGAGTCTTGGGAGGATTCCGCCAGCGAACACTTCTTGCCGTTCCAGGCTTGGTACTCCGGCACTTGTTCTTCGCGGTCTTGCAGTTTTTCCACAGGAAAGAGCGCGAGCAGCGCGGGTAGCAAGAAAAATCTGAGCGAATAAATAGCGAATGAATCCGAAGCGTAAACCCAACCCCTTGTGGTCGTATTTCTAGTTAACCACAAGTACTCGTAGTTTGAGCGGC
>Ga0137392_10003116_pt1 | contig 10140 bp, 6 predicted proteins | sample 15con2h34AmetaG_FD_101394 | JGI IMG/M metagenome (GOLD analysis project Ga0137392, IMG submission 101394) | Vadose zone soil microbial communities from Angelo Coast Range Reserve, California, USA - 15con2h3.4A metaG | ecosystem: Environmental > Terrestrial > Soil > Vadose zone > Saprolite... | reverse complement strand
TGACACGAGCGGCAAGCAAAACTGAATCAAAGTGAAGCTGGAGGGAGTTAAGTCGAACCGGAGTGCGATTGGCGCGCGAGTCCTGGTCCGCTATGGCAGCAAAGTACAAGCTCAGGCTGTACTTAGCCAATCGAGCTTCTATTCGTGCAACGACCCACGCCTGCACTTTGGTCTGGGCTCGTCCAGCAAAGTGGATATCGAAATCTTCTGGCCCAACGGGTTGCATGAAAAACATAGCCAGCTTACCGCCAATCAGCTCGTAACTTTTAAGGAGGGTGCGGGGCTGATCCCCAGCCAGGGCTGGACAAAAACATGAGACGTCCTGTCGCCCCCCTGTTGTCACCTATTCGAATGCACGCAGAAATTTCTTGACAGTCGGTCGCCGCCAGCGCTATAAGTCTTTTCCATTAGTCGAGAAAACGTTTACTAGACAACGCTCGTTTGCGGAGGGTTTCAATGACGTCCAAGTCGAACGTCCGGTTCTACCTCGGTGTGATCGTAGCCACTCTCTTGATTTGCAACACCGCCGCCTTCGCACAATTCAGCGCCAGCATTCATGGAGTCGTTCAGGATCCAAGCGGGGCGGGCCTCGCCAGCGCCAAGGTGGACCTGTTGAATACCGCGACTCACGTGACCACAACCACTACAGCGGATGGCTCGGGGAACTACCATTTTGGCAGTCTCGCGCCGGGCTCCTACAGTGTTACGGCTGAAGCCCCCGGCTTCGCCAAGTCCCAGATCGATGTGACTTTGCTGACTGAACAGAACCTGGAGGTGCGGGTCACCCTCAAGGTTGGCTCGATATCGGAGGCCGTGAGCGTGAGCGCTGAGGCTCCCGTAGTCGACACCTCGGACAGCCGCAATCAACTGACGCTCGAGAATCAGGCGGTGGCGCAGTTGCCGGTCGTCGGCCGCAACCTGGTCACTCTGGTGACGCTGGCGCCTGGGGTCTCCGGATTGGGAACAAGCGCGACCGGCAGCCCCGGATCAGGCGTGGACAACTTCTCCACCGAAGAGCAAGTCGATGCCAGCGCCAACGGTCAAGGCCAGAACAACAATCAGTACGTCGTGGATGGACTCGACGTGACTAGCGGAATTCGCCAGGGCGTGTTGAATCTGACCCCCCAGCCTGACGCCATCCAGGAAACCAGCGTCCAGGTCAACACCTTTTCGAGCGAGTACAGCCGCGCTGCCGGACTGCAAACCATTTTTACAACCAGATCTGGCACCGACCAGTACCACGGTTCAGCCTCGGACTTTTTTAATTACCAGGGGATGTTCGCGCGGCAGTACTTCTCGGGCCCCTACCTGCCCTTCCATTCCAACAACATGAGCTTCACTTTTGGGGGCCCGGTAATTCCTGGTAATCACCATCTGTTCGGATACTTCGCGGTTGAACCGTTGCGCTCTTCTCAGAGCACAAACGGGTCGGTAACTTTCGCTGATCCCCAGTTCACGGCTTTTGCTCAAACGAATTATCCGAACACGGTGGGTACGCATTTGCTCGGTACGTACCTGCCCGCCAATGTGTCCGGCGTGAGCGTCTCGCAAACAGCGCAACAGATTTTTGGTAGCGCCACTGGCGGTTGCGGCACTACGGCAGGACAGAACGGAGTGCCGTGTGCTCTGCCCATGATCGACTCCGGATCGTTTGGCGCAACACAAATACGCAACGGCACACAGTATTTTGCCCGTCTGGACACCGTCTTCAAGAGTGACCGAGTCTACGCAAGCATGTTCAGGACGCTCCTGACTAGCGGTGCGGCCTCGGCCATGCCGCAGTTCTCCGCCTTAAACCCCACTTGGCAAATTGCAGGGCAATTAAACTGGACGCACACGTTCTCTTCCACGACGTTGAACGACGCCTCCGTCGGCATGAGCCGAGTAGAAGGCCTTCTGGGCAGCGGTGCCAAGGACTACACTGTGCCTTCAGTATCTGTGAACGGCATCAATGTGGATTCGAATCAGGCATTCGGTGTAGGTTTCGCGCAAGGCGATTTCATTCAGCACAACTATCACTGGCGCGACGTTCTTACTCACGTCAAAGGAGCTCACACGCTCAAGTTCGGTTATGAAGGCTGGTATGGCGACGACGTCGAGCCCTTCCAGGGACCGTGGTCACAGCCAAAATTTGCCTTCGACAACCTGTTGAAGCTGGCCCAGGATGCGCCTACCAACGAGAACGGGATCATGTACGACCCCGCGACCGGTACCCAGAAATTGTGGAATTGGGATGCAGCCTCCAGAACCTTTGGTCTCTTCGTTGAAGACACCTGGAAGGCAAGAAGGAACCTGACGCTAACCTTGGGCCTGCGCTATGACGACAGCGGTAACCCGTGGTCCAAGAGTGACACAACTGTATTTGGAAATTTTTACCTCGGCACCGGCTCCACTAAACAGGAGCAAATTGCGAACGGCTATGCCAAGCCGACCCACAACGCTCTGCTGCACTCGGTCAACAACCTGTTCAGTCCTCGCGTTGGTGTCGCCTGGGACCCAACTGGGAGAGGCGATTGGGCGGTTCGCGGTGGCTTCGGTATCTATAACAACTGGCTGACCCAGGCCAACGTTCAGGAAGAATTCCGTGGCAGCCCCCCGGGACTGGTTCTTCCGACCTTCTTCGCGGGCGGAACGGCGACCGCGGGCGCTCCTATCTTTGTTCTCGGGAATAGCAGCAAGCCTCCGTTTGGATTTACATTCCCAACGTTTCAAGGCGGTCTTAACGCCCAAGGAGGAGTTCCCGGCACCGGTTTCGCCATTGGCGGCATTAACCCGCTGTTAAAATCCCCGAAATCGAATATCTGGTCTCTAACAGTAGAGAAGAGCCTCGGAAGCAACTTTGCGGCAAGCGTCGGCTATTCCGGGTCCCATTCCTACAACATAGTCGACAATGGCAATGCCAACGGTATTGTCAGCTACGGTGTCGATATCAACAATTTTGCCGGCGATCTGATCACCAACGAGAGCAAGGTTCCGACCCGGCTCAATCCCAGCTTCGGTGCGATTACCTACAGCGACAACACCCGCTATGCCAACTACAACGGCGTGTTCTTCGATCTCAGGGGACACTTTTCACGTGGGTTCGTGGATGCTTCTTACACCCGTTCCCGGTCGCGAGACGATGCCCAGGCGTACCCCGATCCCCTGAATCCTTCGCAGTTTTATGGACCGTCCCTGCAAGATGCTCCGAACCGCTTCTCCCTCAGTTTCAACTATCAACTTAGAGGCCTGAATGATGGGAAGGGAGCGGTCGGCGTTGCGACTGGCGGATGGGGAATCAGCGGTACGAGTATCTTCCAGTCCGGTTATCCCTTCACCGTGGACAATAATGCGTCGTATCAACCGGTATGCGCAGACACCTCACCAACGGCCGCCGCTTGCCCATCGGTCGCGAACCCGGCCGTGGGTTACGCTCCCGGAAGCGGAGACTATAACGCCGACGGGGTTACCGCGATCAACGGTATTGGCCTCGACTACCCGGATGCAGGCAATTACCACCAGGGAAATACTCGTAGCGCCTTTCTCAATGGGATCTTTGCTCCGGGACAATTCGCCGCGCCCACTTTCGGTTCAGAGGGCAATGAGAAGCCGGGCCAGTTCCGCGGACCGAACTTTGCCGAAACGGACATCAACTTCTATAAGGACACCCGTATTACCGAAAGAGTTAATTTCCAATTCCGGTTTGAGGTCTTCAATCTCTTCAACCGGGCGAACCTGTCGACTATGAATACTCATTTGCTGGACGGAAATTTCGGCAGAGCCACAGGAGCACGTATTCCCAGATATTGGCAGCTGGGAGGCAAGATTTCGTTCTGAGCCACCCAGCAACGAACCAAAGGAGCCGGCCCACTTTCGCTTGAAGCGGGCCGGCTTTCTGTTGTAGATCCAAGCTTGACTAACGGCGGTAGTGTGGGGCGGACACTCTTGTCCGCCGCTTTTGACCTTGATTTTGTTCTAAGATTTGGTTGCTCCGTTGCTTACCCAGACCGCGAACGAGTTTGCATACCTGAATTCCAAGTCAAAGGCGGCGGACAAGAGTGTCCGCGCCACATGAGAGCGATTTGAGCTTCACCTGCAAGAGACTGAAGCAACCATGACAGTACTTCACCCGGCGCGGACAACTTGCTTCCTTCTCGCGTCGTTCTTTTTGGCCTGCTGTGCTTTTGCCCAAAATCCGGAAGACCGCCTTAGCCAGATTGCCTCGGCACTGCAGAACAAAGAATTTCAGCAAGCGCTCGACTTGCTTCATCCAGCCCTGCAAGCGTCCCCGGGAAATGCCCAGCTTTGGACGATGCAAGGAGTGGCTTATGCGGGAGTAGGGCGCAAGAAAGAAGCATTGGCCTCCTTTCATAGTGCGCTGAAGATTTCCCAGGACTATCTCCCTGCTCTGAAAGGCGCGATCCAAATCGAGTACGAGGGCGGCAGTCTCGATGCGATTCCGCTTCTAGAACGTGTGCTACGCTTGCGGCCTGACGATTCCACCAGCCACGCTATGCTGGCGGTGCTTGAGTACCAGCAGGGGAATTGTGCTGCCGCAGTTGGTCATTTTGAAAATGCCGGTGCTCTCTTTGACTCCCAGATCGGAGCCCTGCACGCGTACGCTGCGTGTCTGGTGAAGCTCAAACAACCCGACAAGGCGACGACAGTCTTCCAGCGCGCCCTTGCTCTTAATCAGAGCGATCGGCGGGAGCGACGCCTATTGGCATCGGTGCAGCTCATGGCGCACAACCCTCAGGATGCTCTTGCCACCCTGGAACCACTGCTCCAGGGGGGAAATGCAGACGCTGAAACCCTCGAGCTGGCATCAAAAGCCTACGAAGATAGCAAGGACACGCCGCAAGCCGTCAGTACGCTTCGGCAGGCCATTCTGCTTGAGCCAGAGAACGTCAATCTCTACCTGGATTTCGCCAATCTCTGCTTTGCGCACGACTCATTTCAAGTGGGCGTCGATGTGGTCAGCGACGGTATAGGCCTGCAACCGAAGGCTGCGCCGCTCTATTTTGCAAGGGGCGTCCTCTATGTCCAGTTGGCACAGTACGAAAAAGGACAGGCTGACTTTGAAAAGGCCTACGAACTCGATCCCAGCCAGTCACTCAGCTCCGCCGCTCAGGGGTTAGCGGCGGCACAGGAGAACGATCTCGATCGAGCTCTGGCAAAAGTTCAGGCAAGTCTGGCACGAAAGCCGAACGACGCCATCCTGCTTTACCTGCAAGCCGACATCCTCGCCCAGAAAGGTGCGGAGCCGAACACACCCGAATTTCAGACGGCCATGCATTCAGCCAGGCAAGCCGTTGCCTTGCAGCCCGCGCTCGGAGCCGCTCGGGGAGTGCTCGCGACCCTCTACTTGCAAGAGGGGCAATATGAGGAGGCGATCGAACAGTGCAGAAAGGCTTTACAAAGCGATCCCAAGGATCGAACAGCGGTGTACCACTTGATCCAGGCGCTGCGGAAGACCGGCAACAATGCCGAGATTCCTGACCTGCTGAAACGGCTTGCTCTGCTTCGGCAACAGGCTGCCAAAGAAACTAGTGAACGCTACCAGTACAAACTGGTCGAGGATGACACCCCGCCCAAACCGCCAGTCCAGCCGTAAGAGTTGGAGTTGCGGTCTTGCCGTTCTTATTAACTCTTCAGCCGAACATACGTGCTGTAGCTTTCGTCGTTGATGTTCATGAAGGGGCGCATCGAAATCGGCTTTCCATCCGCTGAAGTAGCGATCGAGTCACCGGCGGGATTGTCCGCCAGCTGGGCCCGAAGCAATTCGGCCTTCTCGAACGCAGGCTGTGCATCTGCCACGGCAAACAAAACGAGAGGCCCGCGCATCAGGGCCACCAGGTTCGGGTGGTTCGCATCCACGGGCTCGAGACGTAGCGGCATGGGCAGTTCAAGTTCTACTCGATCTCCATCTTTCCAGGTACGCCGGATCGCGGCGAAGGTTCCGGGCTGTACCGGGTCCGACACGCGCGTGCCGTTCACCGAGAGAAGTGCACCCGAAGTTGTCCAGCCTGGAATACGGACGTAAACCGTATACTCCGCGGGGCGCGAGCCCGAGACTTGTATCTGGACTTTGTTCTCCAGCGGATATTTTGTTTGCTGCGTCAATCCGTATTTACCCCCGCCGTCCGTCCAGTTCACCGCGGAGGGAGTAAACAGATTCACGTAGACGCCATCGCCCGAGCGCAAATAAGTGCTGATGTGGTAGTCAGCTGCAAGCTGGGGAAACGTTCCCGAGCAGCAGGGCCACTTGTCCCGATGCCAGCCTTTCTTGCCCGTGGTGGCGTAGTCCGAATAATAGAACGAAGTGCCATCAGCCTGGATCGGCCAAGCGCCGAGGATGGTGTTATAAAGCACCCGCTCCATGCTGTCCCCGTAGTGAGCGTCCTTGGTGAGACGCAATAAATACCGCGTGATCTTGAAGTGCCCATAGGCGCCGCAGGGAGTCTCGAAGCTGGCGTGAGTGGACGCCAGACTATTTCCCAACTGTCCGACGCCAGGTTCTCCGAAGGCCTCGTCCGGACCCCATCCGCCGGTAGCAAAGCTCTGCGTGGTTTCCAGCATGTTGAAACCATTCCTGGCGGCGCGCAAGTGCATTTCGCTGCCCAGCGTGATGTACGCCTGCATGGCGGAACTGAACGCATTCACATGGCTATAGGCGTGTTCGAAAGGAAGCACGTTGTTGCCCTGCGAAAGCGGACCGAAGTACGTGTCGTCCTCCAGATAGCGTTTGGCCATATCACGGTAAAAGGTTTTGCCGCTGCGCTGGTAGGCGAGAAAAAGATTTTCCGGGAGAGTGTACGACTCATCCCAGGTGTACGCGGTGTCCTTGTGGGGGCGAGAGCGTTGCTCGGCGCGCGACAGAGCCTTTTCAGGCAGGTATGCCACCATGGCGCGAGTCAGTTTCTCGTGAACATCCATCGCCATGGGGTCGTGGGCAAACTCGTGGGCGTCAATCAGGCCGCAGGAGAGCTTGTCATAGGTGTAGGCGGGTAGGCGATAGTCCACAAAAAACTTGGCCTTGGGATCGAGCGTTTCCGCATAACCCTTGACCAGGCGATTGACCTTGGCTCGCGTCGGCTCGGATCCTGTCACCGCGTATGCGCGGGCCAGCCCGGAAACGTACTGTCCGAGAGTATGTCCGGCAATGAATCCGTGAAAATCATTTCGTGTCAGGCTGAAACCGGTAAGGTCGTACCAGCCTCCCATATCCTCGCCGGGCGCGGGAAGTCCGGCAACTTGCCGAAAGACTTTCAGCAGCCGGTCATCGTCGAGATTCAGGAAGCGCGCATGGTTTTCCTCGAACTGCCGCTTCATCGGGCCGCCGAGCAACTGCACGTCAGCATAGGGAAATGTCGCCAGGGGCGTGGTGACGGCCACCAAGGCTTTGTCCGTCGCTGCCGCCGATGCGGGGAACGCCCGCACGGCATAGGCAGCCGCGGTCGTAGCCGTCGCGGCCTTGAGGAATGTTCTTCGGTCAACTGTCTTTGCCATGCGAATTCCCCTCCAAGCAAACGTTTACTCACGCCAGATTTAACGCCGTTGCGGCTTGATTGTCAACGCCCTTTGTCCGTGATCGCTATTGCCAACCTTGACGGAATTCCGCCAACACCTCCCGGCGAGCCCTGCCGGCTGCGGACGACTTGCAGTCGGCCAGGAATCTTAGTTCAACCAAAGACAGTCACAGAGATAATCTACCCAGTTATGCTTCTGGTCAGTATTTGAGATCACGTTTACCCACGAGATTTTGCGCTATTATCGAAAGCGTTTTCCCGCCGCTCGCGACTCGAATGAAGAGTCGAGCGGGTCTTACTTATGCTATGAAACAGCAATGGAATCGCCGACAAGTTTTGCAACGTCTGGCTGCGGTTTCCAGCGGCCTGATGTTGCCTGAAAGCCCGGAAGCGGTCAGGCCATTTCTGCGCCTGGCCGGTCAGGACGATATTGAAGTCCAGATTGTTTCCGTCAGCCCCCACACCTTCCGGCTGAGTATTTTTCCGGTCAGGAACGGCCAGCTAGACTCCATTCCATTCAATGGGTGCCTGGTTCGGAGCGCTTGGGGCGCTCCGAAGGCAAGGTTGCGCAGCCAGGCGCCTGCGCAAACCATCAAGCTCGAAAGCCTGACGCTACAGTTCTCTCCGGATCCACTCGCCTTCACAGTCAGAACCTCCAGCGGCGAAACCGTACAGACACTCACCCGGGATCAACGGAGCGGTGTACTCAGCTTTGTAACCGGAAATTCACCGCTTCTTGGGCTGGGAGAGGGCGGACCACAATTCGACCGTCGCGGCTCCACCGATCCTATGATTGGCGGGCAGGGGGGTTACAAGCTGGCTACGCACGGAGGCCGAGTTCCCATTCCCTGGGTCATCGGTACGTCGATTGGTACGTCTAACGGCGTGCCAATCGCGGCGTGGGCGATGTTCTTCAACCAGCCTTTCGGCACGTTTGACCTCACCGGACCCCAAAGCAAGTTTCACCCTTCAAGTCCAGGCACCGCTCTTCCCCTCGATATTTTCTTCATCCTTGCCCACGACCCGGCGACAATCATGTCCGAATACGCTCGTCTGACCGGACATCCAGAGATGCCCCCGCTGTGGAGTCTCGGTTATCAGCAGTCGCATCGTACGCTGGCTAGCCGGGAGGAAATCCTCGCCGAAGCAAAGACGTTCCGCGAAAAGAAATTGCCCTGCGATGCATTGATCTATCTGGGCACGGGCTTTTGCCCGTCGGGCTGGAACACGGCAAACGGTTCGTTCGCATGGAATTCTCGCGTGTTCCCCGATCCCAAGGAAATGATTGAGGAGTTACATAAGGAGCATTTCCGGGTGGCGCTGCACGCGGTGATTCTGTCGGACAAACTTCGGGGAACGGTCCGCGATCCCTGTGAGCTCTCCCAGTTCGACGAAGGGGGAGGCCAGCTGCCATTGGGATGCACACCGCAAAGACTTTGCTATGGGCGTGGACGGCTGGTGGCCCGACGAAGGTGATCCGCTGGACATTGCGTCGCGGCTGGTTCGCAACCGAATGTATTGGGAAGGCCCGCAGATTGACCGGCCAAACGAGCGTCCCTACGCCCTGCATCGCAACGGCTATGCCGGAATGCAGCGCTATGCCTCATTCCTGTGGTCCGGCGATGTGTACTCGACCTGGGAGACGTTGAAGGTCCAGGTTCCGATTGGGATCAACACCTCACTTACCGGCATTCCTTACTGGGGGACTGATATCGGTGGGTTCGTGCCGACCAAAGAGTTCACGGCAGAGTTGTACTTACGCTGGTTTCAGTTCGGAGCGTTTTGCACGCTCTTCCGCAGTCACGGCCGCACCTGGAAGCTGCGCCTGCCCTGGGGCTGGAACACGGGCGATCCCGGTCCTGTCGAAATCAACAACTACAACGGAGCCGCCATTCCTGATCCCAGCCAACTGCACGACGCGCAAGTCGAGCCGATCTGTCGCAAATACCTGGAACTCCGCTACCGCCTGCTTCCCTATCTCTACAGCACCGTCCGCGAGTGCTCCGTTACAGGCATGCCGGTCATGCGCGCGTTGTGGCTGCACTATCCCGACGATGCCAGGGCTGTGGCATGCGGAGACCAGTATTTGTTGGGGAACAATCTATTGGTAGCGCCGGTCGTGGAAAAGGGCGCGACCACGCGCCAGGTTTATCTTCCGCGGGGCAGCTGGTACGATTTCTGGACAGGCGAGCTTGTCGAAGGCGGCCGCGAAATTACGCGTGAAGTTTCGCTGGAGATCATGCCGCTCTATGTGCGCGCCGGATCGATTTTGCCGCTTGGTCCGGTCAAGCAATACACAGCGGAAAGAGTAAATCAGCCGCTTTCCGTTTCGATTTATCCTGGCGCCGACGGCTCGTTCTTGCTCTACGAAGATGACGGCACTTCCTTCAACTACCGCAAAGGAGAGTGGATGGGAATTGAACTGGCTTGGCATGACGCTCGGCGACGTCTAACTCTGCAACTGGCCGCCGGTTCCCGCATGCTGCCTCCCATGCGTAGGAACATAGAGGTAAAGCTGGGAGAGAGCGTGCGCTCCGTAGTCTTCGACGGGAGTGCAATCGAACTATCGTTCGACCCGGCCTCTTGACCTGCGGCTATCGCCACGGGAGCCGGAGACGCTCAGTTCCTCACC
>Ga0137392_10003109_pt1 | contig 10152 bp, 7 predicted proteins | sample 15con2h34AmetaG_FD_101394 | JGI IMG/M metagenome (GOLD analysis project Ga0137392, IMG submission 101394) | Vadose zone soil microbial communities from Angelo Coast Range Reserve, California, USA - 15con2h3.4A metaG | ecosystem: Environmental > Terrestrial > Soil > Vadose zone > Saprolite... | reverse complement strand
TTCACGTCCAGCATCTCTCCAAGGAGCCCAAGTCGCCGCTCCGGCCGGGGCAGCCTGGCGTCGAGATCAAGGACGAAGTGCGGCCGCTGCCCGGAGAGCCCGTCGTGCAGAAATCGGTCAGCAGCGCGTTCATCGGCACGACACTCGAAGCCGATCTGCGCCGTCGCGGCATCACGACCCTGATCGTGGTGGGCATGCAGACCAACATGTGCGTCTCTACCACGGCGCGGATGGCCGGCAACCTCGGCTTTAACACGTACGTTGTGTCCGATGCGACGGCGACGTTCGACAACACCGGGCCGGATGGCCGGCGCTATGCATCGGAGCTGCTCCACGACGTGGCTCTCGCCGACCTGAACGGCGAGTTCTCCACTGTCGTCGACACCAAAACTCTTTTGGCGGCGCTATGACGATTCGCACAGTCAATCTGGCTGAAATGTTCGGCCGCTTTCAGGACCAGTGGATCCCGAAGATCGTCGGCGAGGTGAACGACAGCCTCGTGAAGCTCACGAAGCTGCAAGGCGAATTCGTCTGGCATCATCACGATCGGGAAGACGAGCTGTTTCTCGTGGTGAAGGGCCGGCTTCGCCTCAAGCTGAAGGACAAAGAGCTCGTCCTCGGCCCCGGGGAGTTCGCAATCATCCCGCACGGCGTCGAGCACCTGCCGATTGCCGATGAAGAGACACACGTCCTGCTGTTCGAGCCCAAATCGACCCTGAATACGGGAAACATTCATAATGAGCGCACGGTCGCCGAGCTCGATCGGCTCTAGCCGCGGGTCGGTGACTCGGGACCGCGAGATCTCACTCGATCCCGCCGACGCGCGCGGCTGGGAGGAGCTCCGGGTGCTCGGCCACCGCATGGTGGACGACATGCTCGAGTATCTGCGCACGGCACGCGAGCGACCGGTGTGGCGTCCAGTCCCTGATGACGTGCGCGCGCGTCTCTCGGGGCCGGCGCCGCGCGAGCCGACGCCCGCGGAGGCCGTGTACGAAGAATTCAAGCGCGACGTCCTGCCCTATCCCACCGGCAACACGCATCCGCGTTTCTGGGGTTGGGTGATCGGCACGGGGACGCCGCTCGCCATGCTCGCCGACATGCTCGCGTCGGGAATGAATCCGCAGGTCGCCGAGTTCGACGATGCCGCCGCGGTGGTCGAGAATCAGGTGATCGGTTGGCTCGTCGAGCTGCTGGGATTACCCGCGGGGACGCATGGCTTGTTGGTCTCGGGCGGATCGATGGCCAACTTCGTCGGTCTCGCGGTCGCGCGAAACGCGCGCGCGGGATTTGATATCCGGGAGCGCGGATTACAGAACGGGGATGCGCCGCAGCTGACGGTCTACGCGTCTACCGAAACTCATTCCTCGGTCCGTAAGGCCGTCGAGCTGCTCGGACTGGGCCACGAGGCGCTGCGCAGCATTCCTGTCTGCGCCGACTACACGATCAATCTCGACGCCTTGCGCCAAATTCTGGCGGCGGATCGAGCAGAGGGACGACGTGCTATTTGCATCGTCGGCAACGCAGGCACGGTCAACACCGGCGCAACAGATGATTTGCGCGCGTTAGCCGCGATCTGTCAGGAAGAGAAACTCTGGTTTCACGTCGATGGCGCATTCGGCGCGCTGGCGGCGATCGCTCCTCCGCTGCGCCATCTGGTCGCGGGGCTCGAGCACGCCGACTCGGTAGCATTCGACCTGCACAAGTGGATGTATCTGCCCTACGAAGCCGGCTGCACGCTCGTACGCGATCAAACCGCGCATCGTGCCACATTCACGGTGACGCCCGCGTATCTCGCTGCGTTTGATCGGGGCATCGCGGCGGGTGGATTCCCCTTCGCGGAGCGAGGAGTGCAGCTCTCACGCGGCTTCCGCGCGCTCAAGGTCTGGATGTCGTTCAAGACGCACGGTCTGAACGCCTTCGCGCAGCTGATCGAGCAGAACGTGCGGCAGGCGCACTATCTCGCCGATCTCGTAATGCAGCACCCGCGGCTCGAGCTGCTGGCGCCTGCCCCCCTGAATGTGGTGTGCTTCCGGTTCACCGTCCCCGGCGCATCGGACGAGCGCCTCAACGAGATCAACAAGGAGATTCTGCTGCGGATTCAGGAGAGCGGGCTGGCAATACCCTCGCAGACCATGCTCGACGGCAAGTTCGCGATTCGCGTCGCCATCACGAACCATCGCAGCCGGCGCGAGGACTTCGATCTGCTCGTCCGTGCGGTGGTCGAGACAGGCACAGCCCTGCGCTAGGCTTCAGAGGTGCCGACGATCTTCCCTTCGATGGGGTTGCTGAATGATCGAACGGTGTGGTACGCGAGATCGATGTCCTTTGCGTTTCCGAATTCCGTCAATACGTCGTCCCAGATGGCCGAGACCGTGCCGCGACGCCGGCGGGGCTCGATCAGGTAGCGAATCGTTAACAGAATTCCGGACGCTGACGCGCTCGTGTACACGATGGGCGTGAGCTTCTTGTAGTTGATCAGAAACTGCTGCGACGCCGCCAGCAAGTCGCGCTCGGCTTCCGCGGTGAGATGCTCGGCGTGCTTGAACGCAATCGCGGTCAGAATTTCCTTCGCTTTTTTCCAGTTGCTCTCGTACGTCACCAGGACCGGCACTTCGTTCCAGATGTATTTGAAGCCCTTGTCGTAGTTCGCGACCGGCTCGGTAAACACCTGCTGGTTGGGCACGTGGACGATGCGCCCGGTGCTCTGGTCGGCGTCCACCCACACGCCGATTTCATTCAACGTGAACTGGAACAGGCGAATGTCGATGACGTCGCCCTTGTGCTTGGCGATTTCGATGCGGTCGCCGACTTCGAACGGCCGCCGCCACACGATGAACGCCCAGCCCGCGAGATTCGTCAGCGGATCCTTCAGCGCGATGGCGACACCAGCCGACACGAGGCCGAGGAACGTCGCGAGCGACTTGAATCCCTCGAGCCATTCGCGGCCGATGACGAGGACAGCGATCGCAAGCGTGAGATAGGTGATCGTCTTGCGCCAGCGGTAGCGCGTCCACGGATCCGTGACGCGCCGATACACCACCGCGAGCACGACCCGCTCGAGGATCCACAACCCTGCGATCACGACGATCGTGACCAGCAGGTGCGTCTGCACCTCGGGACTCAGTCCGACACGATTCTGAAGCCAGTCGCGCACGGTGGCCAAAGCTACGGGCCGTCCTACCTTTAGGCCACCGTGCAAGAGCTGCACATCCTTCGCGATCTCGCCGTCGTCTTCGCCGGCTCGTTGCTGGTGATTCTGGCGTTCTATCGACTCAAACTTCCCGCGCTCCCCGGCTTCATCGTTGCCGGCATGTTGCTCGGCCCCAATGCGCTCGGACTCGTCTCCGATCCGCACGACGTCGAGGGACTCGCCGAAGTCGGCGTCATCCTGCTCCTGTTCACGATCGGCATCGAGTTTTCATTGAGCCGGCTCAAGGAGATGGGGCAGCAGATCTTCGCCGCTGGACTTTCCCAGATGGCTTTCACCGTGGCGGCGGCGGTTGCCGTTGGCTTCGCGTTCCTGGGCAACTGGCGCGTGGCGCTGTTTCTTGGATTCCTGATCGCGCTCTCCAGCACGGCGATCGTGCTCAAGGTGCTCACCGACAAAGGGGAGATCGACGCGCCACATGGACGCCTCGCGACCGGTGTCCTGATTTTCCAGGATCTCTGCGTCGTGCCGATCATGCTCGTGCTGCCGTTCCTGGCCGGCAAGTCGCAGGGCGGCATCGCGGGACTGGCGCTCGCGCTGGGGAAGGCCGCGCTGGTCGTGGTGGGCGTCATCATCGCGGCGCGGACGATCGTGCCACGCGCGCTCGCCGAAATTCTCAAGACGCGCAGCCGCGAGCTGTTCCTGATCGCGGTCATTTTGATCGGGACACTCACGGCGCTCGGCACCGCCGCGGCAGGTGCGTCACTCGCGCTCGGCGCGTTTCTGGCCGGGTTGATCATCTCGGAGTCGGACTACGCCCACCAGGCGCTCGCCGAGCTGATGCCGTTTCGCGACATCTTCATCTCGCTGTTTTTCGTGGCGGTTGGGATGCTCGTGCAGCTGAACATCATCCGCGATCACATCGGCATAACGTTGATTGCGGTCGCCGTCATCATGGGCGGAAAGTCCCTGTCGGCGGCAGTCGGGCCCGCGCTGCTGGGCTACTCGGGCCGGGTCGCGCTCCTCGCGGGCGTGGCCGTCTCACAGATCGGCGAGTTCTCGTTCGTGCTGGCGAAGGAAGGACGCGCGAGCGGTCTGCTCCAGGACCTCCTGTACCAGCAGTTCCTCGGCGTCGCCGTGATCACGATGCTCGTAACGCCCTTCCTCTTACAGGGTGGACCGGCCGTCCTCGACGTTCTGGAGAAGCTCATTCCGCTGGACCGCCTGCTGCCCGGATTCCGGCCACGCGAATTCGCCCCCGTCCAGGATCCCGTCTCGGACCACGTGGTCATCGCAGGTTACGGGCTGAATGGCCGCAATCTGGCTGCGGCGCTGCGGGCGATCCACGCTCCGTATCTGATCGTCGAGCTGAATGCGCAAAGCGTCCGCCGAGCGCGCGGTCAGGGCGAGCCGGCGTTCTACGGTGACGCAACGCGCGAGGAGATCCTGCGTGCGCTCGGGATCGAGCGGGCGCGACTGCTCGTGATCGCCATTTCTGATCCCGCCGCCACGCGCCGCATGGTGCGCATCGCGCGCGATCTGAATCCTCAGTTGCACATCATCGCGCGCACGCGATATGTGATCGAGATCCCCGAGCTGACCCGGCTCGGTGCTAATGTCGTTATTCCGGAGGAGTTCGAGACGTCGATCGAGATCTTCGCGCGGGTGCTGGCGCACTACAACGTCGGGCGCGAGGAAATCGAGCGCCTGGTCGACGGAATTCGGGCGTCACACTATCAGGCGTTGCGTCCCGGCGAAGGTGAAGCGGCAGCACCGAGGCTCGCGTTCACCGGCTCTCTCGGCGCGATGCCGCAAATGCACGTGGAACGGATCGTGCTCGGCGCGACTGCTCCGGCCGTGGGCAAGACACTGGCGGATACAGGACTGCGTTCGCAGACCGGCGCGCTGGTCCTCGCGGTGCGGCGCGGCAAAAGCGATCTCGCCACGCCGGACGCGACCTTCCGATTGGCGGTCGGTGATGTCCTTGTCGTCGTTGGCCAACCGCAGCAGCTGAAAGGGGCGTATCGATTATTGACAGGAGGTGAGCCTGGCGCCTGACCGCCATGCAATTCATGTTTTTCCTGCCGCACCAATTGTTTCCATCTCCTCCTTCATCCGTCAGGAGGTTTCATGGCCCGCTCCTCGAAGTTGCTTGTGCTCGGATTGCTGGTCGCGCTGCCCGCATGTTTCCACGCGACGGTCCACACCGGCCTGCCGGCGGGGACCGCAGTCGTACGAGAGAATTGGGCGTCTGGTTGGCTTTGGGGTCTCGTCCCACCGCCGCCCGTTTCGACATTGGCGCAGTGCCCGAGCGGTGTGTCCAAAGTCGAAACCGTGCATTCGTTCCTGAACATGCTCGTCGCCGGGCTGACGGGTGGCATTTACGAGCCAATGAGCATCAAGGCGACCTGCGCCAGTGGTGGCCGCGCCGCGCTGCCAGGCGCTCCGGAGATCAAGGTGGGCGACGACGCAACGCAGGAGCAGATCATCGATGCGTTCCAACGCGCCGGCGATTTGTCAGTGGCGAGGGGCCAGCCCGTCTACGTTCGTTTCTAGCTGACGGCAGTTACTCGTAGCCCGACCGTCGCGGCTCATACGCCGCGGCGGTCGAGGCTGCGGTATTGAATCGCTTCGCTGACGTGCTTCGGCTCGAGCCCGGCCGCTCCGTCGAGGTCGGCAACGGTACGCGCGATCTTCAGAATTCGGTGGTACGCTCGCGCCGACAATCCCAGCCGTGTAATCGCCGTCTTGAGCAACGCATCCGCGCCGTCCGACACGCGGCAATGCGCGCGAATGTCGCGCGGAGCCATGTGCGCGTTCGCATAGATGCCCCGCCGGTGCGCGAACCGCTCGCGCTGCACGACGCGCGCGCGATCCACCCGATCCCGCATCGCTTCGCTCGGCTCACCGCCGCTGTCGGCGACCAGCGCGCGGTACTTCACGGCCGGAACCTCGAGATGGATGTCGATGCGATCGAGCAACGGGCCCGACACGCGCGCGAGGTAGCGTTGCACCGCGAGTGATCCGCACGCGCAGGTGTGATGGGGATCGCCGAACCAGCCGCAGGGACAGGGGTTCATCGCGGCGGCGAGCATGAACCGCGCGGGGTAGGACAGGCTCATCGCCGCGCGCGCAATGGTCACGACACCGTCTTCCATCGGCTGTCGCAGCACTTCGAGCACATTCTTGCGAAACTCCGGCAGCTCGTCCAGAAACAAGACGCCACCGTGCGCGAGACTGACCTCTCCAGGCCGTGGATAGGAGCCGCCACCGATCAATCCGGCGTCGGAAATGGTGTGATGCGGCGCGCGAAACGGCCGCCGCGCGACGAGCGACTCACCCAGGGGGAGCGTGCCCGCGACTGAATGGATCTTGGTCGTCTCCAACGCTTCGTCGAGGCTCATCTTGGGAAGGACGGTGGGGAGCCGGCGCGCGAGCATCGTCTTTCCGGATCCGGGCGGGCCGACCATGAGGATGTTGTGACCGCCGGCGGCGGCGACCTCGAGCGCGCGTTTCGCATGCGCCTGTCCCTTTACTTCCGCGAAGTCGACATCGTCTTTCGCGCGCTCGGCGAACAGCCGCGCCACATCCACGGCGGCGCCGGGCAGCTCGGCCTTCCCATCGAGAAAGTCGGCGATTTCCGCAAGACATGCGGCGCCCAGGACTCTCAGACCCTCCACGACGCCGGCTTCCGGAAGGTTTTCCTTGGGCAGGATGAGGGCTTCGACGCCTGCCATGCGGGCCGCGAGTGCGACAGGCAGCGCGCCCCGAATCGGGCGAATGGCACCCTCGAGACCGAGCTCCCCCAGCACCGCGATGTTCCCCAGGCGAGTCGCCGCGACCTGCTCTGTCGCCGCGAGGATCCCCAGGGCGATAGGGAGATCGAAGGCCGACCCTTCTTTTCGTATGTCCGCGGGCGCGAGATTGACGGTGATGCGCTTGAGGGGAAAGGTGAAGCCGGTATTGGCCAAGGCGGAATAAACCCGGTCCCGTCCCTCCCTTACGGCTCCCTGCGGCAAGCCGACCGTCACGAACGTCGGCAACCCGCTGGCGATGTCCGTCTCGACGTCCACCAGATACGCATCGATCCCGAGGACGGCGGCGGAGCGGACGCGGGCGAGCATGGCCGAGGCTACATTTTTGATCGTGCCAGGGGGTAGCCAAAAATCCGCCCCCGGGGTCTAAATGACGCCATGGGTCCGCTATGCGTATAGAGATCGTGCCTTTTCGACTCGGTTTGCCGTCTGCCGCGATCGTCCTCCTCGCGGGCCTAGCCGCCTGCGGCTCACCACGCGGCGGGGCGGCTCCCAAGGTCCCCGTCAGCGTCGCGCGCGTGGAGCGCCGGTCCGTCCCCTACGAGCTCGGCGCGAACGGGACGGTCGAGCCACTTCGTTCGGTGGATGTGCGGCCTCAGGCGAACGGCACGATTCTGCGCGTTCATTTCGCAGAAGGTGACGAGGTAACCGCCGGCCAGGTCCTGTTCGAGATCGATCCCCGTCCCTACAGCGCCGCGCTGCAGCAAGCCGAAGGAAAGTTGCTCGGTGATCTGACCCAGGCGGCGAGCGCGGCACGCGAAGCCGCGCGCTATCGTCAGCTGGCGGCGACCAATACCGTCACGCAAGAGGATTACGAGCAAAAACAGGCGACGGCCGACGCTACCGCCGGCATGGTACGCTCCGATTCCGCCGCCGCCGCGATCGCGCGTCTCAACCTCGAGTATGCGACCGTCCGCGCGCCCATCGGCGGCCGCACGGGACGCATCCTGCTCCACGAAGGCAACCTCGTGCGCGCCGGCACCGATGCCCTCGTGTCGATCATCCAGCTGCGGCCCATTCTGGTCCGGTTCGCCGTCCCCGCCGTCAATCTGCCGGCCCTGCGCCAGCGGGCTGGCCAGGCGTTGACGGTTCTCGCATTGCCGGCACGCGACTCGGCCACTGCCGTGCAGGGCGTGTTGTCCTTCGTCGACAATCAGGTGGACACGGCGACGGGGAGCCTCCTGCTCAAGGGTCGCTTTACGAACCGCGAGGGCACGCTCTGGCCTGGCGAGTTCGTCAGCGTGACGCTCGTCCTGGGCACGCAGCCCGACGCGATTGTCGTGCCCAGCCAGGCCGTCCTGCAAGGCCAGCAAGGCACGTACGTCTTCGTCGTCAATGGCGACGGCACGGCGTCGACGCAGTCGGTGACGGTCGAGCGCACGCTCGACAGCCTGACGATCGTCGCCGGACTTCCCGCTGGTGCGCTGGTCGTGACGGACGGTCAGCTGCGCCTCACGCCCAACTCGAAGGTCGATATCCGCGGCGGACCGACGACCGAAACGGCCGGCGGTGGAACTGAGGTGAAGTGAGCATCTCGGGACTGTTTATTCGGCGGCCGGTGGCCACCACGCTGGTGATGCTCGGCATTCTCATGTTCGGGATCATGGCGTATCGGCTGCTGCCGGTGAGTGATCTCCCGAACGTCGATTTCCCGACGATCACCGTCTCGGCCGGTCTACCGGGCGCGAGCCCACAAACGATGGCCGCCGCCGTCGCAACGCCCCTCGAAAAGCAATTCTCGACGATCGCGGGGCTCGATGCCATGACGTCATCGAGCACGCTCGGCGGTACCAACATCACGCTGCAGTTCACGCTGTCGCGCAACATCGATGCGGCCGCGCAGGACGTGCAGTCCGCGATCTCCAAGACGTTGCGCCAGCTGCCGCCGGGAATTCAGCCGCCATCGTACCAGAAGGTGAACCCCGCCGATTCGCCGATCCTCTATCTCGCGTTGACGTCGACGACGATGCCGCTGCCGGCGCTCGACGAGTACGCTGAGACATTTCTCGCGCAGCGCCTCTCTACGGTGAGTGGCGTGGCACAGGTGCAGGTGTACGGATCCCAGAAGTATGCTGTGCGCATCCAGGTGGATCCGAAGGCGCTGGCGACACGCGGGATTGGATTGGACGAGGTCACGAGCGCCGTATCGGCCGGCAATCCCAATCTCCCGACGGGAACGCTGTGGGGACCGCAGCGCGCCTACACCGTGCTGGCCGACGGCTCGATCTCGAGCGCGCCCGAATTTCGTAAGCTCGCGGTGACCTATCAGAACGGCACGCCCGTGCGCCTCCAAGACGTCGCGCGCGTGCTGGACGACGTGCAGGACAACCGCACGGCCAGCTGGTTCGACGGCCGGCGCGCGATCGTGTTGGCGATCCAGCGCCAGCCGGGCACCAACACCGTGCAGGTGGCGGACGCGGTGAAAGCGACGGTCGCGGGGCTCGCATCGCAGCTGCCCGCGTCGGTTGAAGTCAGTACTCTGTACGACCGCTCGACGTCGATCCGGCAGTCGGTGAACGACGTACAGCTGACCCTGTTCATCACGCTGTGCTTGGTCGTCCTCGTGATTTTCCTGTTCCTGCGGAATCTGTCGGCGACTGTGATCCCGAGCCTGGCGTTGCCGTTCTCCATCATCGGCACGTTTTCGGTGATGTACCTGATGGGCTACAGCCTCGACAACCTCTCGCTGATGGCCCTCACGCTGTCGGTCGGATTCGTCGTCGACGACGCGATCGTCATGCTCGAGAACATCGTCCGCCATCTCGAAATGGGAAAACGGCCTATGGAGGCCGCGCTCGACGGCGCGCGCGAGATCGGCTTCACCATCGTGTCGATGACGCTCTCGCTCACCGCGGTGTTCATTCCCATCCTGCTCATGGGCGGGATCATGGGCAGGCTCTTCCACGAATTCGCCGTCACGATCGGCGTCGCGATCCTCGTGTCGGGATTTGTCTCGCTGACACTCACGCCGATGTTGTGCAGCCGCTTCCTCCGTCCGCCGAAGGAAGAGCGGCACGGCCGTTGGTACGAGGCAACGGAACGGATCTACCAGCGCAGCTTGGCATGGTACGAGCGCTCGCTGAACTGGGTGATGGATCATCGCCCGGGCACGATGGTCTTTTCAGCTGGTATTCTCGTCGCGATGGCCGGGTTGTTCGTAATCGTCCCCAAAGGCTTCATTCCGACCGA
>Ga0137392_10003104_pt1 | contig 10156 bp, 6 predicted proteins | sample 15con2h34AmetaG_FD_101394 | JGI IMG/M metagenome (GOLD analysis project Ga0137392, IMG submission 101394) | Vadose zone soil microbial communities from Angelo Coast Range Reserve, California, USA - 15con2h3.4A metaG | ecosystem: Environmental > Terrestrial > Soil > Vadose zone > Saprolite... | reverse complement strand
TGGCTGGTCCTTCTTGGTGGGCATCAGCAGGCCGTCCGCGCTCAGGAAATAGGCCTGCCCCCCAATATCGACATGGACGTTGGCCTCGGCGCAAATGTCCTCGTGCCACCAGATCGGCTGCTTGGATTGGGCGCGACGGTAGTTCTTCGTGACGGTCCAAGGGCGCGTCAGCGCATGATCGATGATGGTGATTTCGTCGTGCAGCATGTCGGGATCGTTTTTGTCCAGATAGATGCGCTCCCTGATGATGCTCTGATTGTCCCGGTGCAGCGGAGTGCCGCTGACATCGTAATTGCGGGGGCCTTTGAAGCCACGGGTCTCGACCAGCAACGCGTCGTAGCGGCCGTCGCCGTTCTCGTCGACCCATCTGCCGATCGAATAACCCGCGAACATCGGGTCGGCATCCATGTTGTCGGGAAAGTCGCGCCCGTCGGTATGGATGCGGCGATTGTCGTGGATGTGTTCCATCAGGATATACGTGGTGTCCGGCATCACGACGACTTCCATCGGCGCATAGGCGTGCATGATTCGCGGCAGGCCGGGCGGCAGGCATTTGTAGGTTGGGTCGCTGCCCTGTCCACCTGCCTCCTTGTCGGCGAGGTTGGCCTCGTAGATGGCCTGATACTCCGCGGTCAGCGGCACTTCCTGCAACCGGCCGGGAGGCTTGGTCGGATCGAATCGACCAGCGCCCGCGTTACCTTCGGCGCGGTGCCACTGGCCCTTGAGGTTGGGATACTTCGCATCGTCGAACCCCTGCGCGGCGGTTGCGGTCAGCAGCGCCACGATGAGCGCGGCCGCTCCGATCGAGCTTCGGAAAAGCATGTGGGTCCTCCCTGCGTTCTTGTGGCCCGCGACGCGTGCGCAGCGTCGAGACGGAGTTTGTCATCAGCGCCAAAAAAAAGGGCCAGCCATTGCGGAGGCGATGCCCGCCGGTGGCGCCACGCATGCCCATTGGGGGGATTCGAAGATACCGGCACATCTCGTTCCACGGGGCGGCTGTGCACAAAGTTACACCACCGCGCCAGTCACCGGAAGGCCAGCACGGGCGCGCCCACGTTCGCGCTTGGCGCCAGAGCACGTTCCATTGAAATTCACGCATTGTAGGGTGGAGCTGCCTACATTGCTGCATCCGCGTGGGACGGAAAAGAGCCGCCTGATTCGAGACGGTTGCGTGCACGGCCGCGTCAGCTATCGAAGGAAGTCCTGCCGGGCCGGACACAAGGGTGGCTTGGCTCTTCGTGACTCTTTGCAGACTCCAGTAGCCAACTCCTCGTTTTCGCAAAGGCCGGCTTCCGGTTGTCGTTCATTCACCGGCCTTGCCGATGAGCCCGGCGATGCCGAAGTACGCCTATCGAGGGACTCGCCACACGATCGCTCCCGAAAATTTCATACGGCAAGTGTGATGTGCCGCACATTCAAGCTGACAATGATTTGCGATCGTGGACATGACCCTAACCACGGGAGATTAGGGCTGGCGACCTGCTTCACAAGGGTGGCACAACTGTCCACCCCAGTGCTGATGCGCACCGATTGGATGCGGGAGCGGTTGTTGAGGGCAAACTGCTGTCCCTGGCTGGAGATCGGATGCAACTCGATGGTTTGAAACGGAAGCAGAGGAGCGTTTGAAACGGAAGCAGAGGAGGGATACCTTATGCCAGACTGTAGCCGGTTCCAACAAATCGTCAGTGACCGAAGGGCGATAGTCAATACGCTGCAAGCAAACCTTAACCAGGATCTCGCGGACTGCGCGGATATTGGTACGCCGCAACAGGTGGCACAGTGTAGGGCGCAAGTGCGAGCACGCCTCGCGGAAGCAGAAGCGGCACTCCACGCTGCGGAAGCAAATCTCCAAAGCTGCTTGGAAACGCCCGATCTCTTGGAAGCACAGGGGCGGATCACTTTTCTCCGGGTCCACGACCTGGGTACCGGTTTTGGCCCCCCGAACGACTTTCTGGACGTTGAAGCGGTCATCCTGCTCGATAGTCAGCCGGGCAAAGGGTTCGGTTTTCAACTCCGCAACGACCGGAACCGGCCCGCTCGTGAGGGCATGCTTCAACTTCTTCGCGATGCCTTCTCCAGGAATGAGCCAGTAACGATTGATTTCCTGCGCCGCACCGGCAGAAATAACGGCACCATCTTCCGCGTGGCTCTAATTAGGTAGCAAGCCGTCTGAACTGCGGCTTCGCGGGATGCCCCCACCAAGCGCTGGAGCGAAGGCAAAAGCCCGGCCCGGGGCGAGGTAATGAGGTACTTGCTATGAGATCGGAGATTCGCGGTAGTGAGCGTCACGCTCCAGAGGGGGCTCGTGCTCTCGGGCCTGCTCCCCGCAACGAGTATGTCGAAGTGAGCGTCTATTTGCGGCCACGGCTCTTGGAGCGCCTGGCTGACGCTGCCGTCCCTCAAAATGAGGCGCGGCCAAGTCGTGAGGATTATGCCAGCATCCGTGGCGCCGATCCTGATGCGATCTCCAAGGTGGCCGCATTCGCGCAGGATCACGGCCTAGCCGTACTCAAGAGCGACGCTGCCAGGAGAGTTGTGGTCCTTGCAGGGCAGGCCTCCAACATGGAAGCAGCCTTTGATGTGAAGCTACAGCATTTTGAGCAAGGGGGTCAGATTTTCCGGGGGCGGCTGGGTGCTGTGCGCGTCCCCGCGGACATAGCCGAGTTGATTGAGGCCGTCGTAGGGCTCGACGAGCGCCCCCAGGCCCGCCCTTTCGTGCGGATCTTTGAACCTTCAAGCGGACCGGCCGCGCTCGTACCGGCCTCCTTTACCGTTCCCGAGCTCGCAAGGCTTTACGACTTTCCGACAGCAGGCAATGGTGCTGGCCAAACAATCGGCATTATCGAGCTGGGTGGTGGCTTTCTGCAGAGTGATCTCACTGCCTATTTCGCACAGCTGGGGCTTGCGGTACCCCAAGTTCTGACGGTTTCAATCGACGGCGGCACCAACAGCCCTGGGGGTGACGCTGATGCTGAGGTCGCCCTGGACATCGAAGTGACCGGGGCAGTAGCGCCTGGAGCGACCGTTGTGGTCTACTTCGCTCCTAACTCCGATCGGGGATTCCTCGACGCCGTCACCACCTCGATCCACGACGCTGTGCATCGGCCATCGGTGCTCTCGATCAGCTGGGGAAATGCCGAATCAACCTGGACCGCCCAGGCGATGCAGGTCATGGACCAGGCATTTCGGGATGCTGCCGCATTGGGGGTGACGGTCTGCTGTGCCTCCGGAGATGCCGGCTCCAGCGATGGCACCGGCGATGGCCGTGCCCATGCCGATTTTCCGGCCTCGAGCCCTTTTGCTCTAGGATGCGGAGGCACGAGGCTTGAGGCGGCGAACGGCACGATCACAAGTGAGGTCGTATGGAGCGACAACCTAGGAGCAACGGGCGGAGGCGTAAGTGATATCTTCGACCTGCCGAGCTGGCAGGTTGACGTTGGCGTGCCTACCTCGGTCAATCCTGGCAGCAGGACTGGCAGGGGGGTGCCCGATGTGGCCGGTAACGCCGCCCCCCAGACGGGATACCAGATCCTGCTAAGAGGGCAGAGAATAGTGGTCGGAGGCACCAGCGCTGTGGCCCCTCTATGGGCCGGCCTGTTTGCCCTCATCAATGAGCAACTCGCCGAGCCTGTCGGCTACGTCACGCCTCTGCTCTATCAAGAGCTGCGCGGTGAGGCCAACGTGGTGCGCGACGTAACGAGTGGTAACAACGGCGGCTACCAAGCGGCGCCTGGATGGGACGCATGCACGGGTCTCGGTACCCCTGGTGGAACCGATTGGCTGGCTGCGCTCATTTATTGACGGCCCATTTGTGCATCCTTTGACGATGCCGCGCGACTCGAACGTCGAGCTACATTGTCCGTCGTCAGAGTTTTTGCGGCAGATTCGGCGGGTTGAATGCGGAAATGAGGATTTCTGGCTTGCAGGGCAGCGATAGATAAGAAGATTCTGCGCACTACGCCCGGCCAAGACCCCGTCGATTAATGGGCGGCGCGCGTCCCGTTGACGACAGTTCTCGAACAGCGCATCGGTGGAACTCCTTGTGCAAGGTGAGCCGTTCCTCACCAGCACGCGCGATCAGCTCATTCCGTTGACCACACGCCATGCGAATGAGCTATGGAACGAGCCTCAGCATTTCCTATCGCTTGGCGGCCGGCTATGTCGTCCGGATACGCATGGGCGCCAAGCCGGCCGATCTACCGTGCAGCAAGCCACCACATTCGAGACAGTGCTTAATCTTAAAGCCGCCAGGGCGCTTGGGCTGACCAGTCCAATGTCTATCCTCCGGCGCGCCCGACGAGGTGATCGAATGCCGAAAGAAACTCTTCGTGAATATTGTTACCCCGGAACATCTCTTATTGGCCCATGGCTGAAATCTGCAGCACCGCAGCATCGCGGCGGCCATCCGAGGGTGAGCGGACGTGCTATATGCGGGGTTGCTCCGCGCCCTTCGGCCCGTCGCCAAACCTGTGGGGCGTCCTCAAATCGCCGCAGGGAACCTGTTCTGATGATACGGATCAGTTGCAGCGAATCCTTGTTGGTATAAATGAGCCCCTGGGCGGCTTCACGCTCGATTCACGGTTTCAGCGGCGCCAATGATGCTACGTGACCTTTTGACCAGCGAGGCCCGCTGCGACGGGCGTTTTGGCACATTGGCGGTGACCGGAATTTCGGCCGACAGCCGGGCCGTGAAACCCGGTTTCCTGTTCGTCGCCGTGCCCGGCACCAAGGTCGATGGGCTGGGCTTCTTGTCGCAGGCGGTGGCAGGGGGCGCGGTCGCCGTATTGGCCGAATGCGAGCCACCTGCTCCACTGCCGGCCCACGTCGCGCTGGTAAGCGTACCTAATGTGCGGCGCGCGCTCGCACTTGCGGCGGCGAGGTTCTATCCACGGCAGCCCGCAACCATTGCGGCCGTCACCGGCACCAGCGGCAAGACTTCGGTTACGGCCTTCACGCGCCAGATCTGGACCGCGCTTGGACATGCCGCCGCCAGCATCGGCACCGTCGGGGTGGTCACGCCGGCCGGCGAGGAATACGGCGCGCTGACGACGCCCGATCCGGTCGAACTCCATCGCATCGTCGACCGCATCGCCGGCGAGGGGATCACGCACCTCGCGGTCGAGGCGTCGTCCCATGGGCTCGATCAGCACCGCCTCGACGGCCTGCGCGTCGGCATCGCGGGCTTTACCAATATCAGCCGCGACCACCTCGACTATCACGGCACGCAGGAAGCGTACGGCAGGGCCAAGCTGATCCTGTTCCGGAACCTAGTCAAACCGGACGGCGTTGCAGTAGTCGCAGTCGATCATACGTTCGCCGCAGAAGTTAAAGATGCAGCGCGCGGCCGCTCCCTGCGTATCATCGAGGTCGGACGGACGGCCCGGGATATCCGGCTCATCTCGTCTGCCGTCGCTGGATTTTCGCAAGTTTTGACGCTTGGGTATGGTGGCGTGAAGTATCAAGTGCAGTTGCCGTTGGTTGGCGCGTTTCAAGTCGAAAACGCCCTGGTTGCGGCCGGTCAGGCGATCGCGGCCGGCGGCGATGCCGCTGCCGTCTTTGCCGCGCTTGAGGGATTGGTCGGCGCCAAGGGGCGGCTCGAGCTGGTCGGCCGCAAATCGGGCGCGCCGATCTTTGTCGACTATGCGCACAAGCCCGACGCGCTTGCCAAGGCGCTTGACGCGTTGCGCCCCTATGTGAGCGGCAAGCTCGTCGTCGTGTTCGGCGCTGGCGGCGACCGCGACGCCGGCAAGCGGCCCCTGATGGGGGCAATTGCGGCCGCGAAGGCGGACCGCGTCATCGTTACGGACGACAATCCCCGCAGCGAAGAGCCCGGCGCAATCCGGGCCGCGATTTTGGGCGGCGCCCCCGGCGCCGACGAGATCGGCGACCGCAATGAGGCGATCCACCGCGCGGTCATGGATCTCGCAGGAGGCGATGTGCTGTTGATTGCCGGCAAAGGCCACGAAACCGGCCAGATCATTGGACAAAAAATCGTGCCATTCAGCGATCACGAGGCGGTGCAGGACGCGCTTGTGGCAGGAGGGCATTCATGACGGCGCCACTGTGGACAGTCGACGCGATCGCGGCTGCGACGGGAGCGGAGCGGGTGGGACCGCTGCCACAGGCCGTCACCGGGATTTCCATCGACAGCCGCACCGTTAAGGCCGGCGAGGCCTTCTTCGCCATCAAGGGCGACGCCCATGACGGCCATGATTTCGTCGCCGCCGCGCTCAGGCAGGGCGCCGCGCTCGCGGTGGTGGCGCGGAACCGGCGCGATGGCCATGGCGACGAGGCGCCGCTCATGGTGGTCGACGATGTGCTGGAAGCTTTGCGGGAGGTCGCGCGCGCCGCACGCCGGCGCTCGGCTGCGAAAATTGTGGCGGTGACCGGGTCGGTCGGGAAGACCTCGACCAAGGAGGCGCTGGCGCTGGCCCTCGCCTCAAGCGGAGCAGCCCACGTATCGCCGGCGTCATTCAACAACCATTGGGGCGTACCGTTATCGCTCGCCCGGATGGCGCCAGCGGCGCGCTACGGGGTGTTCGAGATCGGCATGAACCATGCGGGCGAAATCACGCCGCTCGTGCGTATGGTGCGCCCGCATGTGGCGATCATCACGGCCGTCGAGCCGGTGCATCTTGAATTTTTCGCCTCGGTGGCAGAGATTGCGGACGCCAAGGCCGAGATCTTTCTGGGGCTTGAGCCCGGCGGCGCTGCCGTGATCAACCGCGACAATTCGTATTTCGCAAGATTGCGGCGGCTCGCCGAAGAAGCTGGGGTGCACAACATCGTCTCGTTCGGCGAACACGCGGGCGCCGAGGCCCGTCTTCTCAAATGCGCACTGCACCCGGACTGCTCGACCGTCGAGGCAAAGATCCTGGGCCAGCCGATCACCTACAAGATCGGCGCGCCCGGGCGACATCTGGTGATGAATTCGCTCGCAGTGCTCGCTGCCGCGAGCCAGGTCGGCGCCGATCTCGCGCGGGCGGCGATTGCATTGGCACAGCAGGCGCCGGCGGCCGGCCGCGGCACGCGGATGGCCCTCGAACTGCCGGGCGGACGGGCGCTTGTCATCGACGAAAGCTACAACGCCAATCCGGCGTCGATGCGGGCCGCGCTCGCCCTCTTGGGGCAGGCGCCGCTCGGGCCGGGCGGCCGGCGCATCGCGGTCATCGGCGACATGCTGGAATTGGGGCCGACCGGCGCGGACCTTCATCGCGGCCTCATCGACCCGATCCGCCACAACGGCATCGATCTCGTCTATTGCGGCGGGCCGCTGATGGCGGCGCTGTGGGATGTGCTTCCCTCCGCGCGCCGTGGCAGCTATGCAAAAACCGCGGCGGAGCTAGAGCCGCAGGTCGTGGCCGCGGTCCGTGCCGGCGACGTTATCATGGTCAAGGCGTCGGCAGGCTCCCGGATGGGACCGATCGTCAGGGCGCTGATGCGGCGCCATTCCTTCGCCACAGCGCCCGAACCGGTGCGAGTACAGGGCTGATCGCATGTTCTATTGGTTGGCCAATTTTTCCGACACCATCTCGGTTCTCAATGTATTTCGCTACATCACCACCCGCACCGGCGGCGCGATGTTCACGGCCGGTGTTTTCGTGTTTCTGTTCGGCCCGACCATCATCAACCGGTTGCGGTTGAGACAAGGCAAGGGCCAGCCGATCCGGCCAGACGGCCCGCAATCGCATCTCGTCTCCAAGACGGGCACGCCCACCATGGGCGGTCTCATGATCTTGTCCGGGTTCATTGTTTCGACATTGCTGTGGGCCAACCCGGGCAATCCCTATGTCTGGGTTGTGCTTGGGGTGACGCTCGGCTTCGGTTCGATCGGCTTCTACGACGACTATCTCAAGGTGACGAAGCAAACTCATGCGGGCATCTCCGGACGAACTCGCCTGTTTATCGAGTTCCTCATCGCCGGCGCCGCGTGTTACGCGATTGCGGTGCTTGGCCGTGCCCCGATGGCGACGTCGCTGGCATTCCCCTTCTTCAAGGACGTGCTGCTCGATCTCGGCTGGTTCTTCGTCATCTTCGGCGCCTTCATCATCGTCGGGGCCGGCAATGCCGTGAACCTCACCGACGGACTCGATGGCCTCGCGATCGGACCCGTGATGATCGCAGTCGGCTGCTTCGGAGCGATTTCGTGGGCGATCGGCAATGCGAACTTTGCCGAATATCTGCAGGTCAATTTCGTGTTAGGCGCCGGCGAGCTTGCGGTGCTGTGCGGCGCCATTCTCGGCGCCGGCCTCGGCTTCCTGTGGTTCAACTGTCCGCCCGCCTCGATCTTCATGGGTGACACCGGCTCGCTTGCGCTTGGTGGCCTCATCGGAACCGTCGCGGTCATCACCAAACACGAGATCGTGCTTGCCATTATCGGCGGGCTGTTCGTGCTCGAGGCGGTCTCGGTGATCGTCCAGGTGGTGTCGTTCAAACTCACCGGCAAGCGCGTGTTCCGCATGGCGCCGATCCATCACCACTTCGAGCAACTCGGCTGGACCGAACCGCAGATCGTGATCCGATTCTGGATCATCGCTGTGGTGCTGGCCCTTGCGGGATTGTCGACCTTGAAGCTGCGATAAGGCATGTAGGATGGGTTGAGCCACCGGGTCCGGCCGGAGCCTGCCATCGGGCCGGCCAGAGGCCGGACCCGTTGGGCCGGCCCGATGATAAACTCCGCGAAACCCATCGTCTCTCGGCATGATGGGTTTCGCTGCGCTCAACCCATCCTACGGCACCTCTAACGGCGACACGTCGCAATGATCCCCATCACCACCTTCGCGGGCAAAAAAGTCGCCGTGTTCGGTCTCGGCGGCTCCGGGATGGTCGCCGCCGGCGCGCTCGCCGCCGGCGGAGCCGACGTGGTGGGCTGGGACGACAGCCAGGACCGCATTGCCAATGCGGCAAGTACGGGCATTTCGGTTAAGGATCTGCGCGAACTCGACTGGAGCAGGATCGCGGCGCTCGTGCTCGCGCCCGGTGTTCCGTTGACCCATCCGGCGCCGCATTGGTCAGTCGGGCTTGCCCGCGCCAAGGCGGTCGAAGTGATCGGGGATATCGAGCTGTTCTGCCGCGAGCGGCGCGCCCATGCGCCGGCTGCGCCTTTTGTTGCGGTCACCGGCACCAACGGCAAGTCGACCACGACGGCGCTGATCGCCCATATCTGCGCGAAGGCCGGTTTAGACACCCAGCTCGGCGGCAATATCGGTACGGCCGTCCTCTCGCTCGCTCCGCCCCAACTCGGGCGTGTGCATGTCGTCGAGTGCTCGTCATTCCAGATCGACCTCGCGACAGGCCTCGACCCGTCGATCGGGATCCTGATCAATCTGACCGAGGACCATCTCGATCGCCACGGCACCATGGACAACTACGCTGCCGTCAAGGAGCGGCTGATTGCAGGCGTCCCACCGGACGGCACCGCGATCGTCGGCGTCGACGACAATCGGTGCCAGGCGATTGCCGACCGGGCCGCGCGCAGCGGCCGGCGCGTCGTGCGCGTTTCGGTACGTCACCCGTTGGCTTATGGGATCTATCTGGACGCCGAGCGCATCGTCGAGGCCACCGGCGGCACCGCGCAGGAAGTCGCTCATCTGGGCAACATCGGGCCCTTGCGGGGGCGCCACAATGCCCAGAACGCCGCTTGCGCGGTGGCGGCTGCCCTCGCGCTCGGGATCGATCGGCGCATCATCCAGGCCGGATTGCGGTCATTTCCCGGGCTGGCGCACCGCATGGAGGAGGTCGGCCGCAACGGCCGGGTGCTGTTCATCAACGATTCGAAAGCCACAAATGCAGATTCCGCCGCCCAGGCGCTGGCCTGCTTCGGCGATATCTTTTGGATCGCGGGCGGCAAGCCCAAGACCGGCGGCATCGCACAGCTCTCCGGGTATTTTCCCCGCATCCGCAAGGCCTACCTGATAGGGGCCGCTGCGGAAGAGTTCGCCAAAACGCTCGACGGCAAGGTCGCCAATGTCACAGTCGGCACCCTCGACCGCGCCGTCGAGGAAGCCGCTCGCGATGCCGCGGCATCGGCTTACGATCACCCCGTCGTGCTGCTGTCTCCGGCGTGTGCGTCGTATGATCAGTTCGAGAATTTCGAAGCGCGCGGCGCAGCGTTCCGCAAACTCGTGCAGGGCGTTCCCGGGGTGGTCGCGCCGGC
>Ga0137392_10003099_pt1 | contig 10163 bp, 10 predicted proteins | sample 15con2h34AmetaG_FD_101394 | JGI IMG/M metagenome (GOLD analysis project Ga0137392, IMG submission 101394) | Vadose zone soil microbial communities from Angelo Coast Range Reserve, California, USA - 15con2h3.4A metaG | ecosystem: Environmental > Terrestrial > Soil > Vadose zone > Saprolite... | reverse complement strand
TCTTCCGATTACGCGGGTCTTGCGCTCGAGAACCTTAGCGTCACGGCGGAGTCGGCGTTGATAGCAGGCGCGCGCGAAGCGGCCGACTTTGGGGCGAAGTCCTTTGGCAGCGAATACGTGCTGGTCGGAATTCTGGCGCAGAAAGGGAGTCTGGGGGCCCGTGTCTTGACGGAGCTCGGCGTCACGAGCGAGGCGGTGCGAGCGCGCCTGACGCGGGCGCCGGCAGCAGAGGCGGGCGCGGCAGCCCCTATGACGGACGGACTGCGCATCGAGCTGAGGAAGACATTTCTGGCGCCTCAAACGGGTGTCGCCGTCGACACGTCTGCATTGGTACAGGCGGTGCGCGCAGGAGGAGGGTTCGGGGGAGCCATCCTGGGGAGCCGTACTAGCAGGCAGCAGCTCGATCGGGTCGTCGCCTCGCTGCGAACCCCTGAATTGTCGGAAGAGCCCATAGGGAGATTCACGAAAGCACTGCTACCTCTGTGGAACGAGCGCGCGGTGTCGCGAATATGGGCCGGTCGATTTGCGGACGCCCGAGCTGACTACTCGTTGCTTCGGCCTAACGAGACCACCCCATTCGAGCGAGCAGCATATGCGAACAACCTTGCGTGGGTCAACCTGCTGATAGGCGATCGGAGCCTGTTCGCAGAATCCCTGGTCCTCGCCGAGGAGGCGGTAGCTGGCGCATCTGACAAAAGAGCCTTTCAGAGTACCCTCGCCCTTGCGCTGATTGAGAATGGTCGCACTCGGGAGGGTGTTGAAATCCTCGACGCCTATGGCAGCGACGACGACGACAGACGGGGCGCCGCGGAGGTGACCGCGATCCGCGCCATTGGCAAGTGGCGAGAGGGTGACCGCGATCGCGCCAGAACTTTACTTGAGCAGGCTACCGTGCTCGATCCTCAGTGCGCGCTCCTACCTCGCGTGAAGGCGGAGTTGGAGCAACCGCCTAGCTGACGCGCTTCACCTATTGAGGATCTCGAGGTCGAGGTGGCGAAGACGTCCGGGTCGGCGAGTAGTTCGATGCAAACGATCTTGCCCTGTGTGATCGTGCAATCGAAGAGGGTGCGCGGACGTCCATGCTGTAACCGAGGACCAGGCTGAGCGCCGCGAGGGACATCGCCAGTGGGATCCGCCGACGGTCGCCTCAATGTTGTGATGTCCACGCTGATGCAACGTAGCGATCAGGCCGCCGGTTTCAAGGGGCGACGGGCGACCAGCGCGTAGCCCGGCAGGACACTGGTCCAGTCTACGCTGCGGTTACGGGCTCGAAAGTAGGACAGCGCAAAGCGGTCGCACGCGGTTTCGGCGGCGCCCTTTCCGCCGCGGACCTCGCGTAGATACCAGTGGTAGAACTCGTGGCAATAGAGGAACCGCAGTACCTCACGCCGGGTACGAAAGCGGATGGTGCGGCCAAACCACTGAAAAGCGAGGCGGCGCCCGGGCTTGCGGCGAGCCCGGTAGTAGACCTTCTCGTCCCAGGCGCGAAAGGGTTCGGGCACCTGGAGCTCGATCAGCCGGTCGTCGTACCAGCAGAAGGCCGCCAGGTGGGGCGCTTGCCGGTAACGCAGCGGCCGGGCGCCGATGCCGTAGCCGACCGGCGGCGGCAGGTCGGCCAGCCAGCGCCGGACTGTGTCGGCATCCACGCCGGTGACCCGGGAGCGGAGGGGAGTGGAGGTCCAGGCGCGGCGGAGAGGGGAGGGGGTCATGGTAAATAGCTTAAAAGCTACTCGGCGGCCCGGCTTCGTTCTGGCCGTCGTTACACCATTTGTAAGGTTTCGCCGCTCGCTCGCCACAGGTTGTCGCCAGCCCTTCGACGGATCCGAAGCCTTCTCGCCACAGACTGGGGCAGGTGGAAACTGCTCCCCTGAGCGAACTCGATCTGGCGCGCCTCAAGGCCCGGCAAGGCCGGCCGGCCGCCGTTCAGCAAATGCCAGCCGAATCGCACCGGCCGATGCCGAGCGTGCGTGACACGATCGGTTGGACCGGGGTCGCCCTAACGCGAGAGCTGAAGACCTGGCATATGGCGCTGCCGGCGCTGGTCCGCAGCGACGCGGTCTTCAGCCTGATGCTCTGGGTCGCCGTCTTCAGCGTGGCGGCCGCCGTGGTCGCCGTCCCCAGCATCCCGATCTCGGTCCGCTACAGTGCCGGGCTGGCCGCGGTCGCCTACCTCTTTATTTGCGTCGAATTGACCCGCACCCGGCGGCCGGTTCCGGCACGTCAGGTGCTGTTGGGGGTGGCCGACCTCGCCGTCGTCATGGCCCTCGGCGCTCTCTCGGTTGCCTATGTCCCGTACGCGCACGTCCTGCTTTTCTTCGGGGCGGCGCGACTGGCGGCCCGCTTCCGAGATCCCCGGATCCTCGCGGCCGGCCTCTTGCTGTTGTGGCCGTACGAGGCGGTCGGTCGGGCCGCACCCCTGGCGATCCTCATGGACGTCTTCCTGGTCTCGATGACGATGTGGCTGGTCGTCTATCTGACCACGACCGCCGATCGGGCAAAAGAGGCGATCGTCCGTCAGGGCGCGCTGGCCGCGGTGACCTCCGGGTTGGCGCGGGCGCGCGATGAGGAGGGGCTCTTCGCCGGGCTCGCCGGCCAGGCGCCGGCGCTGGCGCCCGGATGCGCATGGGCCTTCTGGGTGAAGGATCCGGCGGGCGACGAGTTCCGCGCGGTTCGTTGGGCTGGACTGAACGACGGCGAGCTGCCCGGCTTCACCTTCACCCCGACCTTCGGTGTCGATCCCAGCCAGCCGCTGCTCATCCATGGCCCGCTACCGGGCACCAGCTTCGGCGAGTGCACGTTAATCCAACCGACCGCGGGCGAAGATGTCCTCAACGGCTTGATAACGGTCGCGGGCCGCGCGCAAGAACTCGACCTGCCGACCCAGGGGCTCATCCGCGCGGTTGGTGACGAAATGGGCGCCACCTTGCTGCGGCTGCAAACGCTTGACGACGAGCGGCAGCAGGCGGAGGCGATGGAACAGGCGAACCGGCTCGCCGGGCTCGCGGCGCCCTACGCCGCGGATCAGCGGGCGGCGCTGGGGGCGATCCGCCCGGCGATCGCCGACCTGCTGCGCTCCGAGAGCCTGCACCTCGAATGGGTGAACGGCGACCGCGTGCAGCTGATCGTCGCCGACGGCGATCCTCTCCAGGACCACGCACCGGCCTGGTTAGCGCTCGCCGGCACCCGGACCGCCGAGGCGCAGCTCGAGGGCCGCGTGTTGCGTGAGCCACTCGCCGGCCGCCGTCCGGAAGATCTCTTCGGCGTCCCGGCCGGGCTCCGCCACATCGCCGTTGCCCCGATCCACTGCGGAGAGTTCGAGGGGACGCTGCAGATGGCACGCCGCCTACCGCGCACCTACGCCGCCAGCGAAGTGCTCGTGCTCGAGCGCCTGGCGGAGCGCCTCGGGGTGCTGTTCGCGGCCGCCATGCCGGCGGCCAGCGTCGTAAATTCCACGACAGAGGGAGTCCGATGATGAAGCAGACGGTTCGGGCGGCGAGCGAGACCGATGGGCTGGTCAACGAGATGCGCCAGCTGGCCCAGGCCGTGGTGCCGGGGCAGACGGTCGACGACCCGGCCTACCTGGAGCGAATGATCAGCACGCGCATCGCGACCTTCTTAATGGTGCTGCTGGTCACGATCATTTTCGCGACCTCGGCGCTGCCCGATGTCGGTCCGAGTCTGGCCAAGGTCATCCAGGCGCATCTCTAACGATGTCGGGCTCGGCGGCTCGATTGCCTGGCCGGCAGTCCTAAGCGGCTTAAGCCCTATTGCGTCCGTCGCAGAATGCACGATTTATGAACCTGAGCGGATTGTTAGGTACTGCGCAGCGGCTATCAGGACGAAGGGATTGTTCTTGAAATGGCCGAGGCCAGCGTTGCAGCCATTACATAGCAGAGCGCGGATCCGGCCGGTGATGTGGTCGTGATCAACCGACAGCTGCTTTAGCCGCCCCTTGAAGCGAGCGGTGGGGACGCATGTGCAGATTGCGCATTTGCCATCCTGCGCAATCAGCATGGTTTGGTAGTCCGCAGGGGCGCACCTGTAGTTGAACATTCTCATCTCGGCCAGTTTTCGCTCACGGTGGCGGTAGTAATAGGCTCTCTGACGGGCATTTTTCTTGGCGCGATTCGCGGGAACGGCATCGAACTCTCGCTGATACTTTCGGCGCTGGTCGGACGGTGTGCGCCACCAACCGCTGGACGGTTCGGCCAAGCGAAGGACTGCGTGAGCTGTCAACGCCCCTCCGGCTTCCAGGTATCCCCCAGCACGCGAACGGGTCCGGCGAAGTTCTCAGCTATGACCGACTGGACGGCGCCGGCAATGGGTGGGCGGAAATCCAGCCGGGGGAGCTGGTCCGTCGACACCCATTGCCAGCCGGCGAGCACGGGATCGCGGGAGTCGAGCACGGGCGCGGCCCCCTCCCCTATCTCTGCCTGAAAAATCAGGTTGACGACGTGGCGGTCCGGCGCCAGGCTCTCGCAGACGATCACGAGCGGTCCGACGCGCGCTTGCAGGTCGAGCTCTTCCTTGAGCTCGCGGCGCAGGGCTGCGTCGAGCGTCTCGCGGCCCTCGAGCCGGCCGCCGGGCAGCACCCAGTAGCGCTGGCCACGCTTGCGGTGCTCGACGAGCAGGATCTGATTCTGCCGGACGATGATCGCCGCCACGCGCAGCTGCGGGGTCACCGGGTTAAAGGCCTGCACCAGGGACGCCAGACTGACCAGCGATGTGCTCATCGTAGTGCCGGTCCTTGGCGCTACTCGCGCGGGAGCTGCAGCGACTGGCCGGGCGTGAGCAGCGGCGTCGCCATCCGGTTGGCCTGCAGGATGGCCTCGACGTGGGGCCGGGGGTCACCCGCGTAGTGCGCCTGGGCAATGCTCCACACCGTGTCACCAGGGGCGACCACCACCCGGTCGCTGGCCTGCGGCCCGCTCCCATAGGCGAGCCGGCCGGTGGCGAGCACCAGCGCCGCAGCGAGGACCAGAACGCGGCCCCAGCCGCGGCGGCGCTGGGGTCGCGGGTAGGCGTCTCGGGCGCCGTCCTGCACGAACATGTGTTCGTCAGAGACGCTAGCACGAACAGACGTTCGCGTCAATCCCCTACCCGAACAAGTGTTTGCAAAGGGCGAACAGATGTGCTAGGATGCCCCCGTTTTGGAGATTCGTCGCCGACCGTCGGAGGCCCGCTTTTCTGGGAAATCCGCCGATGTCGACACGAAAATTTCTGTGCTACCATGCTGTGATCGCGGTCTGAACCCCTCCTCTCCCCCCTCCCTGGACGCGCCGCTTGGGACGGCGCCGGGTGGAAGATGATCGGCTCTTGGCCGTCGACATCGGCGCAAAAGGGAGGGGACGATATGCCCGAACCGTTGACCAGCAGGCAGCGGGAGATCTTGGAGTACCTGAGGTTTCGACAGAAAATCCGCAGCTACCCGCCGACCGATCGCGAAATTGGCGAAGCGGTCGGACTCTCCTCCAGCTCAACGGTTCAGAACCACCTCAACACGCTGGAGCGCAAGGGCTATATCCGCCGCGATCCGACCAAGTCGCGCACCATCGAAGTCGTCGATATCGACGAAATGCAGGCCAAGCTCAGCAAGGTAGTGGCCGTACCCCTGATCGGGCGGGTCGCCGCCGGTCAGCCGATCCTCGCCGAAGAGAACATCGAAGACCACCTGGTCCTCAGCCAGGAGTTGGTGGGCTCCGATAACGCCTTCGCCCTCGAGGTGCACGGCGACAGCATGAAAGATGTCGGTATCCTTTCCGGCGACTTCGTCGTGGTCCGCCCGGGCAAAGACGCGCCGAACGGCAGCATCGTCGTTGCCCGGCTGGAAGACGATCAGACCAACGAGTCCACCGCCACCGTCAAGCGGCTCTTCCGCGAGGCCAATCGGGTGCGGCTGCAAGCGGAGAACCCGGCCTACGAGCCGATCTACAGCACGGCCGCCCAGCTCGAGGGCCAGGTGGTCGCGGTTGTGCGACTGCTGCGCTGACCCCTCGCTAGGCGCTGCGGTTCACGCCCGGCAGACGGAAGCGATCAAACTTCGGCAGCAGCCGCCGCGGTAGGGCGCCCCGCATCAGCACACCGTCGCCGCGGTAGTCGACCGCATCGACGTTGCCGTGGGCGTGGAATTCCGCCTGCCGCGCGTTCTCGGTGTACGGCAGCAGCACCTCGATCGCGATCATCTCGCCGGGCAAGGCCTGGGCGATGGCGCGGCCCAACGGGGCCAGTCCGGTTTTTTTGAGGGCGGAAATCGGCACCACGGCGAGGTACGGCGACCAATCCTCAGCGAGGAGCAGGTCGACGGCCGCCGCGCTCAGCCGATCCACCTTGTTGAGCGCCAAGACCTTCGGCTTCTCGAGCGCGCCAAGGTCCTGGAGCGTCTCGTGCACCGCCTCCATCTGGTCGCGCCCGTTGTACCGCGTGGCATCGAGCACGTGGAGCAAGAGGTCGGCTTGCTGCACCTCTTCGAGCGTGGCCTTGAATGCCGCGACCAGGTCGGTGGGCAATTTCTGGATGAAACCAACCGTGTCGGTGAAGAGCACCTCGCGCCGGTTGGGTAGGCGCACCAGGCGGGTCGTCGGATCGAGCGTGACGAACAACGCGTCCTCCACCTGCACCTGCGCGTGGGTGAGGGCATGGAGCAAGGTCGATTTGCCGCTGTTGGTGTAGCCAACAATCGCGACCACCGGGTAGGCGACCCGCCGGCGTCCCTCGCGACGCAACGCCCGCTGCTTGCGGATCTCTTTGATCTCCTGGTCGAGCTCGCGAATCCGGTGGCGAATGCGCCGGCGGTCGCTCTCGAGTTTCTGCTCGCCCGGGCCGCGCGTGCCGACACCGGCGCCCAGGCCCGAGAGATCGCGACCCCCCTGGAGGCGCGGTAATAGATGATGCAGCTGCGCCGCCTCCACCTGCAGGCGGCCTTCCTTGGTGCGGGCTCGCTGGGCGAAGATGTCCAGGATCAACTCGGTGCGGTCGATCACTTTGACCTCGAGCTTTTTCTCCAGGTTGCGCTGCTGGCGCGGTGAGAGCTCCTCGTTGAAAACCAGCAGGTCGAAGTTCGCCTCGTGCTTCAGCGCGTGCAACGCCTCGACCTTGCCCTTGCCGATGAAGAGCGCGGGATCGGGTTTTTGCCGCCGCTGGGTATCGGTGCCGAGCACGACCACGCCGGCCGTCTTGGCCAGCTCGCCCAGCTCGAGCATCTGCTCTTCCACGGCGGCCAGCCCCTGGTCCTGATAGTCGAGCGACATCAAATAGGCACGCTCGTGCCTGCCGTTGGAATTCCGGATCAACTCGCCTCTGCCGTCATGATAGCGGCGCCCAGTCGCTGGATTGCGACCTCGGCATCCGCTGGAATCCAGGTCACGCGCGGATCGGCCCGGAACCAGGTGAGCTGGCGGCGGGCATACTGGCGAACCTGGCGCACGGTCGAGGCGCAGGCCGCGTGGAGGGTGAGCCCGCCATCGAGGAAGGCGGCCATCTCAGGGTAACCATGACCGAGGCGGCGCAGGTCAGCATTCGGGAAGTCGCGGCGGATGCGTCTCACCTCGTCGATGAAACCGCCGTCGATCATGCGCTGCACACGCGCCTCGATGCGCTGATCGAGCTCCGGGAGCGGCACGTCCAGGCCGAGCACAATTGTGGACCAGGGCGGCGGGTTCGAAGCGCGCGCCTCGCTCGGAGGCCGCCCGGTGGCGGCGTGAACCTCCAGTGCGCGGATCAGGCGGCGCGGGTTGCGCCGGGCCAGGTCGGCGGCGGCGGGATCGATTCGCCGCAGCTCGGCATCCAGCGCCTCCGTTCCTTCCTCGTCGAGGCGCTGCTCGAGCGCCGCCCGAAAGCCCGGGTCCGGAGGCGCGCCGCCGAGATTCCAGCCATCGAGCACGGCACGGAGGTAGAGGCCGGTCCCTCCCTGCAGGACCGGGAGATGTCGCCGAGCGGCGATCTCCGAAATCGCCTGGAGCGCGACCCGCTGGTAATCGGCGGCGGTAAATGGTTGATCGGGATCGACGACGTCGATGCCGTGCAGGGTAAGACCGCGCAGCTCGGCACGGGTAGGTTTGTTCGTGCCAATGTCGCAGTGCCGGAACACCTGGCGGGAGTCCATCGAGACCAGCTCGCCGTTCAGGCGTTCGGCGACATGGACCGCCAGCTCGGTCTTGCCGCTGGCCGTTGGCCCGACGATCGCCACGACGCGCAGATTGGCTACGGTCGTTTGAACAGCCGCCTCAATTGGTCGTCCGGCAGGATCACGGTCGTTGGCCGGCCGTGCGGGCAACTGATCGGCTCCTCGGTCAGGGCCAGCGAGCTCAGCAGTTGCCGCGCGGACTCGGGCGTCATCGTGTCGCCAAAGCGAACCGCGCTGTGGCACGCCAGCAGCGCTGCGGTCTCGCGCAGCCGGCGGTCGGGGGTTCGCTCGCCGAGCAGGTCTGTGAGCAACAGGTCCAGGACGCGCTCGACTCGACCTTCCGGCATGTCGGCGGGCGCGGCGCGGACGCGGATCGTGTGCGGCCCGAAGCGCTCCCCCTCGAAACCGAGCGTTTGCAGCCACGCCTCGTGCTCCTGGAAGGCGGCCACCTGGCCGGGCGTCAGGTCGAGGACGTGCGGGATCAGCATCAGCTGGCTCGAGGGCTGCCGCTGCTCGAGACGACGGACGATCCGGTCGAACAGGACCCGCTCGTGCGCCGCATGCTGGTCGAGCAGGACCACGGCGCCGGGCGCCTCGGCCACCAGGTAACCGCGGAGGAGCTGCCCGATGTACTCGAGCGGCGGCAGCCGCGGGGCGTCAATCTCCGTCCCCCGTGGTGGAAGAGGCTCGGGGTGGGCACTGACGGGCGTGCTCGAGAGCACGGCGCTTTCACGCAGCTCCAGGAGTGGCCCACCTCCCGAGGATTGCAGCTCGTAGATGGGGCTCTGCCGGAGCGCGCGGTAGCAGGCGCGCTCGACCACCGCGAAGATGGCGCCCTCGTTGCGAAAGCGGACTTCGCGCTTGGTCGGGTGAACGTTGACGTCGACCTCGGCGGGATCGACGCGAACGTCGAGCACCGCCAGCGGGAAACGATCGGGTTCGCGCAGCCCGCGATAGGCCTGTTCCACGGCGAAGGCCAGGTTGCGGTGATGGATGCGACGCCCGTTCAAGAGGATCACGACGTGCTCGCGGCTGGCCCGGTGCAGCGCTGGCGGACTGATTAGACCGCTCACCATCGCCTCATCGACGCCAAGCATGGCGGCCGCGGTCGGCGCATCGTAGACAGCAGCAAAGGCCACGCGCCGGTCGCCATTTCCCGGGGTTTCCAGCGCACGGCGCCCATCCACGTCGAGCGCGATCGCGACGGAGGGGTGCGCCAGGGCCAGCTCGCCGATGAGCCGCACGATGACCGCGGTTTCGGTCGCGGGTTGTTTGAGGAATTTGAGCCGCGCCGGGGTGTTGAAGAACAGCCGGCTGACGCTGACGCGTGTTCCCACAGGACTCCCGGCTGGACCCGCGGCGAGCTGCGCGCCGCCTTCGACCAGCACCCGGTACCCCTCTCCCCCATCGTGTGGCCGGCTCACCGCTTCCACGCACGCGACCGCGGCAATGCTCGCCAATGCCTCGCCCCGGAATCCGAGCGTCCGAATCGTTCGCAGGTCGTCGAGCGAGCGGATCTTGCTGGTCGCATGCCGCCGAAACGCCAGCAGCAGGTCGACCGGGGGCATTCCCATCCCGTCATCGACGACCTCGATCAGGCGCTGCCCGGCGGCCTCGATGGCCACCTGGATCCGGGCCGCGCCGGCATCGATCGCGTTCTCGACGAGCTCCTTGACAACGGCCGCGGGCCGATCGACCACCTCCCCGGCGGCGATGCCGTCCGCGACCGCCGCCGACAGGATGGTGATGCGCGCCGCGTCGAGGCCGGCCTCAGTGCGCGACATGCTCTCCCTGCCAGGCGTACAGCTTTTCCAGCGCCTCGCGTGGCGAGAGGCGCTCGAGGTCGAGCTGCTTGAGCTCGGCGACCACCGGGTGATCCAGCGGCAGGCTGAGCTGCGCACTCGCGTCCGGCCGTTCCAGCGGCCGCTGGCCTTCCAACTCCGAGAGGACCTGACGCGCACGCACCACCACCTGGCGTGGAAGCCCGGCGAGCTCGGCAACATGAATCCCATAGCTGCGGTCCGCCCCACCCTCCACCACC
>Ga0137392_10003097_pt1 | contig 10163 bp, 8 predicted proteins | sample 15con2h34AmetaG_FD_101394 | JGI IMG/M metagenome (GOLD analysis project Ga0137392, IMG submission 101394) | Vadose zone soil microbial communities from Angelo Coast Range Reserve, California, USA - 15con2h3.4A metaG | ecosystem: Environmental > Terrestrial > Soil > Vadose zone > Saprolite... | reverse complement strand
GCGGCGCCCAATCCGGTGGGTCCTGCTCCGATGACGACGATCTTCTTATTCATGGCTTTGGAAAGGGGACGAAACTTATGATCCGGAAGGACTTAACCTGTTGGGTGATTGCGTTACCGCATCTTGGGGACCAACGCATCCGGACTCGATTTCCGACGCTACAACCGGCGACCTGCCCCGCCGCTTACATATCGGATTTTAGCATCTTCGTACTCAACCGCTCCTGTGCCCGAGGTAACGGGGTTTCCTCGTGGAAGTTATTGCAGGCACAGGCTCATCGATCGATCCGCCAAGCCCGGTCGAATCCCAACCAGTCAATCTTGCAATTGGCCTACCTTAGGTCCGGGGAGCATCGCCCGCGCAGATCAGAAAACAAACAGCTTTGAGGAGATGACGTGTAGTGAATCGTCATTGCTGTGCAAGTCCTTGCATTTTCTGGAATCTCTGTGGGTAGATGGACGGCAATTTCGGATCAGGGCTGGCGCGATCTAGGATTTCTTCAGATGCGGCTCTTCGGGCCTCGCGGGCCGCAATACAGACTGCAATTGCAGTTCGAGTTCCCAGATTGTGAACGGGAAGTTGCCGCGCTTGATAATGCGCTGTTGCTCGCTGTGAAAGTTCCCTCCTCCGTAGGCGGAAAAGACATTTTCGTAGTGGGCGCATGCAATCTCAACTGCCGGCGGTGAAATGTTCTGGGCTTTGCCGAATGGAAAAGAGAAATGCGCCGTGGGACACAGCTTATCCCTGAGGTCTTCCAGTGAACCAATAATTTCTGCCTGGAGGAATTGCAGGTCTACTGAACCGCAATCGGCATGGTTGCGAGTGTGGCTGCCGATTTCGTACCCACTGTGCTTCAGGAACTGCACCTGGTCCCAGGTATTAGGCGCGAACCCGTGTTCGCTGAAGAGGCCGTCATGATCGAACTCGTCGCCGGTCGAGATGTGCTCGGTCGCAACGAAGTATCCGATGGGGACGCCGGTTGCCTCGGTGACGGCCCGCAAATTGACGAAGTTATCCGCGTAGCCATCGTCGAAAGTCAGAGCCACGGTCGGCACCGTGACCGGACCTTCTCGAATAAGACGGACCGCCTCGCTCAGGCTCACCACGCGGTAGTGCCTGAGGAGGTAGTTCACCTGCCGCAGAAAATAAGAGGTTGCAACCCCGAAGCGGTGCGGACGATCAGAAACAAGGTGGTGGTAAAGGATCATCACCGGAAAGTCGGCTGTGCGACGGTAGCGCCGATTGCGCAGCGTGACCGGAATCGCAAACAGGAGAGACTTCGCCAGCAGCTTCCAGGGCGGCCGTCGGTAAGGATTGCCGTAGCTTTTTCGACGAGCCGCGAGTTGCTTCTTCATCCGGAGGAAGTCTTCGGCTATCGGCGAACGCAGCGTCTTGCTCGGTCCGGTCTGGGGAGTCTCTTTTACACTTCCGAGAGCGAAGTCGCGGATCGCAGCGACGATCAGATCGCATCCGACGACATCAGCTTTCAAGGCAAGGCTTTCGAGGTCGTCAAAGGGCTCGATGGGGATAGTCGCGGAGCGAATAACGCCGCCGACATCAACTTTGGCTTCGACACGATGAACCGTGACTCCAATTTCTTTCCGGTCGTCGAGCAGTTCCCAAAGGCCCACGGCGCCGCCGCCGCGGTAGTCCGGCACCTTGTGCTTGTGGATGTTGATCGACCCAAGCCTCGGGATGGTGTAGAGCGCGGGCTTGAGAATGCGCGTGCCGAAAACCAGGCCCAGATCGGCATTCATGTGGCGCACGAAATCAAGGGCTTCGTCGGAATGGATGTCGCGGATGATCAACAGTTCGGCCCCGATCTGCTTGCAGCTCTCGCCCAGATCGTCGAGTCCGTAACCCGCTTTGCCGTTGGGCCATTTCGGAGCCGCATGAATGAAACGAATCACCGAGTCGAAGAAAGCAAAAACTTTGTGTTCGACGGTGCTGCCGATGCGGTGAGCGACGTAACGCCAGTACGCAAACCGCCACATTTTCTTGCGCCAGTTGCCCATGCGCTGCTTCAGGGTCTTGGGTGGACGACGCTCGTACAGTACGGCGCAGACGCGGGCTTCCGGCGCATCGCGGCGGATACGCGCTATGACGCGGGCAACTTGTCCTGGAGGAACCGAGGAGAAGATGATGACGTTGAGCGGATTCCCCGGCATAACTTGTCTATTCAACCATCCCTGTCGCCACGCGGGGGCGGGCACCGCCGAATGACGAAGGGCGATCATACCATGCGGTTTCGGGAGCTCTCCGCGCGTGCGGAGATACGTCTGTCATCGAAGGGATATAATTTTGGTGTGAGTAAAGCGAAGGTGCAACAGGTTGCTTCTGCCGACTTTCCGACCCGCTGGGGGCAATTCCGTATTCACGGTTTTACAACCGGAAGCGGGAACGGAGCCGGCAAGAAGGAAGAAGCCGTGGCCCTCGTGATGGGCGACGATCTTTCTGGTTCGCCGCTGGTGCGGATTCACTCCCAGTGTCTGACCGGAGACGTGTTTGGATCCCTGCGCTGCGACTGCCGGCAGCAGTTGGAAATGGCGCTGTCGATGATCGCGCAGCAGGGCGCCGGGGTTCTGATCTACGAGCAGCAGGAAGGGCGCGGCATCGGGCTGATGGCGAAGCTTCAGGCCTATGCGCTCCAGGACAGCGGACTGGACACGGTCGAAGCCAATGAGAGACTCGGGTTCAAGGCCGACCACCGCGAATTCCAGCTGCCAGCCGAAATCCTGAAGGCGCTCGGTGTTAAGCAGGCGCGCTTGCTGTCCAACAATCCCGACAAAGTTGCTGCGCTGGAGCGCGCCGGGATCAGAGTGACCGAACGGGTGCCCTGCGAAGTCGCAGCGAGCGAGTACACCAAAGGTTATATGAAGACTAAGAAGGAAAAATTGGGGCACCTGTTTACGAAGCGGTAGCTTTACGAATGTGGTGCGACTCTAGTCCTGCAACAACTTCCTGAGTTCCTTTCGATTCTTTACAGGCAGCCTGCGCAGCGCAGAGCGGGCGAGCGCCACGTAAACGGCGCGCGCCTCGGGGTATTTTCTCAGCACCACAAGGTGCTTCGCGACGGTTTCCACATCCCCACGAATAATTGGGCCACTGAAAGAGTGCCTGGGGCCGAGACGCGAGTAGTTTTCCAGAGTCTGACGGATAATTGGCAAGCTTTTCCGTCGTGAACCGGCGCGCGTGAGTCCCGCAGCGCGGGCCACCTCTTCGAGCGTCACCAGGAAAGCGAGAAAGAGTGGCGAAGTTAGAGTCGCCCAGGTGTGATAGGCCGCCTTGCGCGCGGCCGGAAGCCCGAAGCTATCCCCTCCCAGGTCACGGACGATTCGCCGGGCGATGCGCGTGGCAGCGGCATCTCCCTCCACCGCGAACGGCACTCCCCCCAATGAAGGATGACTGCCGGGAACGAAGGTCATCAGGGGATGAACGGAAGCGATAGCGGTTCCGGCCTTGCGCAGGGAATCAAGCTCATGGCTGGTGAGCGCTCCGCTGGAATGGAACGCGAAGCGCACTCTTCCACGTGCGCGAACTGAGAGAGATGCAGCCGCTGAACGAACCTCGCGGTCGGGAACGCAGAACCACAGCAACGCGGCTTCGAGCGTGGCGGATTGGGTGGTAACGGCTCGAGCTCCGACTTTTGCAGCCACCCGGCGCGCTCTCTGGCGGGAGCGGGCCGAGTCGCGGCTGATGATCTCGGTGATTGTGTACCCAGACTTGCGCAGGACCGAGGCCAGAAAGGTTGCGAGACAAACAGAACCAACGATCGCTACTCGGGGCGTTCTTAGCACGGGCGCAGCATATCACCGCCGGCAGCCATGAATCATCTTGCGATCGCGCTCTCGATGGACACATTTGTCGGACAGGGTGTCCGGACCCACACTCTGTTCAGTTGTGTCTGTCCCACACGGTATATTTGTTGTCCATGGCCAAACCCAGCAGGTTGAAAGCAAAGAAAGCACGCGTTATTTCTTCGCGCGTCAGTTATCGCGGGCCGGTATTCTCGGTCACAACGGATCAAGTGGAAGAGCCGGGTGGAATCCGTGCTCGCCGTGATGTCGTCCGGCATTCGGGATCGATCGTCGTACTGGCGGTTGAGGGTCGGGCCGCTGGTCCGGCCGTGTTGCTGGAAAGGCAGTACCGGCATGCGGCGGGACAAATGATGTGGGAACTCCCGGCGGGCCGGATTGATGCAGGGGAACGGGAACTGGCCGCGGCCAAACGCGAACTGCTGGAAGAGACCGGCTTCACTGCCAGGCAGTGGAAGAGAATTCTCCATTTTTACGTGAGTCCTGGCTTTCTGGACGAGACCATGAGCATCTATCTCGCGAAGGGACTGCGGCCAGGCATCGCCCAGCCGGAAGAGGATGAGAAGATCGTGACCCGGTTCTTTCCGCTGTCGGAGACCCTACGCATGGTCCGCAAGGGAGTGATCCGCGACGCCAAGACGACCGCGGGCATTCTCTGGCTCGCCCAGCAGGGGCGGAAGGGCCGCTGAAAAGCGGCCTTCCACGCACTCCTCAGAAAAGAAGGATGCGAAATACCTGTGTTTTGGTGCGGCGTATCCTTGACAGTACCCCGCGGCAGCCGCACAATGCCTGCATATTTTGCGGTCCCTGGAATTCTTCCACCGTCCACCGTTCCATGGAGCCCGCAAAATGAGGGGGGGCACGTGGAACGTCTGAAAGGCACGGTGAAGTGGTTCAACAACGCGAAAGGGTACGGGTTCATCGGTCGCGACGATGGGCAACCGGACGTGTTTGTGCACTACAGCGCAATAACATCGGAGGGCTACAAGAGTCTGCAAGAGGGCGACAAAGTCGAATTTGAAATCACGCAGGGGCAAAAAGGCGCCCAAGCAGCGAATGTAACCAAGGCCTCCTAGTCTGGGAGGCGGTTTTCCTCACGCCCAGATCGTTAATTTCCTCTGGCCGTAGCGGCGGTGTGCCTCGTCTGGCAAAACCATCTGGCTTCCAACAAAGCGATACAATTTCCTCTTCCATGGACAACAAAGCCATCGCCAGCGTTCTGTACGAAACTGCCGATTTGCTCGAGATTGACGGCCAGGATTCGTTCCGCATCCGCTCGTATCGCAATGCCGGGGCTGCCATCGAAGCGCTGCCACAGCAGGTGACGGACCTGATTCAGGAACCGAAGCAAGTTCTCGCTGTGCCCGGAATCGGCAAAGGGATGCTACTCAACCTTCAGCAACTGCTAGGTGAGGGACGTCTCGCAGTTCACGCCGAGCTGTTGAAAAAGTACCACCCATCGATGCTGGAGCTGTTCAAGATTCAAGGTCTGGGGCCAAAGACGATTGCTTTGATCTGGAGCGCATATCAGGTCAGCGACCTCGACGGCGTGGAGAAGCTGGCGCGCGAAGGCAAGATTCGAACGCTGCCGCGCATGGGAGAAAAGCACGAACAGAAGTTGTTGAAGGCGATTGAAGACTATCGCCGGATCGGTGGACGTTTCCTCCTGGATGCGGCGGAGCAGGTGGCAGAGAAGCTGGTTGAGCACCTGCTGAACGTTCCGGGCGTGGAGAAGGTAACGCCGGCCGGATCGCTCCGTCGTGGACGGGATACGGTCGGCGACCTCGACATCCTTGTTACGGGTCAAGCCTGCTGCTCTCCGGAATCGATCCAGAAAATTGCCGAGCACCTGTTGCGATTTCCCGGCCTGATGGAAATCATCGCGCAAGGCGAAAACAAAATCAGCTTTCGACAGCGCAACGGCATGCAGGTGGACGTCCGACTTTTGCCACCGGAGTCGTTCGGAGCGGCCATGCAGTACTTTACCGGCTCCAAGGCGCACAACGTATCGTTGCGGCAGCGAGCGCTGAAGATGGGTTTCACCCTCAACGAATACAGCCTGGCAGAGCTGGAAACCGAGAAACCGGTTGCCGGAAAAAACGAAGAAGAAATCTACGCGAAACTCAAGTTGGACTTCATCCCTCCGGAGCTTCGCGAGAACCTGGGAGAAATCGAAGCCGCTGCCAGCCATGAACTGCCCAAACTGATCGAGCTATCGGATATCCGGGGCGATGTGCACATGCACACTATCGAAACCGATGGCCGCAACACCATCGAGGAAATGGCCGAGGCGGCGCGCGAACGCGGATATCAATACATGGCGATTACCGACCACTCCAAGAACCTGGCCTTCGCCAATGGTCTGACGGATGAGCGCGCGCTGGTTCACATCGAGCGGATTCGGGGGGCCGAGAAGAAAATGAAAGGCATCCGCATCTTTGCCGGCATTGAGGTGGACATTCTAGGCGACGGCTCGCTGGACCTATCCGATTCGGTGCTCGAACAAATGGACATCGTGATCGCCAGTGTGCACTCTCACTTCAACCAGGACCGCGACACAATGACCGCCCGCCTGCTGAAAGCGATTTCGAACCCGAGCGTGTCCGTGATCGGCCATCCCACCGGCCGCCAGTTGCTGCGACGCGACGCCTATCCGTTCGAGCTGGACGCGGTGCTCAAAGCGGCGAAAGAAAACAAAGTCGCAATGGAGCTGAACTCGTACCCCGACCGGCTGGACCTGTGCGATGTCCACCTGCGAGCTGCCAAACAGCACGGAGTGAGGATCGTCGTCAATACCGATTCGCACCACACTTCGCACCTGGAAAAAATGCGCTATGGAGTGACCCAAGCCCGCCGCGCCTGGCTGACCAAAGATGACGTTCTGAATACCCTTCCGCCTCCGAAGTTTGCCCAAGCCATGAAGCACGGCTGGTAGACTAGTGGGGCAAAGCTGGGAAAGAGATTTCCACGATTGCCGCTTCTCTGCCCAAATCAGCCGCAACTTCTTTCACATGCGCTGTCGAATGGTGATAACCGCAAGGCGTCAACTCTGTTACTACCTATTTTCAACAACTTGCACGCGTAAACGCGGGAGCCGACGGCATTGGAATTGCACTTCCAAGGTGTTGCACTGACTTTATAATGTTCGGTACGAGAGCCAACACTCGTCCAGCCTTTGCGTTCGCTGTTTCCACGGCGGGCCTGGGTGGACGAGGATGAACAAAGAGAGAATCCGAATAGCCCCCCAGCGATTTCGATTATCAGCACAATTTTGGGTACATATCCGGGAGGATTACTGCATTGACCGCTTCGACCAGTCACCTTGTCGCCCCCCACGGGGGAGACCTTGTTCAGTTGCAAGTGCCGGCAGAGCGCGCCGCGGAATTGAAAGCACATTCGAAAGACTGGCCCTCATGGGACCTGACCGCAAGGCAGCTCTGCGACCTGGAACTGCTCATGAGCGGAGGATTCTCGCCGCTACGCGGATTCTTAAACCGCGCCGACTATGAAGGCGTTTGTCAGAATATGCGGCTTGCCAACGGCACGCTCTGGCCCATGCCGATCACACTTGATGTCACTGAAGATTTTGCCAAGAAACTCACAGCGGGCAGCAGCAAGATTGCCTTGCGCGATCCCGAGGGCGTGATGCTCGCGGTGATGCACGTCGAAGACGTATGGCAGGCGGACCGTACTGCCGAAGCCAAGGCTGTGTTCGGCTCAACCAGCGCCGCACATCCCGGCGCTGACTACGCTATCAACAAGTCGAATCCGTGGTACGTGGGCGGGAAAGTCGAAGGACTGCAAGAACCCTCGCATTACGATTTCCGTGAACTGCGTTTGACGCCGGCAGTTGTTCGGGCGGAATTTCAGCGCATGGGGTGGACCAAGATCGTTGCCTTCCAGACCCGCAATCCCATGCATCGAGCTCATGTCGAGTTGACGATGCGCGCGGCCAAGCAGGTCGAGGCGAACCTGCTGATTCATCCCTCGGTCGGAATGACCAAGCCGGGCGATGTGGATTACTTCGTCCGGACCCGTTGCTACCAACTGCTGCTCTCGAAGTACGCGCACGGCACGGCTAAACTTTCGATGTTGCCACTCGCCATGCGCCTGGGCGGGCCGCGCGAAGCGGTCTGGCACGGGCTGATTCGCAAGAACCACGGCTGCACGCACTTCATTGTTGGTCGTGACCACGCCGGACCGGGAAAAGACATGGACGGCAAGAATTTCTACGGACCCTACGACGCTCAAGAGCTTTTCAAGAAACACGAAGCGGAGATGGGCGTCACCATGGTTCCCTTCCAGATGATGGTCTATCTGGAGAACGAAGACCGTTACGTTCCCGCGGACGAAGTTCCGCAGGGCGCGAAAGTGCTCGACATCTCGGGGACGGAACTGCGCAATCGACTGAACGAAGGCCGCGATATCCCGAGTTGGTTTACGTATCCGGAAGTCGTGCAGGAGCTGAGGCGAAGCTATCCGCCACGGCACAAACAGGGCGTCACGATTTTCTTCACCGGCCTTTCAGGCTCGGGAAAATCGACCATCGCCAACGCACTGATCACGAAATTCCTCGAGACGGGCGGGCGTCCGGTGACCTTACTTGACGGCGATCTCGTCCGCAAGAATCTGTCTTCGGAACTGGGATTCTCGAAAGAACATCGCGACATCAACATTCGCCGCATTGGCTATGTCGCGTCTGAGATCACGAAGAACGGCGGCATCGCGGTGTGCGCTCCGATCGCTCCATACGAGGCGACGCGCAAGGCTGTCCGGCAGATGATCGAGCCGTTCGGTGGGTTCATTCTGGTGCACGTCGCGACTTCGATTGACGTCTGCGAGCAACGCGACCGCAAGGGCCTATACGCCAAGGCACGCGCCGGCATCGTAAAGGAGTTCACGGGTATTTCCGATCCGTATGAAACGCCCACGAACGCCGAGGTTGTGATTGACACCGGGAAGTTGAGTCCCGATGAGGCCGCGCAAACCATCATTCTGCATTTGGAACGCGAGGGCTTCATTGGAGTTAACAACAACGGATAAGTCCCAGTTCTCGGTTCCCAGTTCTCAGTTCTCAGTTGAGACTGGACTTCCAGACCACCGAGACTCTGATTTTGGTTGGGACTGAGAACCGGGAACTGGGAACTGAGAACTGAATGGAACTCTTGCTGGCAAAGATTCTGATTGGCTTCGCGGTGGGAACGCTGATCGGGTTGACGGGACTGGGAGGCGGCGTGCTGCTGCTGCCCACGCTCATCTTCGGCCTGCATGTGCCCGCCATCATCGCCGTGGGGTCGGATGCGCTTTTCAACTTCCTCACCAAGATTCCTGCGGGTGCTCTACATCTGTGGAAGCGGACGGTTCGCCGGAAAGTAGTGCTGGCAATGGCGGTGGGCAGCATTCCCGGTTCGCTACTCGGGGTTTCTTTTCTCCAACACCTGCGCATGTTGCGCGGCGATGGCGTCAATGACTTCATCAAGTCCGCCGTGGGATTGCTGCTAGTATGCATTCCGACGCTGCTGCTTTTTCAGGGGCGGATTGAAGAACATGTGGCTAAGCGCCAGCCCACGCTCAAGTCTTTCATTGGTATGAGCTTCATCGGATTGTTTGGCGGATTCCTGGTGGGCATGACCTCGGTGGGTTCGGGAAGCATCATTATGATGCTTCTCTTGCTGTTCTATACCTACAAGCCAAAGGTCATGGTCGGTACCGACATTGTTCATGCGGTGATTCTTACGGGTGTAACGAGCTTTTTGCACTCAAGGCTGGGCAATGTGGACTATTCCCTGGTCGGATCACTGCTGTTGGGCTCGATCCCCGGCGGAATCCTGGGATCGCATTTGAGCACGCGCGTCCCTGTGCTCTGGCTACGTAGAATTTTGTGCGCGGTGTTGTTGACGACCGGCGCAAGAATGTTGTGGGCGTGATGAAACCAGTTCTCAGTTCTCGGTTCCCAGTTCTCAGTAAAACCGGCTTCTTGAAATGCTCAGCCTCAACTGAGAACTGAGAACTGACCTTGGAGCATTAATGACTTCTTCTTCGGACGACACTCTGCAGCGCATTCACGGCGCCCTGGAAGCGGCGCGGGAAGTGCTGAACCGTTTTACGCCCGGCGCCATCGAGGCAGAATACAAGGCCGGGCACGATCCCGTCACCGAAGCCGACCGCGCTGTTGACCAGGTTCTCAAGAAGAATCTCCTGCGGGACGGCGAGGGCTGGCTGTCGGAAGAAAGCGTGGACGATCTTTCACGCCTGGACAAACAGCGCGTTTGGGTGGTCGATCCTTTGGATGGAACGCGTGAGTTCGTGCAGGGTATTCCCGAATTTTGCGTTTCAATCGCGATGGTC
>Ga0137392_10003094_pt1 | contig 10167 bp, 7 predicted proteins | sample 15con2h34AmetaG_FD_101394 | JGI IMG/M metagenome (GOLD analysis project Ga0137392, IMG submission 101394) | Vadose zone soil microbial communities from Angelo Coast Range Reserve, California, USA - 15con2h3.4A metaG | ecosystem: Environmental > Terrestrial > Soil > Vadose zone > Saprolite... | reverse complement strand
TAACCCGGCCAATCCAGGATTCTCGTAAATTCGTTGTCGCGCATTCCGCCGAGTCTAGCCGAACTGCCACTCTACGGAAACCCGCTCTCCTATTGAGCCTCTACGAATTCCTGGTCAGAGCCGAATTTCGAAAGGTCCGCCGGCTCGGCTCCCTTCGATTCCAGGTACGCGCCGAGGAAGGACGCGTGGCTGATCTCGTCGTCGGTGTTGTCGTGGATGTACTGGGCCATGTCGCCGTCAAGAATCGCAAGCGCAGCCGTGTAGAATGGGTTCCCGCCGTTCACTCCAGAGACTTCGTTGTCCTGTGTTCCGCCGAGCTCGGAGTATTGTATCCACAGGTCGGCCTCGACCTGCTCTAAGGCGTTCAGGAACCTCAGGATCGCGATGTCCCCCTTACTGATTGGCTCGCTACCTTCGCCGTCATCCCGACCAAAGGCGGCTAAACTCCCGGGCAGCAACCCGGCGCCCATTGTTGCAGCGCCAGCCGCCACCACCCCGTTCTTCAAGAACGATCGTCTATTCGCAGCACTCCTCAGTACACTTCCGGATTTCTTCATGCTTTCTCCTTTTTCAACAGATGAGTTTTGAATCGTTCATGCTTCTTTCGCGAATTGCAGATCGCCACAGACAGAGACGGACAGCTGAGCCCGAAACGAATGCTCCGGATGCCGACTCCTGCAACGTCTGATCGGCAAAAAGAGCCGCGGCCGCGGAGCAGAATTGAGATAACCCGTATCACCGTGTCAATTCCCTGAGAGAGTATCGGGCTAGTCTGGTACCCGGCAGGCCTTGTTCGATGCGGTTTTGAATTTCAAGACATTTTATTGAACTATGCTTCTCGATGACGGAATCGACGTCGAGAGACAAAGAACAACCAAAGCAAACACCTTCTTTATGTTTCTTTTCTCCTCCTGCTTTTCCTGGCCGGAACTGACTTCGATCAGCCCTTGCATCAATGACCGAACGTAGAGGCACGGCAGATGCCAAAGCCAGAGCGTGTAAGCGTGTCGTGCAAACGCTCTATTCTTGGGATGTTAACTACGGCACTGGGTATTAGCTGATTTAGGTGTCGACTGTCGAACCGTCGGAAGTCCAACTCTTTGCAGTCCGACACTTTTCGCGAGTTCAACAAAACGGTTCGTAGTTGTCTTCAGTGTTGATCGTGAAATCTAGATTTCTTACCGGCCGAAGAGACTGGCTCCAGCCCAGTTTCTCGGTGGTTTATCCTAGGCTGCGGCGCAAACTGGCCAGAACCGCGATCCGCGAGATCCGCGGTCGAGGTCTGCGCGTCTTGCTGCCAGGTGGAATGCATCCATGATGCATTCCACGCCGACAGCGCTGTGATCAACTGGCTGGACTACTGAGCATTCCCCTCGGTCAACTCCGTCGAAACCGCCGTTAAATAACCAAACAGCCCTCCGGAGCCGTGGTTTGGTCCGGCGGTGAAGTACACTTCTGCGGCAGGCGCGGATGCGGCATCGTTATTGGCCGGGCTGACATTCCCAGGGCTGAGCGTCCAAATGCCATTGATGGCTAGCGGCTTCCCGCTTGCGTCCTGCAGCAGTCCGTCAAATTTTCCAGTAGTGAGGTCGTATGCAGCGATGAAGCCACTGGACTCGGTGTCTCCGCCACCCGCGAACTGCCCGATGAGCAGGTCGTGGCTGAAGCGTCCGAAATCGAGCGGAGCCAGAGCCACACCCCACGGAGCGTTCAGCCAATCACCGTGTTCAAGACGGTGCAAGAGCCGACCGGTGGAAGTATATATGTCCACGAAGCCGAGACCCGGGCCGTCGGTTTCAAAGCGCGAACCTTCCTCATGGAGCACATAGGTGACGACAATGTCGTTGCCGATGGCTTGCACATTGAAAGGCACGTAGGAACGCGGCAGGCGCTCATCTTCGAAGGAATTTTCAGACGAGTGGCCGTTGTTGTTGGAGGAATCCTCGTCGAAGTGTCCCTTGGACAAGTTCACAGGTTGAAATGCGTTGTCATAGACATCCACGCGGCCCTTGGTGAAGTTCGCTGCGTAGAGGTAGCGCTTGCCATCAATGAAAGCGCTGGTTAGGCCCGTGTAGCTGGATCCGTCGGTGGTTTTGACCACGGTCACAGCTTGCGTGGAAGGCGGCGCGGCTCCTTGAGCTACAGCCACAGTTGGATTCCATCCAGCAATCGTTCCATCGATCGTCGAGAAGAGGAATACGGCTGGTTTGCCAGGGGCCAGCAAGAAATCTGTTCGACTGCCGTTAGCGATCGTCCCGGTGGGTGTGCCCGTTGGCGTGTTCTTGTCATTTGGATCCGCTTGTGGAATGGTGACGATTAGAGACTGCTTGGCTCCTGCGCCGTTGTAGAGCGTACTCAAACCCGTCGCGTTGTCAGAGATCCACCACGGGCTGCTGGAACTGCGGGACAGACCCCATGGGTTGATCAGCTGAGGATCGGTAACAGGAGCGACTCCTAACGTGTTGGAAACCAGATTGCTTTGGATGTAGTGCTGTCCAAAGCAAACCGCTCCCGTGATCAGAGCTAATGCTGTACTCGCGGCAAAGCGCGGTAACGTCTTCATCTGTAACTCTCCTTTATCGATAGTGGTTCTCTAAAGCATCGAGTCAGTGGCACGCTGATTACCATCTCGCTCGTGCCCGGGGGAATGCCGCGGCAGCTCGCAACGTGAGCTTTTCCGGCAATTCTTTCTCGCGCAACTCGAATCGGCTCTCAAGTCCGGCCGGTGCTCGTGTCGAATGATGGGCATGTCTCGTCACGTCGTCGGTCCTTCGACAGTTCCATCGGCCAACTCACTACTTGCCAGTCCTGACCACGCGGAAATCCCTGTAAAAGACTGCGCTCATGCTTTGGAATGAGTGGCTGATCTCTGATCGCGATGTGTCCCATCTCGCGCACTCCGACGTTCACGAAAGAGTATTCAAGAGGGATGCACAGATGAGAGCGGCCCGCACTCTGCAGGCCGATACCGTTGAGGGTTCGACACAACGACTGCATTTGGTCACGTTTGTCCAAGTGTGACGTTTTTTCTTCGCCGGACGCCAACCGCTAAGTTGTCGCGCAATCAACCAGGAGCAGGATTTCCTCAACCCAGCCACTTTGGAACGAGATATGCAGTTAGAAGTGTGCAGTTAAGGGAATGCGCGTGGGCGTGACTGCAACCAAATTCAAGGAGAACAACGAAGATGCCCATGAAGAATCATGACGTGTCACTGGCAAAGGCGGCACTGATCAGTATCCTTTTGTTTGTCTTGGCTCTGAGCGCGCAAAGTCGCTCATCTGAGTCCCGATCTGGCCAGTGGCGAATCGCCGGACAGAATCTAGGCAACACTTGGAGCCAGCCGGCAGAGTACTCCATAAGCCCTGCCAACGTTAGTGGCCTGAGCCCAAAGTGGGTGTTCACAACTGGTGGAGATGTTTCTGCTACTCCTACCGTGGATGGTGACGCCGTCTACTTTCCCGATTGGGACGGCAATCTTTTCGCAGTCAGGAAGGACAGCGGCAAACTCATCTGGTCTCACAAGATCTCCGATTACGACGGCGTCGATGGAGCTATCTCACGTGTTAGTCCTGCGGTTGATGGCAACCAGTTGATTATCGGAGATATCCTTAGTAGGAATAAGGTTCACAACGGTGCGAACGTGATGTCAGTCGATCGCGAAACAGGAACACTCCGGTGGATGACACAAGTGGAGAATCATCCGGCTGCAATTATTACTGGATCTCCGGTTATTTTCGACGGCGTTGTTTACATTGGGGTCTCGTCGAGCGAAGAAGGCTTGGCACTTGACCCGACGTATCCGTGTTGCAGTTTTCGCGGCAGTATCGTAGCGCTCGATGCGAAGAACGGCGCGATGCTTTGGAAAACGTTCGACATGCCTGACAATGGCGGACAGCCGGGGGGATACAGCGGCGGTGCGATTTGGCAACCACCCGCGATTGATCCAAAGCGCGGCACACTCTTCATTGGTACCGGGAACAACTACACCGCACCGGCGGACGTAGAAGCTTGCCAGATCGCAACTCCCGCCGCGGACTGCACAGCAGCTGATGATTTCTTCGACACCGCCTTCGCGCTGGATCTAAAGACGGGGCAGATCAAGTGGGCGAAGAGGCTGCAAGGCTTCGATGTTTGGACAGTAGCATGTCATACTCCCACGGGACCAAAGGCGAACTGTCCCGTACCGAGCAGCCCGGATTTCGATCTGGGAGGATCAGGACCCAATCTGCTGGGTAATATTGTAGGTTTTGGCCAGAAGAGCGGCATCTATTGGGCCCTTAATCCCGATAACGGCAACATCGTTTGGAGCACACCAGTGGGGCCGGGCGCTTCGTTCGGAGGTATCGAGTGGGGCACGGCGACCGATGGTCAGCGCATCTATGTTGCTATCGCGAATAGCGATCACCTCCCATACACCTTGGTGTCGGGACAGCAGATTACGTGGGGATCGTGGAGCGCTTTGGATGTTGCCACTGGGAAGATCCTTTGGCAGACGGCAGACCCCACTGCTGGCACCATTGACAGGGGTTCGGTGAGTGTTGCAAACGGGGTCATGTATGCGGGCTCTAATTCAGGGCAGATGTACGCGATGGACTCAACCACTGGAAAGATCCTCTGGAACTTTGCAAGCGGGGGCTCAGTAATTGATGGGCCATCGATCGTGGACGGCGTCCTCTATTGGGGATCCGGCTACCGGAATATCGCTGGAACCGGAAATAACAAGGTCTACGCGTTTACTTTGGCCGGAGTAGAAGATCGCGGCGAGCACTCCGACGATCAAGGCAAGCATTCGGACGATCAAGACGAGCACAAATGATGGTTGCCTTGAGTGTATGCATCCACGTTGTCTGCCTGTGATTCTCACCACCAATAACTATGCCGGCAGATCTGGGACAACAACCTGAGATCTTGCCGCTTAATGAACATCCGGTGCCGATACCTTTAGCCCCACAAAGGCATCGGGTCAATGCGGAGCAGCGATCTATGTACCGCAGCATCAGAAATAGAATCGGAAGTTTAGTCAGATAAAATTGGTTTTAGGCCTGTAAACTATCATTAACGATATTCGGTTGGGGTCATTCTAGAAGAAACCCAGCTCTATTCCCTCGCATAAGCCCCGTATCGATTGACCTTGCACGTTAGTTGTACCTATTACATCCGGATTCGAATCTAAGTGTGGGTGACGCACACACAAAGATCAACGTGTTAGAGCTGTCTGACAAACTGCTAACCGAGAGCGAGGCGCGGGAACACCGCACGTTGTTGGAGGTCTCGCGCGCCATCGCATCTCACACGAATCTCGCTGATTTGTTTCATGCCCTCGTCGAACGTCTCCATCCCCTTGTTGATTTTGATTTCCTCGCCGTCTCGCTTTTTGACTCAAACCGCAATGTGATGCGAATCCATGTACTTGACAGTATGGCCGACTCCCCGATCAAAGCGGGCATGGAATTCTCGATGGAGGAATCCATTGCTGCGGTCGTCTGGCAAACGCAGCAGCCACTGATCATTTCCGATACGGAACGTGAAACGCGCTTCAACACCGCTATCAAATTGATTCGAGCACATGGAGTTCGATCGAGTTGTCTAGTGCCGCTGACCACGGCGCGGCGGCGCCTTGGAGCTCTGCATTTCGGCGCTAACAGAGCGGGAGCCTACGGCGAAGAGGATCTGGACATTCTGCAGCTCCTTGCCAAGCAAGCGGCCGTAGCGGTGGAGAATGCATTGAACTATGAATCCATTCTCGCACTTCAGGGAGAACTGTCGCATGAGCGTGACCGACTTAAGCTGCTACTGGACTTGAATAATGCTGTGGTTTCGAATCTGGACATAAGCCAACTGTTTCAGGCGATACCCACCAGCGTTCGCCGTGCCATGCAATGTGACGCCGCATGCTTGTCACTGGCCGAAAAAGAAAAGGCCGAGTTGAGGATCCACGGCCTGGACTTCCCTGATGGACGCGGCCTCCTGATAGAGGAAATGGCGCTGCCGATCGCCAACACGAGTCCCGGGCGAGCCTTTGAGACTGGGAACCCTTTCTATTGGGGCTGTCCGCCATCGGACCTTGCCCCGGTCGCCTTGCAAAAGAACGCAGATGAGGGATTCCAGTCCGGCTGCTTTCTCCCGATTGTTCGGGGAAACCGAAAACTGGGTGTGTTACATCTTCTTGATCGCCGCGAGAACGCATTCAGTGTTCAGGATGTGGACTTCCTGAAGCAGGTGGCAAGCCAGATCGCAATCGCCCTCGAAAATGCGCTCCAATACCGGAATGTGAACGAATCGCGACAGCAGCTTGCAGAGGAACGCCTTTACCTTCTCGATGAAATCCGCTCTGAACATAGGTTTCAGGAGGTTGTCGGCTCCAGCGCCGCCCTCAAGCGAGCATTAAGGCAGGTTGAGACTGTGGCACCGACAGGTTCCACGGTATTGATCTACGGTGAAACTGGAACCGGAAAAGAAATGATCGCGCGCGCTATCCACAAACTGAGTTCGAGAAGAGAGCATACATTTGTCAAGCTGAACTGCGCCGCGATCCCCCTGGGGCTGCTGGAGAGCGAACTCTTCGGGCATGAAAAGGGAGCATTTACCGGCGCGATCGAGCGCAGAATCGGCCGCTTCGAGCTCGCGCATAAGGGGACGCTCTTCCTCGATGAAATCGGTGACATTCCTTTGGAGCTTCAGTCCAAGCTGTTGCGCGTCCTGCAGGAACAGGAGTTCGAAAGACTGGGTAGCACACGCTCCGTCAAAGTGGACGTACGGATAGTCGCGGCGACCAACCGAAACTTAGGCAAGATGGTCGAAGAGAGGCAGTTTCGCGCTGATCTTTATTATCGGCTAAATGTCTTCCCACTCATGCTGCCGGCGCTTCGCGACCGGCGAACGGACATCCCTGATTTGGTACGCTATTTCGCCGAAAAGTATTCTAAACAAATGAACAAAGCCATCGATATCATTCCATCTGATACCATGGATGCCCTGGCGCAATATGACTGGCCGGGAAACATTCGCGAACTTCAAAACTTCATCGAACGTGCCGTGATTCTCTCTAAAGGGACTGTGCTTCAGCCTCCTATTGCCGAACTGAAATTTCCGGCCAGCAAGACCGCTTTTGTGGAAAGGAAGCCCAACACCTTGAACGATGCGCAGCGCGAACATATTGTGCAGATCTTGCGCGAAACCCGCTGGGTGCTCGGAGGATTGAACGGAGCCGCCGCACGGATGGGAATACCGCGAACCACCCTGATCTACAAGATGCGCAGGCTGGGAATCCAGCGCCAGCAAGATTGACCGGATGTCGACCGCTGTCGGTACCTCGACCCGACGGACTTCGACGCTCCAGAGGCGGCCCGTAGCAGGTTTCAGCATTTGCTCTCTCCTCAAGCATTTCCGTGACACGACTCATCGGCTGAGTGTGGCACCCGAAGTGCTCCCTCCATATCGCTAGTGGGTGATAAGTGGCCCACGGAAAATGCGCTTTTGTCCATCGCACAAGTACGCCTGCGCTGTCGCAGGCGAATTCAGGGGGAATAGCGGCGAATAAGAAACGTGATGAGGATTAGCAGATAGGCAGCACGTGAACGGGCAGGCGAGGGGAGAGTAGTGCTGAGGATCACCATTACCGATTCTCTTGACGAGCAGAGATGGTCTCTCGCGGGTCGCTTGGTTGGTCGGTGGGCAGCCGAGTTCAGGTCGACCTGGAGAAAAAGACACCGCAAAAGTGACACGCGCAGATGCGTCGTTGAGCTGAACGACTTGACGTTCATGGACCAGACTGGCGAAGCGGCTCTGGCGGAGATCATGAGTCAGGGCGCCGAACTCATCGCTAGCGGTGTGTACACGAAGCAAAGGTTGGGGACCCTCCGCAGTGGATCGAAACAAGCTCGCATGAAGAGAAAGGACTGACAATCGTCGACCCACTTCGGTCTTCCAAACTCGGAGCCACTAAGCTATTGTTATATTCAGCTCGCTGCGCAGTTGTTTCCAGATATTCCCAAGTTCTCGCCAAACTCACAAAAACACACAGCTGCAGCCCTGGTAAGTCATTGAGGAGTCATAAGATGAGTGCGAGGCTCAGCGACTCAGAACCAACGGACAGCGGTCCGTTGGTCCTTTTACGCGGCGGGTCGCGTAAATTATTGAATAACAATGTGTTTGGTGGGCCCGCTAGGATTTGAACCTAGGACCAACGGATTATGAGTCCGCTGCTCTAACCGCTGAGCTACGGGCCCCACGAGTGCTAACGTCCTGATTTTATAATGATTTGTGAAATTTGAGTGGAAGATTTGAAGCCTCAAAAACAAGCACTGTAGTAAATTCGTAGTAGTTCCCTGCTCTCAGGCGACCCCTAATTTCCGATTAGCGCGTCAACCAGGCACTGGGCGCGAGTTCCCTTATACTGGGTGGGAAGCGCTAGGGTTTCGGAGGCCAGCAGTGCGAGACTGGGGCAGAATTCTTATTCGCTCTTTCGGCATTGCCAATTGGTTTTACGGACTGACCGGCGCTTATTTTTTGATCGACGGTCTGCGGAGAGTTCACGACTTTGGGCCACGTCCGTACGCGGCAAGAGCCTACTATTTCCTGGTCACAATTAATGCTGTATTTCTTCTTACAATTTTCCTGACCGGCTACTGGCTGATTCTAATTCGTAGGCGAGGTGCGGTTTTCTCGAACTACGTTTTTTCTATAGAGATTCTGTTCTGGGTGCTCTCCTCCTTAATCTCTCTTAGGCTTGCTATGTCTGGAAATGCTACCGCAGTTTCCGTTGGGATGAGCCTCGGAGCCGTAGAGGGAATCGGGAATATGGCTACGGCCCTTCAATTCCTCACGGGCTATCCCCTGATTGCCCTAGTAGCGCTAAATCTCGCGCGGAGGCACGTGGACCGCAATCGTTCTTGGAACGTCCCTCAACCTTCTCAGCCATAGCTCGCACTGAGGCTAACTCCTAGTCGCATAACAGGAGTTGAGCAATGTCAGGGATGAAGTTGATTCTAAGGTGCTACACTCCGGCACGGATAGTTAGGGTGATGGTGATGATGCAGGATACCCGGCTAGAAAATGACCAAGAGTCGCGAATTTTCAAGGCCTCGAGATTTTGGGAGTCGAACGTTTGGGGAGCCACTGTTGCCGGAATTGGTATGGGAATCCTTATGACTGTCATAGGTGGAATTATGCTCTGGGAGGAAAAGGCGCCCGATGCGCTTCCTGTCGCATTGATTCTGACTACCGTGACTTCGCTTCTAGCACTGTTCCCCGGAAACCTTATCGCGGCCGTTCCCATAGCGGTTGAACTGGAAGGAGGGGAGGGACTGCACCTCATCGCGCCACTAAAAAAGCTCTACATTCCGTTTGAAGAAGTACAGGAGGTCAGGGATTCGACCGTGGCCCGGATATTCCAGCAAGGGACCGTAGTTAAGCTAAATAAGCGACACGGCCTAATGAAAAGTTTTGCCATTCACTGGAGCTTCGGCGACCAAGGACGGCAACTGGCCCGAGCCATCCAACAGGAAATCTTGCGACGAGGGTAACCGCCCAACCCCGAGCCAGAAACGAACCGCCACGTCTAAAACCTCCAATAAAACTGTGCACCATTCTGTCTTGTGCCTGGTAATCGGAAACTTAGATTCACTTTTCCGCACTGCTGTCCAAATTAGCTGAAAACCCGGCTCGGACATATCCAGAATAAGGGCAAAAGTCGTCGCCCGAGCCCTGGACGGGGGCAGGTTGGTGGGCCCGAAGGGTTGCTTCTGTTCTGATGCTGTCTAAATTCTCCCTCTTGAAATCTCGAAGTTACGTGGAATTGTCGGCATGTGGCTTATCGCTGCTGTCCAACTGATTGGCCCACTTAGGTCAACTGCAGCGCCAACTGTTTTGACGAAGTGGTTGGCATCGGCGGCGGTTGAAAGGGATCATCGATCCACGTCCACAGGTCACGGTAAACAAATAACTGCTGCCGTAGGAGTGCCACCAGATTCGAAAGGGACCAACCGAATGTCGACCGTAGTTGCAGATATTTCACCAGCAGCATGGCGATCAGCGCCGTCCAGAGCTGCGTCTTCAAGGCATTGGCCGAAGTCCCTACAAACGTTTTCACCCGCAGCGACTGTTTCAAGGCCCGGAAAAACAACTCTATTTGCCAGCGCTCCTTGTACACCGAGGCGATGGTAGCC
>Ga0137392_10003082_pt1 | contig 10185 bp, 10 predicted proteins | sample 15con2h34AmetaG_FD_101394 | JGI IMG/M metagenome (GOLD analysis project Ga0137392, IMG submission 101394) | Vadose zone soil microbial communities from Angelo Coast Range Reserve, California, USA - 15con2h3.4A metaG | ecosystem: Environmental > Terrestrial > Soil > Vadose zone > Saprolite... | reverse complement strand
GATCACCGCAACGCGTTACCAGGAACTGATCAAGACGGACGGCGTCTCCAAGCAGGAAGTCGATAACGCCGTCGGTGATCAGGAAGCCAAAGTCGCCAACGTAAGATCCTCGGAAGCCAACGTGCGGCGGCTCGAAGAATTGGAATCCTTCAAGCATATTTTTGCGCCTTTCAGCGGCGTCATCACCAGGCGCAGCGTGGATACGGGTACGTTGATCAACGCGGGAAACGGCGGCGCAACGCAGCAGCTCTTTTCCCTCGCGCAGACGGATCCCATTCGCGCTTACGTCAGCGTGCCGGAGGCCTACGCGTCCTCCATTCGCGCGGGACTCGGCGCCTTCCTCGAGGTCACTCAGTATCCCGGCCAGAATTTCCGGGGCAAAGTGGTGCGCACGGCTGAATCGATCGACCCCGGCACGCGTACCCTGCTCACGGAAGTGGACGTGCCGAACCATAATGGCGCGCTGTTGCCCGGCGGTTACGCGCAAGCGCACTTGCAAGTGAAGGTGACCGGAGCCCGGCTTGCCGTGCCTGTGAATGCGCTGTTATTTCGTTCCGAAGGACTTCGCGCTGTGGTCGTGGATGCAAATCATAAAACGCACCTCAAGTCGCTCACCATCGGCCGCGACTACGGCACCACTCTCGAAGTCCTGCAGGGTCTCGACGTCAACGATTGGATCGTGCTGAATCCCGCGGATTCCCTCGAGGACGGACAGGAAGTCCATGTCAAGGAAATTGCGTTGAAGCACGCGCCGGCCCAGCCCGCTCCACAGCCGAACCCCGCGCCGGGGGCCAAGAAACAATAATGAAGCGTACCAGGCAATTCCTCGCCCTGGCCGGGCTTGCTGTTTGTGCACTCGTTAGCGGTTGCACCGTAGGGCCGAAGTATCAGCGTGCCACGGCGCCTGTGCCTGCAAAATGGGACGTCTCTGAGCCCTGGCGCGAGAGTGCCCCAAAAGATGGCCTTGCCAAAGGCGAATGGTGGAGCGTTTTCCACGACGACGATTTAAACGCCATGGAAAAACAGGCGCTCGACGCAAATCAAACCATCAAAGTCGCGGCCGCACGGCTGGAGCAGGCGCGCGCCTCCGCCGCAGTCCAGATCTCCACGCAATTCCCCTTTCTTTCGACCTCGCCCAGCACCGAACGTCAGCGGCTTTCCGGAAACAGGCCCGCCAATAGCAACTTCCCGGTGAGGTCGCCCGTATCGCAAACCAACAATGTTTTGCCGTTCACGGTCAGCTACGAAGTGGATCTGTTTGGCCGGCGCCGCCGCAGCATTGAGGCAGCGCAGGCATCCTACCAGGCAAGCGCCGCCGATCTCGAGAATGTGCGGCTGGTGATCACCGCCGAACTCGCAGGCGATTATTTCACTCTGCGGCAGCTCGATACGGAGCTGGGAATTCTGAATCGCACTGTGGAGACGCTGCAAAAGGGTCTTCAACTCGTGGATTCCCGGCACAAAGGCGGCGTGGCCTCCGGGCTGGACGTTGCGCAGGAAGAGACGCTTCTGAATATCACGCGGACCCAGGCCATCCTGCTGCAACAGCAAAGGAAGCAGTTTGAAGATGCTATCGCCGTCCTGATCGCAAAACCTGCGCCGGACTTTCATCTCGCACCAGAGGAATTGAAAATCGTGGCGCCGACGCTGGATGCCGGACTGCCCTCCGATCTGCTGGAGCGCCGGCCGGACATCGCGACAGCGGAGCGACAGATGGCCGTGGCTAACGCGCAAATTGGAATTGCCCGCTCAGCCTACTATCCGTCCCTGAATCTTTTTGGAACTGGCGGGTGGCAGGCCGCCGATATCGCCAAGCTGGTAAACGTACAGAGCACGTTCTGGGCGGTCGGAGCCAACGTCGCGGAAAGCATTTTCACGGGCGGGGCACGGCGCGCGCAGGTGCAATTCGCTAACGCCGGCTACGACGCCAGTGTGGCGTTTTATCGCGACAGCGTTTTGAATGCCTTCCGCGAAGTGCAGGATGACGTAACCGGCTTGACCGTGCTGGATCAGGCGCACCAGTCGCAGCAATTGGCGGTCGATGCCGCGCGACGCACCCTGGACATCGCCAGCGGCCGTTACGCCGGTGGTCTTGTGAGTTACCTGGATGTCGTCAGCGCGCAGCAGAATCTGCTGAACAGTGAACAGGAGCTCGCCGTGATTCACGGACAGCGGCTGGTGACGAGCGTGCTTCTCATCAAAGCCTTGGGCGGCGGATGGGATGCCTCGAGCCTTTCCGCGATTCAAGTGAAGGCGAAACTGAAAGACGTTGTGGCGCCGTAAGAGGACGGCCACCCCTCAGGGATTGCCCGTATCGTGAGCGGAAACAACGCGGCCGTATTGCGATGCGCGGCTGAGGCGGTCAAACATCTGGTACGCGGCCGTCGCGATCCGGATGATGGCATCCCCTCCATCTTTTTCGCGGTGCAGATAGGTTGTCATCACGCTGATCACGAACGGCCGATTGCCCGTGAAAACGATTCCGGAGTCGTTTCGGACGCCCTCCAGCTCCCCGGGCTTATTGGCGATGCGTAAATCTTCCGGCAATTCCCGCGGGATGTAGCTTTCCTTGTGGACGCTGAGCAGCCCGAAAAAATCGTCCGTCATCTGTTTGTTCAATACTTTTCCGCGGTACAGATCTTCCAGCAGCGCCATCATCTCGCGCGGGGTGGCGATATTCTCGCGGCCCTCTGCGGCGGCTTTCACGTCCATCATTTTCCGGCGAAGCCGCGTATGCGCCAGGCCGAGCGAATCGAGAAGCGCATTCACGTTTTCCATGCCGACGCGGTCGATGATGACGTTGGTCGCGGAGTTGTCGCTCACGGAAATCATCAGCGCGGCAACGTCGCGCAGAGTGAGCCGCGTGACGCCGGGAGTGAGCGCTTCGGCGATGCCGCTGCCGCCGACGAGGTCGGCCTGCTGCAAGGTGTATGGATCGGTGAATTTGAGCTTGCCCTGCTGCACCTGGTGATAGAGCTCCGCTAGGATGGCGATCTTGATGGAGCTGGCCGTAGGAAGCACTTCGTCGGCGCGAAGCAAATATTTTTGTCCGGTCGTGAGATCAAGGATGGCCACGCCAAGAACACCGTCGAGATTGCGGTCAACCTCGCTGATTTTCGCTTCCAGCTTTTGCCACAGGACTTGCTCCTTCTCCTGGGGAGCTTTTTCTTGGGAAACCTGTTCCGCGCGGGACGGCACTGGGGCGCAGGCTGCGACAACGAGCAAAACAAGGGCGAAAAATCGTTTCAGCACGGTGACCTCCGGGTCAGCGGGATTATAAGACGTCAGCGCACATCGCACGAGTGAAGAAATTCCTGTCTCCTCAATAGGGCGGCCATGATAGTTGAGATTCGGTGAATAGGCGTGCCGAATGGGTCACGCGGATTTCATGTTCCTGGCATGAGATGGCTGAGTCGAGAGACAATAGGAACAGGCACTCAGCCGCCTGCGAAAGGCTGAACCGATCAATCTGGGGCAATTTAGATAAGAAAGATCGGCCGGCAACGCAATTTTGGGAGAGATGACAAATGCGCAAAATCTTAGCGGGCCTATTTTTCATGGCCTTGGCAGGAACGCTGTCGATCGCCGCTCCGCGTCAAGACCACGAAGACCGCCACGACAACGGGAAGCATAAGGGGTGGGACAAGCACGGTGATCAAGGCGACGACGGCGACCGCCATGACAACGGGAAACACAAGGGCTGGGACAATCCGCACAACCCCCACTACCGCGACTGGGATTCCGACGGGGAACGCATTCGCCCGGGGCGGGCGTATCCCTACGGTCGCTACGATCACGTGAGAGCCGAGTTTATCGCCCGGCGAATCGACTACCGGACACGGCGCGTGGTGCTCTACGACAATTCGAATTGGGTTGTTGCTTCCTACGACCTCGATCGTTGCCGCGATTGGGAATGGGAGCGCGACCGCGTCTATGTGTACGACGACGATCATCACCCCGGCTGGTACTTGCTCTTCAATGCCCGTCTCGGACGCTACGTCCACGTCGAATATTTCGGCGTGCACTAGATGAATCGAGCCGCAGAAAATCTGCGTAGATGATTAGTCTGTAAGCAAGGGGCAAAGCCGAATGGCTTTGCCCCTTGCGATTTGCACCAGCCTCCGCAGCGAGAGGCACACAGCCCAGTTTGGCCGCGACACAGATCATAGGTTATCGAGGAAGAATTGAGTGACCCGCTGCCACAGGACGCGGCGGGCAGGAGGATCGCTGACCCCGTGGCCGCGCCCCGGGAAAGCCATAACCTCAACGTACTTCCCTGCCTCGATAAGATCGTTGATCACCGCGAGGGTGTTCGCGTAGTGCACGTTGTCGTCGCCCGTGCCATGCGCGATGAGCAGTTTGCCTTTGAGCTGACCCGCATATTTCACCGGTGAAGAATCCTGATACCCTTTCTCGTTTTTCTGCGGCAAGCCAAGGTAGCGCTCGGTATAAATCGTGTCGTAGTAGCGCCAGTCGGTGACCGGGCCGCCCGCAAAACCCACTTTGAAATCATCCCCTGCTTCGAACATGGCGTGCAGCGTCATATGGCCGCCGTAGCTCCATCCCCAGATGCCGATGCGCTTCGCCTCCACGTAGGGAAGCGACTTGAGATATTGCACGCCGTCGCGCTGATCGGAAAGCTCTTGTGCGCCCATGCGGAAGTGCAGCGGCGTTTCGAAAGCATGGCCGCGGCCCTCAGAACCGCGATTATCAACCGAAAAAATAATGTAGCCCTTTTGCGCCATGAGCTGGTGCCAAAGGAAGTTGGCGCCACCCCACATGTTGCGCACAACTTGAGCGTGCGGCCCCCCATACGTGTAAACCAGCACGGGATATTTATTCTGCGGATTGAAGTCCGGCGGCTTGATGATGCTGGCGTTGAGCTGCACGCCGTCGCGCGATTTCACGGTGACAAATTCCATGGGAGAGAGATGGTAGTCCGCCAGCTCGGCGATTTTGTTCTCGTTAATCGTCGCAATGCGCGATCCATCGGCGCGGTAGAGGTCCTGCCGCGGCGGTGTCGCGGTGTTCGAATAGGTGTCGTAGAAAGCGGCAGCGTTGGGCGCAAGAACCGCGGCGTGCGTGCCGTCGTCCTTGGTGAGCCGGGCGAAGCCGGCCCCGTCGAAAGCCACGCGGTAGAGGTGGCGTTCCATGGGAGATTTTTCCGTGGCGGTGAAATAGAGGAGGCCCTTGGATTCGTCGACGCCGTCCAGCGAGGAGACTTCCCAGTCGCCCTTTGTGAGCTGCGCAAGCTGTTTTCCTTCAAGCTCGTAAAGATAGAGGTGGCGATACCCGCTTCGCTCGCTCGACCACAGGAAGCGCTTGCCGTCCTTGAGGAAATAGAGATCGTCGCTGACGTTGATCCAATTGGGGTCATTTTCGCTGAGAGCGCCGCGGGTCTTGCCTGTGGCGGTGTCGGCAATCAGGAGATCGAGTGTGGTTTGCGTGCGATTGAGGCGCTGAATGGCGAGATGCTTTGAATCCGTGAGCCAGTTCACGCGAGGAATGTAGATGTCGGTTTCCGCTCCGATGTCCATCGTACGAGGTTCCCCACCGTTCATCGAGGCCACAAAAACGCGCACGATGGGATTGGCGCCGCCGGCCGGAGGATAGCGCTCCATTTCGGCTTCCCCGCTCGGCGAAGAGAAATCGACCATCGGGTACTGCGAAACTTTTCGCTCGTCCATTTCGAGATAAGCGATCGCCGACGAATCCGGAGACCACCAGCACGCGGTCTTGATATCCAGCTCTTCGGGATAAACCCAATCGAGTTCGCCCTTACGAACCTGCTCCATGCCGGCGTGGGTGATCGCGCGTTCTTTGCCGTCGGCGACGCTAACAAGCCAAAGATTGTGGTCGCGAATGAAACTTACGTAGCGGCCATCGGGAGAAATTTTGGGGTCCGCGAGCGTGGCTTTACCGGCGACCAGAGTGCGCCCCGTTTGCGGCTTCACGTCCAGCCATGCAAGCGCCGTAAGGCCTTGAAACAGAATGCCGGCGCCATCGGGTGCCCATTGATATTGAGAAGGTGCGCGGCGGCCAAGGCCGGTGGCTTGTGTTGGTCTCGATGTGTCCACCGGCAAAATGGATTCGAGTTTGTCGGCCGCAACGAGAAGGCGGCGTTCTCCTGATGCTGCGTCCATTGCCCAGAGTTCTGTCTTCGCTTCCTTACCCGATCCTTTTGTCTCGAAATAGCTGAGCTCCTTGCCATCCGGAGTCCAAACCAGTCCCCGCGTCAACCGCCCGCTCAGGCTCGGCTGCGAATAAATGCGCTCAACCGTAAGAGCTTTCCCGGCGCCGGTCGATTGCTGGGCCGCGGAAGAAGGTGCGAAGAATCCGGAGAGGAGCAAGGTGGCAAGAAGGACAGCGAAGCTCGAAACGCGGCGCGACAAGGACATACGATCCTCCTAAGAACGGACCCTAGTTTAAGCTGGAGAACTTGGAAGAACAAAACTTCCAATCGTTGACTAGCCAGGGGGCCAGCGAAACATGCGTCCGCCGAGCAAGTGCAGATGAAGGTGGAAAACGGACTGGCCTGCGCCGCTGCCATTATTTATGACCGTGCGGTAGCCTTCGAGGAGGTTACGTTCGCGCGCAAGCTGCGCGGCAACAAGTTGCAACTTGCCAAGAATGGCTTGGTCTTCGGATGCAGCTTCGTTCAGCGATTCGAAATGCTTTCGCGGACAAATCAGGATGTGCGTGGGCGCCTGCGGGCTGATGTCTTCGAAGGCAAAGAGATCAGGGTCTTCGTAGACGATCTTGGATGGAATCTTCTTCGCAGCGATCTTGCAGAACAAACAGTCGGCGCTCATCGGTTCCCTCCAGCGGGCAAGCTTTCGTCAAGACGCGTAACAAATGGAGTAAAACCCTCTCGGTCGTGAAGCTGCTCGCCAAACTGGCGCGCCACATCTTCTCCCGAAATCCTGCCGACGCGCACACGATAAAACAAGCCGTCTGGAGAATCATATTGCTGAATGAAGATAGGCGAGTAGGAAGCGTTGAGGCGGCCGCGGAGACGTTCTGCGTTGCTGCGGTCGCGGAAAGCACCGACTTGCACGGTGAAAAAACCGGCAGTGGGATCGAGGCCGCCAAGAACTTCCACGCGCACAGGCACGACGCCGGCGCCGACTGAATCCACTTCTCGTGCGGCGGCAAGAGAGAGATCGATGATGCGATTGTCGACAAACGGGCCGCGGTCGGTGATTCGAACAACCGTAGACTTGCCGTTATTCAGATTCGTGACTCGAACCCTCGTTTCAAATGGCAGCGTGCGGTGCGCCGCTGTGAGTTTATACATGTCGTAGATCTCGCCGTTCGAAGCGTGCCGTCCGTGAAACGGCACTCCATACCATGAAGCGTTGCCTTCCTCCGTGTAACCGGAAGGAGCAGACGCGGAAGCAGATTTGCTGCGCTTCACTGACGGCGAAGATGCGGGTGGCATAGCGGGAGCTGCGTCCGCGGGGCGTTTCGCTGCATCAGCAGTTTCCGCGGGCGTCTCTGAAGGCTGCGCGGGAAGCGGCCGGCGGCGATCGGCGATCGGTTTGCGCGATGCGCAGCCGGAAGAATAAATGCAGAGGACGGAGAGCACGCATAGAACCAACGATGGTGTAAGTGAAAAATACGAGAGGCAAGCAGGTTGCCGCTGGAAAACGAGTTTGCGCGAATGCAAACTGACGGAAACTGTTTCCGGTGCAATCTTCAAAGCGCCGCCTGCGTCACGAGGATGGCGGAGTCCACGGAGGCTGCGCGTCCGGAGGACGCTGGTCGTTCTGCGCATTGCGCGCGGCATTTCGCGCTTCGATCCACGCCGCGGCCTCGCTGAGCTTTTCGGAAACTTCGCGCAAGAATTGCACCGTGCGCTTTTCCGTTTCCGGGGCGACTTCTTCCTTGACAAAACTCTTCACGCGCGCGAGTTCTTCGTCAACACGTTTCCCAAAGTCTTTGAAGTTTTTGATGCGCTTAATCCGCGCGAACTCTTCGTCGATGCGCTTGCCGAACTCTTCGAATTTATCCATGGATGATAGGTCCTCGGAAAAATCGCCGTGCCGAGAAGAAGCGCGGCGACTTGGGTATTATAGGAACGCGGTCTGCGGGTCGCAAGGAGGAGAATTGGCGCTTCCCTATCGGTGGCAGTGGCGCTTGGAAAAATGGAGGACCGCGATGCGCGGATTTTTCGGCGGGGGCGAGCAGCAGCCGCGGCCGAAAATTTGCCCGTCGTGCGGAGCGCTGGTTGGAATCAACACGACGCGCTGCCACGAGTGCGGGGCAAACCTGCGCTTCTCCCTCGCTGCGTTGAGCAAAAAATTTTCCGGCCTCTTCGGTGAACAAGAAACTCCGGTAACCTCGGCGCTACTGGTCGCAAACCTTCTGATGTTCGGCATAAGCTGGGTGGCCCTCGCCAATGAAGGGGGAGGCGGGGGCATTCGGATCCTGTGGGGCATGGGCGGCGAGACCGTGTACCGTCTGGGCGCGAGCCATCCGTACCCGATTTTTGTTGAACACGAGTGGTGGAGACTTGTGACAGCCATGTTTTTACATGGCGGGTTAATCCACATCGGTTTCAACATGATGTCCTTGATGCAACTTGGTCCGGCTTTGGAAGAGCTCTATGGTTCCGCGCGTTATCTGTTTCTGTATGTCGCGACGGGAGCTTTTGGTTTCCTCATCAGCGCCTGGTTTGGCCACTTCTCGCTCGGCGCGAGCGGCGCGCTCCTGGGGCTTGTCGGTGCAATGCTTGCGATCACCACGAAGCGCGGTGGATCTTACATGCGAGAGTTGCGTTCAAGGCTGGTCACTTCGGTGGTCATCCTTTTTGTTCTTGGGTTTTCCGGCGTGGGGATCGATAACTACGCGCACTTCGCTGGATTGGTTGCCGGCTTTGGACTCGGAAAATTGTTTGCCGATCGCCAGCCTATGAATGCAAGCGAACGCCGCATTGCTTATGGGTTGGGATGGCTAGCAGGCATGGTAATGATTGCAAGCTTTGCTCTGATGATTTTACATTATCGCGATGCTCTGCCCTAGTAGCCTCAGACCTTTCCGCACTTTTCTTCTGGTCCAACGCCCAACATCCCGGAATTTGCGATACTCTTGGTCAAGACAGCCATGGACCCACACTCGATCGTCGTCGTGAGTCTCCACACGCCCAAGGAAAAAGTGTGGGGCGAACTCCTGGCGATCAACCCTTCCGGAATTACGCTGCGCGGCATCGACTTAAATTCGTTCGACCACTTCATCCGGCAGATCAATGAGCCCGACGGCGAGCGCATGGGCCTTCCCACCATCTTCTTTCCCATGAACCGCGTCGAGCGCATCTCTCTGGACGAACCCTCCGGCTCCATCCCCTCGATGAACGAGCTTTTCGCGCGCAAGGTGGGGCGTTCCCTCTCCGACTATCTCGCGCAATTCGCCTGAACTGCGTTATCCTGAATGTCAATGAAAGGCCGCATTTGGACGGTACCCAATCAAATTACGCTTCTGCGCCTCGGCTTTCTGCCGTTTTTTCTCATTCTCATCGCCTACGATCATTACCGTTGGGCGCTTCTAGTTCTTGTCATCGCCGGTCTTTCCGATGGTATTGACGGTTTGCTCGCGCGCAGTCTGAATCAGCGATCTGCCCTCGGCGCTTATCTCGATCCTATCGCCGACAAACTTCTGCTTTCCTCTTCCTTCGTCATCCTTGCGTTCAAGATGCAACTCGCCTGGTGGCTCACCATCCTTGTTCTCAGCCGGGACGTCCTGATTCTCATCGTCGCCGTCGTGATTCTGCTGATCTCCGGCTACCGGCCATTTCCGCCGAGTATTTACGGTAAGCTAACCACGGCCACCGAGATCATCCTTGTCTTCCTCGTAGTCTTGGGCGCTGCCTATCCCAATTACCACCTCGGCGTTCTTAACCACTTCCTCATTTATGCGGTTACGGTGTTGAGCATCGGATCGGGGTTCCACTACTCGTTTACCACTGCCCGGCACCTCAGTGGTTCTACTCCTGAACAGAAGTGAAAATCCGATCTGCCGGTGAGGCGGCGGCTACTTTTTGGCGGCTTCGTACGCGCGGCCGAGCCAACCGAGGGCGCCCTGCGTGGCAGAGGGTTCGTCCAGCTCAAAGAAAAACCATCCTGCACCGGGCATTCTCGAAACTGTATCGACTCTGGAATCTTTATTGGCAGACGCGAGGATGGCCGG
>Ga0137392_10003081_pt1 | contig 10189 bp, 5 predicted proteins | sample 15con2h34AmetaG_FD_101394 | JGI IMG/M metagenome (GOLD analysis project Ga0137392, IMG submission 101394) | Vadose zone soil microbial communities from Angelo Coast Range Reserve, California, USA - 15con2h3.4A metaG | ecosystem: Environmental > Terrestrial > Soil > Vadose zone > Saprolite... | reverse complement strand
GAATCTCAGATGTTGCTCAATTTGCCCCAAGTTAGTACGACCGGGCAGAACTGGGGTAGCTTCGCCCAGCTTCTTCCCGGCGCCGCTGGTGCTCAGTGCCAGCCCACCGCTTCGGGCAACACCGGAGACCCGGGAATTGCGATTGCCGTAAATGGGAACTTGCCTTTTTATGACAACTTCCTCCAGGATGGCGCCTCTACCAACTTACCGATCAGCGCGAATGTGGATATCGCAACCTTTGAAACCATCTCTGAGCTGCAGATTAGCACCTCGACTTTCTCGGCGCAGTATGGAATCGGTGGAGCGGTGTTCAATCAGATTACGAAGAGCGGCACGAACCGGTGGCATGGCGCGGGATATGAGTATTTCAGCAGCGATCAGCTGCAGGCGAAGGGCTACTTCGTTCCCGCCACCACCCCTAAATCATTCCTCCGCTACCACAACTTTGGGGGGGCGATTGGGGGACCAATCGTCAAGAATAAATTGTTCGTTTACTTCAACGCGGATAAGATCGTGAACCATGGTTCATCCAGCGGTTTTGCCACCGTGCCTACGCTGGCGATGAGGGCTGGCGACTTTAGCGGCATGCCTGCCATTTACGATCCAGCCACGCAGTCGGCCGGTTGCGCTGGTGCGGGCTGCGTTCGTACAGCATTTTCCAACAACCAGATCCCGACAGCCAGATTCGATGCTGTGGCAGGTGCGCTCCAGGCCTTCTACCCGAAACCGAACGTGCCGGGAACGCTCAGCCCAGGGTTCCCCGGATTGGTTACAAATAACTATTTCTTTACCGGACCGCAGTCGAATCCGTTTCTTAAATTCTTTGGAAGAATCGACTACAACCAATCGGAGAAGAACCGGATAAACTTTTCCATCACCCAACGGGACAATCCCGGCACCAATACCAACCAGCAAGTGTGCCCAATCAATTGTTTTTCCGGAGACGTCGATAGCTATAACACTCAGGTTTCTGACGTGTACGCGTTTAGCCCCAACACTGTGAATGAAGCCCGCTTCGGCTATACCCGACAGGGGAATTGGTTCGTTCCTTACACTTTCGGAAAGGGCTTTCCGGCGCAGGTAGGTTTCCAATATTCGAGAGCGGATGTCTTTCCGCAGATCAACATTAACAACGGCGCCTGCTGCACCGGCATTCTGCAGCCTGGCACAAACGCAATTTACATAGAGAATACTTTTGAGCCATCTGACGTAGTCACCATGGTTCGCGGCCGTCACATTCTGCATTTCGGCGGTGAATTGCTGGATTATCAGGCTAACTTCACTCCGTGGGGCAACGTGCAATCCGGAGTATTCGGTTTCTCCGGAGCTTACACTCAGCAGACACCACTGGCTTCGGGCACCGGATCGTCCTACGCCGACTTCCTGCTTGGCGATGTGAATGTGTACAGCGTGAACAACCAGCCGGAAGCGGGGATGCGGATGAAGAGCCCGCAATTCTTCGTTCAGGACGACATCAAAGTTCGCCCGAATCTCACGTTGAATCTCGGCCTGCGCTACGAAATACAGGGCGGGTGGAGCGAGGTCAAAAACCACTTAGGCGCATTCGATCCAACCATTGTAAATTCTTTGACGGGTACACCAGGCGCGATGTGGTTTGCTGGTGAAACTTCCCGAACCACTCTGCAGGCGACGGTCAACGATGTATTCCTGCCCAGGGTCGGCTTCGCCTGGAGCCCTGGCGGCAGCACCGTGGTCAGAGGCGGTTTTGGAGTTTACGCATTCACCTGGAGCATGGATACGTACGGCCAGGGCGTGGGCTTCGGTTCCAACAGTTCCGGGAATGCTAACGATACTTCAAACGGAGCCCTTCCGGTGACCACGCTCGCAGGCCCCGGAATCAATCCGCAGACCGGTCAACCCCTCCCCTATATCGCGGCTTCGAGATCCTCGACCGCTTACAACGGACAAGGTGTGCCCTACAACCAGTATCACACCCCGGTGCCCAAAATGTATCAATGGACCCTCAGCGTTCAACGTCAACTGGGGTCGAATATGGAGGCCGAGCTTGCGTATGTAGCCAGTCATGGAAGTCATCTGGACTACCCGGTGGATATTAACCAAATTCCGGTGAGCAAGCTGTCGCCGACCGATACTGACGCGGACCGGCCGTATCCGCAGTTCGCAGATCTCCAAGGAAACACCAACAACGGCATCTCCAACTACAACTCTGTCCAGGCACAAATTCAGAAGCGTTTGAGCTCAGGATTGAGCTTCAACGCTAACTACACCTGGTCACACTTTTTGGATGAGCAGGATTCGGCGGGATGGGGTAGCCGTGGTGGTGCGCAACCCTACCAAAATGCGTTTGACCCAGGTGTCAACTACGGTAACTCCAACTTCGATATGCGTCATGCGGTGAAGGGAAGTGTGATTTACGCGCTGCCCATAGGAAAGGGCAAGCGGTTCCTCAATACCAACTCACTCGTTGATGCGGCCATTGGCGGGTGGCAAACCTCGGTTACCTTTGACGCTCATAGCGGGCAGCCATTCACCGTAATAACTTCTAACAACAACTCGTTCTCGAGGGCTGTCGGGGCGGGAGCAAGCCAGTATCCCAACGTGATTGGCGATCCTAGACTCAGTAACCCAACAATTCACAATTGGTACAACGTCGCAGCATTTGCCCAGCCCGCTCCCGGAACCTTCGGCAACGAGGGCAGGAACAGCCTGGTGGGACCGGCTCTTTCGGAGGTCAACTTCTCACTAGGCAAGACCTTCACGATACGGGAAGGAATTGGGCTTCAGTTACGAGTCGATGCTTACAACATATTGAACCATCCGAGCTTCGGCCTTCCGAACGTAAATAACACCGGACCTGGCAGCATTCCGAAAATCAGTTTCGATGCTTCCGGGGCGCCAACCACCGTACCAAGTATCACTACGACCACGGTTGGTCCTCGTGCATTTCAACTCGACGCTCGCATCTCGTTCTGACGACCTGCGCGTTAAAAACTGAAAAGGGCGGCGGAGTAACCGCCGTCCTTTTCTTCCTTGCTCGCACCGCAGGCTTATCATGGGGAATCATGAGTACAAGAAAAGCCATCCCATGCCTGGGGACTTTTTTGTTTTTCATGCTCTCGTTCCGGGCATTCTCTCAGCCTGCTCCGAGCCCTCAATCGCAAATCGAGTCGCACAACCGCCAGGCTCAGGCGTTCTTGAGCGAGAACAGACCCGATCTGGCGATACCCGAATTCCGCGCCATCGTGACACTCGATCGAAATAACGTGGATGCCCTGGGGAACCTGGGAGTATTGCTGTTTTTCCAAGGCGATTATGCCGATGCGGTTCCCCCGCTTCGCGCAGCCGTCAGATTGCGTCCTACTTTATGGAAGCCGCAGGCTCTTTTAGGAATGGCAGAAAAGCGAACTGGCGACTACAAGAGCGCTCACGCGAACCTTGCCAAAGCTTTTCCCAACCTGAAAGAGGAAAAAGTCAAAATCGAAACGGGTATGGAATTGATTGAAATATATTCCGGAACGGGCGAACTGGATAAGGCCGCAAGTATCGCCGACGCCCTCAGCGGATTGTATTCCACGAATCCGGACGTTCTCTACACTTCCTACCGAATTCATTCTGACCTTGCCGCTGAGGCCATGCTCAGCTTGTCCATGGTGGCGCCAAAATCAGCTCGAATGCGCCAAGTGATGGCGCATGAGCTAGCAAGAAAGGGAGAAACTGCCGCTGCGATAAGAAACTATCGTGAGGCGTTGAAGCTAGATCCTCAACTTCCAGGCTTGCATTTTGAATTAGCGGAGATGCTGCATGCCTCGTCGAATCCCGAGGAGCAAGAGGAAGCCATTGCCGAGTACAAAGCGGCGCTTGCGGTTAACAGGTTCGATGAAAAGGCCGAGTGCAAGTTGGGAGAGATCGCCCGCCGGAAAGGCGGTTTGAACGAGTCGTTTGAGCATTATTCGCTCGCGGTGCAGCTTCAACCCAACGATCCGGAAGCTGCTATTGGCCTGGCGGGAGCGTTAGCGCAGATGAATCAGCCGGAGAAGGCGCGGTCGCTTCTGGAACACGCTCTTCAGATCGATCCCACGAGCGCTCTGGCTCATTTTCGTCTGGGCACGCTTTACCGGCAGGCCGGACGCACAGAAGAGGCCAGGCGCGAGCTGGATGAATTTCAAAAATACAAAGACATGAAGGAAAAACTTGGCGAGATTTATCACGAAATGCGCCTGGAGCCGGCTACCCAGGATTCCGCCGACGAAACTGACCCGCGGAAGTGATCGCGACGGTCGATCGAGCCGAATCGAGCTTGAATCAAGCGCAGTGTGACCCAGAGTGACAAGAGTTTGTTAGACGAGCGCAGGACTGGATTTTTCGGAGAACGACGGTGAAAATGTTTCCTTTGGTGCTGGCTACATTATTGCTTTCTGCTCCTCTATTCGCGTCGTCTTACTATTCCGCGCGCCTCGAAGATACTAAAGCCGTTTACCTGACACCTGACAAGTTTCCTATCCATGGCGACGGAGTGGCTGATGACACCGATGCAATACAACAGGCCATTGACCAGGTACAGGACACGACCAATCAGGGCATCCTTTTCATTCCCGCCGGCCGCTATCGCTTGACCCGGACAGTCTATATCTGGCCGGGAATTCGGTTGATTGGATATGGCCCCACCCGCCCTGTGTTTGTGCTGGCTGCGAACACGCCAAAGTTTCAGCAGGGCCCCGCTTATATGTTTTTCTTTGCAGGATTCCGCCCGGGCTCTGTTCCCGATTCTCATCAAGCCGGTGAGCGCTCTTTTCCTCCCGCCGGTGCTACTCCGCCGGATGCCAACCCTGGAACGTTCTACTCGGCGATGAGCAACCTGGATATTGAGATCAACGGTAGTAATCCTGGGGCAGTAGGAGTGCGCGCTCGCTACGCTCAGCATTGCTTCCTCGCGCACATGGACTTTCACATCAATTCGGGCCTTGCAGGTATTCATGACGGCGGCAACGTAGCGCAAGATGTTCACTTTTATGGTGGCCGCTATGGGATTTGGACTCGCAAGCCCTCTCCCGGATGGCAGTTTACGATCATCGATGCCACATTTGAGGGTCAACGGGAAGCAGCGATTCGCGAGCATGAAGCCGGGTTGACCCTGATTCGTCCGCAATTCAAGAACGCTCCGACTGCAATCTCCATAGACCCCACATATTCCGACGAGCTCTGGATAAAAGATGGACGTATGGAAGATATCAGTGGGCCGGCGGTGGTGATCAGCAATGAGAACAATGCCCGGACCGAAATCAACATGGAGAATGTCGTGTGTCGCAGGGTGCCCGTGTTCGCCTCTTATCGAGAAAGCGACAAACAAGCTACCGGCCGAGGAGAAATGTATGCGGTCAAGACCTTCTCGCACGGTCTCCACTTTGAAGACATGGGCGCTGTACCCGAGATTCGTGAAGTCTATGAAGTCTCTGCGTTGAATACCCTACCGCAGCCGGTGAGGTCCGATATGCGAGACCTGCCGCCGATGGAGACATGGGTTGATATCCGCAGTCTCGGTGCACGGGGCGATGGTTCGAGTGACGATACCGAGGCCATCAAAAAAGCGATTGCCGGCCATCCCACGATTTATTTCCCTTCCGGGCAGTATCGAGTAACGGACACGATTGCGTTAAAGGCAAATACTGTCCTGATCGGTCTGCATCCCAGCGTCACAAGAATACTTTTGACTGACTCAACTCCTGCCTTTCAGGGCGTTGGGAATCCAAAGGCGCTGCTCGAGACCCCGCAAGGCGGAACGAATATCGTGACCGGCCTGGGCCTATATACGAACGCTATTAATCCGCGCGCCGTGGGCGCAAAGTGGATGGCCGGCAAGGATTCCCTTATGAATGATGTCCGTTTTCTTGGCGGACACGGCACGGTCGAACCTGGGGCAACTGTGGAAGAAAATTCCAAAGTGTGGCAGCAGATTTACAACAATACGCACACTGCAGACTCTGATCTCACGCGCCGCTGGGACGGCCAGTACCCCAGCCTTTGGATAACCAATGGCGGGGGCGGGACGTTCGTCGATATTTGGACGCCCAGTACGTTTGCCCAGGCCGGTCTTTATATCTCTAACACTTCGACTGAAGGTCGAGTTTACGAACTGTCGAGCGAGCACCACGTGCGAAATGAAGTGATGTTGCAAAACGTGTCCAACTGGCAGCTTTACGCGCTGCAAACAGAAGAGGAGAGAGGTGAAGGGGGATTCGCATTGCCGCTCGAGATTCGCGATTCCCACAATATTACCGTAGCGAATATGCATCTATATCGCGTTGTAAGCAGCTACCAGCCGTTTCCATTCGCCATCAAGGTTATTAACTCCGCAGACATTCATTTTCGCAATATCCATTGCTACAGCGACAGCAAGGTGTCCTTCGACAACACAGTGTTTGACCAGACCCATAATGTCGATCTGCGCCAGCGCGAATTTGCTTGGCTGAACTTGTCAGGTAGTGCGCCTCCGGCTCTTGCGGAAATTCCCTACCTGGCGCTCCCCGCCGGAGCAAAAGTAGAAAAACTCGCAGATGGTTTCTTCAATATTTCTGGAGGAGCCGTCGACCGCTCGGGAAATCCGTACTTCGTCGATGCGAAGTGGCAGACCATCTACCGCTGGTCTGCGTCATCTCGCCAACTCTCGGTAGTCCGCGACAATCCGCTCGACCCGGTGCAACTGGCTTTCGATAAAGCGGGGAACCTGATGGTAGTTTCTTACTCGGGGAATGGCACGGTGTACAGCTTCAACCCCGACTTAGCGGACAGCGAAATCACCCTGCTTAAAGCAGAACCAGCGGTGTCGCGTCCAGGAATGACGCCAATCCTTCCCGCTGACTATTGGCGAAATGAGAACGATTTTCTCCAGGCGGAGTCTGCCCCGAAGCCATTTCAGTTTGTATCGCCGGATGGCAGCACGTTCATTCCAGCCGGTGATGATTTTGTAAGCGGAAAACTCTACTACGGGTCTAAGCTGACCGATGAGCTGCGGGCATTCGGTTTGACGCCGGTAGTCTCTGGCCAACCTTTTTATCTCACCAACGATTCTGACCAGAAGACCTACGTCGGAGATGTCGGGCCTGATGGCGCCGTTTCCAATTTGAAGCTGTTTGTGGAACACGGCGGATCAGGTGTGGCCGTGGATGAAAAGGGCAACGTATACATAGCCGACGGACAGGTTTCCGTCTACAACCCATCTGGCCACCTGATCGATACCATCAAGGTTCCGGAGCGGCCTTCACAATTGTTGTTTGGAGGCCCTGACCGGAAAACGCTGTTTATCTTGGCGCGAAGCTCCTTATACGGTATCCCAACGCAGTTTAAAGGCCGTTGAAGCGGCAAGAGAAGATCGTCCTGCAACGAAAGGATCAGATCTGATACGAGTCAATAGGATTAGGAGCTTGGTTTCTGGTGGAATAGGAGTCTATTTCCTGAGTGCCCTTCTGGTTTTCGGTCAGGCTTCCCGAGGCAAACAACAGAACGATGCTTTACCCCAGGCCACCGCACCCAATGCATCTTCGCTCGACCAGTTACCGCAATTGGTCGACATTACGGCTTCGACCGGCATCAAATTCGAACATCTTTCTAGCCCGGAAAATAAATATATCGTCGAGTCGATGAGCGGAGGCGTTGCTCTCATCGATTATGATCGTGACGGCTGGCCTGATATTTACTTTACCAACGCGCAAAGCGTCAGCATGGCGCTCGCCGGCGAAAAGGCTCGAAGCGCGCTTTACCACAACAACCACGACGGGACATTTAGCGATGTTACCGACAAAGCTAACGTGGCCTACCCCTGTTGGGCCATGGGCGCAATTGTTGGTGACTATAACAACGACGGCTGGCCCGATCTGCTCGTCACCTGCTTCGGCGGAGTCGTTCTGTATCGCAACAATGGCGATGGAAGCTTCACGGATGTGACCAAGCAAACAGGCTTGGCTAGTGATGCTGGATGGGCCACGGGCGCGGCCTTTAGCGACTATGACAGTGATGGTTATGCCGACTTGTTCGTGGCTCACTACGTGGATCTTAGCCTGAACAATCTCCCAACCTTCGGTTCCAGTAAAACGTGCAAATATCACGGCATTGATGTGCAGTGCGGTCCGAGGGGGCTTAAAGGCACGGGTGACAACCTCTATCACAATAATGGGGATGGCACATTTACGGACATTTCGGTAAAGGCGGGAGTTGATGATCCGAAGAGTCGTTTTGGATTGGCTGCCGTTTGGGAAGACTTTAACAACGATGGCCTCGTGGATCTGTTTGTCGCGAACGACGGACAACCAAATTATCTTTATCGCAACGACGGCAACGGCCATTTTACCGATGTGGCGTACCTGGCGGGTACTGCTGTCAGCCAGGATGGGGCAGAGCAGGCCAATATGGGCATCGCTCTGGGCGACTATCTGCACACTGGCCTTTTCTCTATAGCCGTCACCCATTTCAGCGACGAATACATGGCGCTATTTCGCAATGATGGAAGCATGAACTTTACAGACTGTTCATATTCTTCGGGCATCGCTCCGATCACGACTCCGTATGTGGGGTGGGGAGACGGATTTTTTGACTTTGACAACGACGGCTGGCCGGACTTTTTCATGGTCAATGGCCACGTGTATCCGCAAGTGGACAATATTAATATCAACGTGAAATATCGTGAGCCCAAACTCTTGTTTGTGAACCAACAGAACGGCACGTTCAAGAACGTCAGCAAACTTGTCGGCCCGGTGATCCAAATTCCGCAGGTAAGTCGGGGAGTGGCTTTCGGAGATCTATTCAATGACGGCAGGATCGACATCGTCATCGAAAATCTCGAAGGTCTGCCGATGATCTTACGCCCCCAGGGTGGTGCCGCGAATCATTGGATCAGTTTTGCACTGGAAGGCACGAAGACCAACCGGCTCGCGCTCAACGCCCGAGTAAAAGTTAAAGCCGGAAATCTCCTTCAGACGGATCAGGTTCTGAGCGGTGGAAGTTACCTTTCCCAGAATGATTTGCGGGTCCACTTCGGCCTGGGTAACCTGGAGCGCGTCGACAAGGCCGAGATTTTGTGGCCCGGAGGCAACCTCGAGGTTCTCGATAACCTGGCTGCGGACCACTTTTATAAAGTGAAGGAGGGGAAGGGCATCGTGCTATCCGAGCCTGCCAAGGCCATCAAGAAGAATTGAATGATCGGAAGATCATAAATCTCGTTTCTCTGGGTGATGTGTCCGATGAAGATCTTATTTCTGTGCCCTGACATTCGCTTTGTGCATGACCCTATCGACGCAGAAAAGCATGGGACAGGTGGCACCGCTGATTGGCCAGCAATCCGCCAGTGCCGGTATCGGACGCGCGCCCGACATAATGCCCGCCGGGGGGGTGCGCAAAGCCCAGCTGTGGCGCTATTAACATGATCAGCGCCAGCACCAACCACTTCAATTCGGATTGGCGGGCTGCCACTGTTCTGTGCCATCACAGGTACACTATTGCGCTCGCGGATGCCCCGAAAAGCGATAGCCAGGAACCGAGTGTCGTGAGATACCAAAACCTGCCGGCCGTGTTTCCACAGTGAGGACACAGTGAAGCTATTGGTATTCGGTGTGTTTATTTACGAAGTTCTTCAGCATCTGTTGAGCTTTGAAGCTCCGTAAGATTCGGAACCGCCCCGCCAAGAATCCGCCCACCCCCGCCAGAGCCATTGCCGCCCACGCACGAGCATCACAGACATCGTGCTGCTGGATAATCATGCCGTCTTCAAAGCGGAAGGTCGAATCAATGACATTATGCACTCTACGTCCTGTTGAACTGAAGGTGTAGTCATCGACTAGACTAACCTGACCGCGGAGATCGTCCCCATGAACGACGTTGAACGTAGCTCGTATGTCGCTGGTCGGTCATCTGGCGCACAAATCATGTGCCACATTGCATGAATCTCTTTTCTGCCCCGAAGGTCGAACGCGATGTCTGTAAAAGTCGCCCTCAAGTGATAACAGGCTGCCATCACTTCGTGATCGTGCGGGTTCAGACCAGTAAAGAGTCGTTGCAGTAATAGTGCGTTGGCATGCATCGTGTATTCCTAGTCAAACCGTGTTTGCGGCACTCGATCAGGTGGCGCGTCCGCAGTTGCTAGCTGGGCTGGCAGTGCTCGTCGGATTAGTGACTGCAACCTGGCTAAGAAGCGCAGCGCCTGAGTGGTCTCCGGACCTAT
>Ga0137392_10003076_pt1 | contig 10194 bp, 10 predicted proteins | sample 15con2h34AmetaG_FD_101394 | JGI IMG/M metagenome (GOLD analysis project Ga0137392, IMG submission 101394) | Vadose zone soil microbial communities from Angelo Coast Range Reserve, California, USA - 15con2h3.4A metaG | ecosystem: Environmental > Terrestrial > Soil > Vadose zone > Saprolite... | reverse complement strand
TCCTCGACCGCCATCTGGATCGCCATGCTCTGGTACTTGCCGTAGCCTTCGAACACGCCGACCTTGGATCCGAGGTCGCCGATCTTGACGACCTTCTGGGCGGCCACCGGCGCGGCGAGCCACGCCAGGAGCGCCCCCGACACGAGCACCGCGATGCCGAACCTGTTCCTCATGTGTTCCTCCTCTACCGCGTCATGGACGTTTCGATCAGCCCCGACAGCGTCCGCGCGATCCGCTGGACCGGCTCGCGCATCTTCTCGGGGGCGGGGGCCGCCACTGGGCGTGCGGTCACCCGTCTCGACTCCGGAGCGACAGTATTGCCCGCTGGGTCTCCCGCCGGGGCCGGGGAGCCCTGGGCGTAGCCCTCCGCCTCGTCGAATGCCAGGCGGACGGCCACCGCGGCCTTGGGGTCGTACTGGCCGACCGTGAAGTCGACCAGGTTGTAGTAGCGCCAGATCGCCTCGAGGAGCTTCAGCCCGGTCGTGACGCGGGCCGGAGCGGACTCGCGCGTGTCGGCGAGCCGCCGGTCCGCCTCGAGGGCGAGGTCGCGGATGAGCGCGGCGAAGAAGACCACGAGGCCGCGCTCGGCCCGCGGCCCGTCACCGGCCACCAGGGCGGCGCGCGTCGCCTCCTCGAGACCGGCCGGGAGCCGCCCGGCCTGGGCGCGCATGTCGGCGCGGATCGGGCCGGTCTCGAAGAGCCGCGCGGCCACGTCGAACTTCCGGGCCTGGATCGAGAACTTGAGCTGCTTGAAGTTCGCCGAGATCTCGTTGTCGCGCGGCACGTACGCGCCCACGTGATGGGCCGTCGCCGGCGCGGCCGCGAGCAGAACGAGCGGGGCGGCCATCCAGACCCTCATGCTCGTCGGACCAGGCGGGCGCCGACCAGAAGCACGAGCCACCATACCGCCACGATGGTCGCCCCGCCGAAGGGAATCCACACCACCCACTCCGCCACCGCCTTGCCGGTCTGGATCCCGTGGTAGGGAATCAAGGCGCTCCACAGCAGGTAGCCGAAGGGATACGCGGCGCCGCCGACGGTGAGCAGCAGGATGATCGCCCGCCGCGCGCCCACGGATTGGACCAGGGTGGCCGCGGTCATGGTGGTGGCGATGATGACGAGGCCCATCCCTTCCGCGTGCAGGTGGAAGAGCCGGAGCGCGGCGTCGAACTTGACCAACGCCTCGTCGATGATCTGCTCGTCCACGTCGCGCACCCCGACCAGCCCGTGCGTGGCGGGCCGCGACAGCATGACCGCGCGGGCCCCGCGCGCCAGCTCGAGCTTGAACTTGGCCATGGAAGCCCCCCCGACCTCGGCGCAGGCGATCAACAAAATTGCCGCCACCAGCGTGGGGAGCGGGGGACGACGCCAGACGTCGGGGGGCGGTGGCGTCACGCGTCCCGATCTCGGCCGCGGCCCGCCACCATGAGCACCGCGAGCACGACGAGGCCGACGATGGCGGCGCTGCCGAGCGGCGTGAGGACATAGCGCTCCGCCAGCTCGATGCCGGCGTCCCGTCCCCACTCGAGCACCGCGAGCGAGTAGGCGAGATAGCCCAGTGGGAAGAGCGCGCCCAGCCCCAGGAGCGCGGCGACCGCGCCGCGGGCGAGGCGCCACCGGACCGTGCTCGCGGCCACCGTGCCCGCGAAGATCACGAGGGGGCCCAATCCCTGCGCGTGGGTGTGGAAGAAGGACAGCCCGGCCTCGGCCGTGTAGACCGCGCGCGCGGTGACCTCCCCGTCGTACTCGGCCGAGCCGGCCAGCCCGTGCGCCTGCGCATTGGCCGCGACGCGCGCTCGCGCGTAGCCCGCGAGCTGCGGCCGTAGCTGCGACATCAGCGCGCCGGCGGTCTCGCCGAGCGCGATGAGGACGAGACCCACGAAGATCACCACGAGCGGCGGACGTCTCATGCCGATTCGCGGCGAGCGTACTCGGGCCGCGTCTCCCCTGTCAACAAGCCCCACAGGCGGGCCGGCGTGACCGGCAGGTCGTTCAGCTCGATCCGGAACGGAGCCAGGGCATCCGCCACCGCGTTGGCGAGCACGGCCGCGGGCCCGAGCGTGCCGCCCTCGCCCACCCCGCGCACGCCCAGCAGGTTGTCGGCCGGCTCCTCGATGTGGTGGAGCTCGAGCGGAGGTATGCTGGCCGCGGTCGGCAGCGCGTACTCCATGAAGGTCCCGGTGAGCAGTTGCCCCGCTTCGTCGTAGATCAGGTGCTCGAGGAGCGCCCCCCCGATACCCTGGGCGATGGCGCCCTGCACCTGACCCTCGACTATTGAAGGATTGATCATCCGCCCTGTGTCCTCGACAACCACGTAACGGTGAATCGTGAGCGCCCCGGTCGCGGCGTCGACCTCGACCACCGCCGCCTGCGATCCGGCCGCGAAGGTCCCGCGGATCGGATCGTAGAATCTGGTGGCCTCGAGGCCCGGCTCCATGTCCGGCGGGAGCCGGTGGGTCTCGAGGTACGCGACCCGGGCGATCTCGGCCACCGTGATCGCGCGCCCCGGCGCGCCTTTGACCGCGACGCGACCGTCCAGTACCTGCAGATCCTCGGGCGCGGCCTCGAGGAGGTGGGCCGCGATACGGACGACCTTGTCCCGCACGGCGCCGGCCGCCCGCATCGCGGCGCCCCCGCCGATCACGGCCTGCCGCGAGGCGAATGCTCCGAGGCCGAAGGGCGTGGCATCGGTGTCCCCGAGAACGACCGACACCGAGTCGAACGGCACGCCCAGCTCCGACGCCACGATCTGGGCCACCGTCGTCTCGAGCCCCTGGCCCTGCGACGTAACCCCGGCCAACACCCGCACCGCCCCTGAAGGATCCAGTCTGACAGTGGCGCCCTCGTGGCCGGTGCGAAAGGGCATGCGCGGGCCCGCCGAGGCGGCCTGCCCGAGGCCGGTCAGCTCGTTGTAGTTCGCGAAGCCGATGCCCACGTAGCGGCCTTCTTGCCGGAGGCGGGCCTGGTCGGCCCGGAACGCGCCATAGCCGACCGCCTCGACCACCTTCTCGAAGCACACCGGATAGCTCGGGCTGTCGTGCACGAGGCGCGTGGCCGCGGTATAGGGCAGGTCGGCGGGACCGATCAGATTGATGCGCCGGACCTCCACGGGATCGAGCCCGAGCGCGCGCGCGCCGAGGTCCAGGACCCGCTCCATCACGAAGGTGGTCGCCGGACGCGCGACGCCGCGGTAGGGGCCCGCCGGGGCGGTATTGGTCGCTACCGCGGCGACCTCGCACCGGTAGTGCTGGAGCTTGTAGGGTCCGGCCAGGAGGCCGCCGGCCATGAGCGCTTCGATCCCCGCCGTCCACGGGTACACGGAGTAGGCGCCGGCATTGCACGCGACGCGCACGTCCATCGCGAGCAGGTGGCCGGCCCGATCGAAGCCGGCCCGCACCGCGTAGTGGTGATCGCGCGCGTGTGCTGCAGCCAGGAGCCCTTCGCGGCGCTGCTCGACCCACTTGACGGGATGGCCCAGACGCATCGCGAGCAGGCAGAGCGCGACATCCTCGGGATAGAGGATCGCCTTCACCCCGAATCCGCCACCGACGTCGGGCGCCACGACCCGGACGTGGTTCTCGGCCAGGCCGAGAATCCCGGCGAGGCCGTGGCGGGCCAGGTGCGGGACCTGGGTGCCGGACCAGAGGGTGAGCTTGCCCTCGGCCGGGTTCCAGTCCGCGACCCCGCCGCGCCCTTCCAGGGGCGCCGCCGTCTGCCGGTTCGTGCGGAAGGCGCGCTCCACCACGACGGCCGAGCCGGCCAGGGTCGCCTCCACGTCACCGTTCTCGAACCGGCGCGACAGGAGCACGTTGTCCGGCGCCGCGTCGTGGACGACGGCACGGTCGCCGCGGGCCCGGACGACGTCCACTACCGCGGGCAGCGGCTCGTAGTCGACCTCGACGAGCACGGCGCCGTCCTCGGCCGCGTAGCGCTCGCGGGCCACGACGGCGGCCACGGCCTCGCCCGCGAAGCGCACCGTCGGCCAGGCCAGGATCGGCTGCTCGGTCTCGACGTAGGTGGGCAGCGCCGAGCGCGCTCGGACGCGATGCTTCGCCCAGTCCGGATCGGCGCCGGTCACCACCGCCACGACGCCCGGAGCCGCCGCCGCGCCCGTGGTCTCGACGCCGCGGATCCGGGCGTGCGCATGGACACTGCGCACGAAGGCCACGTGCAGCATGCGGGGCAGCTCGACGTCGCTCACGTACCGTCCTCGCCCGGTGAGGAGGCGCGGATCCTCCTTGCGGGGAACGCGAGCCCCGAACACGCTTGAAGCTCCGGAATGTGGGACGCTCGACACCGGTCGCGCGGGCTCCTCACACCATGGCGTAGCCGCCGTTGACCGAAACCACCTGGCCGGTGGTCCAGCCCGATAGCGGCGAGGCCAGGAGCAGGATCATCGGGGTGACGTCGTCGGGACGGCCGACCCGCCGCAACGGATACTGGGCCAGGATCTTCTTCATGCGCGCGTCGTCGGCCCCGCCCGCGTGGGCCTCGAGGCTGTCGGTCTGCACGAGCGCGAGGGAGACGCAGTTCGCCCGGATCCCGTAGCGGGCCAGCTCCTTGGCGAGCGACCGGGTCAGGCCGACGGTGGAGGCGCGCGTGGTCCCGGTCACGAGCAGGCCGGATTCGCCCACGCGCCCCGAGTCTCCCATGAGGTTGACGATCGCCCCCGAGCCCCGCTCGGTCATGCCGCGCGCCACCGCCTGCGTGATGCGGAGCGTCCCGGTGACCGTCACGTCCACCTGGAGCGCCCACTCCTCGGGCGTCGTCTCGAGGAACGGCTTGCGCTGGGTCGCCGCCGCGTTGTTGACGAGGACGTCGATGGGGCCCAGCTCGCGCTCGACCCGCTCCACGCCGCCCGCCACCTCGCGATCACTACGCAGGTCGGCTCCGACCGCGAGGGCTTTCACGCCCAGCGCGCGAGCCTCGGCCGCCGCGGCATCGGCCCCGCCCGCCGAGGAGTGATAGTGGAAGGCCACGTGAGATCCTTCGCGCCCGAAGGCGAGGCCGATGGCCCGCCCCAGGCCCTGTCCGGCGCCCGTGACCAGCACGACCTTGCCGCCGAGGCGGAGATCCATGGCCTGCGATCATACCTCCGTGGGCCGCCGCAGCGATGCTCCGTCTTCGCCCGGCTTGCGCCCCGCCGGAGGGGTGTGCGAGAGTCCCGCCATGCGTCGCGGCGCCGACTATCTCGCGAGCCTCCGAGACGGGCGCGCCGTGTTCCTCGACGGCGAGCGGGTCGCCGACGTGACCCGGCATCCGGCCTTCGCCGAGTCCATCCAGCGCATCGCGGAGCGGTACGACGCGGCCTCGAAGGCGCCCGACGTCACCACCTGCGTCGATCCGGCCACCGGCAAGCGGATCGGCGCGATGTGGCTGATCCCACGGACCGCGGAAGATCTCGGGCGCCGGCGGGCCGTCCACCGGTTCTGGGCCGAGGGCTCGTACGGCCTCATGGGGCGCACGCCTGACCACGTGGCCTCGGTGCTCACCGGCTTCGCGGGCTGGCGTCAGCTCTTCGATCGCGGGGGCCGGCAGTACGGCGACAATGTGGTCCGGTTCTACGAGAAGGCGCGGGACGAGGACCTGTATCTGGCCTATGCGATCGTCCCGCCCCAGATCGACCGCACCACGCCGGCCCACCAGCATCCGGAGCCCTTCCTGCACCCGGGGGTCCTGAAGGAGACGGACGCGGGCATCGTGATTCGCGGCGCGCACTCGATCGCCACGTCGGTGACCGTGGCCGACTGGCTCTACGTGAGCTACATCACGCCGCTCGCCCCCGGCGACGTGGACTACGCGATCTCGCTCGTGGTGCCGGTGAACGCGGAGGGCCTCCGGCTCCTGCCGCGCCGGCCCTACGCGACGCTCGCGACGAGCGTCTACGACTACCCGCTCTCCGCGCGCTTCGACGAGGTGGACACCACCGTCGTCTTCGACGACGTGTTCGTGCCCTGGGAGCAGGTCTTCGTCTACCGGAACGTGGAGCTGGTGACCGCCCAGTTCCACGAATCTCCCGCGCACGTGACCGCGAACTTCCAGTCGCTGGTGCGCTTCGGGGTCAAGCTCGAGCTGCTCGCCGGCCTCGCCCTGAAGCTGGTCGAGGTCGGGCGCGGGGAGGGGGACGCCAGCACCCAGGCGACCCTCGGCGGCGACATCGCCACGTTCTGCGCCGCCTTCGACGCGCTGGTGCAGGCGGCCGAGCGCCGCCCGCTCGTGAGCGAGGGCTACGCGCGGCCGCACCCCCAGTACGTCTACGCGGGGATGAGCCTCCAGCGCCGGCTCATCGTGGACATGTACCGGACGGTGCGCGAGCTGGCGGGGGGCGCCTTCCAGCACCTGCCGTCGTCGGAGGCGAGCTTCCTCTCCCCCGAGACCCGCGCCCACACCGAGCGCTACTACCAGTCCACCGCGGCGAGCGCCCGCGACCGGGTGAAGCTGCTCAAGCTGATCTGGGACTTCATCGGCACCGAGTACGGGGGCCGCCAGCTCCAGTACGAGATGTTCTACTCGGCGGCGCAGCCGGTGGTGAATCGCCGGATGTTCCGCTCCTACGACTGGGCCGCCGCCAAGGCCATGGTCGACCGCCTGCTCTCGGAGTACTGATCGGCCTTGCGAGCTCAGAAACCGCGAGGGTGGGCGCTCGCGCTGCTCGTGGGCGTGGTGGCCTGCGCGTCACCGGCGACGCCGCCGCGGGACACGCCGGCGGCCGGCCAAGAGCCGCCGCCCCGCTTTGCCACGGGCGGTCCCGACGCGGACGAGCTCGGCGCCGGCACCGACTACCCGAAAGGCGACCGCGCGACGTTCTCTGGCATCGGGTCGCTCGTCGGCTCCCACAGCCACCTCGACGAGATCTTTCCGGCCCGGCACATTCGGAAGGCGCCGACGCCCTCGCGCCTCGTCCGGGTCGCCGAGCCGCGCATCACCTGGCGGTTCCAGGGTGTCGACCTGACGCTCGATGACTACCTCGCGCGCAACCCGACGACCGGCCTGCTGATCGCGCGGGGTGACACCATCCTCGTCGAGCGCTACCAGTACGGCCGCACGGACCGGCATCGCTTCACGTCGTGGTCGATGGCCAAGACCGTGACCGCGATGCTCGTCGGCATCGCGATCGCCGAAGGCCGCATCCGGTCGGTCGATGATCCCGCGGCCGCCTACGTGCCCGAGCTCGCCGGCACCGAGTACGGGCGCACGTCGCTCCGCCACCTGCTGCAGATGTCGTCGGGCGTGTACTTCAGCGAGCAGTACACCGGCACCGACGACAGCGCGCGGCTCGTGGCGAACACGTTCCTCCTGCGCGGTGCCGGCGGCGCGAGCGCGGTGACGCCGTTCAACAAGCGGGTGGCGACGGCGGGGACGAAGTTCTCCTACGCCTCGGTCGAGGCCCAGGTGCTGGGGCTGGTGCTGCGGGCGGCAACCAATCGCCCGCCCGCCGAGTATCTCGAGTCGAGGATCTGGCAGCTCATCGGCGCCGAGGCCGACGCGACTTGGCTCGTCGACAACTCCGGGCAGGAGGCCACATACTGCTGCCTCAACGCCGGGTTGCGCGACTACGCACGCCTCGGGCTGCTGCTGGCTCACGACGGCAACTGGCGCGGCCGCCAGGTCATCCCGGCGGCGTGGGCGTGGAGGCGACGACGACGCGCGCGGATCAACCGCATCTGTGGCCCGGCGTGGCGACGCCGTTCTTCGGCTACGGCTACCAGACGTGGATCGTTCCCACGTGGATCCTTCCCGGCGAGCGCCGGATGTTCATGTTCTGGGGCGTGCGCGGGCAGCGGATCTACGTCGATCCCCAGAGCAAGCTCGTCATGGTGAACACCGCCGTGCACAAACGGGCCGTCGATCTCGCCGCGCTACGGGAAACGGACGCGCTCTGGACGGCGCTGGTGAGTCAGCTCGGCGGCTGACGGCGGCGGCGGTGCCCTCCACGTCAAGACGAATGCGGCGGGGTACTCAACTAACGCACGTTCCCCCGCGACGGAGCACGCGCCCCGGCAGTCTATCAAGACGCTGGCGATGGGGCTAGGACAAACCGGCGCCGGACGGCCACGCGCAGCAGACGTTATACTGCCGCCTACCGTGGTTGTCACCGGGCCCGAGGATCTCGTCCCCGATCAGCTCACCGAGCGCCTGCGCGGCGCGCTTCCGTTCGGGCGCGTCACCGCGGTTCACGCCGGAGAGCGCCGCACGACGATCCTGTCCACGATCGTGCCCTTGCGCGTGGAATATTCTCCGGACGCGCCGAGCGAGGCCCCGACCCGCTTGCTCTTGAAGGCCACGCGGGGCGGGCTCGATGCCAGCCTGCAGTCGGTCGGCGAGCGCGAGGTAGCCTTCTACCGCCAGGCCGCGCCGCTCATGCCGGGCGGCCCGTTGCCGCGCTGCTACGACGCGGAATACTCGTCGGGGCGCTTCCACCTTCTGCTGGAGGACCTCTCGGAGACGCACATGCTCCTCACCGAGTGGCCGCTTCCGCCGAGCGTCGAGGCGTGCGAGCGGATCGTCGACACGTGGGCGATCTTCCACGCGTTCTGGTGGCGCCACCCGAGCCTCGGTCGGGAGGTGGGCACGTTCCTTGACGAGGCGGCGATGGCGAAGATCACCGCGGAGTATCGTGGACGCTACGAACGCTTCGCGGAGACGCTCGGCGACCGTCTCTGGCCGGAGGCCCGCGTGGTCTACGCGCGCGTGTTCGACGCGTTGGGGCGTCTATACACGCCCGGGCGTCTCTATGCGGCCTACACGCTCGCCCACGGCGACGCCCACGTGTGGAACCTCCTCTCTCCCCGCGACAGGGCCGCGTCCGGCATCCGCCTGATCGACTGGGATGCCTGGCGCATAGGGCGCGGCGCCGCCGACCTGGCCTATATGATGGCCGTGCACTGGTATCCGGAGCGCCGCGCGCGGCTGGAGGCGCGGCTCATCGAGCGCTACCATGCCGGCCTCCTTGCCCACGGCGTCACCGCTTACAGCCTCGAGAGGCTGTGGGAGGATTATCGACTCTCGGTCATCGGGCTCTTGTCGACACCGGTGTGGCAGCAGTCTTACGGCCTCCACCCGGGTATCTGGTGGCCCCATCTGCATCGCGTCCTCGCCGCTTTCGAGGACCTCGGCTGCGCCGCACTCCTCTCGTAACGCCCAGGCCGGCTTGCCGGGCTCTCGGCTAGTGACGTGCCCCGTGCGCGGAGGAGGACTGCGTCGCGGCGCCGGCCGTGTGGCCCTCGCACGACACCTTCGGGTTCCCGATTCCCGCCTCGCCGTACACCAGGGGGACGCGCCCCTCGCCGTGGGCGACTTCGCCCAGGACGCCCTCTAGCGCCTCCAGCGCCGGCTCCCGCTCCAGCAGTGTCATCGGGGGGGAGCCTATCAGATTGACCGTCCGGTCATGTCGATCTCCGGTCGTCTGGTTCGACTATCCATCAAGGGAGGGCAAAATGACAGCTCGTACCGACAGATCGACAACGATTGCGCTGCCCCGCCGTCTCTTGCGCAGCACGGGCGCAGTGCTCTTCGGGTTCATCGCGGTCGTGGTTCTCTCGCTCGCCACCGACCAGGTGCTGCATATGCTCGATGTATACCCGCCCTGGGGCCAGCCAATGCACGACACGGGCTTGGTTCTTCTGGCGCTGAGCTATCGGATCGTCTATGCCGTCGCTGGCAGCTACATCGCCGCGAGGCTCGCGCCCCGGAATCCGATGCGCCACGCCCTGGCCCTGGGGGTCGTCGGGTTCGTGCTGAGCACGGCCGCTGCGATTGCCACGATCCCGATGGACTTGGGCCCGAGCTGGTTCCCGATCGCGCTGGTGCTTACTGCCTTGCCCTGCGCCTGGCTGGGCGGAGCGGTGCACCGCACCGGGCAGGCCGGGTGAGGACGTCCATGCTCCTGAGCCAGAAGAGCGCGGTGATCTACGGGGCAGGTGGGGCGCTCGGCGGGGCGGTGGCGCGCGCGTTCGCCCGGGAGGGGGCTCGCCTCTTCCTGGCCAGCCGCACGCTCGCGAAGGTGAGAGCGGTGGCGGACGAGATCGCCGCGGCGCGAGGTACGGCCGAGGCGGCCCAGGTGGATGCGCACGACGAGCAGGCCGTCGAGCGGCACCTCGACGCCGTGGCCCGCACGGCGGGCGGGATCGATATCCTCTTCAACGCCATCGGCATGGAGGACGTGCAGGGGACCGCGCTCGTGGACATGCGGGT
>Ga0137392_10003070_pt1 | contig 10200 bp, 12 predicted proteins | sample 15con2h34AmetaG_FD_101394 | JGI IMG/M metagenome (GOLD analysis project Ga0137392, IMG submission 101394) | Vadose zone soil microbial communities from Angelo Coast Range Reserve, California, USA - 15con2h3.4A metaG | ecosystem: Environmental > Terrestrial > Soil > Vadose zone > Saprolite... | reverse complement strand
CTGAACCCGCGCAAAGGCACGTTCATGTTTGGCTCGCGCGGCGCCCGCGAACAGCTCGCCGCCTTGAAATGGCAGATCGCCGTGGTGCAGATCCCGTTCGCGATCGCGTTCCATTTCTTCATCGGGCCGCGCATTTTGTGGTGGTACGCCCTGCTGTTACTGGCCGTCGGACTTTACAATGCGCCAGGCATAGCCTGGAAAGGCCGTCCCCCATTCGACGTGCTGATTCAAGCAAGCTACTTGCTCGTTTTCGTGTTGAGCAGTTGGCTGAACAATGCGCCGCAACTCCCGTGGCAGACTTTTTTATTTGGCGCGATATTTGCCATGCACTCTCATATTTTCGGCGAAGTGATGGACATCGAGCCCGACCGCTTGAGCGGGCGGCGAACGACGGCAACCTCGATTGGCAGAGTGCCCGCCAAATTCTTGATTGCCTCTTTTTTGTGTATTGAAACGGCGCTGGTGCAAATATGTTTTCGCGACTGGATCATCGCGGGTTTCCTCGCGTTCGGCGCTGTTTGGTTTGTAATCGATGCAACTTTTCTTTGGAAGAACCGGGCTTATAGCCCCAAGGAAATGCGTCTTTTCTTGTGGGGTTGGAACGCCGCCGCGCTGCTGGGAATGTTCTGGAGTTGGACTCACGGCACGCTCACGCATGTCGTCTCGGCGATGCTACTTCGCCTATGAACCGGAAACGCCTGCTTGAAATCAGCGTGGAGACTCTTGAAGCAGCGCTGGCAGCCGAGCGCGGCGGCACGGACCGCATCGAGCTTTGCGAGGATTTGTCTCTTGGAGGTGTTACCCCAAGCGCTGAACTCGTCAGCACTGTGCGCGCGCAGGTGCGCGTGCCCATTTTTGTGATGATCCGCCCACGCGCGGGAGATTTCGTCTATTCGCATGCCGAGTTCGCGGAGATGAAGCGATCCATCACCAGCGCCAAACAATCCGGTGTGGAAGGAATGGTCCTGGGCATTTTGCGAAAAGACCGACAAGTTGATCTCCTGAGAACACGGGAACTCGTTGAACTTGCGAATCCGTTGGCGGTGACATTTCACCGCGCGTTCGACGAAGCCTCCGATCTCCGGCAGGCGCTCGAAGAGGTGATCCAATCCGGCGCGCACCGGATTCTCACGTCAGGAGGCGCGAAGAGCGCTCCTGAGGGGGCCGCTGTTCTTGCCGAATTGGTAACCGCTGCCGGAGACCGGATCGTAATCGTCCCGGGCGCGGGAATCAACGCCGGCAACGTTTTGCAGGTGGCGCAACAAACGGGGGCGCGTGAGTTTCATTCCGGGCTGAGCACGGCGCTTCCCTATGGCAGCGGCAACTATAAAAAGCTCGAAGAGGAGGTTCGCAAATTGTCAAAGGCCGTCGCGCAAGTGGCCTCAAACTAGGTTGGGCGTCGGGCTAAGAAGAAATTCAAGTCTGTCCGAGAAGTGCGTCGAAATACGCGAGCATGTCGGGGGAGTCCCACTGCTGGAAGCCGATGAATTTGCGGGCGATTTTGCCGTGGCGGTCGATGACGTACGTTTCCGGGTACATAGAGGTGCCGTAGGACTGGGCGATGGGTGAATGATTGTCCCTGGTCGAGGGATCGCGGTAGGTCGGGAAGACTACGCCTTGGTCGCGGAGAAACTGTTCGTAAGCGGCGGGATCCTCGTCGGCGGCCACGCCGAGGATCATGCCATCGCGCGATTCGATGTACTTCTGAAGGTGATTTAGAGCCGGAGTTTCTTCGACGCACGGCGGACACCACGTCGCCCAGAAATTCAGTATCACTACTTTGCCCTTCAGATCGGTCAGATGCTCGGGCTTCCCGGCGATTTCCAGCGGGAAGTCCTGCGCGGTCCTGCCGGCGATCGAGGCCTCGCCCTGGCGGTAGCTGGGCATCGCAAAGAGCAGGAGAACTCCCAACGCAACCGCCAGCACGCCCCAAACTGCAATTTTCCGGAGGATTCCCATCAAATGCTATACTAACTCAATCTCCCGCAGCCGGGAAACGAACCTTCCGCATCAAACTTTCTATGTCCAGCGACCGTGACAATCCATCTTCCAGCGGAACCCTCATTGTGGGAGCGAGCGCGGGTTCGGTCACGGCCATTGTTCCGGCCCGGAATGAAGAGGCGGTCATCGCGGGGTGCATTACGTCGCTGGCGTGCCAGCCGGAAATTACCGAGATTTTAGTAGTAAACGACCAGTCCACCGACGCTACCGCCAGCGTCGTGCGCCATCTCATGGAGAAAATTCCAAACCTGCGCCTTCTGGAAGCCGGCGGATTGCCCGATGGCTGGGTCGGCAAAAACCACGCCCTTTGTGTTGGAGTGCAAGAGGCTAAGGGCGTATGGCTCCTCTTCACCGATGCGGACGCGGAACATGAGAGAGACTCCGTCTCTCGCGCACTGCATATTGCGCAGGAATGCGGCGCGGCTTTGGTTTCCTTTTCGCCCGAGCAGGTTACCGATACCTGGTGTGAAAAAGCCTTGATTCCTTATATCTATCTGCGGCTCGCGAAGCGCTTCTCGTATGAAAACGTAAATGATCCGAAGTCATCCGCCGCGGCGGCGAACGGGCAGTTTTTGATGATGCGCCGCGATGTTTACGAAGCCATCGGCGGCCACTCCAGCGTTGCCGGCGAAGTGCTGGAAGACGTCGCCATCGCGATGCGCGTCAAGTCCGCGGGCCACCGCATTTGCTTCGGCTCTGGCAAGGGCATTGTGCGCGTGAGGATGTATCGGTCATTCGGAACCTTATGGCAGGGCTGGAAGAAAAATCTGTATCGCTTGATGGGCGGCACTCCATGGGCGGTGATTCGCGAGATGGAGTCAAACCTGCCGTGGATTCCGTTTCTGCTGATCGTGCTGGGATTGAAGTATCCCCTTGTGCTGTTCCTGGGAGTTTTGTTGCTGATCGCCCGCCAAACCAGTTACGGCCTAGATCTCGTTCGTAACCAATATCCCTTTTCCCTCATCTTTTACTATGTGCCTGGTTTGGCGCTGTACATTGGTGTGCTCTGGGCGTCCTACCGGGGCCATGTCAATGGAAGAATCCAATGGAAAGGCCGGGAGTATTCCGTCGGAGCTCCCCAATCGGCGAGATAAGCGAACACCCATGGTTCTGCTCACGCGAAAAATCGAGTTTGCTGCCTCGCACCTCTACAACAACGCGAAATTTTCGGCAGAGGAGAATCGTCGCATTTTTGGAAAGTGCAACAACCCCCACGGCCACGGGCACAACTACACGCTGGAAGTGACCGTCGAGGGCGAACCTGATCCGGTGACCGGCATGGTCCTCGACCTGAAAGAGCTAAAAGAAATTCTCGAGCGCGAAGTCATGCAGCGTATGGATCACCGGCATCTCAACTTCGAGGTCGCGGAATTGGCCGGGCAGATTCCCACCTGTGAGAACGTCGCACGCGTTATCTGGCAATTGCTGGAGCCGAAAATCACGCAAGGGCGGCTGCATCGCGTGCGGCTATACGAGTCGGCCGACCTCTTCGCCGATTGCTATCGCAACGGCGCCGGCGCGGCGGGTAAGCGATGAACAGCAGGGAAGTCGTGAACAACGCGCTAAAAATCGAACTCGGCCGCCGGTATCGGTTCTCGGCGTCGCACCGGCTGCACAGCCTGCATCTAAGTGAAGAGGAGAATTGCCGGGTCTTTGGGAAATGCAACAATCCTTATGGCCACGGCCACAATTACGTGTTGGAAGTCAGCTTGTCGGGAGACGTTGATCCGGCCACAGGCATGATCGCGAATCTTGCCGACCTGGATGCTTTCGTCGGACGTCAGGTTCTCGAGGAGTTTGATCACAAGTCGCTCAATGAAGATGTCCCGGCATTTCGCGACAAAGTGCCCACGACCGAAAATTTATGCATCGAGATTTACCAGCGCTTGAAATCTTTCCCCAAGGCGAAGCTCGAGCGCATCCGCGTCCAGGAGACCGGGAACAACAGCTTCGAATATGCGGGGGACAACTCAGAAGGGAACCAGTCGTGACCAAACCAACGGAAGAAATTCTGCTGAACGACACCAAAGAGCTGGACGCGCGCAGGATTGCCTGCCATGTGCGCGAAATCATCAAGCTCATCGGAGAAGATCCGAACCGCGAAGGGCTGCGCAAAACGCCGGAGCGTTTCGAGAAAGCGCTCAAGTATTTGACCAGCGGTTACCACCTGAACCTGGATCATGTATTGAACGGCGCGACGTTCAGCGTGGCCTACGACGAAATGGTTATCGTGAAGGACATCGAATTCTTCAGCCTATGCGAACACCACTTGCTGCCTTTTTTCGGCAAGGCCCACGTGGCGTATCTGCCGGACAAACGCGTGCTCGGGCTCAGCAAGATTGCCCGCGTGGTGAACATGTTTGCGCGCCGGCTGCAGATTCAAGAGCGCATGACCAGCCAGATCGCGCAGTCCATCGAGGAAAAAATCGCTCCCCAGGGCGTGGGGGTGATTATCGAAGCCCGCCACCTGTGCATGCAAATGCGTGGCGTGGAAAAGCAACATGGCCAGGCCGTCACCAGCGCCATGCTCGGCGCGTTCCGCCACAACAAGCAGACGCGCGATGAGTTTTTGGCACTTGTGCGCCGGAAGAGTTCCTAACTTTCGATCAGCAGATTCAGGTGCGGGCCTGGCGACAGAAGAAATTCTTCGTCAGGCTTTTTGCTTTTGGGCCGCCCGGGCGCGGCGGACGCGGGCGCGGTTGCCGCAGGTGCGGTCATTGCACCAGCGCTTGGTCCTGGCTTTGGTTGGATCGCGGAAAACCCAGCGGCAATCGGAATTGACGCAGATTTTGACGCGTTCGATCTCTTGGTTTGCCAGCATTTCTCCGAACGAAGCCGCAATCCTCGCGATGACCCAAGTCCAGTCGCTCCGCACCGGAACCGTCTCGGCCCGAAACCCATTTTGGTTCTGTACGAGTTTCTGCCAAACCGGTACGTTCAATGCCTGGTTCAGAATGGAAAGTTCTCTTGCACTTATGGAGCCTCCCGCGGCTAGTTTTTCCGCGGCGCGGCGCAACAGATGGCGCAATTGCGCCAGTTTGCGGCGCGGAACGCCTTTCGAGGGCAGGGGAAAAAGGTCCCAATGCTTGAGGAACGTGGCGAGCCAGCGCGGGTTCGCAAGGTGGTCGGTGAGCTTCCCAAAGCCGTTCCATTCCTCGCTGTTGACGAGGTCGACCCAGGGGGCGACCTTGCCGAACCCCGCCGCGCTGAAGGTGTTATGCGACATTTTCACTGTAATGGTTTAAATGAGCTTGACTCGTTACAACAAGTGGCCTATGGTACGGTAATGAGTATAGCAGCGATAGAGCATTACAGCAACGGGAGCCTGGCGGAGCCGCGCCGCGGCTGGCGCCACCGCTCTTTGGTGAACCAATGTTCATGAAAGCCACGACAGCCATTGAAGAAGTCCCAGCGGTCATGGCTTCTGCGCGCCCGCATCTGAATCGTGCCATCGTCATCTTTTCCTTTCTTTCCATCTACCTTATCTGGGGTTCCACTTACCTGGCCATTCGTTACACAGTGGAAACGATTCCACCGCTGTACACCGCCGGCCTCCGCCACTTGGTCGCCGGGACAATTCTCCTCGCATGGTGCCTGGCAAAAGGTCTGAGACCCACCTGGGCGCAAGTTCGCGCTAGCATCATCATTGGCTTCTTCTTCTTTCTCGTCGGCCACGGCACGCTGCACTGGGCGGAGCAAAAAGTACCGTCTGGCCTTGCCTCCCTGCTTATTGCCAGCGAGCCCATTTGGGTTTTCCTGCTTACGGCGATGGCCGCCCGGCGGTGGCGTCTGAATGCGCCGCTACTGGCAGGAATCCTTCTGGGATTCGGCGGCGTCGGACTGCTGATGGGTCGAAGCGCACTGAACTCCGGCCCCGGCGTGTTTGCCGGTTCGCTCGCGGTGGTGTTGGGAGCGCTTTCCTGGTCCGTGGGGATTGTCTATTCGCGGCGGTCGCATCTCTCTGGGCATCCACTTCTCTTGTCCGCACTTTCCTTGCTGGCAGGTTCCGTGCAACTGCTTCTCGTGGGAACGGCTGTTGGCGAATACCGCGGATTTTCGTTCGCAGCTGTCTCCTTGCGCTCTCGGCTCGCGCTGGGATATCTCATCGTCTTCGGCTCGGTGGTGGCCTTCACCGCCTACAACTGGCTCCTCGAGCACTACTCTCCCACGCTCGTGGCCACTCATACGTACGTCAATCCCATCGTCGCGGTCCTGCTCGGATGGCTCTTTGCCGGCGAAGCCGTCACGCTAAACGTGCTCCTCTCCACGGCCCTGGTGATTAGCGCGGTCATGCTCGTCGATCGCGGCATGGGCCGCCTTCCGCAGGGATCCTAGTGTCCCGGCCCGGCAACCAGCACAACAAAAACGAAGAGGCGCACCGCTCAATTGGCGGCGCGCCTCTTTTCACTTCTTGAGATCGTGGGCCGTCACATCTTCGATATGTCCACCGACGCCCGCGTGGTTTCCCACTCCATGATAAGGGGGCAGCCTTTTGGAGCCTTGCCGAACGCAATCGCGAAGTTTTCGACGGCTGTGGGGATCACAGAAACTTTCATATCGACTCGCACAAGGTCCGAGTCCGCGCCCGGATAAGCGGTACCCCATTCGCCGGTCTTCTTGCTGATGATCAGCGTCCACTTGTCCTTGTTTGGAATCGCGAAAATGGTGTAACTGCCGGCAGGCACATGGGACGCGCCGACCATCAGGTCCGTGGTGGTAACGAAAGTGGTGGCCTCATTGGCGCCCGCGCGCCACACCTCGCCGTAAGGCACCAATCCGCCAAAAATCTTGCGCCCCTTGGCGCGCGGGCTCGAGTAATCCACCGTAATCGTCTTCCCGTCGTCTAGCGCGCAACTCGCTTTCGCCGCCGGACTGGGCCGCGCCGCCTTGTCCATCTGCGCCGAGCCCAGCGCCGCCATCAGAGCCAGAGTCAGACATGCCACTCCTAATACTGCGAACTGTTTTCTCATTGTTCTCCCCCTTTAAGCTGTGCTCAAGTATTGAACCGGATTTGCCTGGCCAGCGCAACATCGAATTTGCCTATCCCTATCAGACGGGTGAAATGAAGACTCGTTTTAGTCTCTCTTTATTCCAGCCTCGTTTTCGCGGCTGGTTGACAATTTTCCTTTTATATATAAGAATGCTATAGATAGGTGGGCAATCTATGATCAGAGCGGGAATCAAGCGCGGAACAGCGGAGTTGGCCATCCTCAGCGTCCTGGAGAGCGGTGCGCTCCACGGGTATGAGATGGCTCGGCGCATTGAGGAACAAACAAAAGGATCGCTGCGCTTCACGCTCGCGGCGCTCTACCCCATGCTTTACCGCATGGAGCAGCGCGGCTGGATTCGCGGCGCGTGGGAAATCAGCCGGTCGGGACGACGCCGGCGGTGTTACCGCCTCACCGCGGCGGGGAAAAAGAAGCTCTCGCCGCTCCGCAAGGAGTGGTCGGAGCTTTTCGGCGCGCTGCGGCGGCTGACGAAGGTGACGCATGCCTGATTGGCAAGAGCTTGTCCGGCAGCGTCTCTCCGGCCTCGCGCTTGAGGCTGAAGAGAAGGACGAAGTCCAAGTGGAACTCGCCGCGCACTTGGAGGAATCCTACGAAGCGTTTTGCAAGGAAGGATTGCCCGAAAAAGAAGTGGTTCATCGAACCTTTGAGCAAGTTGCGGACTGGCGGGATTTGCAGCGCAGGATTCTCATCGCAAAAAGGAGCGGACACCCCATGCAGAAACGCGCGCAGCAGCTTTGGATCCCTGGGCTTCTTACGCTGATACTTTCGATGGTTTTCCTGGCGACGCTCCAGGAGCTCGGATTCCACGCGCGCATGGTCTCCTGGAGGGACTCGGACATCCTTTTCTACGTGCCGTGGCTGGTGTCGCTTCCTTTTTTTGGAGCTCTCGGCGCTTACATCTCTTCAAGGGCCGGGGGATCGCGGGGAACCGTGCTGCTTGCCAGCGTTTTTCCCGCGCTCGCGCTTACGTGGCGTTTCTCTCGATGTTTCCGATAGGTTTGATCCTCGAACGAATCATGGGAAGGCAAGTCGGTTTTAGCACTGTGGCAACCACCCTTCTAAGGGATGGGATTGGCTGGCTCTTGATTCCAGGAGGCACTCTTTTGGCGGGCGGATTACTCGTGCACCTTTTGTCAAGCCGACGGCCATCGTCGCAGAATCCGGTAGTCGGCTAGCGGAGAGGAGAATGCCTGATTGGCAAAAACTCGTCCGCCAGCGACTCTCCGGCCTCGCCCTGGACGCAGGAGAGAAGGAAGAAGTCCATGCGGAACTTGCCGCGCACCTAGAGGAAACGTGCGAGGACTTCGTGCAGCGCGGCTTACCTGAAGAAGAGGCCGTCCGCCACACTCTATCTCAAGTGGAGGATTGGCGCGAATTGCGGCGAAGGATTCAAATAGCCAGGGTAAAGGAGAACTTCATGTCGAAACGTGTCTCGCAAATCTGGTTCCCGGGTTTCCTCACGCTCTTGATCTCGATGAGCCTTTTCCTGCTCATTCAGTTTCTTAATCCCAACCCCATAATAGTGGATCGAAGCGGATGGTACATGGTCGCACCCGTTATGGTGATTTATTTGCCTTGGCTTCTATCTTTGCCTTTGATCGGCGCGCTGGGAGCTTACCTATCCCATCGCGCCGGTGCCTCGCAACGTATTGTGCTCCTTTCCGTCCTTTTTCCTGTCTTGCCGTATTTAACGTTCTTCCTGATCGGCTTTCCCATTGCCTTAATCGTTGACGACCACGTGGTACACAACATCATGTTCGCCGCCTTTTTCACGGGTCTAGTCGCATGGGTGCTGCTGCCGGCAACGGCCTTACTTGCCGGTGGTTTGCCTACACAACTCTATTCTTCGCGGAGGCTAGCTCAGCGCGGCGTCGCCAGCCATTGAGCGGGACCGGTTCCAGCGGCGGTAGAAAGGAAGGCCCGCAAGAATCAGGAGCAGGCCGATCGAGGAGCGGCCGGGGCGCTCGATCCAGATGTTGAAAGTAAGGGCGAGAGCGCCAACGACAAAAATGCCTGGGACCCAGGGATAGCCCCAGCAGCGGTAGGGGCGTGGTAAGTCGGGTTCGGTCTTGCGCATGCGAAACATTGCCATCACTGCTGCTCCGTAAAATATCCAAGCGGCAAAAATAAATAGATTTGTAAGTTCTTCAAATGTTCCGGTCAACGCCATCAAACTGGCCAGCGCGCCTTGAAAAATCAGGGAGCGGCCGGGGGTGCGGAATTTCGGGTGAATGCCTTCCACGATGCGAAAGAAGATTCCGTCGCGGGCCATCGCGTAGCCTACGCGCGCACCGCTTAGCACGGAGGAGTTCATCGAGCCGAGGGCGGAAATAACCATGGCCAAGGTGATCCACCTAGCGGCGGTGGCGCCCTTGATGTGCTCGACTACATCAGAGGCGATGTGCCGCGACGCCGCCACGGTTTCGAACGGCAGCACCTTCAAGCAGGCGGCGCTGAAGAGCAGATAAACCACGGCGACAAAGGCGACTCCGCCGACGAGAGCGCGCGGGAAATTTTTCTGCGGGTTTTGCACTTCGGAGCCGACCAGATTCAAGTCTTCCCAGCCGTCGTACGCCCAGAGCGCGGCGGCCAGCGTTGCCAGAAACGCACTGAAAATCGCGCCGGCGCCAATGTTCGCCGGGGGCCAGAACGGTTGCGTTCCACTGGCTTGCGTGCTGGCGGGCGCAAAAAACGCCACACCAATCACAATCGTGACGGAAGTGATTTTGATAGTGGTCAAAAATACCTGGACCGCGCCGCCGAGCCGTACGCCCAGATAATTAATGCCCGTCATGATGAGCAGCCAGACGACGGCCAGTGGCTGCGCCCAGGTGAACACAAAATCGTATGGTTTGATCCAGCCGGTAAGGCCTGGAATGGCGATGTGAACGGTGAACAGGGGCGCGGCGATGACCGGGAGCAGAAAGCTGAGGAAGCGCATCATGCCGGCGGAGATGGAGGCGAGGGAGCTGGGGCGGCCGACGATGGAATGCATCCAGCCAAAGAGGAAGCCGTAAACCGGTCCAAAGCCGCGGCGGAGATAGGCGTATTCGCCGCCGGCTTCGGGAATCATGGAACCCAATTCGGCGAAGGAAAACGCACCAAAGATGGAGAGAATGGCGCCGATGATCCACGCCGCAAAAACGATGGAGACGCTGCGCCCTTCGCGGGCCATTTCGGCGGGCTTGAG
>Ga0137392_10003067_pt1 | contig 10202 bp, 11 predicted proteins | sample 15con2h34AmetaG_FD_101394 | JGI IMG/M metagenome (GOLD analysis project Ga0137392, IMG submission 101394) | Vadose zone soil microbial communities from Angelo Coast Range Reserve, California, USA - 15con2h3.4A metaG | ecosystem: Environmental > Terrestrial > Soil > Vadose zone > Saprolite... | reverse complement strand
TCTGGCGCTCTGCCACACGCTGCTGGCCGAGGGCCTCTATGATCAAGCCTTCCTCGACCGCTACACGGTGGGCTTCGAGAAGTTCCGCCCCTATCTCAGCGGCGAGCGTGACGGCCAACCCAAGGACGCCGCATGGGCTGAAAAGATCACCGGCATTGCCGCCGACCGCATCGTGGCGCTGGCACGCGAGATGGCGGCGACGCGCACCATGGTCAGCATCGGCTGGTCGCTGCAGCGCTCGCACCACGGCGAGCAACCTTTCTGGGCACTGGTCACGCTGGCCGCCATGCTGGGCCAGATCGGTCTGCCCGGCGGTGGCTTCGGCTGCGGCTACGGGCCGGCGAATCTGATGGGTAGCGGCGCGCTGCGCCATCCCGGCCCGACCCTGCCGCAGGGCACCAACCCGGTCAGCGACTTCATTCCGGTGGCGCGCATCGCCGACATGATGCTGCAGCCCGGGGAGCGCTTCTCCTACAATGGCGCCGAGCACCGCTATCCCGACATCCGCCTGGTCTATTGGGCGGGCGGCAATCCGTTCCATCACCACCAGGACCTCAACCGGCTGCGGCTGGCCTGGCGCAAGCCCGAGACGGTGGTGTTCCACGAGCAGTTCTGGACGCCGGCCGCCAAGATGTCCGATATCGTGCTACCCGCAACCACCGGCCTGGAGCGTGACGATATCGGTTACGCCAGGCGCGAGCCCTACCTGATCGCTATGAAGAAAGCACGCGAGCCGATCGGCGAGGCGCGCGACGACTATGCGATCTTCCAGGCGATCGCCCAGCGCATGGGCGCCGGCCGTGCCCAGTCCGACGGCCGCGAGATCAGCGAATGGCTCTCTCACCTCTACGAGGAGGCGCGCGTCAAATCGGCCAAGGCTGGCGTCGGCCTGCCGCCGTTCGAAGAATTCTGGGAAGCTGGTATCGCCGAGGCCGCCGGCACACAGCAGCCGCCCGTGATGCTCGGACCGTTCCGCGCCGATCCCCTGGCACATCCGCTCAGGACACCATCGGGCAAGATCGAGATCTATTCCGAGCGCATTGCCTCGTTCGGTTACGACGACTGCCCACCGCACGCTGTCTGGCTGGAACCGATCGAGTGGCTGTGCGGCAAGACTGCCGAGCGCTATCCGCTGCACATGCTGTCGGACCAGCCGGCCGACAAATTGCACAGTCAGCTCGATCACGGTCCACATTCCCGCGCGACCAAGGTCAAAGGCCGTCAGCCGATCACGCTGCATCCCGAGGACGCCGCAGCCCGCGGCGTCACCGAGGGCGACTTGGTGCGCGTTTTCAACGACCGCGGCGCCTGCCTCGCCGCCGCGCGCTTGAGCGACCGCATCCGCCGCGGCGTCGTACGGCTCAGCACCGGCGCCTGGTTCGACCCGGCCGACTCAGGCGCCAACCGACCGCTGGAGAAGCACGGCAATCCCAATGCGCTCACCCTTGATATCGGCGCCAGCAAGTTGAGCCAGGGTTGCATCGCCCAGACCTGCCTGGTCGAGATCGAGCGCCTGGAAGGCCCAGCGCCAGCCGTGACCGCGCACGATTTGCCTAGCTTCGTGAAGCGAGGGGCGTAACCACTCTTGACTGCGGACCGCTCGCTCTCAGGTCGGAGGTTCGGCGGCGCGGCGTCGCAGCAAGTCCTGCTCACGCTTGTTGCCCGCAAGTGCTGCCGCCGCTTCGAACGCGGCGCGAGCTTCCGCGTGGCGGCCGAGCTTGTGCAGCAGGTCGCCGCGAACGCTTCCCAACAGATGATAGGTCTTGAGCGCGGGCTCGTGCGCAAGGCTGTCCGCGATGACGAGCGCCGCTTCCGGCCCCTCGGCCATGCCGACGGCAACCGCGCGGTTGAGTTCGATGATCGGCGAGCGCACCAGCGCCGCCAGCTCGGAATAAAGTCCTGATATGCGCGGCCAGTCGGTTTCATCCGCTGTCGATGCCTGGGCGTGGCAGGCGATGATGGCCGCTTGCAGGGCGTAGAATCCGCCTGCGCCCTCCAGTTCACGCGCGCGCCCGAGCGCCTGCATGCCCCGCCGGATCTGGAGCTGGTCCCACAGGGCGCGGTCCTGCTCCAGCATGAGGATCGGCTCGCCGGAGGCGTCAGTACGCGCCGCCGTGCGCGAGGCGTTCAGCTCCATCAAGGCGAGCAATCCATGGGCTTCCGGCTCATGCGGCGCGATCGAGGTGAGCACGCGGCCGATCCGAAGCGCTTCATGGCAGAGCTGGGGACGCAGCCAGTGTTCGCCGCGCGCCGCGGTGTAGCCCTCGTTGAAAATCAGATAGACGACCTCCAGCACCGAGGAAAGCCGCTCCGAGAGTTCGCCACGGCGCGGGGTCTCGTAGGCCAGCCCCGATTCCGAAAGCGTCCGCTTGGCGCGCACGATGCGCTGGCCGATCGTCGCCTCCGGCAGCAGGAAGGCTCGCGCGATCTCCTCGGTGGTCAGGCCGCATATCATCCGCAGCGCCAGCGCCGCGCGGGCCTCGCGCGACAACAGCGGATGGCAGGCGGTGAAGATCAGCCGAAGCAATTCGTCGCCGATGTCGTCGTCGAGTGCGGCGTCCCAATCGGGCATGGCCTGCTGATCCTGCTCCATGTCGCGGGCAATCATCTCGTGCTTGCGCGCGAGCATTTGGCGGCGGCGCAACTGATCCAGCGCCCGGCGCTTGGCGGTCGCCATCAGCCATGCGCCGGGTTTCTCCGGAACGCCCGTGACGGGCCAATGCTCGACCGCCGCCAGCAGCGCTTCCTGCGTCAGATCCTCCGCCAGCGGCACATCGCGCAGCATCCTTGAAAGGCTCGTGATCAGCCGGGGCTGCTCGATCCGCCAGACCGCAAGGATGGTGCGATGGATGTCGGCGGCCGTCATGGCCACCGATCGCGTTTGGCGAGCCCTTGCCTCATCAAGGCCCGGCAAACGCGCGAACCTCGCACGTTCCTTCCCAGCCCGGCATGTGATCCCTGTGAACCTGCATGAACTCGACCGCCTTTGCGACGGCCTCTTCCTTGTCCCGCAGCTCGAAGATCGCGTAGCCGCCGATCACCTCCTTGGCCTCCACGAACGGACCGTCGATCACGCTGAGCCGGCCGTCGGTGATGCGCACCTGCGCACCCAATGTGCGCGGCATCAGCGCGCCGCTATCGAGCATGTGGCCGGCCTTGATCTCGCGCTCCGCAAGCTTGTGCACGGCCTCGATGAGTTCGGTCGTCGCAGGCATGGGGTGGGCAGGCGTGACGATGTACATAAAGCGCATCTTGAGAACTCCTTGATTGGGGCAAGCCGCCGCCATCGCCATCGATGCCGGCGTCCGTCATGACCACCGGCCTGTGCTAAGAGCACTCGCCCGGAGCGTCGGTAAAAAATGCGCGAACCTCGCAGGTCCCTTCCCAGCCCGGCATGAGATCCTTGTGGAGCTGCATGAATTCAACCGCCAGCGCCACAGCCTCTTCCTTGTTCCGCAGCTCGAAGATCGCGTAACCGCCGATCACCTCCTTGGCCTCGACGAACGGGCCGTCGACGACACTGAGCTGTCCGTCGGCGATGCGCACCTGCGCGCCCATGGCGAGCGGCATCAGCCCGCCGGTGTCGACCATGCGACCGGCCTTGATTTCCCGGTCGGCGAGCTTGCCCATCGCCTCCATCATCTCCGGGGGCGGAGGTCCGGGGGGCTGGGGCGAGGTGACGACCGACATGAAGCGCATGCAAAAAACTCCTTTTTGAGGCGAGCCGCGGGCACCCTGCCCCGCGGAATGGTCTCGCTAATTGAGACGACGAACCAGCCCCCGGCGGATCGACATGGGATTTGAAAAAAATCGTCTAGGTGGTGCAGTGAAGTAAGGCCGTTTCACGCGTGGCGCGCCGCTCGCCGTCGGTGTAAAAGGGCGCGCGTGGCGAATTCGGGATTCCCATCGCCTTCCTCCGGTTTGATCAATTCGGAGCCGTTCATGAAAAGCAGCCCTCGTCCCCTCGCTCTCGTTACCGGCGCCTCCAGCGGCATCGGCGCCCATCTCGCGCGTGAATTGGCCAAAGACGGTCATGATCTCGTTCTTTGTGCACGGCGTCTCGAGCCGATGCGCGCTCTGGCCGAAGAACTCAAATCGCTCGGTTCCAATTGCACGGTCATTGCCGCTGATCTCAGCAAGAGTGGCGCCGCCGCCGCGCTGATTCGCGAGATCGAAACGCAGGGTTTGGAGGTCGACGTGCTGATCAACGCCGCCGGTCTTGGCGCCAGCGGCCGGTTCGACCAATCGGATCCGCTCAGGATCACCGAGATGCTGCAGGTTGACGTCGTGGCTCTGACCGAACTGACCCGGACACTGCTTCCCGCCATGGTGTCTAGAGGCAAGGGCAAGGTCATGCTGGTGGCCTCCACTGCCGGGTTTCAACCGGGCCCGCACATGGCGGTATATTGTGCGAGCAAGGCCTATGTGCTCAATCTTGGCGAGGCTATCGCCTACGAACTCAAGGGCAGCGGCGTTACCGTCACCACGCTGTGCCCCGGCGCCACTGACACCGAGTTCGCTCGAACCGCCGATGTCGGGAGTTCGGCGCTGTTCAAGGGCGGCCTGTTCCCGCTGATGGACGCCCGCGACGTCGCGCGGATCGGCTATCAGGGTCTCAAGGCCGGCCGCGGCGTGGTGATCACCGGTCTCGTCAACAAGATCATGGCGACCTCAAGCCGGATGTCGCCGACCTTCGTGTCGATGCGGATCGCCAACTGGATGATGTCGACGGGCAAGTGACGCTGGTCGGCTGGCCGTCCGGGATTTACTGCCGCAGCATGATCAGCGGATCGGCGCTGTCGGGCACCCGCCGCCACTGCGCGTTGTCATCGGCTTCGAAGCGCCAGGTCTCGCCGTTTTGCGACATCAGCAACAACTCGCCGCGCTCCAGCCGCCACACCGTCGGCGCAAACGCTGTGACCGCGGGATCGCAGCGCGGCTTGAGGAACACCGCGAAATTGTCCGGCGTCGCCTCGGTGTTGGTCAAGGTCAGGCCGCAGACCGGGCGGCCATTGCCGCGGACCATCGACCAGTCGCCGATCATCTGATCCATCGATTTGGCCAGCGAGCGCGCGGCGGCGAGGTTCTGCAGAATATAGATGCCCTCGTTGGTTCGCAGGCCTTCGAAAATCCCGCTCTCGACCTCGGTAAAGTCGATTACCGATTGTCCGGCGGCGTCCTGCAGCCGCACGATATCCAGTCCCCTGATATTCCAGGCCGTGATATCCTTGGTGAACGGCAGCGCCGCCGCGCAACCGGGTTCGAGTTCAAGTTTCAGGCCTTGCGGCGTCGCATCGCTCTTCAGCGTGACGACGCAGGTCTTGCTGCGTTCGGTGGTCGAAAGCTCCCACTGACCGACCATATCCTTTTTCAAGGTCGAGGCATCCTGCGAACGCGCCGGCGATCCGCAGGCGATCGACGCCAACAGCGCAGCAAGCGCGATGCCGAAGCGACCCGTCATCAGCGACCCTTCACCGGGGTTTCCGGTACCGGCGTCAGCGGCGGTTTTCCCGCAAACCAGTTTTGCAGATTATCGACCACCAATTGATCCATGGCGTTGCGCGTTACCACCGAAGCCGAGCCGATATGTGGCAACAGCACCACATTCTGCATGGCGCGTAATTCGTCCGGCACCGTCGGCTCGCTGGCGAACACATCGAGCCCGGCGGCCAGAATGGTGCCTGACTTCAGCGCGGCGATCAGGGCCTGCTCGTCGACGACCGAGCCGCGCGCCACGTTGATGATCACGCCGCGGGGACCGAGTGCCTTCATGACATCGGCGTTGATCATCTTCGCCGTCGAAGCACCGCCGGGGACAATCGCGATCAGCGTATCGACCGCCTTCGCCATCTCGATCAGGTCGGGATAATGCTTGTAGGAAACATCCGCCGCGGGCTTGCGCGAATGATAGACCACGGGAACGCGCGAGGCGTCCAGCCTGCGTCCGATCGCCTGGCCGATCCTCCCCATGCCGACGATCCCGACCTTGCGATCCCTGAGCGAGCCGACACTCAAGGGATAATTCTGTGTCAACCAGAGGCCGGAGCGCAGATAGCGATCGGCCTTGACGAATTCGCGCAAGGTCGCGATCAGCAGCCCCATCGCGACGTCGGCGACCTCTTCGGTCAGCACATCCGGGGTGTTGGTGACGACGATATTATGTTCGCGGGCGTAAGCGGAATCGACGTGATCGTAGCCGACGCCGAAGCTCGCGACGATCTCGAGTTTCGGAAACAACGACAGCGACGTCTTGTCGGCGTGCACGGTGTGATAGGTCACCGCAGCGCCGCGGATCTTCGCGGCAACGGCCGGATTCAGCCGCTCGAGGTCGTGTTTGGTTTCAAAGGGATGAAGCACGAACTGATCGGAAAAACCGTTCTCCAGGATTGGCCTGCTCGGCCCGTAGATCAGCAAATCGATCTTCTCGGACGAAATATTCCCGGCAACCATCAGTTTTCCTTTCCAAGCGCGCTCTCATGCCAGCGCCGCAGCACCAGGTGCGAGGTTAGCGCCAGCAGCACATAAATGACAATCCCGGCGGCGGAGAGCAACAGTAACGCGGCGAACATTCTGGCAATGTTGAGACGGTAGCCGGATTCCGCGATTCGGTAGGCTAGTCCGGAGCCCGCCCCGGCGGATCCCGCCGCGATTTCGGCGACCACGGCGCCGATCAACGACAGGCCGCCCGCTATCCGCAATCCGCCAAGAATGAACGGCAACGCGGAAGGCAATTTGAGATACCGCAGCGTCTGCATCCGCGAGGCGCCGTAAAGCCGAAACAGGCCGGCCAGATTGCGATCCACGGAATTCAGCCCGAGCGTCGTATTGGACAGCACCGGAAAGAAGCCGACGATCCAGGCGCAGACGATCACGGCGGTCTGCTGCGGAAGATAGATCAATAGCAACGGCGCGATCGCAATGACCGGTGTGACCTGCAGTATCACCGCATAGGGAAACAGCGAGTATTCCAGCCACTTCGACTGATTGAACAGCAGCGCCAATGCGACGCCGCCGAAGGCCGCGGCGACGAACCCTTCGAGCGTGGTCAGCAACGTGACCAGCAGCGATTGCGACAGCACCGGCCAGTCCTTGACAAGCGTTTCGAAAACCGCGCCCGGGCCGGGCAGCACATAGGGCGGAATCTCATTGACGCGTACCACGAGCTCCCATATCGCGACACCCGCTGCAAGCACGATGATGGGAAGCAGGATTCGGACAACACGAACGGCGCTACTCTCCGGCGCACCCGGCCCGGCAGACAATGGCGGTGTCTGCAACGAGCTCATCCCGGCTTCCCGGGATACGACGGCGCCAGCGCATTGGAGACCTTGCGGCAATAGCCCGCATAATCGGCGGAGGTGCGAAAATCCTCTCCCCGCGGCTCGGTGGTGTCGATGCGAAACTCGGCGCTGATGCGTCCGGGCCGCGATGTCATCACGATTACCCGTTGCGACAGATACACCGACTCGAATACCGAATGCGTGACGAAGATGACGGTCTTGCGCAAATTGCGCCACAGCGCGAGCAGATCGTTGTTCAGCCGGAAACGGGTGATCTCGTCGAGGGCGGCGAACGGTTCGTCCATCAAGAGGATATCCGGATCGGTGACCAATGCGCGCGCCAGCGAGACCCGCATCTTCATGCCGCCGGATAATTCGCGTGGGAAAGCGTCGGCAAATTCGGTCAACCCCACCTGCATCAACGCCTCGGCGATGCGCGCGCTCGCCTCGGTTGCCGGCGCCTGCGCCAGTTTCAACGGTAACCGCACATTCTCCCGCACGCTGGTCCAAGGCATCAGCGTCGGCTCCTGAAACACGAAGCCGATGGAATGTCCCGGGCGCGCCTGACCGGCCGGATTGGAAATGCCGACGCTGCCGGACGTCGGCGCGTTAAGGCCTGCGATCAACCTCAAGGCCGTCGACTTTCCGCAGCCCGACGGTCCCAGCAGCGACACGAACTCGCCCTTGCGCACGTCGAGGTCCAGCGGCCCCAATGCCATCACGCCGCTATCATAGACCTTGGTGACGCCGCGCAGGCTGACCGCGAGGCCGGCCGTGCGTGTGTCGACTTCGGACAAGGCTGCGGGCTCGGCCATCGTGTCTCTAGTTCTTCGGCCGCAGATCTAACCCGACGCCCTTGTTGGTGAAGCGAAGCGTGTAAGCCTTGCGGAAGTCGATGTCGCGGCGCACCACGCCGGCCCGCACCATCTTGTCGAAGAAGCTTGCGACCCGAGCATCGCTCATGGCGCCGATACCGTCGCGCAGCGTGTCGCCGGAATCGACAATTCCATAGTCCTTCATCCTGGCCACGGAGTAGGCAAGCAACTCGTCGGTCATTTCCGGATTGAGCTTCTTGATCATCGCGTTGCCGGCCGCGTTGTCCCCGTACAGGTAATGGTACCAGCCGACGATCGAGGCATCGACGAAGCGCTGAACCAGGTCCGGCTTCTTGTCGGTAAGCTCCCTGCGGGTCTCGATCAAGGTGGAGTAGGTGTTGAAGCCATAATCCGCCAGCAAAATGATCCCCGGCTTGAATTTGGCCGCCTTCTCGATCGCGAACGGCTCCGAGGTGACGTAGCCCTGCATCGCGCTCAGCTTGTCGGCGAGAAACGGTTGTGAGTTGAATGTGTAGGGCTTGACCTTTTCTTCACTGAAACCGTATTCGTACTTCAGCCATTGAAAATAGCTTGCGATCCCTTCCTTGGACACGAACAGTGTCAGCGGCTTGAGCTCTTCCAGCTTGGCGACCTTGGATTCCGGATGGGTCAGGAAAACCTGCGGATCCTTCTGGAATATGGCGGCGACCGTCACCACCGGCACGTTGTTGGTGACCGCATCGAACGACATCAACGTGTTCGCGGCCATGAAGAAGTCGAGCTTTCCGGCGATCAGCAGAATGCGATTATTGTCGTTGGGGCCGCCCGGCACGATGGTGACGTCGAGCCCGTAACTCTTGTAGGTGCCGTCGGCCAGGGCCTGGAAAAATCCGCCGTGCTCGGCCTCGGCGACCCAGTTGGTTCCAAACGAGACCTTGTCCAGCGCGGTTTGGGCGCCCGCCGGCAAAATGGCCACAAGAACGGCCACCAGGCCTGCGGTTAACGCTCGCGGCAAAAGAGCCGGGTTCATGATTGGACTCCGTTGATCGTTCTGCCCCATGATAAGAGGCGCCGGACGTTGCTACGTCTTCGCCGGCAAGCAAACTACCCTGCAACTTTGCTGAAAGACAAATTTGCTGAAAGAAATGTCTCGCTCGATGACTTTAACTGTTCCGCCCCGCGACTGGACCGACATCCATTGGCCTGACTTCGCCGAAGGCAGCCCGGCGCGATGGATTGCCGTCCTGCCGGTGGCGGCCACCGAACAGCACGGTCCGCACTTGCCGGTCGGCACCGACGTCATGATTGCGCAGGCCTATCTTGCGCGGGTGCGCGAGCTTCTGCCTGACAACCTGCCAGCGACGTTCCTGCCGATACAGCCGGTCGGGATTTCCACCGAACATATTGGCTATCCCGGCACGCTGACGCTGCCGACAGATGTTGCGCTGAAGACCTGGATGGCCCTTGGGATGAGCGTTGCGCGCGCGGGTATCAAGAAACTCGTGATGGTCACCAGTCACGGCGGCAACAGCGCGGCCATGACCCTTGTCGCGCAGGATCTGCGCGCTGCTTGCGGGCTTCTCGCCGTCACCACGGGATGGTCCCGCCTCAGTGCGCCCGAGGGATTATTTTCAGCGGAAGAACTGCGTCATGGCGTCCATGGCGGTGCGGTCGAGACATCGATCATGCTGGCGCGATACCCGCATCATGTGCGCCACGACAAGATCGCCGATTTTCACCCCAACAGCATTGCAATGGAAAAGGATTATCGCCGGCTTGCCGCGCACCGGCCGGCGCCGTTCGCGTGGCAGGCCCAGGATCTTCATGCCAGCGGCGCCGCCGGCGATGCGACGCAGTCATCGGCCGAAAAAGGCCAACGCCTGCTCGATCAAGGCGCACGCGCGTTCTGCGAATTGCTCGCCGACGTCGACAAATTCGATCCGGGAACGTTTTCGAACGGCCCGACGGGCTGATATACCGGCTGACATACTTTCGGTTAACCATCTGTAATAACTATAGAATAACTGAATAACGAATTTCGAGCCGGGATTCGAACCGGATCCGGAGACGCGCCGTCCAACTGGATATGCGGACCACAACGGGCCGC
>Ga0137392_10003065_pt1 | contig 10205 bp, 10 predicted proteins | sample 15con2h34AmetaG_FD_101394 | JGI IMG/M metagenome (GOLD analysis project Ga0137392, IMG submission 101394) | Vadose zone soil microbial communities from Angelo Coast Range Reserve, California, USA - 15con2h3.4A metaG | ecosystem: Environmental > Terrestrial > Soil > Vadose zone > Saprolite... | reverse complement strand
TGGAAATCGGCAGCGCCACGCCATATGCGGCGGTCGCCTTTACACCGGGCGCGAGCCCCGAGATGGGCCGAGCCTTCCCGAGACCCAGGCGCTCCAAGTTCGGCAGCTTGAGGCCGCCCACCGCCCGCGCCGTGTTGCCGAGCGTGTCCGACCCGGCGTCGCCGTAGGCGGCTTGGTCGGGACAGCGGCCGATGCCGAGCCCGTCGAGCACGATGATGGCGGCGCGCTTCATTTATAGACTCGCGGCAGCCGGGGCCCGAGTCCCACCAGCACCTCCCACTGCACCACGTCGCTCCAGCCGGCGAACTCGGCCAGCGTGATGCCACTGTCTGCGGCGGACCCGATGAGCGTGGCGACGTCCCCCAACGCGACCGGCGCGTCGCCCACGTCTACGATCGTCAGATCCATCGTCACGAGACCAACGACCGGCACGCGCCGGCCGCCGAGAAAGACACGCGCATCCCCCGTGCGGGCGAGGAGCCGTGCCACGCCGTCGGCGTAGCCGATGCCGAGCGTGGCCACGGTGGTGTCGCGCGTTGCCGTCCACGACGCATTGTAGCTGACGCTGTCGCCCGCGCGCAGCCGCCGCACCGCCACGACCAGCGCCTTGAGCGTCACCACGGGCGCCGCCTGCGGCACCCCCTCACCCAACGACGACCCGCCGTAGAGAAAGATGCCCGGCCGCACCATGTCGAACGCGAACGTCCGGCCGCGCAGCGCCGCCGCGCTGTTCGCCGCGTGCACGAGCGCGGGCCGCCGCGCTAGTCGTCCCAACGCCTGTTGGAAGCGGTCCAGCTGCAGCTCGACGGAGCCGTCGCGGCGCTCGGCCGAGTGGAAGTGCGTGTAGCACCCCTCGAGGTACGGCGTGTCGAGCAGATCCGCGAGCGGGTCGATCTCGTCCCAGCGCACGCCGCTGCGCCCCATGCCCGTGTCGATCTCGAGATGAAAGGGGCCGCCTCCGGCCCCGCGCGCAATCCACGCCGCGATGCTGTGTTCATCTCCCAGCGCCGGGGTGAGCCGGTGCGCCTGGTACGCATCGAACAGGTCGGGCCGCGCCGGCAGGAACACGAGGACCCGTCGCGTGATACCCGCCGCGCGCAGCTCGGCGCCTTCCTCGATCGTGGCGACGCCATATCCCCAGGGATCGACGGCGTCGAGCGCCCTGGATACGGCAACGGCTCCCACCCCGTACGCATCGGCTTTGACGACCGGGAGGAGCCGCGTGCCTGTCACGCGTGCGACCGTGCGGGCGTTTTCGACGACCGCGGCGAGGTCCACTTCGACCCAGGCGCGCGCGTCGCGCGGGCTCGTTGGCACGTTCACAGGCGCGCGAAAGCTACGCGGCCCGTTCCCTAAATGCTAGTTTCCGACCATGACTACGACCACCCGACCGGCGGACGCCGCCCTGGGCCGCGCGCTCGCGCTGGTGCGCGATCTGCGCGCGCGCTGTTCCTGGGACGCCGCCCAGACGCCCGACACGTTGCGGCCCTATCTGGTCGAGGAGGCACTCGAGCTCGATCAGGCGATTCGCTCGGGCGACGCCCGCGAAACGACCGACGAGCTGGGCGACCTGCTGTTGCAGCTGGCGTTTCATATCGTGATCGGCGAGGAACGCGGGACGCACGACGCGGAGACCGTGACGCAGGGCCTCGAGCGCAAGATGTGGCGGCGGCATCCGCACCTGTTCGCGGCGGCGGAGCAGCGGGAGTCCTGGGAGGGACTCAAACGACGGGAGCGGGGAGCGGGGAGCAGTACGCTCCGAGGGCTTCCGGGGACCCTGCCCCCACTGCTAATGGCCTACCGCCTCCAGGAGCGCGCCGCCGGCATCGGATTCGATTGGCCAGACGCCACGGGCCCCCTGGCCAAAGTGAAAGAAGAAACGGCGGAGTTGGAACGAGAGTCGGGGGGCGGGAGGCAGGAGACGATCGAGGAGGAGCTGGGCGATCTCCTTTTCGCCGTGGTGAATCTCGCGCGCAAGCTGGGCGTCGAACCCAGTCAGGCGCTCGAGAAGGCCAACGACAAATTCACCAAGCGCTTCGGCGCCGTCGAGCGCCTCGCGGCCGAGCGGGGATTGGAGCTCGGCCGCGCGACGCTCGCGGAGTTGGACCGCTTGTGGGACGAGGTGAAAGCTCAGTCCTTGTAGGGATCGAACTCCTCGGCCCCCGCCATCACGACGATGAGCGGGTGCAGCACGTGCAACACCTCGACGGTGGGCCCCTGCGCCGCCAGCACGTCGGGCAAGCGGCGGTACACGTGCGGGCTCTCGTCGGTGCCCCCACCGCGCAGGATCACCTTCTTCCGCTGCACCCACTCGAGCATCATCTCGCGCGAGATGGCGCCCGGCTTGAGCACCTTCCCCCGACGGGTGCGCTTGCCCGCCGCGGCGGTGCGGCTCATCACGCGTCCCGCCCCGTGCACCGTCGAGTACAGAGCGCGCGCCTGCAGCTCGCGCACCGCAGGCTGGTCCGACGTGACGCCTTGGATGATCACGGCATCGTCGCCCATCGAGCCGCCCACGAACCCTTTCTGACCGGGGAACGCGGGCGTGGCACCCTTGCGCACAACGTAGAACGACTCGCCATCGTGTTCTTCGCGCCACGCGAAGTTGTGATGGTTGTGCACCAGCTCCAGCTCGTGCCCGCCGAGCAGCGACACGACCTTGCGCGCCACCCACTCGCGCCCTGCGTAGGCGTAGCGGCCCGCCAGGTTCATGAGCTGCCAGTACGCGTCGCCCACCGGCGTCGCCACGTCAAGCAGCGTCTCGACCTCGGGCACGCGCTCGTCCCAGGCGCGATTCTGGCTCAGCGCGAGAAAGCCATGCGCCACGCCGAAGCCGAAGCCCCGCGAGCCGAAATGCACGCCTACCCACACGTGTTCCGCTTCGTCGGCGAACACGTCCACATAGTGGTTGCCGCTGCCCACCGTCCCAAGCTGCGCGCGCGCCTTGGCGCGCAGCCGCTCGCGTTCGTGCGTGCCGGGCACCGCCTCCCACGCCGCATCCGCGAACAGCGGATCGTCGGTCGGCGCGTCGTCGGCCTGGTTCTTCCGGCCGACCCCGAACGACAATTGGCTCTGAATCGCGTCCGCGACCTGGGCCAGCTGCGGCGCGATGTCGGCGCGCGTCAGATCGGTCCGGATCGCCGCGTTACCGCACGCGATGTCGAAGCCTACGCCCACCACCGACACGCGATCGCGATACGCGGCCACGCCGCCGATCGGCATCACGTAGCCCAGGTGCCCGTCCGCCATCAACGCAGCCCGGTCGGCCCGGCTGGCGACGTCGCGCAGCTGGGCCAGAGTGTTCGACTCGTGCGTCCCGAAAATCTGAGGCTCGGTCATGCGTTCCTCCACGATATACGGTCCGTGTCCGGCCGGGGTGAGGGGGAAACACCACCCCGCGCTACTCACCCCGGCCCCTCGTCACCACTCGACATCCCAGTCGGACGGTTCGTCCTTGGATTCCTTCTGCCGCTCATCCTTGAACCGGCGCCATTCCTCGCGGATTTCCAAGGACGACTGCCGGAGCGCGCGAATGAGGTCGGTGCGGAGACATATGCGCGCCCCGAGGACATCCACGAACCGGATCCACCGGCGGCGCGGCCACCGGTCGAGCTCGCGCTCGATGAAACGCGCCATCTCCCGGCCAACGATCCATTGGCCGGCCGCGCTCAAGAGCACGAAGTACTCGGGATAGCGCGGCGACACACGTTCCCGCTCCACGGTCTCCTCCACCATCGGCCCGGCCGAGCGTTCCATCCACTCGGGAGTCGCGATCCGTCAGGGACTTCCCGCCCGGACCGGGCCGAAAACGAAATCGCCCCACCACGTGGCCGGCACGGGTGGGGCGAGAGCGCGAGGGGGACGAATGGGTCGCCGCTAGCGCTGTGCTCCTGTGCCGGATGGACGCGCCCCGGGCGTTGCCGGGCACACGTCGCCGTCGCGTCGGAAGGCGAGCCTGCCGACGTTTGGCTGTCCGATTATTGATAGAAACCGCTCACCCAGCACGATTTTTCCTCCCGAAAACACGAATCGCGTCACCGTGGTCACCCGTCCGGCCCATCCGGGCCGGCAGGCTACGAAACCAACGGGACGCGACTCCCTGAAGCGAAGACAACTCTAAAAAGACGCCGTGAATCTGTCAAGCCTCAGATCACCTCGAACTTCCCCAGACACACCTCGAGATCACACAGCTCGGCGAAGCGCGCGTCCATCGCCGCGTACTCGGCATCGAAGCGCTCGTTGAAGGTCTGATACGCCTCGCGCGAGTCCCAGCGGTCGATGGTCCAGTAGTAGCCGAGCTCGCCACCGGTCTCCGTGGGCCCGTCGTCGTCGCGTTGCGCGCGCAGCAGCTCCGCGCCACGGTACGCGTCGCTGCGCTTGAAGAAGGCGGCCCAATCACCGCCCGGCCCGTAGGCGCGTTCGAAGTCGGCGAGCCGCGCCGCCGACACCTGGAATTCCCATACGATCACATACATGCCGCCCCCTGCCGTCCCCTACCGCCCCCTGTCTCTCAGGGCCAGAGCTTGTACAACGTCCGCGGGAAGGCAATCGCCTCGCGAATGTGCGGGATGCCGCAGATCCAGGCGACCGTGCGCTCCACACCCAGGCCGAACCCCGCGTGCACGAACGTGCCGTACTTGCGCAGATCGAGATACCAGCCGTAAGACTCCTCGGGGAGTTTCTCCTCGCGGATGCGGTGCAGCAGCTTGTCGTAATCGTCCTCGCGCTGGCTGCCGCCGATGATCTCCCCGTACCCTTCCGGCGCGAGCATGTCGTTGTTGAGCACGGTGCGCGGGTCGACCGGGTTCTCCTTCATATAGAAGGCCTTCACCGCCTTGGGATAGTTGAAGACCATCACCGGGCGGTCGTATTGCTTGGCCAGCAGCGTCTCATCATCCCCGCTGATGTCGCGGCCCCAGGTCATGTCCGAGCCCAGCGCCTTGAGCTTTTCCACGGCGTCGGTGTATGAAATTCGCGCGAACGGCGCCTGCACGCGCGCGAGCGGGGCGGTGTCACGCTCCAGCTCGGCCAGCTCGGTCTTCCGCCGCTCGAGACAACGCGCCACGATATAGCTGACGAACGACTCCTGCAGCGCCATGTTGGCGGCGGAATCGTTCCAGGCGACTTCGGGCTCCACCATCCAGAATTCGGTGAGATGGCGCCGCGTCTTCGATTTTTCGGCGCGGAACGTGGGGCCGAAACAATAAACCTTGCCCAGCGCCGCGGCGGCGGCCTCGACGTACAGCTGGCCCGTCTGCGCCAGATAGGCCTTGCCGAGATCGAAGTAGTCGGTGGCAAAGAGATTCCCTGCCGACTCGCCGATCGAGCCGGTGAGAATGGGCGAATCGACGAGCGTGAAGCCCTGCTCGTAGAAGAAGTCGCGGGTCGCCTGGATCACTTCATGCCGCACGCGCGCGATCGCCACCTGGCGGCGGCTGCGCAGCCAGAGGTGGCGGTGCTCGAACAGGAACGCGGTGCCGTGCTCCTTGGGGGTGATCGGGAAATCGGGACTCGGGCCAATGATCCTGAGGTCCGATACCGTGAGCTCCACGCCCCCGGGGCCGCGCGGATCGGCCCGGACCGTCCCGGTCACCGCAACCGACGTTTCCTGCGTTAGTTTCCCGAATGCGTCCCACGCCGCGTCGGGGACGTCCTTTTTCGAGAGGACCGCTTGCAGGTATCCGGTGCCGTCGCGCAGCACGATGAAGGCGATCTTGCCGCTCGACCGGGTGGTCATCACCCAGCCGCGCACGGTCACCGCCTGCCCCGTCTGGCCGGGGAGTGCCTCGATGCGATGAAACTCTGGCATAAGCGCGGCATTGTAGTGGCCGCCATTTTCGCTGTCAACGCGACCGCGTGCGTCCCGCCGACGCGCTTGGGGCCCGATCGCCAGGAACAGAGCTGGATCTCGTTCCTGGGCGCCCCCGGACACGACGTTTCCGCCGCGGAAACACTCAATCCCGACCCCCGGCCCCTGTGGAAGACGGTCGCCGGCCGCGCCGTGCGCGGCAGCGCCGCCATCGGCGAGAGTGTGATCGCGGTGGGCAGCGTCGATCGCTACATCGTGCTGCTCGAGCGCGCCACCGGCCAGATCTTCTGGCGCTCCCACCTGCCGGGCACGCTGCACGGCGGTCCCCTGCTCGACGCCGACCGCCTCTACGCGGCGACCGAAGCCACGCCCGAAGGGAAGGTCGTGGCGCTGCGCCTGCGCGATGGGCGCATCATGTGGAGCCGCCACAGCGGCAGCGTGGTGGCGCCGCTGGCGTTCGATGGTGCGGAGCTGTTCGCGGGCACGGAGGCGGGTCTGGTGCTGCGTCTCAATCCCGACGACGGTGCCGTCGTGTGGCGGCGGCAGCTGTCGGGCGCGGTGCGCGCCGCGCCCGTCGTGACGCCGGACGGACTCGTGATCGCCACCACGAACGACACCCTCTACCTGCTCGACCGCGCCACCGGCGCGATCACGGCCACGCGCGCCACGCCGGGCACGGTGCTGTCGGGTCCCGCGTACGGACAGCATCGGGTCTACGCCGCCACCACCGCCGGGCACATCCTCGCGATCGTCCTGCCGGCGTTGACGGTGGCGTGGGACCATCCCGCAGGCGACGGTGTGCTCGGCGCGCCGGCGCTGGTGCACGATACGGTCTACGCGCTCACGCGCGGTGGGGTCCTGTGGATGATTGCCGCCGCCGGGCCCGCCGGCGCCGCATCGCGCGCCCTCGGCATCGTGACGCGCGCCGGCCCGACGCCCACCGCGTCGGGCGTCCTGGTGGCGAGCGTCAGCGGCGAAGTGCTGCTCGTGGACCGGGCCGACGGGAAAGTCCTGTGGCGCGCCCAGCTCGACGGGCCGGTGGAAGAAGCGCCGATCGTGAAGGACCGCACGCTGGTGGTGATCGGCGGACGCGGCGACATTCACACCTATCGATGACCCGCGCCGCCGCCGTCCTCGCGCTCGTCGCCCTCGCGACGCCGCTCGCCGCCCAGCAAGCGGCGCCGCGCCCGCCCGCGCCCGGCCACGGCAACCGGTTCCTGGTCCATTGGGGCAAGTGGGCCGCCGCCGCCGCCACCATCACCTTCACGGCCATGGGCGCGCGCGAGCACCACTATTCCGATATCGAGTGGAATCAACTGCTGGCCATTTGCCGCAACAAAAACGCCGATTGCACGCGCGGACCGAGCGGGCGCTACCTCCTTGCCAACCCGGAGCTGCTGTATCAGGCGTCGCTGCAGTTCGATCGCCGCGCCCGCCGCTGGCTGTTGGGTGCGCAAGCGGCCGCGCTCGCCACCGCCGCGTTGTTCATCAACGACCTGCGCCACCACACCGACGAGCCGGGGAATATTCCGTTCAAGCCGGTGTCGCTCGAAGTCTTGCCCACCCGCGCGGGGGCGGCGCTGAGCATTCGCGTCGCGTTCTAACCAACCCGAAACAACTCGAAGCCGCGTTCATACTTCGCCACAATCCGTGCGCGGTAGGGCGCGTGCTCCGGCGCGGCCAGCGCCGGATCGGCCTCGATGATGCGCGCCGCCGCCGCCCGCGCCTCCTCCAGTAACGGCAGATCGGTTTCGAGATTGGCATAGCGCAGCGGCACTCCGCCGGACTGCCGGGCGCCCGCCAGCTCGCCCATGCCGCGCTCTTTCAAGTCGAGCTCCGCGATCGCGAAGCCATCGGTGGTGTCGCAGAATGCCTGCAGGCGCGGCGCCGCCTCGCGCGCGTCCGACAGGAGAATGCAGTGGCTCGCCGCCGTGCCCCGCCCCACGCGTCCCCGCAGCTGGTGCAGCTGCGCCAGCCCGAAGCGTTCGGCGTGCTCGATCAGCATCACGCTCGCGTTGGCGACGTCGATGCCGACCTCGATCACGCTCGTCGCCACGAGGATCTGCACCGCGTTGTCGCGGAAGGCACGCATCGTCTTGTCGCGCTCCTCGGGCTTCAGCCGGCCGTGCACCAGCCCGACCTTGAAGTCGGCGAAGACTTTTTTCAGCTCGGCCGCCATCGTGGTCGCGGCGCGCAGGTCCGCCTTCTCGGATTCGTCGATCACCGGATAGATCACGTAGGCCTGGCGTCCGGCCGCGCATTCCGACCGGATGAACTGATAGATCTTCGCCCGCGCCGCCTCGCCGCGCAGCGCCGTCTTAACGCTGCCGCGGCCCGGCGGGCGCTCGCGTATCTGGGTGACGTCGAGATCACCGTACAGCGTGAGGGCGAGCGAGCGCGGGATCGGCGTCGCCGTGAGCAACAACACGTCGGGCGCGTCGCCCTTTTCCACGAGGGCCGCGCGCTGCTCCACGCCGAAGCGATGCTGCTCGTCCACCACGGCGAGGCCGAGTCGCTGGAACGCCACCGACTCTTGGATCAGCGCGTGCGTGCCCACCACCAGGCGCGCGCTGCCGGATGCGATGTGTTGTTTCGCCGCCGCCTTCTCGGGCGCGCTGAGACGGCCGAGCAGCAGCTCCGGCCGGATCGCCAGCGGCGCGAGCAGCCGGGTGAGCGTCGCGGCGTGTTGCTCGGCGAGCAGCTCCGTGGGCGCCATGATCGCCGCCTGGTAATCGTTCTCGACCGCCAGCAGCATGGCGAACAGCGCCACGACCGTCTTGCCCGTGCCCACGTCACCCATCAACAGGCGGTGCATCCGCAGCGGCGCCGTCATGTCCGCCGTGATGTCGCGCACCGCGTGGCGCTGGTCCGCGGTGAGCTCGAAGGGCAGCGTGCCCTTGAGCTGGGTGGTGAGCGCGCGCTTCAGCTCGAAGCGGATACCGTGGCGGGCGCGCTTCGCCAGGTGGCGGGCACGCGCCTGCACGAGCTGCTGGTCGAACAGCTCGTCGAAGGCGAGGCGGCGCCGGCCCCGCTCCGCGTCCTCCGGCGAGCCGGGCTGGTGCACCAGGGCGAGCGCTTCCCGCAGCGGCGGCAGCTGGAGTGCCGCACGCAGCGCGGGCGGATGCGGATCCGCCACCACGCCGAGCAGCTCTGTGAGGTGTTGATGGATCAGCGTGCGGATCTGGCGGTGCGTGAAGCCCTCGGTGGCGGGATAGATGGGCAAGACCAGGCCGCGCTCGGGCGCGTCTTCGCCCTCGCCCGCGAGCACGATGAATTCACGCGGCGCGAGCTGGCGGCCGTGATAGTAGCGCACCGGCCCGGTCACGAGCAGCAGCTGCCCGACCTTGATCTGGCGCTCGAGGAACGGCTGCCCCGGCCACGCGCACTCGAGACGGCCGCTGTCGTCCTTGAGGACGGCGTGGAACACGCGCAGACCGCGCCGCGTGGGGAGCACGCCCGTGCTCTCGACCCGGCCGACGCAGGTGACGTCCTCCCCGACGCGCGCGCGCGCGAGCGGGGTGACCGCCGTCGCATCGAGATAGCGGTGTGGCACGTGGTACAGCAGATCGCCGACGGTGCGCACGCCGAGTCGCTGCAGGGCGATGGCGCGCTTGGGACCCACGCCCTTCAAGAATTGGATCGGCGTCGTGTACTCGAGCGCGGTCACGGGAGTCCCTGGCGCCGGCGCCACGCCCACTCGGCCGTGAAGGCGAGGATCGCCAGCGCGAACAGCCACCAGCGATCGCGCAGGCCCACGCGCCCGCCGCGCGCGGCCGCAACGCCCGGCTGCGAGCGCGCCGTCACGGCGCCGGGACGCCACTCGTCGCTGTAGGACTCGACCGCCACCAGCCCGCGCTCCGACCCACCCGCCAGTGCGTAGCGATACACGCCGGGCGCGAGCCACAGCTCCGCGTGGCCCGTCGCATCGAAGCGCAGCGTGTCGGTACGGGCGGTGGCCTCGTTCTCGAGGCGTACCGCCACGTCGCGCGGCTCCCCGGCCGCACTCCAGTGCCACGTCAGCGGCAGGCCGTCGGCCACCTCGAGCGTGACGGGCACGGCCCGCTCCCGGCTGCCCGCGCCCCGCTCCCCGATCAACCAATCCGCCAGTCCGGCGACGAGCGCCCGATACGCCTCTTCGCTGGCGCCGCCGCGAAATGCCCACCGCCACAGCCCGCCGGCCGTGACGGTCGCCGTGCGCCGGCCGCTGCGTTCGCGCAGCACCACGATCGGCCGCGCCGCGCCGCGCCGGCCGAGGCTCGCCGTGAGCGCCACGACCACGCTGGAGTCTGGGGTCACGGGCTGCACGCCGCTCAGGGGCGGCAGCGAGTCCCAAGGAAAGCGTCAGCGTTTTGCTTTTCCCGTTATCATGCCGCTGGACCAAACTCTTGAAACCGCA
>Ga0137392_10003062_pt1 | contig 10208 bp, 10 predicted proteins | sample 15con2h34AmetaG_FD_101394 | JGI IMG/M metagenome (GOLD analysis project Ga0137392, IMG submission 101394) | Vadose zone soil microbial communities from Angelo Coast Range Reserve, California, USA - 15con2h3.4A metaG | ecosystem: Environmental > Terrestrial > Soil > Vadose zone > Saprolite... | reverse complement strand
CGCCGCCAGGACGGACGAAGCGCTTCGACACGCGCTTCTTCGCGGTCGATGCGGGCGCGATCGCGGCGCGCCAGGACGGCGTGGTCGGACCCGACACCGAGCTGACCGAGCTCACCTGGCATCCGATCGCCGAGGCTTCGCAGCTCGACATGCCGGGCATCACCGCCGCGGTGCTCGACGAGCTCTCCGCGCGCATCGCCGCAGGGTTCTCGCACGATCTTCCGGTTCCATATTATCGGATGGCGAGCCGCAAGCGGGTGCGGGATCTGCTGTGAAAACCCGCCTTTCTTGACTTTTCGCCCCTGCCCGGTAGTTTGCCGGCAAATCCGCGGCGCGGCCGCTATTTCCGAGGACCGTCATGGCCAAGGCTACCACCATCAAAGTCAAGCTCGTGTCGAGCGCCGACACCGGCTTCTATTATGTGGCGAAGAAGAACTCGCGCACGCAGACCGAGAAGCTGGTGAAGAAGAAATACGATCCGGTCGTGCGCAAGCACGTCGAATTCCGCGAGTCGAAGATCAAGTAACGCGTACGGATCCGCGACTTGCACAGAGGGCGCCGCGTGGCGCCCTTAGTTTTTTGCTGGGGCGGACATCATCAGAAATGCGGCGAGACGGCCCGCGTCGTCAGCGTCGAAATCCCGGTGGAAAAGCCCGAGTTGGGCGGAAAAAGGTGGCCGGCCGGGAGTGGTGGTATGAGGAGGCCACTCTCACCACTCCCGAACCGGCCGAACCCCACGGGACCCAGGAGATGCGGCGGACCCAGGCATTCCGTAGGGTTATCAATGGGCTGGCCTTCCTCCTGCCGCCATGGCCGCGAGCGGCCCTGACATGGCAAGAAGATCCCCAATCCCTCGGACGCGAAGGCTAGCGCAAGCCCGGGCGAAATCAACGGCCCAAGCCGTTGATCCGAGCGCGTTTTCCGATCAACCTAAGTTTTTATGGTTGATGTCCGCACGTCCGCATCGCGCATCTGTGCGATTTGCGACCCACAGGATGTGGGGCTCAGGCGGCGTCCGCCACCACGCGATTGCGGCCGTCGCGCTTGGCGCGATAAAGCGCCTGGTCGGCGCGCTTGAGCACATTGGTCGCGGTATCATCCGGCTGGCCGAGCGCGGCGAGACCGATCGAGATCGTCACCTGCACGCTGCTCTGGCCTTTGCAGATCGCGAAGGGCTCCGCCGCGATGCGGCGGCGCAGGCGCTCCGCCACCATGGTGGCGACCGCCATGTCGGTGTCCGGCATCACCACGACGAATTCCTCGCCGCCGTAGCGGCACGCGAGGTCGATGCCGCGGATCGATTTCTTCAGCCGCACCGCGAATTCGCGCAGCACGTCGTCGCCCGCGTCGTGCCCGTGCGTGTCGTTCACCACCTTGAAGAAGTCGATGTCGAGCACCAGCACGGTCAGCGGCTTGCCGCGCGCCGCGGCCTGCTCGACCAGCGTGCCGAGATGGCTTTCCATGTAGCGGCGATTGTGCAGCGTGGTGAGCGTGTCGGTGATCGCCGCCTCGATCGACATCTGCACGTTGTCGCGCAGCCGCTCCGTGTAGCGCTTCTTGCGGATCTGCGTGCGCACGCGCGCCAAAAGCTCGTTCTTGTCGATCGGACGCATCAGGTAGTCGTTGATGCCGATCTCGAGGCCGCGCATCAGGCGCGCGCTGTCCTCCGGTTCGGCCACCGCGAGGATCGGGACGTTGCGCGTGCGCTCGAGCGAGCGCACCTGGCTGCACAGCCGCAGCCCGTCGAAGTTCTCGAGGCCGAGCGACACCACCACGATGTCGTAGCCGCCCTCGGCCACGCGAAACAGCGCGCCGCTCGGATCGGGCTCGACCTCGACGTGGTGCTCGTCGGCGAGCATCGCCTGCATGCGCTCGTAGGACGCCTTGCGGTCGTCGACGACGAGCAGCCGGCCGCCCTTGCCGGCGTCGGCGATCGCCTCGCGCGCCGGATGCTCGATGCCGATCTCCTTCGAGGTGACCGCGCGCATGCGCAGCTCGTCGGTCATCATCTTGAGGCGCACCAGCGAGCGCACGCGCGCCACCAGTGCGAGATCGGACACCGGCTTGGTGAGGAAATCGTCGGCGCCCGCCTCCAGGCCCTTCACGCGGTCGGAAATCTGGTCGAGCGCCGTGACCATGATCACCGGCAGGTGGTGCGTCGAGGGACTCGCCTTGAGCCGCCGGCACACCTCGAAGCCGTCCATGTCCGGCATCATCACGTCGAGCAGCACGATGTCGCATTCGCCGCGCTCGCACGCCGCGAGCGCTTCCCCGCCGCTGAGCGCGGTCACCACGTCGAAATACTCGGCGGAGAGCCGCGCCTCCATCAGCTTGACGTTCGCGAGCACGTCGTCGACGACAAGGATACGCGCGGTCATCGACGCTCCTCTCAGGCGGTGCCGAGGAAATGACGGATGGTCTCGATGAACTTGCCCACCGAGATCGGTTTGGACAGATAGGCTTCGCAGCCGCCCTCGCGGATGCGCTCCTCATCGCCCTTCATGGCGAAGGCGGTGACGGCCACGACCGGAATCGCCTTGAGGTCGGGGTCGTCCTTGAGCCACTTGGTCACTTCCAGGCCGGAGACCTCGGGAAGCTGGATATCCATCAGGATGAGGTCGGGACGGTGCTTGCGCGCGAGATCGAGCGCCTCGATCCCGTTCCGCGTGCCCACGGTGCCGTACCCGTGCGCTTCCAACAGGTCGTGAAAGAGCTTCATATTGAGCTCGTTGTCTTCCACGATGAGGACGGTCTTGGCCATCCTGGTCCCCTTGCGGCCCCGCAGCCGCCCCCGTCCATGCGCCCCTGTCCGCGCCGCAAACCGGCCGTCGCGGATGCCCTGTCGATGCCCGAACGGTAGAGGGGATTCCTTACGGAAAGGCAAATCCAAGCAATGAGAAAGGCCCCGACTGCGTCCCGGGAATTCGCGGAATCCGTAGCAATTCAGGCACTTAACTTTTTGGCAACCGATCCCGCCCGCCTGGGGCGGTTTCTCGCCCTGTCGGGCCTCGGTCCGGATTCGATCCGTTCCGCCGCGGCCGAGCCCGGCTTCCTCGCCGGGGTGCTCGAACATGTGGCGGGGGACGAGGCCCTGCTGGTCGCTTTCGCGGCCGAGGCCGGCATCGCACCCAAGGATGTGGACAAGGCGCGCGCCGCCCTCGCGGGGGGCGAGCGGGAGCACGATGTGCCTTGATCGGCGGCCCGCGCCTCTGCGACCATCGCAGGCTCCCGGGAATCGACTCAATGGCAGCTTTTTGCCGCGACTGCCTCGGCGATGTTTCGGATCGCGCCGCGCGCTGTCCGGCCTGCGGCTCGCCGCGCCTTGTGCGCCATGACGACATCCACCGGCTTTCCATCGCCCATGTGGACTGCGACGCCTTTTATGCGGCGATCGAGAAGCGCGACGACCCCTCATTGGCCGACAAGCCGCTGATCGTCGGCGGCGGCAAGCGCGGCGTGGTGGCGACCGCCTGCTACATCGCGCGCACGTTCGGGGTGAGATCGGCGATGCCCATATTTCAGGCGCGCCGCCTGTGTCCGCACGCGGCCGTCGTTCCGCCCGACATGGCGAAATATTCGCGCGTCGGGCGCGAGGTGCGCGCGCTGATGCTCGAGTTGACCCCGCTGGTCGAGCCGCTCTCGATCGACGAGGCGTTTCTCGACCTTTCCGGCACCGAGCGGCTGCACGGCCGGTCGCCGGCGAAATCGCTCGCCGGCTTCGCCCGCGCGGTCGAGGACAAGATCGGCATCACGGTGTCGATCGGGCTCTCGGAAAACAAGTTTCTGGCAAAGCTCGCCTCCGATCTCGACAAGCCGCGCGGATTTTCGGTGTTGAGCCAGCGTGAGGCCGCCGCGTTCCTCGCCCCGCGGCCCGTGACCTTCATCTGGGGCGTCGGCAAGGCCATGGGCGAGACGCTCGCGCGCGAAGGCTTTCGCATCATCGCCGACCTGCAGCGCGCCGACGAGACCGAGCTGATGCGGAAATTCGGCGGCGAAGGCGTGCGGCTGGCGCGGCTCGCGCGCGGCGTCGATGCGCGCGACGTCAGCCCCGAGCGCGAGACCAAGAGCGTCTCGGCCGAGACCACGCTGGAAAGCGATCTCTCGGCCTATCGCGCGCTCGAGCGCAAGCTCTGGCGGCTGTCGGAGCGAGTCTCGGCGCGGCTCAAGGCCAAGGAGCTTGCGGGCGAAACCGTGACCTTGAAGCTCAAGACCTCAGATTTCCGCCTACGCACGCGGGCGCGCTCGCTCGGCGCGCCCACCCAGCTCGCGGCAAAGATCTTCGGCGCCGGCCGCGAGCTCTTGGAGCGCGAGACCGACGGCACGCGCTTTCGCCTCATCGGCATCGGCGTGTCCGGCCTGGCCGAAGCCGCGGATGCCGATCCGGCCGACCTGGTCGACCGCCAGGGCGAGCGCAGCAAGGCGGCCGAGCACGCAATTGACCGGCTGCGGGAAAAATTCGGCCGCGAGGCGGTCGTGATGGGCCGCGGGCTGGGTGAGAGCGACGATGACTAGCGGCGCGGCCTATCTTTCGGCCAGCCATCGCAACATGGAACGGCTCGGCATGCGCATCCGAGTCACCCGAGCGATCTGGACCGGATGTCCTGCGACCTCCTGATCCGCAACGGGCTCCTGTACGACGGCTCGGGCAGCGCCGGCGTCGCGGGCGACGTCGCGATCGCGGACGGCCGCATCGCAGCGATCGGGCGACCCCTGCCGGCCGATGGCGCGCGCGTCATCGATGCAGCCGGCCTCGCGGTCGCGCCGGGCTTCATCGACATCAAGACGCATTCCGATTTCACGCTGCCGATCAATCCGAAGGCGGAAAGCAAGGTGCGCCAGGGCGTCACCACCGAGATCATCGGCCATTGCGGCTTTTCGGTCGCCCCGGTCCTGCCGGGCAAGGTCGAGCTGCTGCGCGATTACTTGAGTCCAAGCGCGCCGTGGCTGCCGTTCCGCGAGACGACATTTCCCGACTATCTCGCGAGCTTCCCGGCGACCGCGGTCAATGCCGGCATGCTGGTCGGCCACAACACGCTGCGCCTGATGGTGATGGGCATGGCGGCGCGGCCGCCCACTGCGGCCGAGCTGGCGGCGATGATCGACCTCCTGGAGCAGGCGCTCGACGCGGGCGCGCTCGGCCTGTCTTCCGGGCTGTTCACCGCGCCCGGCTCCTATGCGCGGCCCGACGAGATGGTGGCGCTCTGCAACGCGGTGAAGCGTTACAACGCCGGCTACTTCACGCACATCCGCGACGAATCGAACAAGGTGCTCGAATCGGTCGAGGAGGCGATCGCGATCGCACGCGACTGCGGCGTGCACGTCGAGATCGTGCACTTCAAATGTTCGGGCGTCGACAACTGGGGCACGGCGGCGCGTGTGCTCGACCGGCTGGCGCAGGCGCGCGCCGAGGGGCTCGACATCGATTGCGACGCCTATCCCTACACCGCGGGCAGCAACCCGCTCAAGAACCTGCTGCCGCAGTGGGTGCAGGCGGGCGGCGTCGCCGCCATGCTGGAGCGGCTCCCGCTCGCCGAGACGCGCACGCGCATCCGCGCCGACATCGCGCGCGACGGGCTCAACAACTGGGGCCGCCTGCCCTCGTGGGACGCCGTGCGCATCTCGGTCTCGCCGCACCTGCCGCAGCACGCCGGCCGCACCATCGCAGAGATCGCGGCCGCGCGCGGCGTCGACGACATCGACGCGCTGTGCGACCACCTCATCGCGGACAAGGGCGCGACGCGCGTGCTGGTGACGTCGATCTCGGAAGACGACGTGCGCGACATCGTGCGCTCGCCCGCGGCGCTCATCGGCTCCGACGGCAATTGCGTCGCGACCTACGGCACGGTGAGCCAGGGCCTGCCGCATCCGCGCTTCTACGGCACGTTTCCGCGCGTGATCGGCCACTATGTGGGCGAGCTTGCGCTGCTGCCGCTCGAAAGCGCCATCCACAAGATGACGGGCGCGACCGCGAAGGCGCTGCGCCTGCGCGACCGCGGCCTGTTGAAAGAAGGTTACTGCGCCGATATCGCGATCTTCGATCCCGTCGACTTCAGGGACCGCGCAACTTACGCCGATCCGCACCAGTATCCGAGCGGTGCGCGCACCACGGTGATCGTCAACGGCACCGTGGTGGTCGACAACGCCACCCACACCGGCGCGCTGCCGGGCAAGGTCTTGCGCCGCGCCGCGGATGGCGGAGTCGCGTAACAATCCGTCATGGCCGGGCTTGTCCCGGCCATGACGGCGCAAGCGCCGTCACTTGCACGCCGGGGCGTCCTTGATCTCCAGCTGGCTCATCTGGCCAGCGACGACGAACTCGCCGTAGTCGAGCGCGAGCGCGCGCGAGATGCCGTTCTCGTAGAGCTCGAAGCTGATCGAATAGACCGGCGTCTGCTCGCCCTTCTCCTTCTCGGCGCGGTCGAAATAGCTGATCGTGACCGGCCAGCGCGTGAGGCCGGCGAGCGCGGCCTGGCCCGCGGCCGCGTCGGTCGGCTGCTTCTCGTCGGGCTTGATCTCGCGGCCGATCACGGTGAGCGTGCTGTAGATCTTCTCGCCGGTCTCCGAGCCGTCGTAGACCGGCAGCTCCAGAATGCTCTTGCCCTCGCGCGCGGCCTCGATGATGCGCCGCATGTGCTCGGTCGGAAACACCATCGCGCGCTCGAGATCGAAGGATTTTTCCGCCGGCTTCGCAAGCTTCACGGTGACGCGCGCGTCGCTTCGATCGGCGTTGCCGTCGACCGCCTCGACCGGGAGCTGGTTGATGAAATTCTGCGAATTGAAGCGGAAGCGCTTGGCGCCGCCCTCCTCCCACGTGCTGGCGCGCAGATCGCTCAGCGCCGTCTTGCCCTCGCCGCTGTCGAGCTCCGAGACCTGGCGGAAATTGAGCGCATAGCCGTCGCAGGCGCTGCCGGAGAAATCGTAGAGAATGCGCCCGCGCACCGACCGCACCGGGCGCTTGCCCTGCGCGCGCAGGAGCGAAAGCTCGTAGACGGCGCGGTGCGGCGCGAGCACGACGCCCGCCGCCTGCGCCGGCGGGGCCGCGCCCGTGATCAGGAGCGATCCGACGGCGGCTGCGGCTGCCATCATGGTGCGTGTCATCATGGAGTGTGCCTCATCTTGCGCCCGTGCCACGAACATAGGGGCCGAATCTCCGCCCTGCAACGCGCCGAGCCGCGGGCCCGACACCCGCTTGCGTCGCGCCGCATGAATGCCGCATGAATGACACGAACGGGTCGCAACGGGCGGCGGATCGCGGCAGGAGGACATCATGACCGGAACGGTGGAGAGCAAGCTTGCGGAGCTGGGTATCGCGTTGCCGACGCCGGCCGCACCCGTCGCCAACTATGTCGGCTTCGTGCGCACCGGCCGGCTGCTCATGGTGTCCGGCCAACTCTGTCTCGGCGATGACGGCAAGCTCGTGGCGCAGGGCAAGCTCGGCGCCGGCGTTTCCGTCGAGGACGGGCAGAAGGCCGCGCGCGCCTGCGCCATCAATCTTCTCGCCCAGGCCAAGGCGGCGCTCGGCGATCTCGACAAGGTCGCGCGCGTGGTGCGGCTCGGCGGCTTCATCAATTCGGCGCCGAGCTTCCTGGAAGGACCGAAGGTGATGAACGGCGCCTCCGATTTCATCGTGTCGGTGTTCGGCGACAAGGGCCGCCATGCGCGCACCACCGTGGGCGTCGCCGTGCTGCCGCTCGACGCCGCCGTCGAGGTCGAGGGCCTGTTCGAGGTGAAGTGAGTGCCCGATTGGCTGACCGCCCGGCCGATTGCCCATCGCGGCCTGCACGATGTTTCGCGCGGCGTTATCGAGAATACCGCGAGCGCGGTCGCGGCCGCGATCTCCGGCAACTACGGCATCGAGGTCGATCTGCAGACCAGCGCCGACGGCGAGGCCATGGTGCATCACGACGATGCGCTCGGCCGCCTCACCGAGGGCACGGGCAACCTCGCCGCCATGACGGCGACGCAGCTCAAGGCGGTCGCATTTCGCGCCACCGCCGACCGCATGATGACGCTTGGCGATCTGTGCGACCTCGTGCGCGGGCGCGCCACCCTGGTGCTCGAGCTCAAGAGCCGGTTCGAGCGCGACGCGCCGCTCGTCGCGCGCGTCGCCGAGGTGCTGGCGCGCTATGCCGGGCCGGTCGCGGCCATGTCGTTCGATCCCGCGATCGTCGCGGCGTTGCGCGAAAAGGCCCCTCGCCTGCCCCGCGGCATCATTTCCGAGCGCCGGTTCGATCACCCCGAATGGGACAAATTGCCGGGCTGGAAAAAACGCAGCATGGCCCATCTCCTGCATGGCGCCGCGACGCGTCCGCAGTTCGTCGCCTACCGGGTCGACGACCTGCCGGCGCCCGCCACCCTGGTGGCGCATTTTTTGGGCTTACCGATCCTGACCTGGACGGTGCGCACCGAGGCGCAGCGACAGCAGGCGAAACGATGGGCCGACCAGATGGTCTTCGAGGGTTTTTTGGCGTGACGCGGTCCGTACGGAAGAACGGCAGATGAGCACCGGCCTGCGCATCAGGATCCTGCCCGCGATCGGCGACATTCCGGCCGCCGCGTGGGATTCGTGCGCCAATCCGGCGGCTCATCCGGGGTCTTCAGAAACCCCCTTCAACCCATTCATCTCTCACGATTTCCTCTCTTCACTTGAAATCTCAAGTTCGGCCACGGCGCGCACCGGCTGGCAGCCCCAGCATCTCGCCGTGGAGGACGCGGAAGGCAACGTGCTGGGCGTGGCGCCCTGCTATCTGAAGTCCCATTCGCGCGGCGAATACGTCTTCGACCGCGGCTGGGCCGAGGCCTACGAGCGCGCCGGCGGCGACTACTATCCAAAACTTCAGGTCTCCGTCCCCTTCACGCCGGCGACCGGCCGGCGCCTGCTCGCCGCTCCGGGCGACCGGCGCGACGAGGTCGAGGCCGCGCTGGCGCAGGGACTCGTCGAACTGTGCCGGCTGCGCGAAGCCTCCTCGGTGCACGTCACCTTCATGCCGGAGCGCGAGTGGGAGATCTGCGCGGCGCGCGGCTTCCTCAAGCGCAACGATCAGCAGTTCCACTGGGTGAACGCCGGCGGCTACGCCAGCTTCGACGATTTCGTCGCGGCGCTGGCGGCGCGCAAGCGCAAGGCGATCAAGCGCGAGCGGCGCGAGGCGGTGCAGAACGGCATCGCGATCGAATGGCTCACCGGCTCCGATCTCACCGAATCCGTCTGGGACGCGTTCTTCGCCTTCTACATCGAGACCGGCTCGCGCAAATGGGGCCGGCCCTATCTCACGCGCGACTTCTTCTCGCTGGTCAGCGAAAAGATGGCCGACAGGATCCTGCTGGTGATGGCGAAGCGCGCCGGCCGCTACGTCGCGGGCGCCATCAATTTCATCGGCTCGGAAACGCTGTTCGGCCGCCATTGGGGCGCGGTCGAACACCACCCGTTCCTGCATTTCGAGCTCTGCTATTACCAGGCGATCGATTTCGCCATCGCCAAAAAACTGCCGCGCGTCGAGGCCGGCGCGCAGGGCGAGCACAAGCTCGCGCGCGGCTATCTGCCGGTGACCACCTATTCGGCCCACTACATCGCCGACCCCGCGCTCCGCCGCGCGATCGACGATTATCTCGTGCGCGAGCGCGCCTACGTGGAGGCGGCCGGCCGCGAGCTCGGCGGCATGTCGCCCTTCCGCAAGGATTTTGCCGCCGAGGACGCGTAGCGAGCGCTGAGCTTCCGTCCCCTCCCCCGCGTGCGGGGGAGGGTCAGGGAGGGGGCAAGCGCCCTCGCCTCATTGCTCCGCGATGTTGTAAGAGTCTGATCGAGATCAGTTCGAGCGGAGGAGACGATGGCCAGCTACGACTCCAACAACCTCTTCGCAAAAATCCTGCGCGGCGATCTGCCGTCCCACAAGGTGTACGAGGACGACCGCGCCTTTGCGTTTCTCGACATCATGCCGCGCTCGCCCGGCCACACGCTGGTGATCCCGAAGGCGCCGGCGCGCAACATCCTCGACGTGAAGCCGGAGGATCTCGCCCACGTCATGGCGGTGGCGCAGAGGGTCGCGCAGGCCGCGATGAAGGTGTTTTCCGCCGACGGCGTGACCATCCAGCAGTTCAACGAGCCGGCCGGCGGCCAGGTGGTGTTTCACCTGCACGTGCACGTCATTCCGCGCAAGGAGGGCGTGGCGCTCAAGCCGCCCGCGAGCGTGAAGGAAGAGCCGGCGGTCTTG
>Ga0137392_10003047_pt1 | contig 10241 bp, 8 predicted proteins | sample 15con2h34AmetaG_FD_101394 | JGI IMG/M metagenome (GOLD analysis project Ga0137392, IMG submission 101394) | Vadose zone soil microbial communities from Angelo Coast Range Reserve, California, USA - 15con2h3.4A metaG | ecosystem: Environmental > Terrestrial > Soil > Vadose zone > Saprolite... | reverse complement strand
TTCGGGCTCGCAGCACACCACACAGACCGTGGATCTGCAGGGCGCCAAGTCCGCCCATGCCGCGCTGGACTTGCCCGCCGGACAGCTCATCATCAACGGCGGCGCAAGCCATATGCTTGACGCCGACTTCACCTACAGCAACTCTTTCGACCCTCCGCGCGTCGATTACCACGTTGACGGTGGCGTCGGACAACTCCACATTTCTCAGGATTCCGGCTCCGTTCACTTCGGCCCTTCCCAAAACGACTGGAATCTTCATTTCAGCAAGTCCATCCCGCTGGAGTTGAAAGTGGATATGGGAGCCGGGCATGGGGATTTGCATTTTAGCGACGTTCCGCTCACCCGCTTGGACCTCCATCTCGGCGCCGGGCAGATGGATGTTGACCTCACTGGCGACCGCAAAACCGATTTGACCGCTGACTTTGAAGGCGGCGTGGGCCAGGCTAACATCCGCCTCCCGAAAAACGTCGGCGTCATCGCCAATGCCTCCGGCGGCATCGGCTCCATCAATGTCCACGGACTGAAGCACGACGGCGACAGCTACACCAATGACGCCTATGGAAAATCCCAAGCCACGATTCACCTGAAAGTCCAAGGCGGAATCGGCCAGATCACGCTCACCCAGGAACCATGAAATTTGCGCCCCAATTCTGACGAGCAGGCGTATGCACCCGAAGCGCTGATTCCTCGTTTGCCCCGGTTTGACACCCGACGTATAATTTGAAGTTTAGGCAGCACCCTCGAAACGCGCTGTCTAGGCTTCCCTTTGGCTACCAAAGACCTCACCCCCGCTAACACCGATTTCCGGCCGGAGCAGGAGTCCATCCGCGTCCGCGGCGCCCGCGTCCACAATCTCAAGAATATCAGCGTCGAAATTCCGCACAACGCGATTACCGTTGTCACCGGCGTGAGCGGCTCCGGAAAGTCCTCCCTCGCCTTCGACACCATTTACGCCGAAGGCCAGCGCCGCTACGTGGAATCGCTGTCTGCCTATGCCCGCCAGTTTCTCGAACGCATGGAAAAACCCGACGTCGACGAAATTTCCGGCATCGCCCCCGCCGTGGCCATCCGCCAGAAAAATTCCACCCGCAATCCCCGCTCGACCGTGGCCACCGCCACCGAAATTTACGATTATTTGCGGCTCCTTTTTGCCCGCTGCGGGCAAACGTTTTGCGTCAAATGCGGCGCGCAAGTTCGCCGCGACAGTCCGGACGAAATTGCCACCCGCATTTTGTCGCTCGCGCCAGGCCGCCGCTTTTACGTCTTGCACCAGTTTCGCATCGCCGCCCCCGCGTCCCCCGCGGTTTCGAAACGAGGCGCCAGGAAAACCGCCGCTGCTCCGCCTCCCGAACTTCTTCGCCAGGGGCTGCTCGATTTGCAGAAGCGCGGTTTCAACCGCCTTTACCAGACGGGACGAATCCACGAATTTTCTTCACCAGAAACGCTTCTGGACGTCGATTTCTCAAAGCCCGTCTACGTTCTCGTCGACCGTCTGGCCGTAAATCCGGAGTCGCGCGCGCGCCTCGTCGACTCCATCGAAATTTGTTACCGCGAAGGGCAGGGCGAAGCCATTCTCGAATTCGCCGCTGACGGCGCGGGCCATGCCCCTGAGCGCCTCACCTTTAACGAACGTTTCGAATGTAAGAACGATGGAACTCTCTACCAGGAACCCGAGCCCCGTCTCTTCTCCTTCAACAATCCGTACGGCGCCTGCCCCCGCTGCCAGGGTTTCGGAAATACCATCGATTTCGATTTGAATCTCGTCGTGCCTGATCCAAGCAAGTCGCTCGATGACGGGGCCATCGAGCCGTGGACCAAACCCCGTTACCGCGTGCTTTTCCTGGAAGCAAAAAAATGGGCGCGCGAGCGCGGCATTCCCGCCAACGTGCCGTGGCGCCAACTCACCGCCGAACAGCGCCGCTTGATTCTCGAAGGCGATCCCGAGAACGACTACCAGGGCGTCAAAGGTTTTTTCAACTGGCTGGAGCGCAAAAAATACAAGCTGCACGTGCGCGTTTTCCTCAGCCGCTTCCGCGGCTACGCCAGTTGCCCGGAATGCGGCGGAACTCGTTTGCGCGCCGAAGCGCGAGCCGTGCGCGTGGCTGGAAAAGCCATCACCGAGGTTTGCCAGCTCACCGTCAAGGAAGCGCGCGCTCTCTTTTCCAGCCTGCAGCTCTCCGAAGGCCACCTGAAAGTCGCCGACCGCATTCTCGAGGAGATTCGCACGCGCTTGCAGTTTCTGGATGAAGTCGGTCTCGACTACCTCACACTTGATCGCCTGACCTCCACGCTCTCCGGTGGAGAATCCCAGCGTATTCAGCTAGCGACCTCGCTCGGCTCCCATCTCGTCGGCGCGCTCTACGTTCTCGACGAACCTTCCATCGGCCTGCATCCCCGCGACACCCAGCGGCTCATCGATATTCTCAAGTCCCTCCGCGATCTGGGCAACACCGTGCTCGTCGTCGAGCACGATCCCGACACCATCCAGTCCGCCGATTGCATCATCGATCTCGGTCCCGGCGCGGGAGAACTCGGCGGCAAACTCCTCTTCGCCGGCCCTTATGCAGCCATGCTCGATGAACACAAATCGCTGACCGGCCGCTACCTCAGCGGCGAACTGCGCATTCCGGTTCCCAACGTGCGCCACAAACCCGCCGGAAAATTTCTTCGACTCTACGGCGCCAGTTTGCACAATCTTCAGAATCTGGATTTGATGATCCCGCTCGGAACGCTCACGGTAGTCACCGGCGTCAGCGGTTCCGGCAAATCCACCCTGGTTCACGACGTGCTCTACAAAGCGCTCGCCGCCAAGCGCGCCGGCGGCAACGTCAAGGAATTCTGCGAGCGCCTCGAAGGCGGCGACAACGTCCGCGAAGTCGTGATTGTCGATCAATCCCCCATCGGCCGCACCCCGCGTTCGAACCCGGCCACTTATCTCAAGGCTTTCGACGCCATTCGCGAAGCCTTTGCCGCCACCCCGGATGCCAAACGCCGCGGCTACGATCCCGGCCATTTTTCCTTCAATGTGCCGGGAGGCCGCTGCGAAACCTGCCAGGGTGACGGCATGGTCACCGTGGAAATGCAGTTTCTCGCGGACGTCGAGCTAATCTGCGAAGAGTGCCGCGGCACGCGCTTCAAAAGCGGCGTTCTGGAAGTGCGGCATAATGGGAAAAACATTCATGAAGTATTGCAGTTGACGGTTCGCGAAGCGCTGGCCTTTTTCGTCAACGTCCCGAAAATTGTTTCCAAGCTCCGCGTCCTGAATGAGATTGGCCTCGGCTACTTGCGCCTCGGTCAATCCGCGACAACACTTTCTGGAGGGGAAGCGCAGCGCCTGAAGCTCGCCGCGCACCTCAGCCAAACGGACGACGAGGGCATTCTCTACATTCTCGACGAGCCGACCACGGGCTTGCATTTCGACGACATCGCCAAGCTCCTCAGCGCCTTCCGCAAATTGCTCGAGGGCGGCGCTTCGCTGCTGGTCATCGAGCACAATCTTGACGTCATCAAGTCCGCCGACTGGCTGATCGATCTTGGCCCCGAGGGCGGCGACCAGGGCGGCAAGATTATCGCCACGGGAACACCCGAGCAGGTGGCGCGAAATACGCAATCGCACACCGGCCGCTTTCTCGCCCGAGTGCTGAACGGAAACGGCCAGGCAAAGCGTCCCGCAAACGGCGCATCCAAACCAGCAGGCCCTTCGGCTATCATCTCCAACGGAGCCAAGATTCCTCCGGCTGAACCATGAAGCCAGCGCATTTCCGTTCGAACGCGATGCAGATTTTCATGTGCGTCGCCATCGCCTTGGTAGGGGCGCAGCATGCTGCGCCCCTACAAGGCAACCAATCCGCCCCGAGTCCGCAGTCGGCTTCCAAACCCAAACCGACCCTGCAATCGAAGGCGCAAAAAGTTGCCAACCCCTTGAACGATTTGCTGGACGAAGCCCAGCAAGACATCGATAAAAAGAATTTCGAAGCCGCCATCGCCCCGCTTCAAAAAGTAATCGCCGACCAGCCCGAATTCGCCTACGCCCACTTTCAACTCGCCTACGTCTACACCGCCCTCAAAAAAACCGCCGAAGCCCGCGCCGAATACTCCCGCACCATCGCCATCGATCCGAAAATGTCTGAAGCGTATCTCAATCTAGGCATGCTTCTTCTGGACGCCCAGGAAAACGCCGCCGCGGTGCCCCCGCTTCGCAAAGCCGCGGAACTCCTCCCGTCCCAAAGCCGCCCCCGCTATTTGCTGGCCGTCGCCCTGGACCGCTCCGGTGATGCGGCCGGAGCCGCCGAGTCCTTCGACGCATTGCTTCATCTGGATCCCAACGAAATCGCAGCGATCGATTACCTAGGCTGGGCAGCGCTTCGTCAGGGCAAGCCCGATGAAGCAGAAAAAGATTTCCGCCGCGCCCTGGAAGTCCAGCCTAATGCGCCAGAAGCGTGCCGCGGACTGGCGCAGAGCCTGGACGCACAGAAAAAGCCCGAAGCCGTCGGCGCGTACCGCGGTTATCTCGAGCTCATGCCCAATGATTCCGAAGCGCGTGCCCGGCTCATCCATCTCCTCGTCGAACAAAAAGCAAACGACGAGGCTCTCGCGGAACTCAATCGCCTCGACGCCGGCAAGCCGCCCACCATCGATTCCCTCAAGCTTCGCGCCGACGTGCAGATTGCCGCCAAGAAATGGGATGATTCGATTTCCACGCTCCAGCAAGCTCTCGCGCTGGCGCCCAACGACGCGCAACTGCACGGCGGCCTCGGTCGCATCTACCTCCAGAAACGCGACTTCGCTTCCGCTGAGAAAGAGCTGGGCATCGCGATGCGTCTGGATGCAAGAAACCTGACCTATTTCAAAGACTTAGCCTCGACATTTTTTCTGGCAGGCAATTATCCAGCCACGCTGGCCGCGCAAGACGAGATAGCCAAAGTGGAACAACCTGGCGCGGGCGTCTGGTTTATCCGCGCGATTTGCTACGATAAGCTGAACCAGCCCAAGCCCGCTTTGGAGGCCTACCAGAAATTTCTCCAGCTCGATCAGGACAAAAATCCCGATCAAGTCTGGCAGGCCAAGGAGCGCAGCAAAGTGCTGCAACACATGCTGGAACGGAAAAGGTAGGCGCATGAGGGCCCTCGGGACTTTTTTCGTTGCCGTGTGCGGCTTGCTCATTTTTCTCGCGGCGCCGCCTCCGGGCGCCGCGCAGAGCCCCGCCGACCTTCAGGCGCGCTTCGACAACGAAACCAATGCGGTTCACAAAGCCAAGCTCATGCAAAAATTGGGGGACGCGCAACTGGAAGAAGCGCGCCGCGCCGGAAAAGCCGGCGATCATAACGCGCTGGGCCTCACGCTGGAAAAATACCGCGACAATGTTCGCGCCGCCGCGGAGGCCTTAAAGAGGCAGCATCCCGACGCGGAAAAGCAGTCCAATGGTTACCGGCAACTGGAGGTGCATTTACGCAAGGGGATTCGCGAGGTGGACGATGCGCTGCTGGTTTCTCCGGAAGATTATAAGCCGCCGCTCCAGCTCGTCCGCCAGGATCTGATTGCCCTGGATGAGGAGCTGCTGAAAATGCTTTTTCCCCGCCGGCCTTTGAATCAGCGCGCGCCCGGGCCTCCCGCGGAGAAACAGCCATGAAATGCAAAATACGTTTTCTTCTTCTGCTTTCCTGGCTTCTGGCCGCCGCGCCGCTCGCCCTCGCGGGGACGCCGCCGCAGAAGGATTATCTTTCGGCGGTCGAAGCGGACAAGATTCGCGATGCCGAGACGGTGAACGAGCGAATCAGGCTGTTCCTGATGTTTGCCGACGATCGCTTGAAGAAGTTTCAGTATGAGTTGGACCATCCTTCCACGAACCGCCACGGCGACATGCTGAATTCCCTGTTGAATGCCTACGTCGGGTGCGTGGACGACGCCGCGGACCTCATCCAGTTAGGGCTCGAAAAACAGGACAACATCCGGAAGGGTATCGATCTGATGACTTCGCGCACCAAGGAATTTCTCGTCGTGCTCGAGAAGCTGTCCACCGATGGTCCCGAGCGCGAGCTTTATAAAGAGAATCTCGACGACGCCATCGAGGGCACTCGCGACGCCATGAACGACGCGGAAAAAGCCAAAAAGAAAGTCGCCCCGCCGCCGGTGCGGAGGAAGAACTAGCTCTTGATGAATCAGAATAAAGCAATGAAATCGAGTTGGCGCCAAACTACGCTGGTTCCAGGAGGCGGGCCGCTGTTTCAGCGGATGTTCACGCGGCTCGGTTGCGATGGGCGGCCGCCGCGATTCCGCGTCGAGTTTTATCCCTATTCCAGCCTGGTGCTGACGATTCGGCGCCGCGAGGAAGTTGTCTACGTGCGATTCTCAGACCTCCTGCGGCGGGCACCGCTGGCGGTCCTGGAAAGCGCGGCCGCGCTGCTGTTGGCGCGCGTGTATCGCCGCAAAGCTCCCAGGGAGCTCGCCGAGCCTTATCTGGAGTACGCGCGCTCCAATCGCACGCGCAGCCGCATGAACCGCATGCGTAGTGGGCGTGTGCGGCTCTCCGCCACCAGCCCGCGAGGCGTTCATTTCAATCTCGAAACGCTTTTCGATGAGCTGAATGGAAAATATTTCGCCGGGCGGTTGCAACGCCCGCACATCTCCTGGAGCAAGCGGAGTTGGCGCCGTCAATTCGGCTGTTACGATCCCGGGCCCAATCAGATTCTGCTGAATCGCCGCATGGATCGCCCCGAGGTTCCGTCGTGCGCCGTCGAATATGTCTTGTTTCACGAAATGCTGCACGTGAAGCACCCCACTCGCCGCTCGGGATGCACCATGGTCTCGCATTCCAGAGAATTTCGAGAAGAAGAGAAGCGCTTTCCCGAATTCGCCCGCGCGCGCCGCATCCTCGACCGCCTCGCGCGCTGAGTGCTTCCCGCGTTCTTTGAATCTGGGGAGTCGCTTACCTGATATATCTGGCTTCGCAACTATTCCACTTGTCTGGTTAGCGCAGCGTTAATCGGGACTTGAGAATAGATTCAGATATTCAGTTATCAGCAGCAGACAAAACGCGTTTCTTCCCATCGACATCGATGATTAGCATAAAGCGCACCAAGTCCTGACAGCGGGTCATAGCAGAAGCCTAGGCAAACATCTTTTCTGCCTTCAGAACTTTCGTCGGTTCGAGGGACTTTCTCGAGTTCGTCAAACAGGTCGACCACCTCTTAGTGACAGAACCCTTTGCAGCACGGCAGCCGCGGCTTGATCGCGGTTCGGATCAACTGGCAACTCGTGAGAGACCAGGCCGTGCAATGCTCGCCCTAACCCATCGGACCGCCGGAAGCTCCTAGCTCTTCCCACAGCAATCTAAGCTCGCGCCTCGGATCGTTCTCGGCGCGCGTCACTTTGTCGAATACCATGGTCGCTCGCGTCTTAGTGTCGTAGGGACCCCACTGAGGCAGCGCCGGGTTGTTCGGGTCGCCCGTTTTGGCAAACGCAACCCACGCCGATGCCAGTTTGTCAGCCATCATGCGCGCTTCGGGACCGTCACCAGTGATAAGCCCTCGCGAATTGTGAAATGACAAGCCCACGTCGGTTCCATGGACCGCCCCAAACCTGCCCTGAAAAGCCGGAGATGGCCACTCCCAAAGGTACATATAGGCCGGAGCTTTACCCAGCGCTGCTTTTCGTTCCGCTTGGTTGTATGCATTGGTGCGGAAAGTGCGGTCGGTCACGATTCTGGCTTGAATCAAGTATGGCGGAACGTCCGGGTAGGCCTTGCGGTACGTTGACAGCACCCGATCGGCATTGTCTCCAACCATTTTCTGCACAATTCCTTTCAGTCCTGGTTCGTCAAGGTTGAAATTTGTGAGGAACAATGCCCCATCATCCAGCGTCGTACTGACGATCATGGGAACGTCCGCGGAAACCTCAGGCGCGTTCGGAGCAAATGGGTCTTGCGGAAGCACTGCTCCGTCCATCACCGGCGAAAAGACCGCAGGAATTCTAGTGCCGAATATCGCGCTTTGTGCGTCCAGGATTTGTTCCCAGGAAAGCTTCTGAATGTCTGCGATCCTTGTCTTATCGATTTCCAGCTTAGCGAGGAGTTTCTCAGCCGACGCGGTCGCTGCTTCGCGACGCATCGCTCGTAACATTGAGCCGCTCTGGACACCCGCGCGATGAAAGAGGCCCCTGGCGCTGGGCATAGCCATCAGGGTAGACGTCTTTGCCCCGCCACCCGACTGGCCAAAGATAAATACCGTGTTTGGATCGCCGCCGAAATTTTCAATATTGTCGCGAACCCATTGCAACGAGGCGACGAGGTCCAGCATTCCAGCGTTGCCTGATTGTGCGAATTCCGGCGGCGCACCCAAATCCGCAAGGTGAAGGAAACCTAAGGCGGCGAGTCGATGATTGACCGTGACCACGACGACATCACCGAACCGCGCCAAGGGGTCCCCGTTATAGCCGGGCGCGTTGCCCGATCCCGTTGCGAATCCGCCACCATGAAACGAGACCATTACCGCTCGCTTGGGGCCGCTCTTGAAGCCTGGTGTCCAGACGTTGAGTACCAGGCAATCTTCTCCCATTCCACCCGGCTGCTTGTCCCAATCGATGGCTCTCGCATATTCAATTCGCGGATCGACTGGTGGCTGTGGCGAGATCTGCCCGTAGGTGAATGCATCCCGCACCCCTTTCCAGGCTGCCGGTTTTTGCGGAGGCATGAAGCGATTCTTGCCCGCCGTGGAAGCTCCATAGGGAATACCCAGAAAGGTCTTTATTCCCGAAACGTCAATGCCTTGCACTCGTCCCCAGGACGTGTCAGCCGTAATAAACAGACTGCTGAAACTCTGCGCTTCAGCGAACGTACTCATCAAAGGCAGGAGCGCACCGGCCTTGGCAGCCCCAAGGAGGAGGGAGGACTGCTTCAAAAAGCTACGACGACTGGTCTGAACAACGCCTCCGCCGTCCCTTGACAGAGAGTGCATGGAATTCCTCGACCTCATGTCCCTGAAGCCCGCCTCAGGGAATTAGACCGGAATCTCCGATTTGGCCCATTGACTCGCGCATCGTACGCTTCTCCTGCCCTGAACACAACGAATTTGCCACCATTGTCGCCGCAGAATGAGAATGTCCGTTTTGTGCAAAGTAGTAATGTCCGCTTTCACAATGGCCGAGGGCCCTATGGAAACGGAGCGAATCACCTTGAGCCAGCGAGAACGGGACCGATTGAGAGTGTTGCACGAGGTAAAGCAGAATCTTTCGCAGGTAGCAGCAACTGAGCGGGCCGCAATGAAGGTGCTGGTCCTGTGACACCGGCCAGCCTGGATAGGTTCCGACTAAATTCGCCCGTAGAGGGGACTGGTTTCTGGTTGATGGGGGCAAGTCGGAAGTAATTCCAATTGCCTGGTTAGTTCGCGCAATCGGAAACTTGTAAAAACCACTTCTCCGGTAACCGCGTTATCGGACAAGTGGCTTCCGTGATGCTGCAGGCGGACGCTCCAAACGTGCGCCAGCGACGACGGAAAGCCCGCTAGTCTCGCTTCTCTTTTTCCACTTCCTTATGCAGCTTGTCGATCTTTTTTCTGACTTTGTCGCCATCTTCAGCGTGCGGGTATAAATCCAGATAACGCTGGTAGGATTTGATGGCTTGTTTCTTCAGGCCTTTCTTTTCCTGGGCTTCGGCCAAAAATCGAAACGGAATGGCGTAGCCGGGTTTGGCAGTGGTGGCGTCTTGAAATCGATCGATGGCCGCATCCACGTCGCCCTTCTTCATGTAGTACTGGCCGACTTCGAGATCTTTCTCCGCGCGCAGCGGATCCCACGCGGGCTGGTCTGGTGCGTTTTTTGTGGCCGTGTCTTTCTTCTGCTTGGCAGGGGACTTTGGTTTCGAGTCGTCGTTGGGTGGGGTGGCAGGCTTTGAGGTGGACTCCTGCGGCGCGTCTTGCGCGCGCGCTTGCGGGACCGCAAGTAGCAGAAAAAGGGCGGCGAGAATAGGAACTGTCTTGCTCAACCGCATATACGTCCCTGAGGTCTCCCTGTACTGCGATTCGGTCTAGTATGATGGAAGTTGTCTGGCAATTGTTGCTTTGTGTCGCGTGAACTGCGATGGAACCCCGCGAAAAAGCCGCACAGCTTCCGGAAAGTCCCGGCGTCTATCTTTTTAAGGATGCCGGAGGGACGGTCCTTTACGTCGGCAAAGCGCGCAACCTGCGCAGCCGCGTGCGTTCCTACTTCCTCGAATCGCGCTGGATCGATGCCAAGACCGGATCGCTGGC
>Ga0137392_10003040_pt1 | contig 10252 bp, 10 predicted proteins | sample 15con2h34AmetaG_FD_101394 | JGI IMG/M metagenome (GOLD analysis project Ga0137392, IMG submission 101394) | Vadose zone soil microbial communities from Angelo Coast Range Reserve, California, USA - 15con2h3.4A metaG | ecosystem: Environmental > Terrestrial > Soil > Vadose zone > Saprolite... | reverse complement strand
CCGGTGCCGTTCCGCTCATTCAAAGAGCCGGTCGTCTACGCGGCCCGCCGCAAGCGAGGGCATGGAATGCGCTTCGCGTGGGCGTCCGAGACCGTCTCCTTCCGCCTCCGTCGCGAGGTGCTGCGCTTCCTCTACTGCCACGAGTGGATGCACTGGTACCTGCACGAGGAGCTGGGCAGGCGATCCGCGGCCGAGACCGCATGCGACAGGTTCGCGCTCAGGAACTTCAGACGTCCTCTCGTTTCGATCGCCGACGCCGACGCGGCGCTGCGCCGCCGCCCCCTCCCGAGGGTCGGTTCAGGCCGCGCCTAGCCTCTGGATGGCGGGAGTCTCGCCCACGAACAGGTCGACGACCTCTGGATCCCACTGGCGGCCGGCGCCGTCCACCAGCACGGCCAGGGCTTGGTCGATCGGGAGCCGGCGCCGGTACGGGCGGTCGTTGACCAGCGCGTCGTACGCGTCGCACACGGAGACGATCCTGGCCAGGCGCGGGATCTCCCGGCCGCTGAGGCCGTCTGGGTAGCCAGTCCCATCGAAGCGCTCGTGGTGGTGGCGGATGATCGGGAGCAATGTCGAGGCAGAGCGCAGGGGCCGGACGATGTTCTCGCCGATGAGGACGTGGGACTGCATGCACGCCGTCTCGGCGGCATCGAGAGGCCCGGGCTTGAGGAGGATCGCGTCGGGAATGCCGATCTTGCCGATGTCATGGATGATGCCGCCCCGGTAGAGGGCGTCGAGGGCAACCTCTGGTAGCCCCAACCGGACGCCGAGGTGTCGTGCTGACTCGGCCACCCGCTGGGTGTGCTTCTCGGTGAGGGCGTCCTTCGCCTCCACCGCGGCGGCGAGCGAGAAGATCACCTGCTCCGCGCTGTCCAGCGTGTTGTACAGGGCCTTCAGGCGCAGGGCCGACCGGACGCGGGCGACCAGCTCGACCCGTTCCAGGGGCTTGGCCATGAAGTCGTCCGCGCCCGCCTCCAGCGCCCGCACGCGATCGTCGGTCTGATTGAGGGCGGTGATCATGACCACCGGCAGGAGGCGTCCGCGCGGGCCGGCCTTGATGCGGCGGCAAACCTCGTAGCCGTCCATGCCCGGCATCTGGACGTCAAGCAGGACCAGGTCTGGAGGTTCCGCCTTTATCTGCGCGAGCGCGGAGGATCCGTCCTCGGCCACGCGGACGTCGCAATCGAGGCCGGCGAGGTACGCCTGCACCAGCTCGCGATTCGCAAGCCCATCGTCAACTACGAGTACGACCGCCATCTCCCTGTCCGACCACCCCACCTGCTGTTAAGTGACACACGGGCAAACATCGTAGCTGCAAACGTGTGACTTAACGCCTTCTTAGCGTCTATCTCCGGAATGTCGCCGCGGCGCTCAGGCGGTGGCGATGCGCTCCAGCCGGGCGGGGGCGACCCGGCCTGGGTGCAACCGGCTCAGGGCGAGGTGCAGCTGCGCGTTGGCCGCGGCGAGGTCGCCTCGCTTCTCGAGGAGCTCGGCGTAAAGGACATGGCAGCGACTCAGCCGCTCGGGCCCGCCCAGCGCGTCGAGAAGGCCCCACGCTTCCAGGAACTCGGCATCGACGCGGGCGTGGTCTCCGCGCTCGGCGGCGATGCGGCCCAGCCACATGTGGGCTTCGGCGAGGGTTGCCTTCTCGGACAGCTGTTCGGCGAAATCCTGAGCCTCGACCGCGTACTTTTCGGCCTCGTCCATGCGCAACCGAGCGACGGCCAGCTCGCAAAGGCTCAGCAGCACGGTGGCCCGGCCGACCTCGACGGCCTCCTCCTCCCACAACGCAAGAGCTCTGGAGAGATGCTCCTCGGCGGCGGCGAGGTCACCGCGCTTGATCAGGACCATGCCCAGGTTGTTCTCAGAGCGCGCGAGCGACAGCCGGTCGTTCAGGGTCTCGTGGATGGTTATGGCGCGCTGCGCGTAGTGGGCAGACTGGTTGAGCTGGCCGATTTCCCCGTAGGCAACGCATAGGCCGCTGTACATTAGCGACAGCCGCCTCAGGTCCTGGACGACCTCTCCCGCCGCGATTGCCCCCTCATAACACTCGATTGCGGCCTGCCAAGCCTGGTTGATGACATGCACAGTGCCCAATACGAACAGCAACCGGGCCTCGGTCGCCTGCGGGATCGGATGGAGAGAACGGCATAAAGCAAGAGCTCGTTGGGCAAGACCCAACGCTGTCGGATCCTGGAGCAGGTACGCTGCCGACGCCTCATGGCCGAGGCACTCGGCGGTCATGAGTGCATCTCCCATTCGCTCGAAATGGTCCCGGGCAGCGGCAGCAAGCTGCCTCGCTTCCACCGGCTGGGCCAGGCGCAGCAGCGCGTACGCCATCAGGTACCTGGTCCGCGCGGTCGTGTCTGCGTCCCGCTCCGCCGCCAGCAGCCCACGGCCGGTGGCCAGCGCGCCCTGGGGATCGTTGGTCGCGAGCAGAAGCTCGACCTCCAGCGTTCGCGCCGACGAGCGTGGCTCCATCGTGGAAGGCTTGGCAAGGAAGTAGTCGAGAGGCCGCCCGGTCCTTTCCGCGATCAGTTTCAGGGTCTCGATCGAGGGCTTGGCCTTGCCTGTCTCGACGAAGTAGATGGCGGTCCGGCTCACCGCCCCGTTGGCCACCTGGGCCAGGCTCAACCCGGCGTCCTTGCGGGCCTGCTTCACCGAACCCGGCTTGATCTCGATGCCGTGGCGGCGGCCCCGACGGCCCGACGGCGAGGCGGTCGGATTCAGGCGCGCTTCAGCTTCCTGCATTGCGCGCCAGCTTACCTGACCTCGATGATGATTGACAACGATGGATTAACGCCGCTTATGGCGTGTCCGGTCGCTCAGCAGCAGGGCGGTACGAAACCCGCGCTGGTCGACATCGCCAGCGAGAGCACCATCGTCGCCGCCAGAATCGCGGCAAGGATCATCTTCCTCAACATCAATCTCACCTCCTCTCGGCCCCGGCCGCGCAAGGTTCGAACGAAGAGCGCCGAAGGCAGCTCGGCCTGGGTTTCAAAGCCTCGCGCCGGCCGCCCGAGGCGTCCGGATTACGGCCACGATCCCCGCGGTAATCGCCGCGAGCTTGACGCTGCCGACGATCGCTAACCCGGCTCCGACGCCAAATTCGAGTGGTACCGTCGTGCCGAGAAGGATGGTCAGGCCCACAGCCACCGGTAGCAGCGCGAGCACGAGGGCGGCGCCTGAGACCGCGAGCAGCAAGAGTGAGCGCTCGAGCATCATTTCGCAGGCCTCCTCAGGATCTGTCCGCGCTGCAAAGACCCCTCCCTGGACATCGAACGCGACCTGGGCGATGGCAGCTCCTCACTTGGCGCGACTTCTGGACACCCCCCGCGGCCGCGTTGCGAGTACTGCCAAGGAATGTTAACTGAAGCACCGATTGAATTAACATACGGTTCCCGATAGTGGCCTGGCAAACATCCCCCGCCGACCTTGGCCCTGGCCCAAAGGGCCGAACCGGCAGAACGACCCCCACCAGGCCCGCGTTCCTGCGACGCGCAGCCCTCTCGCCCGAATCGAGACGGTTCGCCATCGCGGCCGGCCTCGCGTTCACAGCCGCGGCGGCGTTTCTCATCTGGACCTGGTTGCGGATCGGGGGCGACAGATCGACCATCGCCGTCGACGACATCGGGGAAGCCGTCGCCTCCGGGATCGCGGCCGTCAGCCTCGCCGTGGCTGCTCGCCGGTCGTCAGGTCGCCAGCGCGCAGCGTGGGCGCTGCTCGCGGCCTCGGCTGTGAGCTGGACGGTCGGCGAGGCCATCTGGTCCGGCTTCGAAGTTTTCGAGGGTGTGTCGGTGCCCTTCCCCTCCGCGGCCGACGCCGGTTTCCTGCTCGCGATACCGCTGGCGATGGCCGGGGTGCTCTGCTTCACCTCGGTGCCCGGCCGCCTGGCAACGCGGGGAGAAGCCGTGCTGGCAGGGGCGATCGTCGCGCTCTCACTCCTCTTCGTGGCCTGGGCCCTTGGCCTCCACACCGTGTACGAGCAGTCGCAGCAGCCGGTGGCGGCAACCCTGATCGGCCTGGCCTATCCCGTGGGAGACATCGCGATCATCACGGTGCTTCTCATCGCCATGCGCCGGGCGACCAGGGCGCAGCTCGGCCGCATGGTGCTGCTGATCGCGGGCCTGGCCGCGAATGCGGTGGCCGACAGCGCTTTCACCTACCTGAACGCCAGCGGCTCATATGGGGCGATCGGCAGCATCCTCGACGTCGGCTGGGTGATCGGCTATCTACTGATCGCGCTTGCGCCACTGTGGCCCGCGTCGCCGATCGAGCCGGAGACCGAGGAAGGACCGATCGAGCTGTGGCAGCTGGCGCTGCCCTGGGTCGCGGTGCTCGCGGCCGCCCTGACCGCCATCCGCATCGCGCTGACGAACCAGACGATGGACCAGCTCCTGACCGTTCTCGCCGGCGGTATCGGCGTCCTTTTCGTGTGCAACCAGGTCCTGAGCCATCGCGATGCCCTGAATCTGCTCGTCAAGAGCCGCCGGGCGGAAGCCCAGCTCGAGGTACGCACCGCCCTGCTCAACCAGGTCATCGTCCAGGCTCCGCTTGGGATCGCACGCGTGGGCGTCGACATGAAGATCATCGATGCCAACCCGCGCCTCGGCTTGCTGCTGCACGCCAAGCCCGCGGACATGATCGGCGACTCGGTTGCGCGCTACCTGCCGGCGGAAGAGATGGAGCAGGTGGTCAAGACCTTCCAGCCGCTGTGGAGCGGTGCGGTCGACACCATCGAGTCCGACAGCCACGCGCTCCGCACGGACGGCACCACGGTTTGGCTCCACTGGAGCGCCACCTCGATCAAGAGAACGGGCGGTCGCACCGACTTCTTCCTCGCCATGTTCGAGGATGCGACCGCGGAGCACACCGCCCAGGAGGCGGCGATGGCCAACCTCGCCGGCCTCGAGCGGCTCAGCCGGCTGAAGAGCGAGTTCGTATCACTCGTCAGTCATGAATTTCGAACCGCGCTCGTGGGCATCCAGGGTTTCAGCGAGATGATCCGCGACCAGGACCTCTCCCCCGCGGAAGCCAAGCAGTTCGCGGGCGACATCAACAGCGATGCACTGCGCCTCAACCGCATGATCACCGAGATGCTCGACCTCGACCGTATCGAGGCCGGGCGAATGACGCTCGACATCGCGTCGGTCGACCTCAACGCCATCCTCAACGACGCGGCTGAGCGCGCAAGCGCGACGAGCCCGAAGCATTCGATCGTCACCCGGCTCGATCCCCGGCTGCCGGCCGCGCGGGGCGATTCCGACCGTCTGTTCCAGGTCGCCGCCAATCTCCTGAGCAACGCCATCAAGTATTCGCCCGCCGGCGGTGAGGTGTTGGTCACGAGCCACGCGCTTGACGGCGTCGTGCAGGTCGATGTGCGCGACCACGGCCAGGGCATCCCGCCCGAGTTCGTGAAGAAGCTGTTCGGCCGCTATGAGCGTTACGAAGGCAGGGACAAGACCAAGGTCATCGGCACGGGTCTCGGCCTCGTGATCTCCCGCCAGATCGTCGAGATGCACGGCGGGAAGATCTGGGTCGACAGCACGGTCGGGGCGGGATCGGAGTTTCACTTCACGATCCCGGTCCAGCCCGCAGGGCCGGCCACTTAGGTGAGCGGCCGTGTCCTCATCGTCGACGACGAGCCCGCGAACATCCTCCTGCTCGAGACGATCCTCGAAAACACGGCCGGCGAGATCCGCAGCCTCAGCGACTCGCGCCAGGTGGAGCAGGTTTTTGCGGAGTTCGAACCTGACATCGTGCTGCTCGATCTGCACATGCCGGATCCGGATGGACTGGAGGTGCTGCGGCGGTTGCGCAGCGCACGCGCCAGCCTCGGCTTCCTGCCGGTGATCGTGCTCACCGGTGACACTGGCGACGTGGCACGCAACAGCGCCCTCATCCTGGGCGCGGACGATTTCCTGACCAAGCCCCTGGATCGCGAGGAGGTCGTCCTACGCGTTCGCAACCTGCTGCGAACTCGCCATCTCTACGCCGAGCTCGCCAGGGCCAATGCCACCCTCGAGCGGGGGAGTGACCCCGACCTCTAGCTGAAGATCGAGCGCGTCTGTTTTCCCCACAGGAGCCAGACGACGGTCAGGGGCAGCGCGATGTTGGTCATGAGCGCGACCGGCCCGTGGTTGGCGCCGATCGGCACCGCGAACAAGAGCACCGAACCGATCAGGGTGACGACCTCGAGCGCGAGTGCGGTGCGGCGCGCCCACCGGCGCCGCCAGACGACGCCGATCCCGACCAGGCACACGCCCAACGCGAGTACCAGCGATATGAGCCCGAGGGCTGCCATGTGCAGCTCGCCGGCGAGTCCGAAGGGAAGCGCGGAGAGCCCTGCCACCATCCAGAAGATCGATTGCAGCAAAAGCAGGACGAAGACGGCTTCGGGTCGGCTGGATTCGCCGATTGCGACCATCACGTTCGGTCCAGCGCCGCCACCACCGACTCATCGATGTCGACCGCGAACGGACCCCCGTGGGGGTTGTCCACGATCCAGACGTGCAGCATCGGCGAGGCACTGATGTCGATCGCCCCGATCGGGCAGGTGGCAAACGGAGTCATCAGGCTGAACTCGAATCCAAAAGGTGTGATGCAGATGTTCTCGTGCTGGTGCCACGCCGTCATCGGACCGCCCGGGTCAGGGCCGAAGTGGTTCAGGCCCTTCATCTGAAACATGGCGCCCAGGAGCACCGGACCGTGGTGCGTGTTGGCGTAGACGAGGCCCTGCGGCCGGTCCGGGTCCATTACGTACCCGGCATCAACGTACCGCTGGTTCATCCAGTGCGTGGAGGGCAGCGTGGTCGAGCCGCCCGGCCGGTACCCCGCCGCCCACGCCTTGCGCCAGTCCTCGTAGGGCTGGATGGCGGCTTTGGTTTCCGCGTACAGGCGGTTGGCGGCGGCGACCTGCTCCGGGGTTGGGATCGCGTTCGTGGACTGCAGCAGAGCGCCGGCGTGGATGTGACGGGCGTCGGGGCGAGCAATGTCGACGATCCAGACCGTCGCGCCTGTCAACACGACCAGGAGGGGCATCGCCACGCCGAGTGAGGCCCACCGCCACGAGCGGTGCGTCCGGCCCTTCTCACCTCGAACGGGGACAAGCGCGAGCCCGAGGGCGGTGACCTCGACCAGCTTGGTGGCCAGGCCTACCTGGTCGGGTCCCTCAAAACCGATCCCGACGTAAACGAGGTACCCCAGCACGGTCGTGATCAGCAGCGCGGCCGACGCCAGGCGCCAGTGGCGCCAGGTGAACGAGGCCGACAGGGCGATGAACATCAACCCGTTGACAAGGAACAGCGCGGACGTGAGCGGCTGGGTCGCCAGGTGGTGCGGGATGAGCGCGAGGTGCACCCCTCCGCTCACCGCCATCAGCACCGCGGCAGCCTGGACTGTGCCCGGCACGAGGCGCCATCGCGGGTGGAGGCGCCGGGCGAAGAGAACGACGGCCAGGGCGAGCAGGCCGCCCACCAGGCCGATGGCGTGTTCCGGGGTGATCGAGTACATGCACTACAGGGTCGGGCCGGTTGCTAAGAACGGCGTAAGACCGGGACGTCGACATACAGGCCGGCGCCGCCTGCCCGGCTGCGGTCGGCGATGATGCGGCCCCTGTGCTGCTCGGTGATCCAGCGCGCGATGGAAAGGCCGAGGCCGGCGCCATGCCCGGTGCGCGCGGCATCCGCTCGGTAGAAGCGCTCAAAGACCTGCTCTCGCTCCTCGGGCGCGATACCCGGGCCGTCATCCCCAACCATCAGCCTCGCCCAACCCGCGTCGACCTCGAGGCCCACCGAGATGGTCGAGCGAGCGTAACGGAGGGCGTTGTCGATCAGGATCCAGAGCAGCTGCCGCAGCGCGTCCTCGTCTCCGGCGACCTCCGCATCGACCACCTGGACCTCGAATGCGCGCTCGGGATGGACCGCGGAGGCCTGCCGGGTGACGTCGACCACGACAGCGCGCAGGTCGACGGGCGCAAGCTCGAGGCGAAGCCCGGAGTCGGCGCGCGCCAGCGTGAGCAGGCGGTCGACCAGCCTGGCCATGCGCTCGCTCTCCTCCGCGATGTCGGTGGCAGCGGCGCGACGCGCCGACTCGCCGATCGGGGGGCCGTGCGCCAGCAGGCCGGCGTTGCCCTGGATCGTCGTCAGCGGTGTGCGCAGCTCGTGCGACGCGTCGGCGACGAAGCGCTTCTGCGACTCGAACGAGTCCTGCAGCTGTTCGAGCATTCGGTTGAAGCTGGTTGAAAGCAGGGCGACCTCGTCGCGGCTCCGCCGGTTTGGGAGCCGCCGTCCGAAGTCGCGCGCGCGGCCGATGTCGTCGGCGGCGCCCGCGACCTCTTTCAACGGCTTGAGAGCGCGACCGGCGACCAGCCATGAGGCGGCCAGCGCGGCGATCAGCGTCGGAACCCCGGAAATAATCAGGAACCCCAGCACCCCGGATAGGTTCGATTGCAGCACTCGCGTCGACTGTCCCGCGACGACGAAGCCACTGTTGAACTCCCGCGCATAGAGTCGAAATCCGCTTTCCGTGTCGAACGCCCCATGCACTGCGCCAATTCGCAGCCCCGGGGCAATCGTGGGCGGCTCTCCATTCAGCACCCCCGTCGAGTAGATGATCGACCAGCTCTGATCGAACACCTCGAGGAAGATCTCGGTGCTGGATCGGAGATCGGCCGGGGCGACCGGCGCTTGCGGAGTGAGGTCGGCCGTGGCGTTGAGCGCCGCGGCGGCTTCACCCGCTCGACCGCGGAGCGCGTCGTCCTGGTTGGTGTTCACCCCGCGCGCGAGCAGCGAATAGAGGAGGGCGCCGAACAGCACGAGCGTCAGCGCCACGACCGCGGCCCCGAACAGGGCCAGGCGGAGCCGGAGGGACACTAGCTCTCTCTCAAGGCGTAGCCCGAGCCGCGGACCGTGTGGAGGAGCCGCGGCTCGCCGCCTTCCTCCAGCTTCTGCCGCACATAGCCCACATAGACGGCGACCACGTTGTCGCTCTCCGGCTCGCCCGCCCAGACCGCCTCCAGCAGCTGTTCACGCGTGAGGACCTGGCGCGGGTGGCGCAGGAAATGCTCGAGGAGCGAATACTCGGTGTGGGTCAGGGCCAGGGGCCTCGAGCCGCGCCAGGCGCCGCGGCTCGCAACATCGAGAACGAGGTCGGCGAAGCGCAGCTGGTCCGAAGGTGGGCCGGCGCGACGAAGGAGCGCGCGTACTCGCGCAAGGAGCTCCTGGTAGGCGAACGGCTTGACCAGGTAGTCGTCGGCGCCGGAATCCAGCCCTCGCACCCTCTCCTCGGTGCCGCTCAGGGCGGTGAGCATCAGGATCGGAAACTGGGCGGTCGCTCGTAGGCGGCGGCACACGCCGATTCCATCGAGGCCCGGCAGCATTACGTCCAGGATCACCAGGTCGGGCGGCCGCTCCTTGGCCCGGCGCAGAGCCTCCATCCCGTCGGCAGCGATCGCGACCTCATGGCCCTCGGCGGCTAGCACCCGCTCGAGGGTTGCGGCCAGCCGCGAGTCGTCTTCGACGACGAGAATCAGGGAACCAGTCACGTCCACGGATATATAAGACTGCGGTGAGGATTCGATAAGAGTGTGAAAAGGCCGGCCTATCTCGTCCTCGGGCTTCTGGCCACCATCCTGGCCGTGGCCGTGGTGGTGACTCAGCATTCCAGCTGGTGGCAGCTGGTCGTTTTCGCGATCGCGCCCGACCTGGCCCTGGTCGCCGGAGCCGGGTCTGGTCTCGAGCGAGGCCGGCTCCACCCCCGCGCCGTGCCGTTCTACAACGCCGTCCATCGCCTGTGGGTCCCAGGCCTCCTGATCGCAGTGACCCTTGTGCTGCAGTCGCCCGGGTGGCTTGCCGGTGGCCTGGCCTGGGTCGCGCACATCGGCTTCGACAGGAGTCTCGGCTTCGGCCTGCGCAACGCCCAGGGCTTCCAGCGCGAAAGCGGCTAGAGAAACGGACAGGTTAGTCGCTAGTCGAGCTGCCAGGTGTGGTTGGGATCGGTCGTGACCAGCCACCGGCGCTCCGGACCCGCCATCACGTTCAAGTAGTAGAGGTCGTAGCCGGGGCCGGCGGCGACCGGGTGGTATCCGCGCGGAACCATGACCACGTCGCCGTCGCGAACCTGGAGCGCCTGGTCGAGCGAACGATCGTGGGTGTAGACGAGCTGCACCGCGAAGCCTTCTGGCCGCCTCATCCGGTGGTAGTAGGTCTCCTCGAGGTAGGTCTCGCGGGGCGGATCGTCGGTGTCGTGCTTG